>OIYP01000565.1_pt1 | contig 23465 bp, 16 predicted proteins | sample 1588261 | NCBI WGS metagenome assembly OIYP01 (sample SAMN03283293) | human gut metagenome | biome: human-associated habitat; material: feces | host: Homo sapiens | place: Peru | collected 2012
CAGCCCAACGGTCAGCGTATCGGTTTTTGTGCCCGCATGGCCGTTTACAGGGTCTTCCGTTATGTCACGGATATTAGATAACTTAACATTTCCGTTGGAATCGTAATAAGCGCGGTACCACTGATAAGTAAGATTATTGCCTCGTGCCTTGACCGAGAGCTTAACGAAGTTTTCGTCATCACGTCCGTGACGGTAAGTCGGCTTCGGGTCGGTTGTCTGCCAGGTGATGCGCACGGGACGGATTCTTCCGCAGGCAACGCAGGAGTCGCCGTGGCGCCAGTCGTGTGCGCCGATATTCACGCGCTTGCCGCCGTCGGGGCCCATGTCGATGAGATAGTCCGCCACCTTGATGACATCGAGGTTGTGCTCGATGACGATGACGGTGTTGCCCTTGTCCACCAAGCGGTTAAGCACGCTGAGCAGCACGCGAATGTCCTCGAAGTGCAGGCCGGTGGTGGGCTCGTCGAGGATGTAGAGTGTGCGGCCGGTGTCGCGCTTGGAGAGCTCCGTGGCCAGTTTGACGCGCTGGCTCTCGCCGCCGGAGAGCGTGGTCGACGACTGCCCGAGCTTGATGTAGCCCAGCCCGACGTCTTGCAGCACCTTGATCTTGTTGAGGATGACGGGGACATTGGCGAAGAACTCGACGGCCTGGTTGATGGTCATGTCAAGCACGTCGCCGATGCTCTTGCCCTTGAAGCGCACCTCCAGGGTCTCGCGGTTGTAGCGCTTGCCGTGACAGGCCTCGCAGGGCACGTAGACATTGGGCATGAAACTCATCTCGATGGTCTTGTAGCCGCTGCCCTTGCATTCGGGGCAGCGTCCGCCACTGATGTTGAACGAGAAGCGTCCGGGCTTGTAGCCGCGAATCTTGGCTTCGGGGAGACCGACGTAGAGGTTGCGTATGTCGGTGAAGACACCGGTGTAGGTGGCCGGGTTGGAGCGCGGCGTGCGCCCGATGGGACTCTGATCCACCGAGACCACCTTGTCGAGCAGTTCGAGCCCCTCGATGCGGTCGTAGGGCAGCGGTGCCCGGAGCGAGCGATAGAAGTGCTGCGAGAGGATGGGCTGCAAGGTGTCGTTGACGAGGGTCGACTTGCCACTGCCCGATACGCCGGTGACACAGATGAACGTGCCGAGCGGGAATGTGACGCTGACGCCCTTGAGGTTGTTGCCCGTGGCGCCGGAGAGGGTCAGCGTCTTGCCGTTGCCCTTGCGGCGCTCTGTGGGCACCTCGATGGCACGGCGTCCATTGAGGTAGGCGGCGGTGAGGGTGTCGGTCTTGAGCATCTCGGCGGGTGTGCCTTGGAACACCACCTCGCCGCCCAGCCGGCCGGCGTGCGGCCCCATGTCGACGATATAGTCGGCGGCGAGCATCATGTCCTTGTCGTGTTCGACGACAACGACCGTGTTGCCCACGTCGCGCAGGGCTTTGAGTGAGTCGATGAGGCGCACGTTGTCGCGCTGGTGAAGCCCGATGCTGGGCTCGTCGAGGATGTAGAGCACGTTGACCAGTTGCGAGCCAATCTGCGTGGCAAGGCGGATGCGCTGGCTCTCGCCGCCGGAGAGGGAGAGCGTGGCGCGGGAGAGGGAGAGATAGTCAAGCCCCACGTCGAGCAGGAACTTCAGGCGGGTGCGCAGTTCCTTGAGAATCTCGACGGCGATGGCGCGGCGCTTGTTGTCGAGCCGGGTCTCGATGCCGTCGAGCCAGGCATAGAGGTCGGCGATCTCCATGGAGGCCAAGTCGTAGATGCTCTTGCCCTCGAACTTGTAGGCCAGGGCCTCACGGTTGAGGCGGGCGCCGTGACAGGCGGGACACTCGGTCTCGTAGGAGAACTGCTCCACCCAGTGGCGCATGGCGGCGGGCACGTCGCTGTCCGCCAGCTGTATGAGATAGTCTGTCAGGCCGTTGAAGTCGTAGTAGTAGTCATCCGTCGTGTGTGAGAGCTTGGCAGGAATGCGCAGGCGCTCCGGCAGGCCGTTGAAAATGTCGTCGATAGCCTCTTCGGGCAATTGGCCGACGGGCGTGTCGAGATCATAGCCGTACTGCTCAAGGATGGCGGCGATGGCCCAGAATATGAGAGAGTTCCCGTATTTGCCGAGCGGTATGATGCCGCCGCCGCGCACGCTGAGTTTCTCGTCGAGCACCTTGGAGCGGTCGAGTACGGTGATGCTGCCCAGTCCGCGGCATTTGGGGCAGGCGCCTTGCGCCGTGTTGAATGAGAAATTGTTGGGTGCCGGTTCGCGGTAGGACAGGCCGCTGACGGGATCCATGAGGTTCTTTGAGAAGAATCGTGGCTTGGGGTCGCCCTTCGCCTGCGTGTCGAGCACCATCATCAGGCCCTGCCCCTGCTGCAGCGCCAGGCCGACGCTTTTGCGGAGGCGCTCGCGCTCCTTGTCGCTGACGGCCAGCTTGTCGATGACCACCTCGATGTCGTGGTTCTGGTAGCGGTTGACCTTCATGCCCGGGGTGACATCGCGCAGTTCGCCGTCGACGCGCACGGTCAGGAAACCCTTGCGCCGCACGGTCTCGAAGAGCTCGCGGTAGTGTCCCTTGCGCGAGCGCACCAGCGGGGCGAGCAGCAGTGCCTTGCGGCCGTCATAGTCTTTCAGGATGAGGTCGACGACCTGTTCCTCAGTGTAGCGTATCATCGGCTCTCCGGTCGCGTAGCTGTAGGCTGTGGCGGCGCGGGCGTAGAGCAGGCGGAGGAAGTCGTAGATCTCGGTGACCGTCCCGACGGTCGAGCGCGGATTCTTGTTGGTGGTCTTCTGCTCGATGCTGATGACGGGGCTGAGGCCGTTGATCTCGTCGACGTCGGGCCGCTCGATGTTGTCCATGAAGTTGCGGGCGTAGGCGGAGAAAGTCTCGATATAGCGCCGCTGGCCTTCGGCGTAGAGGGTGTCGAAAGCCAGTGAGCTCTTGCCCGACCCACTCAGGCCGGTGATGACGTCGAGACTGTTGCGTGGCAAGACCACATCGACATTCTTGAGGTTGTTGACGCGGGCCCCGTAGATTTCTATGCGTCCCTCCTCCACCGCTTCACGGGGCGTGACGGGGCAGGAGGGTTCGTGCTGGTCTTCGTTCAAAGTTTTGTTCATGGAGATGAGACAATAATGGCCACCGCTGTTGCGGTGTCGGGCTGTGGCGCCGCAGGCACTGGGATGGCGTCAGTTGGTGCCCGAGGTGCCGCTCTCAGTGTAGCCGCGCAAGATGTTGATGACCTTCTTGACGCTGTAATCGCGGCCGTCGGCGCCACGTGCCTTGACAACGAGGTAATAGGCGCCGTCGGGGACGTCATGTCCGCCGCTGCGTCCGTCCCAGCCGCCGGCGGGGTCTTTCCATCCGTAGAGCTTCTTGCCCCAGCGGTTGTAGACGCTGGCCTCGAAACTGACGATGCTCTGGTAGCCCTCCTTGGCCTTGAACACGTCGTTGATGCCGTCGCCGTTGGGGGAGAAGGCATTGGGAAACTCCAGTTTCGACTCACTGATGCTGACGGTGAAGGGGGCGTCCATGACATACTGCACGGTGTCCACGCCGTCGACAAATGAGATGTAGAGCTCGATGCTGAATGTGCCGCTCTCGGCGAAAGTGTAGCTCGTCTGCTCATCGTAGCGGACGAGGAAGGGCTGCGACTCGCCCTGGCGGGTGAAGCGCCATTCGTAGAGCGGCGTGTAGTTGCCGATGTCCTCGGCGTTGGCGTTGAAAGTGGCGGTCAGAGGGGCTGAGCCGTCGTAGGCCGTTTCGTCGCTCGTCGTGCCGTCGGCGGCGGTGACGCTCATCGTCGGCGATGCCGTCTGCGCGGCGATGCCGGTGGCAAAGCTGACAAACAGACAGCAGAACAGCAATATTTTAGTCATAGCGATTGGTTTCACGGCCCGCAGGATATGTTTCGGTTGCAAAGTTAGTGTAAACGGGTGGGATGGCAAAACTTGCCCGCTGGTTTTTGGACGGGACTTGGCAGCCTGTCCGCTCCTGCTCGCCCTTCACCCAAAGAAAATCCGCCTCCACTCGCGCTTTCGCGGAATGGGGGCGGATACTTTCTTTTTCCCGGGCGTAGGTCACTGGCCCGTGTAGTCCTGGCCGATGCTGACCACACGGTTGCCGTCGAAGGTTGTCCACCATGCGCCGTCAGGATAAGTCGGGAAGGCCTCGGCGAGGGTGCTGCCCTCAGCGGGATGGGGCGTTCCGACGGGGGCGATGATGTAGTCGCCGGCCTTGCCGTTGAAGAGGAAACCCTTGCCGGCGGCGCTCATGATGCCAGCCACGGCCTGCTCGATGTCCTCGCCGCTCTCAGCCTCGCGGGGGTAGAGCATGAACGAGAGGGTGGCGAAAGGCTTGCCGTTGAACGCCGACTGGGTCACGTTGTACCAGCCCTGGCTGTCGAGCCCGAACCAGCCATGCTCGTTGCCGTTCGTCAGCAGCCACTGCAGGTTGCCGCCTGAGAGGGTCAGGGCATCGCTTTGGCGCAGGGTCAGGCCGCAGTCGCGGAAGTCGGGCACGCCGTCGAGCGGTGTCTCCTTCACGTCGATGCCGTGGATGGTGACGTGCATGTCGTCCACCGGACAGACGTAGCGGTCGAGGCCGCTGAGGTTCAGGCCTACCTCATCGAGCCCCTTGTCGCTCAGGGCGCGCAGGTGCATGACCACCTTGACGTAGGGCGACTGGCCGTCCTTGGGGAAGCGGGCCTCTACGTCGTAGTCGACCACCAGATCGTTGTAGTCCTTGTCGCCGTCACCGTCGTAGAGCATCACGCCGGCGTCGTGGTAGATGCCTTCAGCGGTCGAGGGCTGGTCGGGGTCTACCGGCGCGGGCAGTGAGCGATCTGTATAGAGGGGGTCGTTGGGCACCTTGGGCGTGTCCTTGAGCGTCAGGTAGCCGTAGACACGCGGTGTGCCCTTGCGCTGCTGCACCATGTACCAGATGATCTTGTACTTCGAAGCGAAATCCTGCTGGATCTGTGGAACGGGCAGGCTCTTCAGGATGGCGCTCTCGGGGATCGACTTGATCAGTCCAGCCGTGGCAGAGCCGTCGCGGCTGTAGACGTACTTGCGGCCGTCGTTGGTGGTGTACCAGTCGGCGCCATCGGTTTGCACCTGGCCTGTGTTGCCGTAGCTGCCGCCGTAGCCCAGATCACCCTTCTCGTCCTTGGGATAGAAGTGGGTCAGATCTTGGCCGTTGAACGGCTGGCCGCCGGCGATGCGCTCGTCGATGCAGACAAAGTAGTAGGCGTCTTGTGTCGCGGTCGCGGTACCGGTGGTCGCAGCGGTGCCCAGCACGCGGCCGGGCAATAGGATGTCCTGACCGATGCGGGTCGTGCCGTCGTAGAGGTCTACGCTCGTCGGCGTGGCCGAGTAGAGGCGGATGTGGCCGCTTACGAGCGTGCTGTTGGCGTGGCTGGCGGTCTGGGTGAAGGGCGCTGTGAGTTCGGCATCTTTACCGCTGCTCTTGTACTTTACGGTCACGGCGGTGGTGCCGCAGGTGACAACGACGGGAATCTCCTTGACCCCCGATTCGAGCACGGCCTGCGATGTGCCCGTGCCGGACGCGGTGTCTGGCACGGCGTCGTCTGAGCTTGAGCAGCCAGCCAAAGCCAGCAGTGCGCCCAGAACGCTGAATTTCATGAGCTGTTTCATCATCATTGATGTTTTATGGATTAGATATTTATCGGTTTCATCGGGATTTTCAGGTAGCCAGGCCGCAGTTGCCGCTGCCGGTCTGAAAGCCCTTCTTGTCTCATCATTCGTCCCTCCAGGGGAAGCGCCCGTGCGAGCGGCTGTCGCGCTCGATGTCGACGTAATAGCCGCGCTCCGACTCGTCGCCGTTGACCAGTCCCTCGACGCCGGTGCGCGATGGGTGGACGTCCTTGTACACCTCCTCATAGTCGCGGGTGATGCCACTCTGGGGCACCACGTTGACATCGAAGACCAAGGCGGCCATACCGTTCGGACGGATATTCCCGAACAAGCGTATCACGTGGCGCACATAGCCTACGTTCATCTCGCTGCGGTACTTGAACTTGAGTGTGATCTTCTTGCCGGGCGGCACGATGTTGTTGTTGTCGCCATCTACCGAGATGCAACCGCAAGAGGGCTGGACATCGGTGATGACCAAGGGCACATCGCCGATGTTGGCCACTTTGTACTGCAGGTCGAGTTCCTGTCCCGACACCACGGGATAGTAATGGCGGACGGAGTCTTGTACAATCACGGTGGTGGGGCCAACGCGCTTGCTGCATCCGGCCAAGAACAGCAGCGGCAGGACGCCGCAGATCATAACTGTCAGCAAATATCTCACATTCACCTCCTTTTTTGGCATTGATAGCTTGTTGTCTTATCTAGAAATGGGCATAGATCTCATCGCAGGCCATCTGGCACCGGGCGTCTGCCGTCACGGGCTTCACGACGCGCAGCTCGACCGGTTTGCCGGAGTCGATGCCCGCCGCGCCGATGTGCGCCACGGCACGTGACCAAGCGGCGTCGTGCGCCTGTGGCTCGGGTGTGGCCACGGCGACCTGGCGGCCGTCTTGCCAGAGTTCGACGCGGGCCGGGGCATAGATGTGCCACAACGGGGCATCGAGAAACGACATCTCCACGGCGGCTCCCGCCTGCAGGCTGCCGGCCGGGATGGTCACTGCCGGAAAGCCACCGTGACGGATGATCCAGTTGGTGTGGTAGTCTGAAGGCAGGCCGTAGAGCCCGTCGGTCAGGGCCGTAAGCGCCTCACCGCCTTGTGTCGCATGAAGCCGTACGCCAGCCAGCCGGTTGTCACGGCCGCTGGCGAAGCGCAGCAGGTCGGCCCACGCTTGGAGATAGTCGTCTATCAGGCCGTGGGCCTCGCGATAGTATTTCATGTCGTCGAAGGCCGTGTGGCCGTGCAGGGCCGCCAAGGGTTCGCCGCGTTGGCTACCGTCGTACTGTGCCGACGTGCGGCGCAGCAGTTCCAGACGGGTGAACTGCAAGGCGGTGAGCAGCTTGTTCAGGCGCTGGCGTTCCTCGCCGCCGGCCTGTTTGGCCTTTCCGTCGAGTGCCTTCACGAATGTCTCAAACTCCTGCGGATCGAGGCCGTAGGCCACAGCGTCGTCGATGCCACCGTAGAACGGCAGAGGCTTACCGCTGCCGGCGGCGCGGGTCTCCAATGCCGTATAGTAAGTGGAGAGCAGGTCGCCTGTTGTGGGGTAATAGCGGCGAAAGTAGCGAGCGACCAGCGTGTCGACCGGCAGACTGGGTGTGGTCATCAGGGCCGACGCGGCGAATGTCTGCACGTCGTCGAACGTGGCATAGTCATAGCCGCTCCCATTGAGGAACACGCCACGGATGCCTTCCTCGCGATACAGCCGCAGCCGGTCTTGCAGCAGGTGTAGGCAGGGATAGGGCGTGAGGTAGTCGTCGAAGTTGCGGACATAGTCCCATACATAGATGAGGGGTGTCACGCGCTTCCATTGCCCAATCAGTCCGATGAAACCGGCCTTTTCGGCCTTGCCCTTTTCCCCGGCCTGCATCGGCCAGTCGATGGCGCTGACGATGACACCGGCGTTGGCCGGCAGGTGTGTGGCGGGTGGTCGCCGGGTGGACAGGTAGGCGGAGGTGAAGAACTGCTGGTTCGGGAACTTGTGGGCCAGCCTCGTCAGCAGTCGCGCGACGGCGGGTGAGGCGTTGCCGGTGGTGTTGCCCGCCTTGCGGCAGGCCGGACAGGTACACGCTTGGGCATTGTCCTCGGGGAGGATGGCGAAGCGCACCGGACTGCCGGGCTCCCCCGGCCCATAGTTGTCTGCGATGTAGCTGACCAGCCGGTCGTAGAGCGTGGCGCTGCTGAAGCAGAACTGGTCGGCCACCCGGTGGCCGTCCACGATGGCACGTGCCTGTTCGGGTATCTGGCCTCCGAAGAGCTTGCGCAGGTTGTGCCCCCAGAGCCCCCAGTCGTAGTCCACGTTGTGGGCGGCGATGATGGGCATGAAGTCCTCGTTATGGTTTGACGGGGAGTAGATGCCGCGATACTCGAAGGCGAAGCGCCCCGACGCGTCATCGGTCATGCTGAGCAGTGCTGGCGGCAGGTCGGCCACGCTCAAGCGGCGGTCGTCCTCGCCGGCCGCAGACATGAACTGGTAGAGCAGCCAGAGCATGGCCTCCTTGTTGCGGGCAGAGAGGGCCAGGGCACCGGCCGTCCAGTTCACCTTGTAGTCGCTGTCCAGCCGTGTGTCGTAGTCGACCACCACGCGCAGGGCTTCCGGCTCGCCTTGTTTCCTGACGAGGCTGACTATTTCTGTGCGTCGCGCCAGGTGGGTGATCAGGTAGTCGGCCCACTTGCGGTCGTATGCGTCGGCGGTATCGGCGGGCGAGATGGCATACCCACTGTAGCTGGCGAAGGAGGCGCGGCTGCCCGCGCATGAGGCTAGGGTGGGGCAAAGCAGCGAGACCAGTGCCAGCAGGGCGGTCCGGAGGCACAGGCGGAGCCGGCTAGAAGTTGATGAAGACTTGTCCATACACATTGTACAGGTTGCGGTAGTTGAACGTGGTGACGTCTGTGAAGCCAGACTGTGTGCCTTGGCGGGCGACGCTGGGGTTGTAGAACGTGTGCCACGTACCGGTCAAGCCGAGCGTCACGTGCCGGGTGAGGGCATAGGCGCCGCCCAGACCGACCATGGTGTTCAGTTTGTCGAAGGCGCCGGGCTGTGCGTTGTCTATCATAGTGCCCTCGGGCGCTGTGCCGGCGCTGCACATGGCCGTGATGCTGGTGCGGCGGTCATCGAAGGGGTAATACTTGGCCCGTGCGCGGAGATTCACGTAGAACGAGGAGGAGATGAGGAAGGCGTCGGCATGGCCGTCGAGCGCGAACTGGCCCAGTTCCTTGCTCGCCCCCACTCCGGCGGTGAGCAGGTTCAGGTGCGACCGTTTCCAGCCGGTCAGCACCCAGGCGCCGTCAGGCTGTCCGGCAGGCGCCGACTCGGCGGGATGCCAGGTGAACATCTTGTCGTAAGCGTCGATACGGCGGAAGGCGACGATGCCGTCGAGTGTCCAGTCGTTGCGCAGGTAGCGCGTGGCGCCGGCAGAGAGCGCCACTTGGGGGAAGTAGCGGTTGGCCCATGCCGCAGAGAATGTGCCGGCCCAGCGCTCAGAGAATTTGTGCGTCCACTCGGCCTGCATCTGCACGCCGACGCCGCCTGGCGTCTGGTACATCTCCGGCACATTGTCGCCGCCGTCGCGTCCGGCGTAGTTGATGCGCCCCGTGACGGTGTTCCGGTCCGTGCGCCGCTCATAGGAGAGGGTGGCGACAGAGGTCAGGACATCGGCCTCGGCGTAGCGTCCTTGCAGGTATTCGAAGCCCACCGTGTTCCGGTCTCCGCTGGCCTGCAGCATCTCCAAGTGGCGCTTGAAGTCGGTGACTTCAATGGCCGTCGGCTGGTATGCGCGCTGGTAGACATAGGCCGAGTCGTAGCGGTGCAGGGCCTCGAAGGCCAGTCCCTTGGTGTAGAGCAGCGAGCGGTTGGCGCCGTCGAACGTCAGTGCCGTGTCGAGTACGGCCATGGCCGTGGCAGCCCGCTTGGCGTGTATCAGCTGCAGGGCCCTCTGCTCGCTGTTCTCCGAGAAGGCGCCGACGAGCATTTCATTGGCAGGCAGGGAGTCGAGAGCGGGACGGAGCATGTCGAGCGCGGCGGCATACTGGGCATTGCGCGAGAGGACGACGCTCCGCTTGACGAGGAAGACCGCGTCGCTTGGATAGTACGATTGCGCCGCCAGGGTGTAGCGGTCGTAGTCACCTTTGTCGTGCAGCAGGTCTGAGGCGGTGATGGCGTAGCGCAGGCCGTCGGCAGATGAGGGGTAGACGGCCAGCAGGCGCTTGCTTTGGCCGAGGGCCTTCACGGCATCGCCGCCCTCCAGCAGTCCTTTGATGTAGGGCAGGGCTATCTCCTCATAACTGTTCACCCAGACACCCCGAATCGTCGAATCCATCGATGTTTTGGACAGCGTGTCGGCGAGGAAGGCCAGAGCCGTGGCAGGGTGCCCCTGCGCTTTCAGCACATCGGCCTTGCGGGTGACGTAGTCGTCAGAATCCGGGTAGCGGGCGTGTATCTGTTCCAGGCACGTCAGCGCCTGGCCGTAGCGGCCCAAGCGGTAGTTGCACGTGAGCCGTCGTGAGTAGGCGGCGCGGACGAGCTCGTCGTCGCTGGCCTTCGCCACGACAAAGTCGAGCAGTGGCAGGGCCTCGGCATAGTTCTCGGTGACCATCAGCCGGTCGGCGTCTTGCAGTCGGTTACGGGCCACCTCTTCGGCAAAATCCTCGTTGGACGGCTGCTCGGCGTAGAGCTTCTCGAGCAGGGCGCGGGCGCGGTCTTGGTTGCCCAGCCGCTTGTTGACAAGGTATTCCTTGTAAGTCAGGGCAATGGTATTGCCGCCCCGCTTTCTGGCCTCAGCGATATAATGGAGGGCATCCTCGTCGTAGCCGCGGCTGAAGGCCGTGTTGAGGAGATAGTCGAGCGCCTCGCGGCTGTGGCGGGTGGCATAGACGCGGCCGTAGAGCACGTAGGGATCACGACGGCTTTCGGCGCGCGCTTGCTCCTCCTCAAGATCCGAGTAGAGCGCACGCAGGTTGCCGTTCCGGCTGTACCGCATACGCTCTGTCAGGAATGCCAGCGCCTCAGGATAGCGCGACTCTTCGGCCAGAATGCCCGCTTTCTTCCGTATCAGGGCCATGCTGCCGGGCAGTCGCGAGGCACCTTGTCCGGCCACCCTGATGGCATCTTCCGTGTTGCCCTGTTGGAGGTACAGGTTAGCCAGGTCAAGGTAGTACTGCTCGTTGGTGGGTGATTGGTCGACCAGCTGTTCGAGCTTGTCGATGGCGGCCTTGGAGTTACCCGCCCGCCGGTCGCTCCGGTATTCTTCATCCATGCGGCCCACAAGTTCACGCCGCAGGGTCGAGTCGTTGGGGTAGATCTGGCAGATGCGCCGCAGCAGGTGGTCGGCCATGACCTCGTTGCCCTGCTTGCGGTAGAGGGCAATCTTCCGTCGCCACAGGCCGCGCCAGTAGGGGTTCACCTCCAGCAGCTCATTGACATAGCAGATGGCGCTGGAGTAGTTATGGGTCGCCTCCTCCACGTCGACGAGCATCTGCTTGGAGCGGACGTTCTCATTGTTGCTCTGGACAGACTTGACGAGGTAGAACCTGGCCCGGTCATAGTCCTTGGTATGGAGATAGTAGCTCCCCGCCAGCTCGTTCAGCCCGGTCGCGTCGGGATAGTGGCGCAGTCCCTCGTCGACCAGCCGTTTCATGCCGGCATAGTCTCCATTCTTGCCGCAAGTCCGCGCCGCCGACTCGTAATAGTCGGAGGTGCGGACCTCCTTGCTGTCGTCTCGCGTTGTCACAGCGTACACGCTCAGGGAGACAAACAAGACGCCTAGCATGATCAGAAACCAGTTTTTCTTTGACATCATATATGGCTTTGGTTATTGCGTTTTCTTCGGTTCCATCGTGCAAAATGCATCAGGTTTCACCGCTCTCACCGCTCTTGTCGCGGTACTTCTTGCGCTTCATCTCGCCCCACTTGGCCCTTAATCCCATCAGGTAGTTGAGATAGCCCTTCAGCGAGAAGAGCACGATGAGCGGGTGATAGATCAGCGGCTCGAGCAGGGCCGCTGCTGTGAGCCAGAAGTAGGAGCGCTTCTTGCCGTAGGTGATGCCCTGGAGGTAGTCGTAATAGAACACCACGACGGCGACGAGGTAGTTGAACAGCACCACGCAGAGCGCGATGACGCCCGCTGCCTGCCAGTTCACACCGCCCGTGCAGGCCAGATAGATGAAGGCGGCCAGACCGCTGACCTCAATCACCGGTGCCAGGAACTCGAACACGAACACATAGGGCAGGGTGACCAAGCCGAGTTGCCGGTACTTCGGGCGCAGCAGCATGCGGAAATGGTTGAACATCGTCTGGATGAGCCCGCGGCCCCAGCGGACGCGCTGCTTGTAGAGCACGGCGATGCCCGGCGGGCCCTGTGTCCAGCAGCAGGTCTCCGGAATCTGCACCACGCGGTAGGGCTTGCCGAAGTCGCAGCAGTAGCCGATCATGCGGATCAGCATGTCCATGTCCTCGGCGAACGAGTCCGGACTGTAGCCGCCGGCGGCGATGGCCACGCGGGTGTCGAAGAGGCCGTAGCCGCCCGACACGTTGGGCATGGCGTTGATGCGGCTCCAAGCCATCTTGCCGACCATGAACGAGCGCAGGTACTCCACGGCCTGGAAGAGCGGCGAGGGGGTGTGCGGCACACGGCGCCTCACGATGTCGCCCTGCTCTATCTTGCAGCCGTTGCTCATGGCCATCGCACCGCTGACGGCAATGACGTCGTGCTGCTCCAGAATGGGGCGTATGCAGTGGTAGATGGCGTCGCGCGAGAGGATACAGTCCACATCGGTGTTGATGAAGTAGGGGTACTGCACCACGTTGAGTCCGGCGTTGATGGGGTCGGCCTTGGTGCCGCCGTTCTCCTTGTCCACCACGGTCAGGCGGCTGTAGGCGGGGTCGGCCGATTTGAACAGCCGGCGGAAGGGCTTCGTGCGGAGTTGCTCGTTGTAGGCGTAGGGCACCTCCTCCAGTTTGAAGTGCTCGACCATCAGCTCCAGGGTCTTGTCCGTGCTGCCGTCGTTGACGATGACAACCTCAAAGAGCGGGTAGTCCAGCCGCAGGAACGACTCCACACAGGCGATGACCACGTTCTCCTCGTTGTAGGCGGCGGCGACGATCGACACGCCGGGGGCATGCGGACTCGTCTCGAGCAGTTTCCGCCCGTACGTGTCGCGGTTCGTGTTCAGATAGCGGCGCAATGACTGGAAGGCCAGTATCACCATGCCCACATAGGAGGCCATCAGGGCTATCGAGTAGAAGAAGATCAGATACCCGAACGTGAACAGGAATGCTTCTTTCATTTGAACGGGACGCTTGTGTCTGCCACCCGGTCGCTCGGTCTGTCGACCGGTGTGACAAGCGGGTTTTCGACGTGGTGAAACAATCTTAGGCGATCTTCTCCCGCCGCCTCGGCCTTCAGGCGCATGAACGCTGCCTGGCCCTCTGTGCCTCCCAGCCACAGGCCGCGCAGGGCTGCCAGTCTGGTACGGTCTGAGGAGGCGTCGGCGTAGCACGACGCGAGGAAGTGTGCGGTGTCGGCTGTGTCAGTGCAGCCGATCTGCTGTATGGCCGCCAGTATCACTTGGCGCAGGGGCTCGGGCTGGTCTTGGTAGACCGCCATCAGGCGTGGTACGGCGCGTGTCCAGCGGCGTGTGCCGACACTTCTGAATGCGGCTTCGCGGTAGAGCGGCTTCGGGGAGGTGAACAGCGATTCGACCGCCTCCATGTCATGCTCATTGCCCCAATAGGCCACTTCGCCAATGAGAAAAGCGCCCATTTCATCGTCGGTCACGGTCGGGAGGAATGCTTGGAAAGATGGGAACGGTTTGCCCTGTGCCTTGAAATCGGCAAAGAGCTGGTGCAGCTCCACGCCGTCCCATTTGCAGTAGGTGCCCTTGCTATTGCCGACCATGTAACGGAACGGGTCGTCGGCCGTGTAGCGCATGTAGTGCAGCCGCACGGCCTTGCGCAGTGACTCGTTGCGGTCGTTCAGCATACCGGCCACGGAGCTCGCCGAGATGGCCATGCCCAGGTAGTCTGAGCTGCGCAAGGTGGCCACGCGTCTCGACTTGCGGCCGAAACGCACCCGCCGCTCGACGTAGTCGCGCAGCATCAGCACGTCTATCACCCGCAGGAGGTTGTCTTCGGACAGGTCTTGCCCGTGCTGCTCCTTCAGCGATTCCAGCCATTCTAGCCACACCCGTGCCTGCCATTTCTTCAGTTCCTTGAACCGCCCGCCTCGGCCATTTCTGCCGATTTCATCGGCGATATCGGCCTCGTCGTGCGGCTGGCTGTCGGTGAGGATGCCGCTGAGGCGCTCACCGTATTTCCTTTTTATCCGAGCCTGATAGCGGGCGCGGCGGTCAGTGGTGTAGATTCTGACCACAGCCGACAGGGTCAGCGCCAGCAGACCGAGCGCACTTCCGCACACGATGGTGTAAGCCGTGCGAACCACCCAAGGGAAATCGGCGAAGCGAGTGCTGTAGAGATACAGGTAGTAGCGCACAACTTCCCAGTCGGAGAACATCACGTCGTCACTGTCCAAGCGTAGGTCGCTGCTCAAGCTCCCCATCACAGACATGACGTGCCATGCTCCGTCCAGACATGTGCCCACCATTTCCATTCCTGTTATCTCCATCATGCTATGATATCTTAAAAAGTTCTTACTTCATTTTTTTGTCATTGGCCATACTGTTGAATCTTCATCATCACTGTTTTTGCGGTGCAAAGCTACGATGATTATGATATATATAGTGTATCATTTGTTACAACTGCCGCAATGCCCGGCGGTTCAATTGCTGTTCTGCGGTTCTCGATAATCGCTTAAAACCCTAATCATGAGATGTGTAAAATAGGATTTAAGTGCCATCTCTTCCCAAGAGGTGGAGAAAATGGGGCTTTCGGGGAGACTGTGGCGCAAGATGGGGTATCTCTTGGAATCCTTGTGCCTACCGATTCCGCAAAAGCCAGCTTCGCGGTGCAGCTTTGATAGCATGTCGAGGACCTTAGCTTTTTATTTTTATGGATATTTAAGCCTGTACCTTCATAAAATCTTCACATGGATTTTTTATCCGCCAGAAAACATGTACCTTTGCGAAAGGTTCCGCTTCCTCTTGGGAAGAGATGGAGAAAATGTTTATGGGATCTACAATAGCTTAATTATCTTTGAGTTGGCATTGTCCACCACTGCGGTGTCCAGCGCGGCCAGATAGATGTTCGTGGTCGCCTCGGAGTCGTGTCCCATTCCTTCGCTGATGACGGATACGGGGATGTTGATGCTCTTGGCAACGCTCGCCCAGCTGTGCCGTGCGGCGTACATGGACAGCGGTGTGCGAAGGCCGGCCATCACAGCCACCTGCTTGAGCTGGGCATTCGTGCGTCGCTGGGCATTCGCATATTGTGCCCTGAAGTCTGCGTCGGGCCGCATGATGATGGGCAGGAGGAAATCGGTAGGGTTGGGTGGATACTTCTCCATGATCTGCTGCATGTCCGCCTCCCACTTGACATACAGTAGCTGGCCGGTCTTGCGTCGCCTGTAGGTCATTATGCCGCCAGCCACGTCACGCTTTCTCAGGTAAGCCATGTCGATGAACGACATGCCACGGGTGAGAAAGCTGAAAATGAACAGGTCGCGCGCCAGTCCGAGCGCGGGGCGGAGCCGCAGGTCGAGATTGCAGACGCGTTTCAGCTCATCGAGTGTGAGGGCCCGCTTCAGGGTTTTCTCCACCCCGGTGTAGACTCCCCTGAATGGGTGCCGCTGCACGGTCAGTCCGGCTATGGCGGCCCGGTTGTAGACGGCCCGCAGGTTGCGCATGTAGAAGGAGGTGGTGTTGGGCGTGTTGCCCCGGGCTTTCAGGTGCGACTCGTACTCCTCTACCAGCAGGTGGTCGAACTCCTCGAAGTCCACTTCCCGCCCGCAGAAGCGGAGCAGGCTGGACAGGGTGGCGGCATAGTTCTCTGCCGTTCGCGCCCGCCCCAGGCGCCGGAGCCGCGACACCCATTCGCGCATGTAGCCCGAGAGGGTGGCGCCAGCGACGGCTGGGCGGGTTGTGGCGGAACTGCCGGATGTGTTGCCATAGCTCATTGAGACGTAGCAGAACCGTGAATCTATCGTTTCCATACTTGCTTGGATTGATGGTTTGCGCCGCCCAATATACCAAGCCCCGCCGTCATGGCCAAGGCCGTGCTGCGAAGAAAAGGAAAAGAGGCTGTGCCGGTGTGTCCCGGCGCAGCCTCTTTTTCAGGTGTGGTGCGGTCTGTGGCTCCGTCATTGGCCGCGTTAGCGGAGTGCCTCGATGACGAAGGTGTACGACTGGTTGGCGTAGGGTATCAGATACTGCGACAGCGGCCAGGCTCCCCAGCTGTTGACGCAGCCGAGGCCCATCTGGCGGTCGGCGATGTGGACGACGGAGAATGGCCGCGGCGTCAGGTCGCCGGAGTGCATATGTCGGGCCTCCTTCACGGGGCCACCGTCGAGATCATCGGTCAGGTAGTTGAGCGTGGCGCATTCGAGCGGGCGCACGCCGTAGAACTTCAGGCCCTGGCCGGCGCCGTCGACGACGCTCCACCAGCGCACGTCAGTCTTGTTGCCGCTCTCCTGCGGACGGACGTAGCCCCAGTACTCATTGGCCACGGGCTGGGTGTAGTGGCCGATGAAGGCGTTGTCCTTGCGATCCTCATAGTTCTCGCCGGGGCCACGGCCGTAGAAGTCCACGGTGGCATAGTCCTTCGGCATGACGAGCTGCATGCCGAAGCGGGGGATATAGGGCATGTCCTTGGCCGTGCTGTCGACGTTGAGGCTCTGCGTGACGAGCAGGCGGCCCTGCGGCGTCAGGGTGTAGGTGAGGTCGAGGGTGGCCTTCACGCCCGGCAGCTCATAGTTGGCGGTGACACGGCGGCTGGTGCCGGCGGTTTCTTCCTTGAGCGCCTTCAGTTTCATCTCGGGCTGCTTCCAGGCGCCGAAGCGGTTCTGGAGACCTGCGCCGTAGTCGTTGTCGGTCGGGGCGCGCCAGAAGTCGGGCTTGAGCGAGTAGCCCTTTTCCATCATGGGCTTGCCGTCGACGTCGATGTAATCGATCCAGCCGGTCTGCTTGTTCCATGTCACGTCCACACCAGCGGCCGAGAGGGTCATGCAGGCCAGCTGCTCATCCTTGCGGACGGCGGGCGTCTTGTCGTCGGCAGGCGCCTTGGTGAGGCAGCGGGTGCAGTGGAACTTGTAAGGCTTGATGACAAATTGCTGGCGGGCTATCTCGTAGCCGGCGGGCAGGAGCGGGCTGGGCACGTGCTCGGTGTAGGCGACGTCGAGGGTCAGCTCGCGCCCGGCGGCGTCCACGGGGGTGTAGCCCTTCAGGCCGACGAGGGCACGGCCCTGCGGCGCCACATCGAGCTTGTCGACACGTCCGGCGGCGACAGCCTCGCCGTTGGCGCGGAGTGTCCACGTCAGACTGACATTGGAGAGGTCGGTGAAGAAGTTCTCGTTGTAGACCTCCACCTGTCCGCGCGCGGTGTCCTTGAGCGTGGTCCAGATGTTCTGGTAGTGGTAGCGGGCCTCGGCGGCATGCGGGTTTGGCTTGCGGTCGGGGCGGATGAGGCCGTTGCAGTTGAAGTTGTGGTCAGAAGCCGGGTAGCGCCCGAAGTCACCGCCATAGGCGAAGATGGTCTTGCCCTCCTTGTTCTTGACGCGCAGGCCCTGGTCCACGAAGTCCCAGATGAAGCCACCTTGGTACTTGGGATACTTGCGGACAAGGTCCCAGTACTCGCGGAAGCCACCGAGCGAGTTGCCCATGGCGTGGGCATACTCACACTGTATCAGCGGTTTGGTGTGCGAGGCGTTCTTGGCGTAGCTCTCGCAGTAGTCATAGGGGTAGTACATCGGGCAGAAGATGTCTGTCTTGCCGTTGATGCCAGCCTGCTCATACTGCACGGGGCGGGTGCTGTCGTAAGCCTTGACAAAGTCGTAGGCCTTTTCGAAGTTGGGGCCGTAGCCGGCCTCATTGCCGAGGCTCCACGTGACGATGGAGGGGTGGTTCTTGAGAATATAGACGTTGTCGCGATTGCGCTCGATGTGCGCCTGCTCCCATTCGGGGTTCTTGGCGAGCGACTTGGCGCCGTAGCCCATGCCGTGACTTTCGACGTTGGCTTCTGCGACGACGTAGATGCCATACTTGTCGCAGAGGTCGTACCAGCGCGGGTCGTTGGGATAGTGGCTGGTACGGACAGCGTTGATGTTGTGCTCCTTCATGAGCTTGATGTCCTCGACCATGCGGTCCAGACTGATGACGTAAGCGCCGTCAGGATCCATCTCGTGGCGGTCGGCGCCCTTGATGAGAACGGGCTTGCCGTTGACAAGAAACTGCCCGTCCTTGACCTCAGCCGTGCGGAACCCGACGTTCTGCACGAGACTCTCGCTGACGCTGCCCTTGTCGTCGAGCAGGTCGACGCGTAGGCGGTAGAGGTTGGGCGTCTCGGCCGTCCACTTGGCCGGGTCACTGGCGGCATAGTCGAGCGTGGCCTTGCCGCCGCTGATCAGGCTTTCCTGCGCGGTGACGGTCTTGCCGTCGGGGTCGGTGAGGGTGAAGCGCACTTTGCGCCCGTTGGCGCCGGTGGCGGTGAGGGCGACGCTCAGCTGGCCGTCGCGGTAGCCGTTGGTCAGACCCGACTTGATGAAGAGGTCGGCCACATGGCTCTGCGGCCGGGCATAGAGGTAGACCTCACGGGCAATGCCGGTCAGCTTCCACATGTCCTGGTCTTCGAGGTAGGAGCCGTCGCTCCAGCGCATCACCTGCATGGCGATGAGGTTCTTGCGGCCGGGCGTCAGGTACTTGGTCAGGTCGAACTCGGCGGCGACAGCGCGGTCTTCAGCGTAGCCGACAGCCTTGCCGTTGACCCACACCTGGACGTTCGATGTGGCCGACCCGATGTGGAGGTAGATGCGCTCACCCTTCCAGCTGGCGGGAATGGCCACTTCCTTGCGGTAGGAGCCGGTGTAGTTGTTCTTCTCCTCGACGAAGGGCGGGTTGCTGACGAACTGGGTGGCCCAGGCGTAACCGACATTCTTATAGGTGGCGTCACCGTGGCCGTTGACCTCGAAGATGCCGGGCACGGGGAAGAGTTCCCAGGCGGAGTCGTCGAAGCCGGTGGTGAAGAAGTCCTTGGGGCGATCCTGGTGGTTCTTGACGAACTTGAATTTCCACTTGCCTTCAAGCGAGAGATAGCGCGACGAAGCGGCCTTGTCGCCTGCGATGGCCTTGGCTGGCGTCTCGAAGGCGAAGAAGTCAGAGCGGGCGGTCTCCACGTTGACGCGGTTGATGTGCGGGTTGAGCCAGTACTCCTTCTGGTTCTGTGCCCCAGCGGCCAGTACGGTCGTGCAGGCCAGTGCCAGCAGACTGCCGCGCAGCCACAGCAGGCCCGTCGGGTGGGTAGATGTCTGTTTCATATGCGTTTGTGTATCAGGTGTTTTGATGATTTGGTTCAGATGGGTCGCCACCAGCGGCGAAAGCCGGGAGCAGGGCCTCGGCGAGGGCCTCCAGCTCGGCGTACCACTCAGCGCCGAAACGGCGTATGAGCGGGTCGCGCAGGAAGCGGTAGAGGGGCAACTGGAGGCGGCGCCCCTTGGCCACGGCGTCGGCGCAGACGTCCCAGCGGTGATAGTTCAGGCCGACGAGTCCGCCGCCAAGCCGTTTCTCGCGAATGGGATACAGGTAGCACGAGATGGGCTTGCACCAGGCTGTGCGCCCCTCGCGGTAGGCTTTCTCGGTGGCGCAGAAGCAGCAGCCGCCACTGTCGTAGCAGGTGAAGGCACAGTCGCGCCCGCCGACGATGCTCGTCACGAGGTCGCCGTCGCGGTCGGTGTAGGCCACGCCCTGCCGGTCAATGACCGACTGCGCGGCGGCGCTGAGGTCGGGCCACACGTCGTCGAGCACGTTCTCGAGCTCACCCACCTCGTCGAGCGTCAACGGGGCGCCGGCATCGCCCTCGACGCAGCAGATGCCCTTGCAGGCATCGAGGTCGCAGCAGAAGCATTCGGTCAGGATGTCGGGTGAGAGAATGACGTCGCCCACTTGGAGCAGGGGCGGCAGCGCGGCGGGATGGCGGTGTGACGGTGAGACAGGTGTCATGTCGATGCAGGGGAGGGTGCGCGGTTACCAGGCGATGGGCGTCTGGCCGTGGCGCACGAGATAGTCATTGGCGAGTGAGAAGTGGTGGTTGCCGAAGAAGCCGCGGTGGGCGGAGAGCGGTGAGGGGTGGGCCGAGGCGAGCACAAGGTGGCGACTGCGGTCGATGAAAGCGCCTTTTTTCTGGGCATAGCTGCCCCAGAGCATGAAAACGAGGTGCTCGCGCTCGGCGGCCAGTCGGGCGATGGCGGCGTCGGTGAAGCGTTCCCAGCCGTGCCCGGCGTGCGAGGCAGCCTGGTGGGCGCGGACGGTCAGGGTGGCGTTGAGCAGGAGCACGCCCTGCTCCGCCCAGCGGCGCAGGCTGCCGCTCTCGGGCATCGGGCGGCCCAGGTCGTCGTGGATCTCCTTGAAGATGTTGAGCAGTGACGGCGGGAAGCGCACCCCGTCGGCGACGGAGAAGCAAAGTCCCTCAGCCTGTCCTGGCTCGTGGTAGGGATCCTGGCCGATGATGACGACCTTGGCCTTCTCGAAGGGGCAGAGGTCGAAGGCATTGAATATCTGCGTGCCGGGGGGATAGCACGCCCCCTGCCGGTACTCGGTGCGTACGTAGTCGGTCAGGTCGCGGAAGTAGGGGGACTCGAACTCGCCCTTCAGGCGTGTGCCCCACGATGGCTCTATCTTGACGGTCATGGGCTGTGGCTAGCCGGTGAATGGCGCCGGGCTGTCGTCGGCGTGGCGCGAACCGGCGTATTTTGCAAAGATACGCCAAAGCGGCGTGATGACAAAGGCGCCGCCGCGTAAAATGCCAAGGCCCGTCACGTCATGTCCGCGTGATGTCCTCTGTGATGGGGCATCTTTCGTGCGGCCCACTTTGATCTGCCAAGCCTGTCCTGGCATGCATCATCTCCGCTGTCACAGCCTCTATAGAAGGCATACCATAGATAAATTCGGTTGGTTTCACTATTAATCCACTCGAAATGCTTTGTTGTTCACTGGATGATTCTTGTTCACCTCTTTTAATGAACCATACAAAACTCCATAATGTCAAGCATCCGATAAAGTATTCCATTGATGTCGGAATGCCAGCTCTGGTGAAAGTGGCCATAATACCAATGCGATATGGGATGGCGGTCTGTTTGTAGGCGCTGTAGTAGCTGGTTCATGGTGGCTCGTTCGGCTTGTACATCCGTCATGAGTGCAGGATCATCAGCAGCCCATTCGATAAGTCCGTCCTTCGTTTGCAGTTCGCAACAGGAGGGAGCCGTGTGGGTGATGACTGTATCTATCCTGTAGGCAGAGCAAATGACATCCATTTTCTTTTCATCGTAAATTGGTGGTTCGTCTGGCCAGTAATAAGCGCGAGAAATGCCGTCATTGGGATTCGAGTCAGAACCATGTTTCACTTTCTTCTTTTCCCATGCTTCCATGCGGGCCTTGCGGTCGATGGAGATACCTCCGCCGACACAGAGCATGGTGTGGTCGCAGGCTTGCAATATCGTGTAGTCTGGCACGCACATCATGCGCTTGTGCTTGAAGGTGGTGCCATCGAAATATGCGGGATTGTCATGGTTGCCACGGACGAATACTATTCTGTTGTTGGCTTGGTTCAGGCGCTTGGTGTTCCGCCTGAGCATCTGCTCGTAATACTCCTTCTTTTCAAAGCCGAAGCCGCAATCACCGGCCACAATGAGCAGGGTGTCTGTCATCTGATACTGGATGCAGAGCTTGAACACCAACTCGTTGAAGTCGCCATGAATGTCGCCGGAAATGACTATATTCTTGGCTTCAGGATATGTGAGTGCAAATACGTTGTTATTGTCCATCATTCAGATTCTCCCAATAAAACTTTAGTTCAACTTGCAAGTAGCGAACAACATCTGCAAACGTTAGGGGCGTGTTAGCGGTAATCTTACGCATAAACGCCCTCCAGCGGGTTTGCATATTAGTGTTGTTTGGATAATCCGCTCTAAAAAGCATCGTGTCTATATTGTAGGGTGTATGCCTGTTTTCAAAGGTGCGTTTTACCGCATCTTGCAATATGGACTTGTCGTAAGCCTGTGTTGTCAAGATGTGATAGAGATCATAATAATCTTTCATGCGGCTACTTTGATCTGCTAAATCTATCACGGCATGCATCTTCTCAGCTATCACCGTTTCTATGGAATACGCTAGAATATTAACCGTCGGAAGATGGGCCAACAATATAGGGTAATCGAGCGGTACGGGCTTAGGAGTAACGATGTCGCCAAAACCAATATCCATCGTCATGACCTGTGCTATTGTATCCATTGTGGCAGGTATGTTGATCCTTGTCCCATGATAATCTTTAAACTCGGTTATGTCTTTTGCTGTGATATGGTTGATGTCAAAGTGTACGCCATCCTCATCATAGGGCACTGCGCCTATTTCCTTAAAGGCTTTCACTATGTTGTCGCTATCATTGCTGATATTGGCTCCAAGGAAGTCCATGTCTAAAGTCGGACGAGCTGCGAATCGCTCATAGGCATACATCAAGGCACCACCTTTTAGGTAGAAATGCTCTTTATATTGTGTCAGAGACATCCGATACAGCCATCGTTCTTGAAAATAGCGAGTCAATATCGTTTGGAAAAACATATTTTCCTGTTTGGCTATATTGAGTAGCTTTGCTCTGTTAGATCTGCCATAGTCCTTTGTTCTTTCGCTCATAGTTTTATCTCTAGGTATTTTTCAAGTGTATTGGCTGCACGGAGTCGTTCAGCGTAATCCATTAGAAGAGTGAGATTGCGATTAGGCATTGATAGATAATTGTTTACCACTTCTGAACATACATCCATACCTATTTTATTCCTAAACTTGATTGCATCGCAAACAGAACGCTCAATGTTGTATACCTTTACTTTGTATCCGCTAATTTCTTTTTCTTCAACGCCCAAGTTGAAAATGTTTCCTGCTATAAAGTGAAATTCAATCGGTGGGTACTCCGGTGCCTGTATCTTCCGTCCTCTTTTCAAAGCCACATGGTAGCATTGAGGAAGCGTCGTGGTCAGTTCATGTATATTCCATGCTGTTTGAAGACACATGACACCTCCAGGCACTACGACGTCCAAATCTATCATAGTGTCGGCCAACTGATCCACAGTGGCATATACGCCACGACGGACGCTTACCAATTTACCTTCTTTGGCTTCGTCAAGTAGCTTATAATAAGCGCTCCTGCCTTTAGCCTTGACAATAGAAGATGATATGAATCCATTTGCTTTTTTATCTGTTTCCATATATCAAATCCACTTTTACACTGTACAAACATACTACATCTTTCTGAATATGTAGTATGTTTGTACAGACAATCTTGTTTTTATCCTGATATTTAACATTACAGATGGGGCCTACTGGCGTTCGGGCTTGACCACACGTCTTTATTTCTGGGATAGCCCGGAAGTTGAATGCTATGATTAGGCTGAATATATTCGACAAATGATTTGGGCGGAACGATATCGTCCACCTGCATGGCTTCTCTAAAAAGGTACTGTCTCTTGAACTTCACATGATGTTTTCCGTGATGGGGGCATCTTTCGTGCGGCTCCATAATATAGCACCGCGCCACCTGTCGCTTCACTTTTTTGCGCCGATTGCCGGAATGGCACCTTAACTTATTTAACCTTCTGGCGGGCGCGGAATGTTAATTTGGGACTTCAGCAGAACTTCCCCGGGGCAAATCAGAATTAGCTCGGAGCAAATTTTACCGAGCCCTAGGGAAGTT
>OIYP01000569.1_pt1 | contig 23401 bp, 15 predicted proteins | sample 1588261 | NCBI WGS metagenome assembly OIYP01 (sample SAMN03283293) | human gut metagenome | biome: human-associated habitat; material: feces | host: Homo sapiens | place: Peru | collected 2012
GGGCTAGCCCGCCCCGCAGGGAGGGGGAGTGTTGCACTTCTTATTTGAACTTAGGCCGTCGTGGGAGCCGAGCTGACACTGGAGATAAACTTCCCGTGTGCCCCAAAAACGTCACAAAATCCAATGAGCGATTTGCTATTGTTGGATGTGGATGTGTAATGATGGTGTGCGATATACGTGGTGTGCGATGGATGTTGCAGAAACGGCAGACGGTGGTGCTGTCCGGCATGCCATCTTCCATGGATAGTCCGGCAAACCGACTGAAGGAAATACGGCCGTTGACCTGGTCTTCCACCTCGCCGTCGCCCTCGGCACCACTTCCACCGTCTCCGGACCCCCGTATGCATTCAGCCCGCAGCCCTTTTGTGAAAGGGTGCTGCGGGCTGAAACGATCAAAGATTGTCTGTAGGTGGAATATTCAGGCAACCATGTCACGCATCGTCCAGAGGCAAAGAACTCTCATGAGGATGGTTGGGGGCTATTCTATAGCGATTTTTTTTGAAAAGGTTTGGCGACCTGCCGTCAGGCTTATAACGTAAATACCCGGACGGCAATGGTTGAGAGAGAGTCGGGCCGGCGTCTGCTGAGACGCAAAGTCGGCACTTTCGACCCTTGTGCAGTCGAGGCTATAGACATCCACACGGACTGGACGCTCTGTGGTGACGACAAGCTGGCGGTTGGCACTGTCGTAAACAAAGGTGCTACCGGTATCAGTCGCGTGGGTTGCCGAGAGCCCTGTGAGAAGTCTGCCAAGTGCAAAGGACTGCTTGCCAGAGACGACTTGAAGCGTATCTGTCTGTTCGTCGCGAACGACGATGAGCTGATAAGGCCTGTCGCTCTCCACGTTGATTTCCACAGCGTCAGCACTGCTGGCGCGTGCGCCAGCCATGACAGTTGTGGTGATGTCGCCAAAACGGAGACGTTCAATGCCGTGGAGATCGAGACGACGCAGGTCAAACACCAGTTTGTTGGCCGGTGCGTCAGCTCGCAGGCCAATGACATTCTCGATAAGGAGTGAGATCGGAGCCAGTCCAGTCCAACCGATAAAGTCTTTGCGGCAAGCGTAGTAGTCACTCTCGTCTGTGCCATGGTTGTAACGGCCATCAGCCTTTTTCTCTGGCGCGTAGTTTTCCCAGAACGTGCCTGTCTGCAGGAACACGTCATGCACAGCATTGATGTAGCGCATAGCCGCCAAGTGAGCGAAGGCATCAATGCCCTTTCGCTCCAACCCCTTGATGATGGCATAATTAGCCGGTGCCCACACACCGCCACACCAGTAGCCGCCTCGGGGGCTATAGCCTTCTTCGTCTGCCGCCAGCGCAGGGAATACGTTGTCGCGCCAGAAACTGGCTGGATCTTGAAGGTGGCGCACAAGACTGGAATCCTTGGCCGCATCGGTGACGCCCGCCAACAGCGGCCAGAAACAGGCCGCCGTCTTCCAGCCGGTCTGCACACCGAGCGTATCCACATCATAGTAAATGCCCTCATCGGCATTCCAGAGCCAAGCGTTCATACGTTGGCCAATAGTCCGCGCCTTTTCCGTATAGTAGTCGGCCTGTGTCAGGTAGTCGCGCCGACGCGTGGCATCTGTCTCATCAGCGGCGAGAATGGTGGCCATCTCGGCCAAGCTCTCGCACTGGATGATCACCTGCGACGACATGTCAGCCCATCCTTGGTGGTCATTGGCGTGGTGGAGATTTTCACGGCCAGTGTCTCGCGGCAGATTGTCCATGCCCGAAGCCTGCCCATTGTTCCAGTAAAGCTTGTGCGGCGTATCATTGCAGTTGCGTTTCAGATCCACAAAGGCCTCATACTTGGTTAACACAGGAAAGACACGGCGCAGACGCTGCTTGTCGGCTGTGAAGCGATAATTCTGCATCTCAGCCCAAGCGAAGAGAGGCGGATTGATGATGTTGTCCGAGTCCTCGTCACCATTGTCCTCGCCGGTATCTTCAGTCAGGCAGCGGGTGATGCAGCCACTCTCGTGCTGACGGCAATAGAAGTTGTCGAGAGACTCTACACCCGGGAACACGTGGGCGGCATAGCGGCCGAAAATAGTCATGAAGAGCATGTCCCATTGAAAAATGTGGCTGTCGAAAGCCTCGTCATAGAAATTCGATACAAGCGGCGAGCCGGCAGCTGGGGCCTTGATGTGTCCGAAGCCTATCTCCCACGCCTTGTAGTACATCTTGACCCAATCAGGGTTGTCCGTAAGCACCGGACGCGGTAGGCGGCCGGCAATATCGGCATACTGGGGTATCGGGGTAGGCACATAGGCCTTCTTGTCAAAATAGACGCCACGGTCACAGAGATCGATGGTGTCGGCTGGCGTCTCGATACTGACATGGTCGAATACAGCTGTGGCCACACTACTGCCGTGGCCACAAACAGCCAGTCCAATCTTGGAAAACGTCTGCCCACCGAGTAATTCAGCACTGATGCCAACCTTTGTCCACTGCAATCCGTCGGCCGAGACGTAGGTAGCCACCCATTTCCCTTTTTTGACAAGACGCAGCCAAGGTTGCGCGGGACTGATGGTGCTGACGGTGGTCGTTCGGCCATCAGACAGGCGGGTAAAACTGTTGTTGCCCTGTCCGGGTGTTGTGCAGATGAAGACATGGCGTGCATCTGCCGCTGTCGTTCCACGCAACATGAGGCCGGCCTTGGCCCAATCATCTGCGGCAGTCAGGCTGGCCACACGGGCCGTGATTTGCACGTCATCTGCCGCCGCGGTATAAGCATAATGGAATCCGTCGGCAGCATTCCAGATGTCTGTGCCGCCACCGGCAACGGTAAACGCGCCGTCAGCAGCCGTGGCCGAACCGCCCGTGGCGGTGCCGACCTCACAGGCAGTCCATCCCAATGGCAGGCACGACAGTCCCTCATAAGTGAAAGTAGCACCAGCCTTGACTTCTGAAACGGCACCTCCTGTAGCAACCAACAGAGCATAGGGCACATAGGCACTTCCACGCTTTAGACTGTCTTCTAGCAGGAACGAATGCGCGCCTTGCGTTGCAGCTTCACCGCCACCCGCAGCCACCATACCGGTAGCATTGAGCAAATCGTCGGCCGATGGTGGCACATCGGTGGCCAGCCGCATCCCCCAGCGAATGCGGCCGCTGCGTGACACCTCAACATGCACTGCCGGCAATGATGAGACACGTTCAACGAATGTCACAGCGCTGACCTCCGGAGCCGAAGCGTTGAAAATGTCTGAGGGGACATAGCTGACATTGTTGGCCTGGCCATTGCGGGCATGGGCCGTCATGTCCGTGAGGTTGCCATCGAACGTCCAGTAGCCTTCCAATCCCGGCTCCGCCCCGGTCAAGGAACGGTTGCAGTCATTGGCAATTTCGTCTACGCTACGGGCGCGACTCCAGATACGCACCTCATCGAGCAACCCGTCAAAGCACTCACTCCAGGTCGTGCCGAGAGCGCCTATCTTCAGATCGTCTGTCGTGCAAGAGGCTGAAGCATTCATCGATGCGGTAGCCGAGAGTACGCCATTTATATACAGCTTGGCCTCATGCCCTTTTCTGACAATGGCGACATGGCACCAGAGGTCATTGTTGACTGTTTGTGCAGAGTTGATCTCAGACCATGAGCCGGCATACCACTCGCCATACTGTAGTCTGCCGTTCTGCACACGGAACATGGACGACTCGCCATCTGCCCCCACATCCTTCCATGCCACGATTGTGCCTGTACCGCCTTGGGCCGTCTTCAACCAAGCTTCAACGGTCATTTCTGCCGGTGTCTGGAAGCATGGCACCGAAACATAACTCCGATCTGCGGCACTGAGCCGCAGGGCCTCATTGTCTGCGAATGCAGCTTGAGGCAATAGCATTCCCCACAAAGAGAACAATGCGTAATCAACGTATTTCATTTGGATAGATATATTGATAGATTCATTTCCTGAAATTTAAAATTCCATATGGCGGATGATAACCGGTACGCTACAGATGACTGGCATCAGACGTAGCTCGACAGCCGTTTGGTGATGCCACGAAAATCCAACACTCAAGTCATTAGTGATTGGGCAAAATTAGGCAATCCATAATACTCGGGCAATGGCGCATAAAAGCCATCATAAGATTTTGAATGTATATTTCGGTGATAATCAATACTCTAACAGAATCAATCACAAATTATACTACAAACTGAGTCCACAGCATGTAGGCACAATCACGCTTTCGCCCCATCAAATCCTGTACTAAATTAGGCCAAGACATCCATCTATGGAAACCAGAAAGGCATGCGGCAAAAGCGATGAGTGCCCCATCCCACACCGATGAGACGCCCCCTCTTCTTTCACCACGGCACTACAAAAAATCCGACCGACAATATCTCTATTTCATACAAATGCAGTATATTTGCAGCGATTTAAGAATCCGGAACTTAGGAGAAAAGAGCAACTGAAGAAAGAACAAACGCTAACATCATGTTTTACAACAGACCACGAACTATTATCTATGTTCTCTCCTTACTGACGTTCGTTTTTTCGGTAAACGCCTTTGGTCAGCGCGTTGCCCTGAAGACGAATGCCTTATATTGGGGGGCACTGACGCCCAATCTGGGTGCGGAATTCCGTTTGTCGCGGCATTACACCCTTAATGTCGAAGCGGCTGCCAATCCATTTACGATCAGCGGCAACAGGCTCCATGCCGCAGCGTTCACTCCCGAAGTCCGCTACTGGTTTTCGGCTCGTCCACATGCCCGCCATTTCGTCGGGGTGATGGCGTTAGGTGCAACATACGATCTGATATTTTCAGACAAGCACTATGAAGGTGACGCACTCGGTGGCGGCTTGACCTACGGTTATAGTTTTGTGCTCAGCAGGAGACTGAGTTTGGAGACAACATTCGGTGTGGGAGCCCTCCACTACCGTGGCCAGAAATATGGCACGGGCGAAACGGCACCAGACGACATCAATCAGAAAAAGACAATCCTAGCTCCGCTAAAAGCTGGAGTGACACTCACTTATATTTTAAAATGAAAAACTACGTCAACGCAGTTCAGGTCAATTCACATGCAGTAAGGCGTTTCACCATGGCCTGTTGCCTTCTCCTCGCCCTGTTTGTGCCGACGACAGCCATGGCACAAGAAGTGGTGCGTGTGACGGGGCAAGTGATTTCCAAAGAAAAGCGCAAGCCGCTTATGGGTGTCAACATCATCGACGTGGCAACAGACCGCCTGCTCACCACTACCGATGAGGATGGCCGCTTCGCCATCAACGTGCTTGCCAACGGTACACTCCGTTTTACCATGATTGGTGCCAAAGCACGTACGGTCAAAGTGAAGAGTCTCAATAACATTGCCGTTGAACTAGATGAGCGCGACATCGAACTGGGGGAGGCCACCGTCACTGGAAAGCGCATCAAGGACAAGGTCACTCCAGAGCCAACCAGCATAGAGGTCATCGGTAATTACTTTCATATCAAGACCCGCGTCCGTGTGCCACGAGAAATGTTTGCTGGTAACACACGGTTGGTCATCCAGCCTATTCTCAACAACGCGACCCGGCAAAAGCTCATCGCCATGAAGCCAATGGTCTATGACGCCCGTGAATATAACGAAACCCAAGACCGCATGTACGACGATGACCTTGCCGACCGCGATCCATTGGCTAAGTATATCACGGTGAAGTCTTCGGCCACTCGCGAGAAAGGACGTACCAACGACATCATCGGCTATCGCGACTCGATCTATGTAGAAAATGTCAAAGACGAATTCTCCTGCGATGTCTATATGGCCATTGAGGACTATGACCGCATCAGGTATCGCGACACGACCATCATTGCCCGCGGCACCGTCAATCCACTACGCTTCCTTGATTATAAATTCGAGGGAAAGCAAGTGACGGACTCCGCCTACTATCCAAAAGCGGAAATGCAACTACGCGACAGCCGCGGAGACATCAACCTGCGCTTTTCCATCGGCCGCAGCGAGCTTGATGTCAATAATGCCCAGAACCATGCAGAGCTGTCGGCCCTCGACGCCCAGCTGAAAGCCATCGCCAACAGTAAAGATGCTTCATTGCGCGCATTCGCCATTCTCGGCACGGCGTCACCTGACGGCCGCTACTCGTCCAACCTCAAACTGGCGGAACGGCGTATGCAGACTGCTCTCAATTATATTGTCGGTCAATTGGACAGCAAGACACGCCGCCAGATGCAAGTCAGCTCAAAAGCCAGCGTCGCAGGTTGGGATGAGGTGGTGAAAGTATTGCGCCACGATACACTCAACAAAGAAGCCGATGCAGTAGAAGCCATCATCAGGCAATTTGGCGATCGCGACAGGCAAAGTGCCCAGATACGCAGGCTTCCCTTCTACCGTAGCCTGCTCGAAAGTAAATACCTGCCACGCCTACGGCGCGTCTCGTACGAATTGAACTATTCCATCTTCCGTTTCCTGACCATTGAGGAGATCAAAGAGCTTTATGCCAAGGACTACAAGCAACTCTCACGCTACGAGTTCTTCAGGCTCTATCGCGCAGAGCCCGATGCCGGCAAGCGAGAGGGCCTTATCCGCCAAGCACTTGAAATATACCCCAGTTTCATGATCGCAGCCAACGATCTCCAAGCCATATTCATCGAAAAAGGGCAATCTGATGCTAACCTGTTACGTCCATTTGCCGGCAAGGATGCCCCGACGACGCTCAATGTCAACCACATCATCGCGTCGCTCGACCATGGACGCTATGAGCACGCTGATTCTATTGCAGACTTCGTACCGACCAACAGCGACACACGACTGATTAAGGCCATCACCGCAGCACTCAACGGACGCTACGAAGAGAGCTACGAGACCATCGCGGAGACCGGACAGCGCAATGAGGCACTGATGCTCCTGGCCATGAAGGACAATGAGCGGGCCGCTAAACTCAGCACACAGCTCCCAGACTCATTGGCCATCAGCCACTACATTCGGGCCATTTGCCTCAACCGTTTGGAGAAACCAGTCGAAGCCTACAAAGAACTCAAGCAGGCCTTTCGCATGGATCCAGCACTGGAGAAGATTGCACCGCTGGACGGCGATGTCAACGACCTGATACTTGACAAGTAAATGACGAGACGACATAATCCTGATTGAAGCTATGACAAAGAATATTACGCACAGGACAATCATCATACGCACTGCCGGACTGGGTCTCTTTGCCTTCAGTTCAGCCTTGCCACTTGCGGCGCAGGTTCCCGGAAGCGCACTCGACCATATGCTGCAACGCCCTAAAGTGGCCAAGTATTTCGAGGACAAACACTTCGGCGACCGTTTCTTCCTTGAAGCCTTTGGCAGTGCCAACACCACAGTATCCAAATTCAGCCCGCATACTGAAAAAGCCAGTTTCACCGGTGGCATTGCTTTGGGTGACTGGGTGACACCGCTGCATGGTTGGCGTATTGGGTTCAGGGGGGCAACCTGAAATACCAAGGAACAAAGCCATCTGTACTCAATGCCTCAGCGGACTATCTATTGAACATCACGGCACTCAGTATCCCCACATTTGCCGACTCTACCTATAGCCATCCCCGAACCTTTGAGCTACACGCTTTGGCCGGTATTGACATGTTCCGCGCTTCTCTCGACGGGAACAGTAAGAATGCGCTAGGGGTTCACTTCGGTCTGCGCGGCTTGGCATCCCTGTCCAGCTACACGTACTTTTTTGTTGAGCCGCGTGTCGGTGTGGCATCAGACAATGTCGTGCTCGCAGACTCTTGGCGCGGACATCGTTTCACTGCCGACATATCTGCCGGCCTCGGCTACCGCGTGACGCCGAGCCGTCAACACAACGCCTATACAACAGACGGGAATTTCTTGGATGACACCTTCATCTCCATCTCTGCCGGGCCGTCGGCAATCATTAACGCGGATGAAGGCAACGTGGGCGACTTTTTCGGTGCTACCGCATCTGGCTACATCGGCAAATGGCTCTCCCCCTATTCCGGTGTCAGACTCGGGGCTCATGCTGCTACCTACAAGCAGCCCGGTGCCGGACGGGTAAAGGCACTGGGGCTCACCGCCGGTTACCTCTGGAACATGCACAACACATTCGGTGGCTACACCCCTGATCGCCGTTTCTGGCTAAACTTTGTGGCAGATGCCGGCATCAATGCATCTGCCAGCGGCAATGGCAAGCACTGGACACCCGGTGGCGGCGGTGGAATCCAAGCCAATTTCAGATTGGGGCAAGGAGCGGAGTTCTTCCTCGAACCTCGTGTCGACTTGGCTAAAGAGAACTATGCCATGTATGCCAATTCGAGTGACTCTTGGGACATCATGGCCTCGCTGAAAAGTGGCTTTGCCTTCCGCCAAGGCCTCGACACACGCCGCCAGCTCAAACGGAACGAAGATTTCGAACAGAAAACTATCTACGACAACATCTTCTTCGAAGGCGGCATCGGTGGAGCATTGGTCGGCACATCTGCGACAATGGGCCACCCATTCGACCATGTGCGCCCGAAAGTCTTTGCTGGTGTAGGCAAATGGTTCACAGCCACAGACGGTGTACGCCTCTGGGCCGAAGCCGTACAATACGAAATGCCATCGGGCAGACGCCGCAAGGCTGGAGCTGTCGGCGCAGACTACCTGTGGAATATCACCAACGCCTTCCATGGCTACAACCCTGATCGCCATTTTGAGCTGGTCGGAGCCGTGGGGGCCAACCTGTCACGCCGCAGTGGGCGCAAAAAGCTCTATGCTGGCCTGAATGCGGGCGTCAAAGGCATCTGGCATGCCAACAACCTGTTGGCTTTCTTTGTCGAACCTCAGCTGCGGCTCTATGGCAAGAATTATCTGCCGGAATACACGACTCCCGGTATCAGAATGGATGCCACAGGTTCTATGGTTGCCGGTATGCAAGTGACACTGGGGGGATATGCACCGGCAGCCTATCGTGAGACTTTCGCCAAGGCTGACCGCAAGGCATTCTTCTCCGTCGCTGGCGGCATGTATTCACCAACACGTGGCATCCGGAACTCCGACAACTATGGGTTCCAAGGACGCCTGAGTTACGGGACATGGTACACACCCATTTCTGCGTGGAGACTTAATCTCAACGGCCAGACAAATCCGCGTCACGGATACCGTTATGCCTTGGTTTCTGTTGGCGGTGACTACATCCTCGATGGCACAGCGATGGCCTATGGATTTGATGAAGGCCGTGCGGTTAGCCTGCGCGGCGTCGCAGGTCTGAACGTCGGAATCGACTATGGCAAAGGCGACACGCACTTTGCATCCGATATTCATGCCGGTGGCCAGTTGGCCTTTCGTGCCGGGAACAAGGTGGAAATCTATGCTGAGCCACAACTGGCCTACCGCCTAGACAACAAGTACTACGATACCTACCTCAAGCGCTTCCAACCCACGATGCTCGTCGGTCTCAACTACCGTATGAGAGCCGCAGAGGAAAAACCGACGGCCGAGGAGCCAGAAAAGAGCAGATTCATCTCAGCCTCTATCGGCACCGGGCTCCACTCATCCACCGTGACGGCGATGTCACCTGGGCGTCGCAAGCTGACGCTCGACTATGCCGTCGCCTATGGCGAATGGCTCAACGCGAAATCCGGTTGGCGCATTGGCCTGGCTGACGCCACTATCCAAAAGCGCGGCAAAGGTAATCAGCACGTCACGGCCCTACAGGCAGACTATCTCATCAACTTCCTGACGCTTGGCGGCCAGACACTTGACGAAACAGGCTTCCGCCTGAACGGCTTCGTCGGAGGCAACCTGAGTGTCGGATCGCGTGAAGGCTACTCACCGACTTGGGCTCCAGGAGTTCAGGCAGGCGTACAGGCAGGCTGGGCCATTACACCATCTGCGGAGATATATCTCGAACCTTCTGGCACAATCAATGCCAAGACGCTCATCCGCAATTCGTCTCACCCGGCAGAGGCCGCTATGCGCCTGATGATCGGTACGAAGATCAACTTCTAAGCTCATCAAAACCAGCAAAGATAAGGAGGGGCTTCCGAGTGTGGAATGCCCCTCCTTTCAGTCCTGATTGTCTGCTCCTATTATTAATAGAACCATTGATACGTCTTGGTAGCCACAAAGCGAGAATCGGGCAGGGGATGCCAAGAGAAGCCCCCAAGGGACTGGATCCCAGCCATTCCCATAGGCAGGTGCGGCACGTCGCAATATACCCACATTTCGCGAAACATTGTTTTTGTAAGCTACAGAATATTCCCAACTCAGATTTTAGTATTACCTTTGCTCGCGCATAAGCATATCAGACGATTATGGAAAGAACGATCGAAGCTAAATTTGACCACTTCAACATCAACGTAACAGATCTCTCCCGTAGCATCGCCTTCTATCGCGAAGCATTGGGCCTTGTGCCCTGTGGACATATAGACGGTCCGGAGGGTGCTTTCAAAATTATTTATCTTAACGCACCCGGTTCGCTTGGTAGTTTCAAGCTTGAGCTCACGTGGCTTAAAGACCACCCGCAGGCCTACGACCTTGGCGAATGTGAGTTTCACCTCTGTCTCAGAGTCGGTGGTGACTATGACGAAGCCCGCAAGCATCATCGCCAAATGGGGTGCATTTGCTACGAAAATAACGAAATGGGGCTCTACTTTATCAAAGACCCTGACGGCTATTGGTTAGAGATTCTTCCAGAACAATAGTCGCACAGCACATTCAATCATCTGTCAATCAATCATACCAACACATAGCAAAACAATGGAGAATCAACAGGAACTCATCAAGCAATGTGAAGCAAAGGCCCAGACTTGGGCCACCTCTCCTCTTTACGAGGAAAAGACACACGTTGAGGCTAAGGCCTTGCTCGACAATCCGGACAAGACCCCACTCATCGATGCTTTCTATCGTACACTTGAATTCGGAACAGGCGGGTTGCGCGGCATCATGGGTGCCGGGACAAACCGCATGAACATCTATACGGTCGGCGCTGCCACACAAGGACTCTCGAACTATCTGAACAAGAACTTCGCTGAACGCAAGGAAATCTCTGTCGTTGTCGGCCACGACTGCCGCAACAACTCGCGCCTCTTTGCTGAAACTTGCGCCCACATTTTCTCGGCCAACGGCATTAAGGTTTACATTTTCGATGACATGCGCCCGACGCCTGAAATCTCATTCGCAATCCGTCATCTCGGTTGCCAAAGCGGCATCATTATTACCGCTAGCCATAACCCCAAGGAATACAATGGCTACAAGGCTTACTGGGACGATGGCGCACAGGTACTTGCCCCTCATGACAAGGGCATCATCGATGAAGTGAACAAGGTCGGCGTTGCCGATATCAAGTTCGAAGGCCGTCCCGAGCTCATCACTACCATAGGTAAGGACATAGACGATATCTATCTCAACAAGGTGCACAGTCTCTCCATCGACCCGGCCTGCATTGCCCGTCAGAAAGACCTGAAAATCGTCTACACCCCGCTTCACGGCACTGGCATGATGCTCATCCCACAGTCACTCAAACTTTGGGGGTTCGAGAATGTCCACACCGTACCGGAGCAGATGATCAAGAGCGGTGACTTCCCAACAGTCGTCAGCCCCAACCCGGAAAACGGCGAGGCCTTGACTCTGGCTCTCAAACTGGCTAAGGAAATCGATGCCGATATTGTCATGGCTAGCGATCCCGACGCAGACCGTGTCGGCATGGCCTGCAAGAACAGCAAGGGAGAATGGGTACTCGTCGATGGCAACCAGACGTGCATGATCTTCCTCTATTACATCATCAGGAATCGTGAGGCACAGGGAAAGATGAAGGGCAATGAGTTCATTGTCAAGACCATTGTCACCACAGAGCTGATTCCTGAAATCGCCAAGAAGAATCATGTCAAGATGTACGACTGCTATACGGGTTTCAAGTGGATAGCCCGGCAGATTCGCCTCAATGAGGGCAAGATGCAATATATCGGTGGCGGTGAAGAAAGTTATGGCTTCTTGGCTGAGGATTTCGTTCGTGACAAAGACGCCGTATCGGCCTGTTCTCTGCTGGCCGAGATTTGTGCTTGGGCCAAGGATCAAGGCAAGACACTCTTTGACATCCTCATGGATATCTACATCGAATATGGCTTCTCGCTCAACAAGACCATCAACGTGGTGCGTCCGGGCAAGGCTGGCGCAGATGAGATCAAAGCCATGATGGAGAAATTTCGCAAAGAGGGTATCAAGGAAATTGCCGGTGAGCGTGTGGTCTGCACCAAGGACTATGAAGCGCTCAAACAGTACGATGCCGCTGGCAACGAAAGCCCATTAGACATGCCGGAGCCAAGCAACGTCCTACAGTGGTTTACTGATGGTGGCATCAAGGTCAGTGTCCGTCCCTCTGGCACGGAGCCAAAGATCAAGTTCTACATCGAAGTACGCGGGCAGATGTCATGCCCCAAATGCTACGACGGTGCCTGCCAGGAGGCTTTGGTAAAAGTGAATGAAGTGAAGCAATCGCTGGGATTGGAATAGGATTTCCCGTCCCATACTATAGCTCAGCGGAAGAAGCACCGTCACTTCTGGGTCTTCAGACCATGAGCCCTAGCCGAACAAACGGTAGGGGCCATTGTCTGTGCTTGGAAGGGATAGGTGCTTCTTCCTTGTGATTTAGACCATGAACGAAACATACTGGTTCATCTTTTTCGAAGACCGGTTACTCCTGCACACAGATGGGAACATTCCCTTGCAGGACAAGTCGCCTATCAATATCGTGGCCCCGTCAGAACTGCACCGGCTACCCGACCTTGAAGGCACTCCATGCCGTGCACTGAACGTCTCCACGCCAATAGAGGCCGAGGGATGGCAGATGGTGGCTCTCCGCGCTACATACGATCTACTGTCTCCCTCCGTTTATGCCATGGCAGGCAAAGCCCGCGAAATCTTGCATTGGGACGCCTGCACACGCTTCTGCGGCCATTGTGGCGGAGCCATGAAGATGCATACAGACATATCCAAATGCTGCACGGTGTGTGGGCGTGAGGTCTGGCCTTGGTTGTCGACCGCAATCATCGTAGCTATCACGCGCCAAGACACTGATGAAATACTACTCGTGCAGAGCAACAAGTTCAGAGGTGACTATCTCGGCCTCGTAGCTGGATTTGTCGAAACCGGTGAGACACTTGAAGACTGTGTGCGTCGCGAGGTAATGGAGGAGACAAACCTGACCATCAAGGATCTCCAGTACGTCAAAAGCCAGGCTTGGCCGTACCCGAGGGGGCTGATGGCCGGATTCAGGGCACACTATGCCGGGGGCGAATTGCGGTTGCAACGGTCTGAGCTCAACAAGGGTGGCTGGTTCGGACGTGACAACATGCCAGCCATACCGGGTGAAGTCAGCCTGGCGCGCCAGCTCATCGACATGTGGCTACTGGAAGCCGCCGTTGACTGACAGGCATGCCCCGACCAGAGCAAGACCGAGGACGCCCTCAAAACATCAATCCTAAAGACAAGCGCCATGGAAGAGAGAACATTCACACCGGCAGAACGCCTTATATTCCATCAACTGCTGATCGACATATACCGAAATGAAAGCATACGGCCGTCACACGAAGAAGCGCGCCTCGTGGCCACTATCGTCAAGCAAGCGCTAGACAATGGAGCCAGTCTGCGCGACAAATTCGGCAACAACAAGGTGATCATAGCCTTACAGGCCATTCTGCTCGCGGCCGATGAGATTGGCCTGCGCGGCGCCGTTCTGCCTGCGTTCGTCATCAGTGCCGTAACATCCAGGGCACCCAATGCTGACAGGCGGCTCACGTCTGCTTGTACCCCTGAAATGAAACAGGCACTCGACAACCTTGCGGCTGTCGGACAACTGAACGTCAAGACCGAGGCCATGAAGACCGAGAACTTCCGCAATCTCTTCGTCTCTCAAGCCTCAGACATGCGCATTGTCTTGCTGCTTATCTCATGGTGCGTCATTGTCATGCGATGCATCAAAGACACGAATAATGTCGAGGCACAGAAGCGATTGGCCGTTGAGGCGGCTTATCTCTATGCCCCTCTTGCCCATAAACTGGGACTATACAAGCTTAAGAGCGAACTTGAAGACCTTTCTCTCAAATATCTTGAGCACGATGCCTACTACATGATAAAGGACAGTCTCAACGCTACCAAGCGTTCACGCGACGCTTACATCGAACGCTTCATTGCTCCTATCCGCAAGATGCTCGACGCTGAGGGCTTACACTATCACATGAAAGGGCGGACAAAAAGCATCCACTCCATCTGGCAGAAGATGAAGAAGCAGCAGTGTGGTTTCGATGGCGTCTACGACCTATTTGCCATCCGCATTATACTCGACGCCCCGATTGATAAGGAGAAAGAACAGTGTTGGAAGGTGTTCTCGCTCATCACAAATCAATATGAGTCGAACCTGAAGCGACTGCGTGACTGGCTCACAGTGCCCAAAAGCAACGGATACGAGAGTCTGCACATCACTGTGAAGGGACCTGAGGACAAGTGGGTTGAGGTGCAGATACGCACTGAGCGCATGGATGAGATTGCTGAACACGGCCTCGCTGCCCACTGGCGCTACAAGGGGGTTAAGAGCAGTGCCGGGGGCGTCGACTCGTGGCTTGCAGACATACGCAATGCCCTTGAGACCGGCAACGATAACCTACTCACTGAAAATCTGGTCGCCAAAGTCGGCAAGCGTGAGGTCTATGTCTTCACCCCCAAAGGCGACCTGCACCGCCTGCCCCCCGACTCAACTGTGCTCGACTTTGCCTATCATATTCACTCCAATGTGGGCAACCATTGCATTGGTGCCAACGTCAATGGCCGCAATGTGTCTATCCGCCAGAAACTGGAAAGCGGGGCGACGGTCGAGGTGCTTACCTCAGCTTCGCAGACTCCCAAGAAGGAGTGGCTCAGTATCGCCGTCTCATCCCATGCGCGCTCCAAAATACGCACAGCCGTCCGCGACCTCCAAGCCCGTGAGGGTGTCATAGCCCGCGAGTTGCTGGAGCGCAAACTCAAAAACAGAAAGATAGACTGGGACGAAAGCATCATCAACCAGCTCATCAAAAAGGTGGGATTCAAGGAGTCTACCGAATTCTACAAAGCTATCGCCGAAGAAAAGCTTGACGTCAATGGTCTCATTGAGCGTTATCAGGAACTGGCCCGATGGGAGGAAGGGCAAGGAGAGCGCACAGCCCCTCGCAGCGCTGAAGAGTATGTCATGGACCAACCAGCCATCACTCCCAGCAAGAGGGAGGGTGAGGACGTCCTTGTCATCGACAAGAACCTCAAAGGCATAGATTTTCAAATGGCACGTTGCTGTTGCCCGGTCTACGGCGATGACGTCTTCGGATTTGTCACAGTCAGCGGCGGCATAAAAATTCATCGCAAAGACTGTCCGAACGCCCCAGCCCTGCGTCATCGCTTCGGTTACCGCATTGTTCCTGCACGCTGGGCCGGAAAGGGCGGCAACAAATACCCCATCACATTGCACGTTGTTGGGACCGACGATCTGGGCGTGGTCAACAACATCACGTCCATCATCTCGAAGGAAGAACGCATCATGCTGCGCAGCATCAACATCAGTTCCAACGACGGGCTGTTCTCTGGCGTACTGACCGTCATGGTTGATGACAACCAGATACTGACACAACTGATGAAAAAGCTACGCACCGTCAAAGGGGTCAAGGCCGTCTCACGCAACTGACTCATTCTAAGCCACCACAAGCCGCATTGCCACATGCCAACAGCGAGGTTTCCCTTTCGTTTCTATCCAGACAGGGGTGAAAACAACAGGAGGCAAAGCGGCGAATGGCAGCGTCCACCAGTCTGCCAAAGATTGAATCTGAACGCTGCTGACATGCCTTCTGAACCATGTCACAACCAGGCTGTGGCAAGTGCCATCAGTACTTTTCCGGTTTTAACACAGCTTGCTTTGGCCTTCGAAATGTGTTATCTTTGCAACAGAGAGGAAGGGGCATCCGCATGGATGCTCCTTTTTTGCACTCCTTGGTCGCCTATATTGTCAGAATATGGCAAAAATAGGTCTAGATTTCAGCGGGACTTCCCTAGGGTTCGGAAAAATTTGCTCCGAGCTAATTCAAATTAGCCCTAGGAAAGTTTGTCCGTCGTCATGTTTTAACATTCGCAACCTCGGCGAATAGTTAAATGTATTAATGTGTGATGGAGCTAGTAGGACTAAAAAGTGAACTGGCAGTGACACCTACTCTATTTTATGGTGCCATCTCAGTCTCATGACTCTTGATCGGTTGGCGTATAGCCACATGCGCTAGCATGGCCGAAAATTCAGCCATCTTGTTCAAGTTTTGCCCAGATCCGGTCGAGCTCTTCACTGAGTCCCTCCATGAGCTCATCACTGAGTATGATGGTTTCATCGTCGACAATATACAAGTCACAAATAAAATCCCCATCATCGTCCATAAGCACAAAGTTATAGGGCTTGCTGATATTGAAGTGCTCCGTGATATCAGCGTTTTCCTTGATGACCTGTCGAATCAGAGGTTGGATGTCATCGTAAAAAGTCTCACTTGTATTGCCGATCCATGCCTCGATGACACAACGCGTCAGTTCTTGGTCATTGTCGTTCAGAATGAGCATCTCGCCACTTTCCTGCTTGACTTGAATGCAGATATCGGTCAGTGGATAGACTTCCGGATTGGCCGGAAATTTTTCAGCAGCCTTACGTAAAGCGCGAGCTATCTGTTGCTTGGTCTGTTCGGATATGTTCATAATGATTGTTGCTAAAGTTAGTGCGAACAAAGGTAACACAAAAAAGCGATATCAGCCACACAAGACCCGTGCATTCGTCGGCCAGACGTGTTAGGCGGACGGCACCCTGAATGCACAAAACCCGCTGCCAGAATGTCATGCATGTCATGCCAAGCGCCTTTTGCGCTGTCAGTTTCTTGGAATTGGCATACTTTTGGCATCAAACGGGTGCCCAGTCGAAAGGCTTGGGCATAATCGGAATATTACAACACATTAATAAACGAAATCATGAACATCAAACCATTAGCAGATCGCGTGCTTGTCAAGCCCGCTCCCGCAGAAGAGAAAACCGTAGGTGGCATCATCATTCCCGACACCGCTAAGGAAAAGCCTCTACAGGGTGAAGTCTTGGCAGTAGGATGCGGAACCAAAGATGAAGCAATGGTGCTCAAAGCAGGTGACAATGTCCTCTATGGTAAATATAGCGGCACTGAAGTAGAACTTGACGGAGAGAAATATCTGATCATGCGTCAGAGCGATGTGCTCGCAGTGCTAGCTTAAGTTCATCAAATACATAAACACGGAAAAATAAAGCAATCATGGCAAAAGAGATAAAATACGATGTAGAAGCCCGCGAACAGCTTCGTGAAGGCGCTGACGCTTTGGCAAACGCAGTGAAAGTAACACTGGGCCCGAAAGGACGCAATGTGGTCATCGATAAGAAATTCGGTGCCCCACGTATCACAAAGGACGGCGTCAGCGTGGCCAAGGAAATCGAACTCGAAGACGCATTCCAGAATGCTGGTGCACAGCTTGTCAAGAGTGTTGCCTCGAAGACCGGTGACGATGCCGGCGATGGCACTACAACTGCCACAGTGCTGGCTCAGGCCATATTGACCGAAGGCATGAAGAATGTAGCCGCAGGTGCCAACCCGCTTGATGTAAAGCGTGGTATCGACAAGGCTGTGACCAAGGTCGTCGAGAGCATCAAGAACCAGGCTGAACAGGTTGAGGAGAGCTACGATAAGATTGAGCAGGTGGCCACCATCTCCGCAAATAACGACGCCGAAATCGGTAAGTTGATCGCAGATGGCATGCGCGCTGTAAGTGTCAATGGCGTCATTACAATTGAAGATGCCAAGGGCCGTGACACAGTCTTGAAGACCGTCGAAGGTATGCAGTTCGATCGTGGCTATCTGTCTCCCTACTTCGTCACCGATGCAGAGAAGATGCAATGTGTCATGGAGAAACCCTACATTCTCATCTATGATAAGAAGATCTCAAACCTGAAGGACTTCCTGCCCATCTTGGAACCCGCCGTACAGAGTGGCCGCCCCTTGCTCGTCATCGCAGAGGATGTCGACAGTGAGGCACTCACGACACTTGTCGTCAATCGCCTACGTACGCAGTTGAAGATTTGCGCTGTCAAAGCTCCTGGCTTCGGCGACCGTCGCAAGGCCATGCTCGAGGACATCGCAATCTTGACTGGTGGTGTTGTCATCAGTGAGGAGAAGGGCCTGAAGCTCGAACAGGCTACGCTCGATATGCTGGGTTCTGCCGACAAGGTCACCATCACGAAAGACAATACGACGATCGTTGATGGCATCGGCGCCAAAGAGCAGATTCAAGAGCGCATCAACCAAATCAAAAACGAGATTGCCAACACGACAAGCTCTTACGACAAGGAGAAGCTTCAGGAGCGTCTGGCCAAGCTTTCCGGTGGTGTATGTGTACTTGAAGTCGGCGCAGCCAGCGAGACCGAACAGAAGGAGAAGAAGGATCGTTGCGATGATGCCCTTTGTGCCACACGCGCAGCCGTTGAGGAAGGTATCGTCACTGGTGGCGGCGTAGCTTACATCCGCGCTCAGAAAGCCCTCGAAGGCCTCAAGGGTGACAACGCCGATGAGACAACAGGTATTGCTATCGTGCGTCGCGCCATCGAGGAGCCGCTGCGACAGATTTGCGCAAATGCCGGACTTGAAGGTGCTGTCATCGTCAACAAGGTACGTGAGGGCGAAGGCAACTTCGGTTACAATGCCAAGACCGAGACTTTCGGTGACTTGCGTGCTGCGGGTGTCGTTGACCCTGCAAAGGTAACCAGAGTCGCGCTTGAAAATGCCGCCAGCGTCGCAGGTATGTTCCTGACAACCGAGTGCGTCATCTGTGACAAGAAGGAAGATAAGCCTGAGATGCCGATGGGCGCCGCTGGTATGGGTGGTATGGGTGGCATGATGTAATACCACTCATGATGTCTTAGCCTTATCTTGAAGATATGAGCGCAGATTAGACAACAATAAAAGAAGCACCGCTTCAGCAAGGATCTAAACCTTCGTTGGAGCGGTGCTTTTATGCTATCCCTACGCTATCCCAACAGCACATCGATGCTGGATTCATTTCTTGGTGGGTGCTGTGTTGGGAATAAGCGCAAATATCCAATATAAATGCAATGGATAAGAACATGATAAAGGGACACGCCGCTATGCTCATGGCCAATGTCTCGTGGGGATTGATGTCGCCGCTTTCCAAATTGTTGATGATCGGCGGCTTTGTAACCCCTCTCCTACTCAGCACCATGCGAATGGCGGGTGCGATGCTCCTCTTCTGGATGATATCGTTCTTTCTCCCTCAAGAACACGTCAATCACAAGGATCTGGCCCGCTTGTTAGGAGCTTCAATGCTAGGAATCGTCCTCAACCAAGGGTGCTTCATCTTTGGGGTCGGACTGTCTTCACCCGCCGACGCCTCAATCATCACCACCAGTATGCCGTTATGGGCCATGGTGCTCGCTGCTTTCTTCCTCAAGGAACCAATCACGGGCAAGAAAGTATTGGGCATTGCTTTCGGCGCTTGTGGGGCCTTGCTCCTTATTTTGGGTGGAACCCAGGCCAACAATGTGAAATCCGGCGACAGCAATATATCACATATCTTGGGCGACATGCTTGTATTGCTGGCACAGCTGAGTTATGCCCTGTATATTGTGCTCTATAAGAACTTTGTCAACAAGTACTCCCTTGTAACGCTGATGAAGTGGATGTTCACCTATGCCTTTGTATGTATGCTTCCGTTCTGCTATAGCGACATGGCTGTGGCGTCGTGGCAGAGTTTCACACCGACGGCTTGGGGCAGCATAGCCTTCATTGTTGTGGTCGGCACGTTTCTGAGTTACATGTTTGTTGTCATAGGTCAAAAGACTCTTCGCCCGACAGTAGCCGGCATGTACAATTATATACAGCCAATCGTGGCTTGCATCGTAGCCATAAGCTTGGGAATGGACAGTTTCAATATGGCCAAGGGTATGGCTGTCATATTGATTTTCGGTGGTGTCAGCCTGGTCACCATCAGTAGGAGCCGTACAGAGCTTGATGCATACCATGCCAAAAACAGTGCACCTGAAGGAGATTCATAGGTGACAACAATGCAGGTTCAATACACTATGGCTAGTGTCGCCAAGGCATAATGTGACCTTTGCACGGTCCTTACGCCATGAGGCGAAGTGAAAAAACACAAGCGAGGCTTTCCTACCTCGCTTGTTTTGCCTAAATTTGCAGCAAGCGAGTTGCCACTGCCGAGGCACCCCCCCTTCAACAGGATTTCCCCATCACCATGGATAACTATATTGTATCAGCCCGCAAATATCGTCCGGCGACGTTCGATTCTGTCGTAGGACAGGCCGCACTGACCACTACACTGAAGAATGCAATATCTACAGGCAAATTGGCTCACGCTTATTTGTTCTGTGGCCCGCGTGGCGTGGGCAAAACGACTTGTGCCCGCATCTTTGCAAAGACCATCAATTGCCTTCACCCCAAGACGAACGGTGAGGCCTGTGGAGAATGTGAGAGCTGTGTAGCTTTCAACGAAGGGCGCAATTATAATATCTATGAGCTGGATGCCGCTTCCAACAACTCGGTAGAAGACATCCGGCAGCTCATCAGCCAAGTATCGATACCGCCCCAGGTCGGACGCTACAAAGTCTACATCATTGATGAGGTTCACATGCTGTCCCAGGCTGCCTTCAATGCATTCCTAAAGACTCTTGAGGAGCCTCCCGCACATGTCGTCTTCATTCTTGCCACCACTGAGAAGCATAAGATTCTCCCCACCATTCTCAGCCGTTGTCAGATCTTTGATTTTAACCGAATGGAAGTGGCCGACATCATCGGACACCTGAGGCACGTGGCCGACGCCGAAGGCATCAACTATGAAGAAGACGCACTTGCGGTCATAGCGCAGAAGGCTGATGGGGGCATGCGTGATGCCATGTCTATCTTTGACCAAGTGGCGGGTTTTACCGGTGGCAACATCACTTACAAGCGCGTAATCGAAGATCTCAACGTCTTGGATTACGATTATTTTTTCTCCATCACTGATTCACTGCTCAAATCGGATATTCCGAGCCTTCTTCTGTCACTCAACGAGATATTGTCCAAGGGGTTTGAAGGCAATCATTTTATCACTGGGCTGGCCTCTCACTTCCGGGACTTGCTGGTCAGCCGGGATGCCCAGACGCTGAGCCTGCTCGAAGTTTCTAAGAATGTGCGTGAACGCTACCAGGAACAGGCGGCTCGATGCCAGCCCAAGTTCTTGTATAAGGCTCTGCGACTTTGTAACCGTTGTGATGTCGATTACCGTACGAGCAGTAACAAGCGCTTGCTTGTCGAACTGACGCTGATTGAAATAGCACAGGCCGCCCAGCCAGATGAAGACGAGGCTTGTGGGCTTGGCCCTACGAATAAGCTTAAACCCCTGTTTCAGACCAATGCCGCAGACAACAAAACTGTCGTAGCAGCACCGACAACACCCACACCGGCCACACAACCTGCAGGCGCGGAGTCACCTACAGTTCCTCAGCTAGGGCCTAAGGCTGTCACGCCTCACTCACCTCGTCCCCTTGCAAGCCCAGTAAGTGGCAACGCTCAAGCAACGCCATCCAATCTGTTGCGTCCCAAGACCTTGTCCATCCGTCACAGCCATGATAGCCAGCAAGAATCCCAGCGAACCCAAGCTCAGAATCCAAAGTCCATCGCCAATGAAAGGTCCGGTGAGGCAGAGGAGCACTTCGACCAGAATGCGCTATCATACCATTGGCATCGCTTTGCGGCAGATCTGCCCAAAGAACAGGCGGCAATGGCTGGGCGCATGAAGAACATGATGCCAGAAATCAAGGAGAATTGGGCGATAGAGGTGCCGGTAGAGAATGATCTAGTCGTCCAATATATGGAAGGGCTTAGGGCCAATCTGACGGCCTATCTGCGTGAAAACCTGCATAACAGCCACATCACATTGAGTTTCAGTCTTCTGCGGTCAAGCAATCAAAAGGCCTATACACGCAACGAGGTCTATACCATGATGCTGAAGCAGAACGCCGTGCTTTCACGCCTTGTCGACACCTTTAAACTGGAACTGGCATAAGACGGAGTGGCGCAAAAGCCGCTGTCGTGAAATCCGAAGCATATACCAATTTACTAATATAACTAGCATGGAATCAAAATCACACAAGTACATCACTGTAGCCTATGAACTCTATTCCGATAATGAGAAAGGCGTGCATGAACTGATTGAAAAGGCACCCGTAGAGCACCCTTTTCAGTTTGTCTCTGACTTGGGCATTGCCTTGGAAACCTTTGAAAATAAGGTGAAATCATTGGCAGAAGGTGAGAGATTCGACTTTACGCTTAGCGTCGATGAGGCCTATGGCCCTTATCTACAGGAGCACGTCATCGAGCTCGACAAGCAGATATTCTGCGTTGACGGACATTTCGATAGCAAAACAATTTACCCAGGCAACGTCATCCCGCTTGTGAACGCAGACGGCAATCGTTTTCAGGGACTGATTCTCGAAGTGAAAGACAATAAGGTCGTGGTAGATCTCAATCACCCTTTGGCTGGTCGTGCACTTCATTTCAAAGGTCAGGTGGTGACAAACCGGGAAGCCACCAATGAGGAGGTGCAGGGCATGATCAACATGATGAGCGGTGAGGGGTGCGGCTGTGGCTGTGGTGACGACTGCCACGGCCAGCATGAGCATGGAGACAGCTGCGGTTGCGGCTGTGGACACCAGCACTGACATCTGGGAAGAAGAAAACAAACGTAATAATTAGAGGTTCTGAATGAATACATTTGGCAATATATTCAGGCTGACGTCATTCGGCGAAAGCCATGGGCCTGGCATTGGGGGGGTGATAGACGGAATGCCTGCCGGCATAGCAGTCGACACCGATTTTATACAAAGCGAGCTCAACCGTAGGAAACCTGGACAGAGTGCCCTGACGACTCCCCGAAAAGAGACCGACAAGCTTGAAATATTGTCGGGTGTGTTTGATGGGCAAACAACAGGTTGCCCAATCGGTTTTCTAGTTCGCAATGAGAACCAGCACTCTGCAGACTATGAGAACTTGCGCAACTTATTTCGTCCCAGCCATGCGGATTTTACCTATCAGCAGAAATATGGCGTACGCGACTATCGCGGAGGAGGTCGGTCATCTGCTCGCGAGACAATAGCTAGGTGTGTCGGGGGAGCCTTTGCCAAGTTGGTATTGCGTCAGCTTGGCATCGGTGTGACGGCCTACACCTCCCAGGTTGGCAACATCAGCCTTGAACGCGATTACAAAAAGTACGATTTCACTTTGATCGAGCAAAACGCCGTGCGTTGCCCCGACCCCGAGAAGGCCGCTGAAATGACCAGACTGATTTCTGAAGTAAGGGCTGACGGTGACACCATTGGCGGTGTGATCACTTGCGTAATAGAAGG
>OIYP01000572.1_pt1 | contig 23389 bp, 25 predicted proteins | sample 1588261 | NCBI WGS metagenome assembly OIYP01 (sample SAMN03283293) | human gut metagenome | biome: human-associated habitat; material: feces | host: Homo sapiens | place: Peru | collected 2012
TCAATCTGTAGGCTTAATTTATGCTTTAATATATTTTTGATTTTTGCTTGTTGGTTTATCCGGAATTGTTAATTTAAGTTTACCAGTTTCAACAAGTGGCTTAAGATATTTGCGTGTAAAATATGTCAGGTTGTTATAACCTAAATGTTCACATATTTCTTTTTTCGTTCTTTCAGAAGAACAAAATTGGAGAATTTTATACGCTACATCTTGATCACTATCTTGGTCACTATCTTGGTCACTAAGGTAATTCACATTTTTAATTATAACAGTAAATGATGTCGGTGTAGAATAAAATTCAGGTTTTAAACTATCGTTATATCCTGGTAACTTTGATGTTTCGTTTATTATTTTCATCAAGCCACTGCCTCGGCGTTCCATATATTTCATACGGTGGAACAAGTCAGCAATAATAGGATTTCTTCTGTCTGATTTGATATGAGATATATCTTGATCCTGAATATTAACTCCGCCAAACATTCCGCCTGGCGAAGTAATCTCCAATCTGTCATCAAACATATCAATGTGGACTTCACTGCCCATAGCCAAGTAATCTCTGTGAATTAAAGCATTGACTAATGCCTCAGTAATTGCCCGTTCAGCATAATCAGGTTTATCAATTCTTTCTGTAGCTTCTTTTACAAAACGAACCTTTGAATTATTCTTTATAAAATCATTTGCATTTTGCAATAAGTAAATCAGGTTGCCTTCAAATTCTTTATCATCAAGGGCATCATCAAATACTGATCCTTTTTCTAAGCCATTCCATCTTGTGCAAAATACTCTCGAATTATATACAATATGCTGATCTGTAAGCAGTGAGCCTGCACGGGTTAAGTAGTTATCATCAGTCACAAGACCGAAAGACTCATAATCCTTTGATTCAAAATGCAGTTTAGTTTTTTGAAGATATGTTGCTTCAAGTAAAGTGAAACTATAATCATTTTTTGCAAATTGTGTTGGAATAGCATCATAAGTCTGATTTGTTCCACGCAAAATTAACTCGTTAAGGATATGTTCAGGGGCAGGAACACTTTCATTACCAAGCCTTATAAATGCTTACTTTTGTCCATCTGCTGAATAGTAATATGGTGTAGAACGTCCCGGTTTAATTACAAGTGTAAGATATCCTTTGCCATTTTCTTCATATGGAGTCAAAATTATATTTGGCATAGGTGAAATTTTGCTTTTAATGAGCTCACTGATTTTTTCTGCACAAAATTGAATATCATCAAGTCCTATGATAGTTGTTTCATCAGCTACACCAAAAAACAAAGTGCCCCCAATTCCATTAGCAAAAGCACTTACACTTTTTAGCCAGCTCTTAGGCTTTTTTATTTCAAGATTTTCTTTAAAGTCACATTCAGTTGCCTCTGTAATTAACTTAAAAAGCACAATTTCACATCCTTAATTCATATTATCTGTATTATATCATTTGATATGCAATATTTCAACTTAATATCACCCATGAAAAATGAAAGCAGGCAATTAAGCCTGCTTTTTTAGTGGTGAGAGTCAGAGGGATTGAACCTCTAAGCGCTGTTACCTTATTTTATCGTGTAATAGTTAATTATGTTCATTATGTCTGCTACAACTCTCACATACGCCCGTAGAACTCACCAAACAAATCATCGCAATAATCAATCTCATTATATCCCCTCCAGTAAAACTGATGCCGAATTTGAATCCATTTTTGAATTTTTTTGAGATAGTTATAGAGAAGCCCATAATTATTCCAATTACACTGATTAAGGACTATGTTATTCTGTTTTTATTAAACTAACAAATTATCAGAATATGGCTCTTCATCATCACCAGTTAAGTAATGAGCCGTAATTGTTAGCTTTGGATACTGCTTTTTTAGTTCTTTGAAACAGGAAATTGCATATTCATTGTCACTTGAAAAATCATTACTCTGACGGACAATATTGAATAATTCTATTCCACATGTTGTAAGAAAATAAGCATCAATAGACATTGTCACATCGTCATCAGGATTAGCCATAATAAATGAAACTATATTTTGATTATATACTGATAAAACTCTTTCTGATTGAAAGCCTGTTGTTAAAGAATTATCAATAGATAATAAACCACATTCAATTAAAGGAATAATATGAGTTGAATATTTATATCCTCTTTTTGTTATTATTTCTTTGCTTAACTTATTTGTATTATCAAGTTCACTAAAACCGTTAGAGTATATGCAATAGCAATCTCCGCTTATTAATATGTATCTGCAAAAATCATTAAATAATTTTGCCTCTTTTTGAGTCATATTTCTGACAATATCTAATGTTCTAAGAGAAAAGTTACCCGGATTTTTAACCTCTCCAGCTAAAACTTTACCCCAAAGCTTTTGTAATTCTTCATTGCTTATATTTCCAACTGCATCAAAAAATCTCATGAGCCAGTCAAAATCAATGGGTTCTTCACAAAAAACGTCATCGCCATTCATATCTTCAGCAGCAAAGTTAGCAGCATTAATGAAATTTTTTAATTTAGTTATTTCATACAAAGTAAATGTTTGATTTTCTAAAAAGCCTTGTTCTTGCTGTTTTCTATACATTTCAACATCCACTTCTGCCTTACCCTTTTTAAATGTTAAGGTAGGAAGATATAACGCTTTAACAACATTACCGACAGATTCAATAAGTTTAACTACTACCGGTGATGCAGCAATTATAGGTAAATTTGTGTTAATTAATTCAATAATTTGATTTTGATCCATATTGTCTCCTTATTTTTTAATTTAATAATCGTTATGATTATACCACTGATATATTAAAGACTCAACAAAGGATAATATTCAATTATCAAATACAATAAAATATCAATTATGTAAATCAAGAAATAATAGCTTCCTCTTTTAATAACTCGGATATATTTTTATCGATCCATTCTTGACAATATAAGTTATTTAGATACCTGTCACCACGATCAGGAAATATTGTGATAATATTTTCGCAACAACTTTTTGATTTTTTTATAGCTGCGACAACTGCACCACTTGAAGCACCAACAAAAAGTCCTTGTTTTAGTAAAGAGTGACAATTTAAAATACACTCATAATCAGTTACTCTTATAACTTTATCAATTAGTGCATTTTTTAAATTTCCTGGTTTGATTATTGAGCCCATACCAGTAAATTTATTCCGAGTAATTCGATTCCCAAATATCTTAGAACCATAGGAATCAACAGCAATTATTTTCACATTTGACTTATGCTCTTTTATCCATGTGGACACTCCTGCTATCGTTCCACAAGTGCTAACCGGTATAAAAATTTGTTCCACATGAGGGCATTGAACTAAAATTTCCTTTGCAAGACTAAAATACGATTCTTGTATAAGTGAATTATCATATTGATTGGTCCAGTACATGTTGTCATTGGACTTTAGAATTTGTTTCACTGTTTCTATTCTTTTTTCTTGATTAGATTGGTCTTTTCCTGGATTATTTATTTTTACTATTTTACTACCGTATTGCTCAATTATCTGTCGATTCATTTTTGTAATATTATTATCCACAACGCATGTACATTTCATATTCATTGATGCACAAACCCCAGATAATGCAATTGCAAAATTTCCTGAAGAGGATTCTACAATTGTTGTATCATAATTGATGGCTTTTGTATCAAGTGATTTTTGCAAAATGGCAAATGCGGCTCGATCTTTCATACTTCCAAAAGGATTCATACACTCCATCTTTGCTATAAATTGGTAGCCATCAATATTGATTTCTATCATTGGTGTATTTCCAATAGAATTTAAAATACCATATTTCATTTTTTATTTCTCTTTTCTTTATTATTAATATTTAAGGAGCATCAAATATGAAAATTAAAAATTTTACAACAAGTGATTGTATTATTGACCGTGAAGAAGATATTGATAAACTAAAAAACATATTAATTAATGCTAAAAAAACACAAGTACATATTGTATTTGCAAAGACAGGTTTTGGTAAATCATCGTTTACAACTAAATTAGCACAAGAAAATGAGTTCTCTGATTGGGATGTAATAAGGATTAAACATAATCCTAAAAATGTGGATTCAAATGTGCCCGAATGGAGTTTTTTTAATTTGATTTTTGATACTTTGACGAATTACTTTAAATCAACAGAAAATTCCTACTTATATTTTGAAAACTATATAACAAATGGTGAAAATAAATTATTAGAAAGTCTTTTTTTAAATGAATCTATTGATAATTTGTCTGCAGTAGATAATGAAAAAAATTTATTGCCAAGATTATTAGGTTTATCCTCAAAAAGATCACTAGGAATAGGAACTTTTAATCCTTATATAATAATCAGAGATAATTCGCCTATCAATCAAAGTATAAAGTCAGATTATATACGTTTCCTTTTTGAAAATACTCGAATGCTTTTAATAATAGAAAACATTCAAAATATTGATGATGCTTCTTACAAGTACTTATTGGACTGGATTAATGAAACCAAAGATAAAAAACATGGATTTGTCTTTGAATTTACAATTTCTGATTCACATAATATTCAGGAAATGCATTTATTACAGCAATCTCTTTCAAAAACTGCCGCAGAGGTGTATGAATGTAAACTTGAGAAGATGTCTAAAAAATATATTGCTGATATTGTTGATTGTCAAATTGATGAACATCCATCAGATATCCATTTTACAATTAAAGTACAAAATCATTATGAAAACTATTCGGATGGTAATCTGCGAGATTTAGTTGATTTTGCAAGAGTTTATGATGAAAGTGAGCCAAAGAGTAATATTTCTACACCAACATTATCTATTTTGGTTAAACTAAGTAACGAAGCTAAATATATTATTTCTATATTGGCATATCATAGTGGTAAAATGTGCAAATCTCTTTTTGAGTACATTTGGTTAAATTATTTTTCAAATAAATCCAGGGAATTTTTAGAAAAAATATACTCTGAACTTGCACAAGATAATACTGTATTAACTTATGAAAGTGAAAATTTAGAGCAATTAATGATATCTCATGCATCAATTTTAGATATATGGCATTCAAAAGATTCAAGTTTCATAGCAATTGACGAAGATGTTTACAGGCGTTTAAAGAATTTTTATAATGATAACTATAATGAAAAAATCAATATTGTTAATAAGCAAACTGCATGGCAAATGCTGATAAGTATATACTCAATTGCTGAGCCTTCTAAAATAATGGAATTACTCAATGATTTCAAAAGCAACATAATTAAAGTAATTTCCAGAGAAGACACATGGAATTGTCTTAATCTTTTGATTAATTCTACTAAAAACAAGATAAAAACATTAAAAGATGTTTATTTTCAAATTTTACGTATTTGTTGTAATGCCTCATTATACAATGAGGGATTTTCATGTATACTATTAATGGAAAAGCAAATAAACATTTATGATGATTCTGATTTGCTTTTAAATAAAGTTTTATTTCTTTCCATTCTCGATAAACACGATGAGGCAATAGATTTATATAATCGTGCAATAAGCCAAAAAGAAATAGATAACAGTACTTTAATTAAACTTAAATTACTAATATTAAATAGTTATATTGTTTTAGGGAATCAAAAAGCTTGCTTAAAAATTGATTATGAACTTGTACATGTATATAAAATTAAGCGACAGCCAGAATACGCAATATATTTAAGGTTGACAAATATCTACAAGTCTCCTTCTCGTGCTTTGAAAGATGCTAAAAAAAGCAGTGAATTATTTCATGTACAAGAAAATTTTATCCAAGAAGGAAAATCACTCATAACTTATTCAAAGCTTCTTTCAAGTTTAGGTAAACATAAAAAAGCAATTAAATATATAAAACAGGCTGAAAAAATTTTAGCAGAGTCTAATGAGGGTTTTTCCTGTATATACAATAATTTAGCTGGATATTTACTACTATCTGGTGAACATGGTCCTGAAGTTTGGAACTATTTAGATATTGCAGAATTATACAGTGTATCTACATATGATAAATTGTCAGTTACCCAAAACAAACTGGCTTGGTGTTATGAAAATAATTCATTTGTAAGGTTAGATTTACTTGAAAACAGGATTCTTGAACTTATTGAATTAGAACCAAGCAAATTCACTTGTTGCACAGCCCTTTATAATTTATATATCACTATGGAAAGGGCGGGATATAAGGATAAAGCCAATATGTATTATTTACATGCAATGTCGCTAAAAGATCACTGTTCTTATGTAAAAGCACGAGTAGACGGAATCGAATGGAAAACTCGTTATATAAAGCCGAGAATAGTAAAGCCTTATCATATTTGTTATTTGTCTTTTTGGGTTTTCGATTTATAGATTAATATGTTCTTTATTAACAATTACTTCATCATAATATCTACTAATAATCGAATCCCAAGCAACACAATCCATATATGTATCTAAATTTTCCAGTGAATTGCCATTAACAAAATGATCTAAATATTGCTCAATGTAATTAAACGAGGCTATGATTCCTGCCGTTGCTGAACCACCTATACGCAAATTAATTTCGATAAAATGATATTTCCCTACATTTTCAATGAATTCAATGTTAGATAGACCAGGGATACAAAAATTTGAGTAAATATGTTTGCAAATATCAATTAATTTTTCATTTTTTACGATTTGGCTTCTAAATGCTGAGCCATTTGTAGTTTCTATTGATTTGCGTGGCAAAATCAGTTTGGGATTTCCATCTTTATCAGCAAATATATCAACAACATATGTTGTCCCTGTTATATATTTTTGTGCAAACCAGTCACTGTAAAAATGATTTTCTATATGAGTTACTGTTGATAAATCAACAGCATAAATTCCCTCGCTTGATACGGAACGTTTTTTTCTAAAAATCACTTTTTCTTTTCCAAAAAGATTTGAATAAATAGGGGGTATAGCTACGCCTAATCTTTCTATCGCTAAGCTTGCTTCAAATTTATCTTGAAATAATTTTATTGTTTCAGAAGGTGGATTAAAGAATGGAATCTTTATTTGATTTTTATATTTATCCATAAATCTAACTTCTTTATCTGTTGACACAAAAATAAAATCTATTTGATAATTGTCCGATAATTGTTTGATAAAGGTTAAATATTCACTTTCGTTATCAATACTAGGTGCTTGAAAAAATCTGTCAACAAAAGTACTAGATGCAATATAGCCTGGTTTTGAAATATCACTTCCCCACACTTCTATCGGGAAACGCTTTATCCGCTTTAACATTCTAACTAGTAATGTGGAATTTGTACTCCGAATATTATTCACAAGTATTCTCATTTTTCTTTCCTTCCAACAGGTTAATTCAACTATATTTGATAATTGAATATTATCCTCTACTTAAATATATTTTTTATTTTTAATAGCACAAAATGCTAATTAAATCTATATAAAATGCAAAAATGCACATTTTTCGTGCAAAATTGCATACTTTTTATAAATATCCATCATTTTCAATCGACTTTTGAGATAATCTCCGTCATAATTGATTTATCAATATACGGAGGATTTTTTATGTTTAATTTAGTTGATGAAAAGGATAAATATTTGATAGTCTGTAAGTCCTTAAAAGGTTTAAGTGACCTAACTCTCAAGGCTTACAAAATTGATTTGAAACAGTTTTGCGATTTTATGAAGCATCGTGACTGTTTTGACAAAAATGAACTCAATTCATATATCAATATGCTACACAATAAATACAAGCCAAAAAGTGCCAAACGAAAGATTGCCTGTGTTAAAGCATTTTATCGGTATATGGAAATTGAGGATATTATTGAATTCAATCCGTTCCATAAAATCATTTTGAAATACAAAGAACCCTTAAAGTTGCCAAGAACGATACCATTGAACTGTATTCAGAATATGCTTGCCTACGCATACAAACAACATTCCATTACTGTTACTAAGTATCAAAAAGAGGTGGCTCTTCGAAATATCGTTGTTCTGGAACTGCTGTTCTCTACCGGTATGAGAGTTTCGGAAATTTCGAATCTGAAAACTTCAGCTATCAATCTCGGAGATAACACAATTCGTATCTTCGGCAAAGGCTCAAAAGAACGCATTATGTGCATAAGTAACGATTTATGTAAAACGATAAGCAATTACCTGATAAGCCGTTCGCAAAAGTCTTATTACCTATTGGTAAATAGGTTAGGCAATCGCTTATTTGAGCAGTCCATACGATATATGGTTAATGATTATGCAAATGCTGTTGGAGCACCATTGCACATTACACCACATATGTTCAGACATACTTTCGCAACTGAGCTCCACAATGAAGATGTGGATATAAGATACATTCAGCAGTTTCTCGGACATAGTTCTATTGCTACAACACAAATATATACCCATATCAGCACAAGCAAAACCCGTGAGATATTAGAGTCAAAGCATCCGAGAAATAAGATGAATTTGTCCTTAAATAAAAAAGAATAATACACTTTTAATATAGGCTTTATTGGCAAATTGTCAATGCAAAATGCAAAACTGCACATTTTTTCTACAAAAACGTATCATTTTTATATCTTGACACTAAAAATATCAAAAATTTTGTGTTTCATATATATAGTGTCGAAAATTGCAAAAGGTAACACAAAAAACTTGAGTTTTTGAAAGAATTTTTACAATAATTATATGTTGATAAAAAACAAAGAAGGTCTTAAATTGTCATCATATATTCATTTTACAGAAGAAGAAAGAGAACGAGCAAGAACTACAGATATTGTAGAACTGCTCAAAAGTCAGGGTGAAACTTTGAAGAGGTCAGGCAGTGCTTGACGGTACGCAGAAGGTCACTATCAGAGGAAATCTTTGGTTTCATCAGTATGAAAGAGTCGGTGGTGATGCAGTAGGCTTTGTCAGAAAGTTCTATAACAAAGAATATGCTGAAACTGTGCAGTTTCTTTTGGATGGAAAGTGCGGTACTATCACAAGAGCCAAACCAAAAGAAATTGAACGAAAACCATTTGAAATGCCCAAAGCATATTGGAACATTAACAGAGTCAAAGATTATCTGTGTAATGTCAGAGGAATTGATGAGTATATCATTCAAGAATTTGTTGATAAGAAAATGATTTTTGAATCGGCAGATTATCACAATGCAGTGTTCGTTGGTTTTGATAAAAACGGTGTTCCTCGTCATGCTAATAAGCGAGGGATACTCAAAAGCAGCACATTCAAGGGAAATGCTGAAGGCAGTTTAGATGAGTTTGCATTCCATTGGATTGGAACGAATAACAAACTATTCTTGTTTGAGGCTCCCATTGATATGCTCTCATATATATGTATGAATAAAGAAAATTGGAAAGAAAATAGTTACGCAGCATCCTGCTCCATCTCGGACAGGGTGCTTTTTCAATGTCTGAATGAATATCCGAATATCAATGAAGTGTTCATAGGTTATGATAACGATTTTTATGGTCAGAGAGCTGCTAAAAGAACACAAAATAAATTGGATAATATGAATGGTTATAAATCAGAAATAATTGTTCCGTCATATAAAGACTGGAATGAAGATTATTTAAATTCAGATGAAGAAGGGAGTGAAATCAATTGGGTAATATAATGGCTTTGGTTGCAGTTGCAGTAGTTATGGCTTCAATACTCGGAGGTATAACCTTATTAACTCATGTCTACAGCTTAAATGAAATCAAGAATAAAACAGTTGGTGACGGACAGCATGGTACTGCCCGTTGGGCAACTAAAAAGGAAATCCATGACACCTATGCAGAAGTACCATTCAATCCGAAAGAATGGCGTAAAGGAAACTGTCTGCCAACAGAACAAGGTTTGGTCGTTGGCTGTAAAGGAACTAAGTTCGACACAACAGCACTTGTGGATACAGGAGATGTTCATGTACTTATGATTGGTGCTGCCGGTGTTGGTAAAACAGCATATTGGATGTATCCATGTATTGAATATGCACTCGCATCAGGTATGTCTTTCTTGTCAACCGATACCAAGGGTGACATCATGCGAAATTATGGTACGATTGCACAAAAGTATTATGGATACAATATATCAGTTATTGACTTGCGTAATCCTACCAAGAGTAACGGAAACAATCTTCTGCACCTTGTAAATAAATACATGGATATGTATCAGGAAAATCCAAAGATGTTGGTGTACAAGGCTAAGGCAGAAAAGTATGCAAAGATTATTGCCAAAACAATTATTCTTTCAGGAATGGATGCCGCCTCCTTCGGACAAAACGCATACTTCTATGATGCAGCCGAAGGCCTGTTGTCAGCAACAATATTGCTTGTTGCTGAATTCTGTGAGTCTGAAAAAAGACACATTGTATCAGTGTTCAAAATCATTCAGGAACTGTTGGCTCCTGCAAAGGGTAAAGGCAATAAAGGAAAGAATCAATTTCAGACCTTAATGGAACTTCTTCCTGATGAACACAAAGCAAAGTGGTTTGCAGGGGCAGCTTTGAATACAGCAGAACAGAGTATGGCATCAGTTATGTCTACTGCACTGTCAAGACTGAATGCTTTTCTCGATTCAGAGTTAGAGCAGATTTTGTGCTTTGATACAGAGATAGATGCAGAGGAATTTTGCAATCAAAAAAGTGCAATATTTCTTATTATGCCAGAGGAAGATCCAAACAAATTCTTTATGATTTCACTTATCATTCAGCAACTATACAGAGAAATCCTTTCGGTTGCTGATGAGCAAGGTGGCAAATTAAAGAATCGCTGTGTGTTCTTGTGCGATGAGTACGGAACATTACCAAAAATTGAATCGGCTGAAATGATGTTCTCCGCATCTCGTTCTCGAAGACTTCAAATCGTTGCAACAGCTTGAAAAGAACTACGGCAAGGAAGGTGCTGCAATTATAGTTGATAATACTCAGCTCACTATATTTGGTGGCTTTGCTCCAAACTCTGTTACTGCCGAGTCAATGTCAAAGGCTCTTGGCAGCAGGACTGTTATGAGCGGTTCAGTCAGTCGCAGTGTTAATGATCCTTCACAGTCACTTCAAATGATTGAACGACCTTTAATGACTGCCGATGAGCTTAAATCAATGCCTAAAGGGCAATTTATTGTTATGAAAACAGGCGTTTATCCTATGAAGGTGAAATTGCAATTATTCTTCAAGTGGGGTATTAAATTTGAAGAAACATACGCTGTAAATGAACGAGGCAATCGCACGGTTAAATATGCATCGTCTAAAAAACTAATAAGCAGTATACTCGAAAAATATCCGCATACTTCAAACAAAGAAAATCGACCATATGCACCTCCTGGTGAATACGCTGAAAGTTCTGCACCGCCTGTTAGCGTCGCTATTTTGAACGCTGTTAAGCAAGAACTTGATAAACATGAGACTGAATTAAGAACACAGAGTACATTTGCTTATTTGCGAGATGCGATTGTTGGTGAAAACAGTAATTGATTAACATGTATAAAATATAAAGAATTTTCAAAACGAATAATTATTTAGTATTTATATGAAAATATCTTTACTTTTTTATCGTCAGCTAAAAAATCATTTGTTTCAACATTATAAACATAATCATTTATAATTATACAATTACCCTGATACATCATATCGGAATTTTCATTTTTAAACTCGTTTGTTAATACTATATGATTGTTTTCTATTTCAAACGTTATAACACCATAACAGCGCTTTAGACCATCAGTGAAATATGCAGGAATAGCAAAAACATTTTCTTTCTCGTTTTTTGCAAGACTTTTTGATAGTGTAGGAATGTGTGCATTAGTGAGATTTTTTATATCTAATTGATTTAATTCTTTGTCGAAAAGTATAATTTCATTTTCCGTTGTTTCTGTATTCTCTGTTATGCCAATAAAATATTCCTGCTCAAAATACAAAACACTTGAATAATTACTTCCTTTTCCTGTATTTGCTGCAAATTCTGAATATTCAGAGATTTCTTTATTTGTCGCATAAGAAATTCTATTGTTATTGAGATTTAATTTTATTGTTTCATAATCATTCTTTTTTGAATTTGTAAAATTGTCATCTTTGATATACATATAGTCTTTGGTGCAATGAATATTTGATGAACCGCCCAAAACGGCTTTTAGTTCGTTTGTTTGCATGCCGGTTTCAATATCAATAGTGTTTATTACAACATATTGTGCAATACTAACATTTTTAAAATAGCTTATGTTCTGCGATAACGCATATGTGATTTTATTATTTTGCTTTACAAACGGAACAGATTTTTGACTGTCTTGGACAGAAGCATTATAATTTGTAATAATGTATAACGTTTTATCAATTAATCGTGATGTGGAATATTGACCGCTTTGTTCAAATTCTGATACTAATGTTGGATTTGTTTTGTCACTTATATTATAAATTTTTGTAACAGTTTTTGAACTGGTTGAAGCATTGATAACTATTCTGTTTTCATTGACTATTAAATCGTTAATGCTGAAATCATCAGAAACAAAATTATCAATTATTGAAAGGAGTTTTGTTTTTCCGTTATCAGTTAGATATATATATACTTTATTTCGATTGTTAATATTGTTATGGTCGTAGTATGCATAATAAATGTAATTATCAAACGATTTTATTGTATTTGGTTCTGTAACGCCATCTTCGTCTATCTGCATTATTGTTTTAAATTCTCCGCAGCCGCTTTCGCCTGAAGCTGACGTTTTTTCAAGTATTGATAATTTTGAACTTAATTCTTCGTAATTATTAAATGTTGCGACCTTGTTATTCTTTAAAACATCGGGATTTGTTGTGAAAGTGACACCTATAATTAAAATAAAGCACGCCACCAAACTTGCGATTTGTTTGAAATGAATATTACTTTTTTTATATTTAATTACTTTGTGTTTTTGTTTGTTCGAAATCATTTCTTTAATGAATTTTGAATCCATGCTGTATGGAATTTCCAGTTCTACTCTGTCGAATTTATCCTTTATAATATCAAAATTATTGTTTTTCAATGTAAACACTCCTTATTAAGATAAGTATATTTTCATCTTTGAAAGACTTCTACTAAGCTTTTGTCTAACATTACCTGATGAATATCCTGTTATTTTAGATATTTCTTTGCTGTTAAATCCTGCAACTACCGATAGAAGAACTATGTTCCGTTCATCTGTTTTTAATATGTTTAATGCTTGTTTTAATTCTTCTCGTTCAAATTCGAGGTTATTGTCATAAGAAATGGAATTTTCATAGTTACTGATGTCAGCATTGCTTTTGTTTGAAATTTGAGTTTTGATATTTGCCGAACAACCGCAATACAGTATTCGGAATAGCCAAGAGGAAAAGGCTTCTGGATTTTTCAACTTATGTATTTGTTCAAACGCTGTCAATACACAATCCTGAACGACATCCTCGGCATCTGCTGAATTTCCGAGTTTGTAGTATGCATAATTATATAATTTCTTTTTATACATATCATAAAGTAGACAAAAAGCATTTATATCTCCTTTTTTTGCTTTTATAACAAGCTCTTTTTCATTCATAATATTTTTCTCCTTAACGTCATCATAATATTAAGTGTGAATTTCAATATTGAGTGTTACAATATAATCGGTAATTTAATGAAAAAGGGACTGAATAATGAACAAGTCCGCATTTAATTTCTGCTTTTTTTATTTAGAATTACTTCTGCCAATACAAAAACTATTATACACACAATTATAGCGGAAATGATTATTTGATTTCTGTTTTTATTATCAGTTTCTTTTCCGGCATTCGTAGTTGATCGAGATGTAGCTTCTGTTTTGGCAGTGCCTGTAATATCCGTAGTTATTATTTCTGATGTTTTTTCCTCTGTTTTATTTGATTCTGCCGTTGAATTATTGCCGGTTTGCCCGGTAGATTGTGTTGTAGTCGATTCTCTAAAGTCAACTATAGCATTTATATACGGTAATTCTTGAGTTTTATTTATAAGTTTTATATAAATAGTATTATTACTTTGTGAAATGATTTTATAGTCTTTATTTTCTTGCGAAAGAGGGAATTCCCAATTTGTCACTACACCTTTGCCGTTATATGAAATTGCAAACTGCTCGGAATCATTATTATAAGACATTTTAATATCATCGCTGTATTCTTTATCGTTTACACAGGCAATTGTGTCTTGACAATTAGGTCTCGGCTCCCAGTACTTTGTTGTTTCAGCAAAAGCAAAGATGTTGTTGCTAACAAGTATTGATATTAGTGTTAACATTGGAATAAGTGCAGATAAGATTTTTTTCATTGTTATTTCATTTCCTTTCATTATTGAAAATATTCTATAAGTAATGTGCAAATTTTAATTAAATTTGTTACAATAAATTTAATTAAAAGCAGTTTAAGAGAGGACTATGCATAAAAATATACATAACCCTCCCTTATTATTTGTAATTATGGATTAGCAACCGCCATTATAAACAACAAATCCACATTTGTAATTTGAAGTGCCATTAACTTTATAACAAACGAGATACATATTGTCAATTTTGCCGAGACATTGACAAGTCTCTCTTGGATCAAGACTTCCAATTGTTGTCTTTTTTGCTGTATCGGCATAAACAGTTTCAGATGTTGAACCATTTTTATATGTCTTGTAGGCTGTTGGGACTGATGTAACACCACCGGCATACTTTACAAAACCAGTCTTATGCTTTGTTGTACCGCTGAGATTATAAACAATGAGATATCCATTGCCAATTTTCCTGTAGCATTTAGCTGTTTCGTTTGCACTCAATGATCCAAGATTTTCTGTTAGATTGCTAAGTTTATATACGGTTTCTGATGTTGAACCATTCTTCCAGTTCTTAGCCGTCGGAAAACTTCCTGTTGAGCTGCCACCTGAACCGGTAATTTTACTTTGATCTTTAGGTCTAAGAACGCCCAAAAATGCTGTGTATGTATGTTTTACTTCATGGCATTCCTTTCCGTTCCAATTTTGATCATATGTGTAAAACGATGATGTATCTCCAACGCCTTTGGCAATTGCTATATGACCACAATTATGAGATGAACTTATATCCTTACCCCAAACGGTAATGTCTCCCTTTTTAGGAACAAATGATGCCGAATTGGCAATTCTTGTAAAATTGTTTGTTAATTCAGAATGCGCAGAATAATTCTCATAATAAGCTCGTGCATCACCCCAAGCGCCTGCTTTTATACCAAATACTTCATCGAGATAGTATTTAGCAAGGTCAACACACTGCACTCCAGATACTCCATCATAGTCCATTGCTTTCCCTAAATGTTTGTTTATAAATTGATCAAATGTCATAAATTTATTCCTCCTTATATTTTATTGTTTTATATTATGACTTGTTATTTGAATTAGTAATATTTTGTATCAGACCAATAAAAGTCTGAACAAAATTATCACTTTTTGTTGATTCTGTTCCAGTTGCTTCAAACTTTGGTAAATTTGTTATAAGCAATTTGAACTTTTCAATTAAAGATTTAATCTTATTCATAAATCCCTCCTAAACTCTAATTTTAATTCCGTTATTATATATTTAAACATTCAATAGTTGGTTTAATATTCAGAAATATAGTTGTTAAATGAGATTTATAAAAGAACAGATATATTTGTCGATGTTAAAAATATTGTAAAGAAGATTTTGTTTTAAAAGCGCTTTATGGAACATATCATCTTCATAAATATGGTTGTTATAACCAATGATTATGTAACGCATTTTTTCTTTTATCTGTTCTGATATATAATCTGCAAATTACAATGTGTTTCATTTTATAAAATCACTTTGCTGATAAATTTTAATACCAGAATTATTTAATTTGTATTTTTAACATCGACTGAAAGATAATGTTCTTTTTAATTATTTGTTGAACATTGCTTTCATACGTGTAGTTGCAATAATGAACAAAGAAGTAACACTTTTTTAAAAACTTTTTGAAATGGTCAAAAAACACGCAGAAAAAAACAAGGACTCTGTAATTAAGAGTCCTTGTTTAGTTTAGTTAGCATTTAAAAGGTTAATATGTTAGATGTAGCATTGATTTTTTGTGTTGAAACAACATTTTTCTTAGCATAGTGTGTACAAGTAACACGATATTGATATCCGCTTGGTACAGAAATGCTTTTTGATAAAATATATTGATGACTGTTGTTGTACAAATCAGAATATGTTTGATAATTGCTCCAAGATGCACCGCTGTTACTTCTTCGTTGTATTGAAACTTTTGTAAATCCACATTTTGAAACTTCTGATGAGCCATAAGTTGCTCCAGCAATTATTAAAGAATTTCCGTTCTTCTGTATTGCAATGGAATGTCTATTAATTAAATCTGAAGACAATGGCATAATTTGATTGTCTGGATTATTAGAAAGAATTTCTTCAAATTCCTCATCTGATAAGACAATATCTTGCCATTCTGCTTCTTCTCCTCCTACTGCTGCAAATGCCACTTGTGGGATTAGTAAAGCGAAAATTAAACATCCTGTTATTATTAAATTAATTATTTTTTTCATATAAATCTCCTGTTCATTCTAATGTTTTGGCAATTTCAACACCTTTATCCAAATCACAATTAAGAACGCTTATTGAATAATCTATATCATTGTCGACATAACAGATATAAACTTGTTCGCTTGAAGAAAATATAAGAACATCCATTCCATTAATAGTAATTTGCTTGGCAGAATCATATTGTTTACCAATTTCACCCTGACCTACAAGCATTTCGCCTATATCAGCACTTTTGTATTTAGTGATACCAATACAGCCTGTGATATTATTATCAAGTTTGAAATCGACGTCCGCTGATAAAGAAGAATCATTCTCTGTAATTCTGATATCTTCTTTTGAATAGTTGTCATTCAAAAAAGCAGCAGGCAATATAATTTTATCAAATCCCGCATTTTCAAGTTCACTAATTAAATTAACATTGTCATTAGAATGATAATTCGCATTTTGATTACCCTCACGCAAATTCATTTTGAAATGGTCACTGAAAAACTGAACGATTTTATCAGATGTTTCATTACAAACATATCGCGCGCTTACTGGTATAGCGATACTTGCAATTATAATGAAAACAGCTGCAATTAAAAATACTTTGCTGAATTTAATTTTTTTTGCATGTGTTTTGGTATTATCTTGATTTTCTTCGCTGTTATTTTCTAAAGTAATAACTTCATCCTGAGTACCAAAATATGCATTATCTAGAACATCCGCACATAAGTCTATCAGTTCAGCATCCATTTCCTCCGGATTTTTATTAAGTTCTTCATCCATAATTCCTTGAATATCTTCAAGTGATAAGGTCATTGATTTAGATTTTAATGTTTCTAAAAGTGTTAATCTATCCATAATATCACCTTTCTATATTTTAGGTTGTTTTATAATTTGAAAAGGTAACGCAATTTCAATAATTTTTTTCAAATTCTTTTGCTGACTTTCTTAATTTATTACAAATTCGATAATGTTTTTGTTTTACTGCGGATTCTGTTGAACCAATTATATCAGCAATTTCCTTCATTTTTAGTCGGTCAAAATATATGTATTTAATTATCAGGTATTCATCTTCTGATAAAAATGAATGTAATTTGTCTCTGATTTCATTGTTATATATTTCTTCAATTTTTTCTTCTATACCATTTTGTTCAAACGGTAATTCGAAATCTTTGTTTTCAATGTTTTCTTGTTTTTCCTTTTGTTTATATATTTCCCGATACTTTAAATTAATGATATTATTAAATGTTGCATATAGCCATTGTTTTGCTTTTTCGGGTTTGCCAAATTTTTCTATTTGTTTGCATAAAGCTAAAGACACTTCTGACATAACATCATCAACTTCATCTGGGCAGCTTCTTAATTTGACTCTGCAGATTTTGCGGAGTTGTGGTTCATATTCATTCCAAAGATTTTCACAAATTTCCCTTTGTATGCTGTTCACAAACTAAACCTCTTTTCTGTTTTCTCTTAAAGAGTTTTTAAGAGCTTGTATAGTATCTATTATAATGATTCTTTCATCACTTGTACAGTCTAATAATATATTTGAAATAATTAATAGAGAAGAATTTAAATTTGAAGTAGAATTTCCAAATAAAAGTATACTTGAATCACAATCTAATGCATTAGCAATATTTATAAGCACAGGTAAACTAAGTTTGGTGTTTGCATTTTCAATATTACTCATGTGGGTAACAGATACACCTGAAAGTTCAGCAAGTTTTTCTTGAGTAATATTTTTATTGATTCGCTCTTGTTTAACTCGTACACCAATATCCTTGTAATTTATTTCCATAACAGTACCTCTTTCCATTTATTGGTACTTTAATTCTATAAAAAATTTATTTATCTTTTAATAGCCTATATAAATATACTATTTACAAAATTGAAGTTAAAAAATAAAATTTGTGAAAAAGTGTTACTTTTTGTCTTTTTGAAGCAACTATATAAAATGAAAGTGTTTTTTATTTATAAGATTATATCGCCGAACAGGAGGATGATAGTGATAGAAAAATAGTAAATAAAATTTTTCAAGGAAGGATAAGAAATGAAAAAAGATAAAAATCTGTTATCATTATTTTTATCTTTGGTTCTGATGTTGCAAATTGTAACTATTCTATCTGCATATGGAATAGCATCTGATACAACAACTACAGATAGCGATAATGAAAAATCTTACGAGACTATGTTAGATGCTATAGTAAGCAAAAATGATACATATCCTACTGAAAACGGTGTATGGATAAATGCGACATCGCAAGAATATTTTCTTTCAATTATCGAAAATTTAAGTGATCAAAACTATACTGTTGATAAAAATGGCTATTTAGTACAAGAAAAAGTTAATAAGGACACTTTTAATACATATGATGAAAAATTAAAAGAACTAATTAACGGAAAGAAAACTGTAATTGTTTCAATATCTGAAACTTATGATGCTTATAATGAAGCATTAGATGAATCCTACTCAATTATGCTTGAAGATGATGAATTTACAGTTTTGTTTGAAAAAGACAGTAAATGTAGCATAACAATTCTCAACTATTATCATTATGCAGAACATAAAGATAAGTTTGTATTTGAGGATAAAGATGAATTTGACGAAGAATATTTTTATTCTGATTCCGAATTAATGGACAAGTTTTTAGAAGTCTTTTATCCAAATGTCGATTTTGTAGAGCTAACTGCTGATGAGCAGACACAAAAGGAACTTGACGAATTATTAATCGATGATAATGAAGTTCAATATGAAACACCTGAAACAGAAATTGTTTCAAGAGCTCGCTCTTATTCAAATATTTCGGAATTTGATGCTGCTATGTACGGCATTGAAAGTGATGGCATTATGACGCTCAGTCTTGATGAAGAAAACAATTTATCAAGTAGCGGTATACTTGTTGATTCGAATTCTCAGGAAATAATACTTAATTATCTCAATACACATTGTATCTATACATACAGTATTGATGAAAATGGTTATCTTATATGTGATAATGTTGAAAAGAATAATCCGAATTTAGATTGTCAGGGTGAAACTGAAATCGATAAAGAAATTGCTTTTGTTATTGAAAGTGGTTTGAACATTATAATTAGTGTTTCTGATTCTTACTATACAAATGAAAATGGCTTGTTAGAAAAGGTGTATTTTTCAAGTGAAGAATATGCTAGAGCCTTTTTGAGTGAAAATGACAATGCTGAAATATTGTATTTAAACAGTGCATATTTTAATTTAGATATGGGATATAATCCTGCAACATCAGATAGATTTGTAAAAAATCTTTTCCCGGACGAACTCGTTCCGCAAACTTATTCAACAACCAAACTTTACGGCGAAACAGGTAAAATGAATACAGCGAGAACTGTTTATTTTGGGCCTTCTTCAAGTGATTATGCAACAGTAGGTAGTGTTGATAGTGGTGAGGATATAGTTGTTATGGGTAAAAATGCCGGTTGGTATTTTATTTCGTATGTTGTAGGTTCAACATCAACATTTAAATCAGGTTATGTTCCGGTCTCAACTGTATCAAATATTTCAGGTACTATTGATGAAGCTCATTTTTCAGGCGGATATAATTATTCGGATTCTGAATTAACCGTGAAAAGTTGTTATTTATTTGATTATGCAATAAATAGTGGAACAATTTATTCCGGCGAAGGCTTTACCGAACTTCAAAAATACTATGAAGATGGCAAATATGTTTCACTTGTAGAATTTAGTACACCGAGTGGAACAAAGAGAGGCTTTGTCAATAGTTCAAATCTTCATATAAGTCCTGTAGATAGTACCGTTGCTCGTGTTAAGGCTGGTAGTTCACCTGCTTATGCCGGTACAGACAGTAGTTATGTAAAGTTAGGTGGCGTTTACAAAAACGAATTTGTTGCTGTATTGGCAGTGGATAATAATGGCTATGCTTTTGTTGAGTATAATACTACAAGCGGCAGAAAGCGAGGCTATGTAAGATATTCTGATTTAAGTAATTACTGCGTTCGCTCATATAGTAAAAACCTGACTCATCAATCTTTAAAGAAATCCACAAAGGAATTAACGGTTTATGGTGGTCCGAATTCGGATTATGCGTCAATAGGAACAATTTTTAATTAAGAAGTAGTTTCATTTATAGATACTGAAAGAAACTATAGTTACATTGAATATACTACTTCTAATGGTGCGAAAAGAGGCTATGTTCAGACTGCATCCCTTACTACTGCTTCAGCACCATCAATTCCAAGTATACCAGCATATACAAATTTTACATCAGGAACATATGGTAAAAGTGGTCTGGGTAAAGATTTAAAATGGTATAAGATTGGTTCAGGTTCTAATGTTGTATTTGCAGTATTTGAACAGCACGGATGGGAAGATGCATGGGCTTTTGATGGAGTTGAACTTGTGAATATTGCTAAAAGTATGATGAATAATTTATCTTCAAAAAATCAAAATACTTTTAATGACTGGACAATTTATGTAATACCATATGCAAATCCTGATGGAATTACTGACGGCTATACAAATAATGGTCCCGGCAGATGCACAGTTTCAAAGAAAATTGATATGAATAGATGTTGGCCGGGCAATTTTTCACCATACTATACAAGCAGAAATTACACAGGTGATAAATCATTAAGCGCACCTGAAGCATTATCACTAAAAAACTTCATTAGTAGCAAATTCGGTAAAAAAACAAATATTGTTTTAGATATTCACGGTTGGTTAAACCAAACATATGGAAATTCGCAAGTTGGTTCCTACTTTGGACAACAATTTGGATTTGGCCACAGTAATTCCCACGGCAATGGATATCTTGAAACTTGGGCATATTTACAAGGGGCAAAATCGTGTTTAATTGAATTTCCTATGCCAAGTTCATCATCAAGTATTACATCAAATAATTATGCCGGTAAATTAACAAACGGATTAATAAATATGATTTCAAATATTTCAGGCGGTTCTTCAACAACCGAGGGTGGTACCGTAGTAAATGATTTGTGTCAGATAAAAACAACGAGTTCTGTTAATATAAGAAGTGGTCCAGGAACTTCCTATAGTATTGTAACATCCTTAACAAACGGCACAAAAGTAACAAGAATAAAAAAGGCGGTTGCAACTGCTAATGGATATACTTGGGATAAAATTCAACTTTCAAATGGAAAAATTGACTATGTTGCTACAAATTATCTGGTCATAGTCGCTAGCGATATAGGTTATACTTATGGTAAATATTATGATGAAATTGCAGCAATTAAGGCATATTTCAAATATGAAACAGGACATTATACAGATACTATAGATAAACAGTATAATAATGAATTAGTTACTGCTGTTAAGGAATATCAAAAAGCATATAATCTGTCAGTAAAAGATGGAGCAATTAACAATGAAACTCTAACTCATATGGGCTTTTCTATAGATTCAAATAATAAGATTGTAAATAATGCCTTTTATAAAAAGTATATAAGAATAGCCGACATTTATAACGATAAAGATCTTTCTAAAATAAATATATATAATATAATGTCGAGTTTGATGATGGTTCAAGTGAACCTCGATACATTGTTTTTGGTAAAAATAGTTCCGTTTTGGATTCTCATTATAACGAAACTAAACAAACAGAAAATTCTTATTATGGAACATACTATGATCTTGAAGAAAATAAGGATAAAAGACCAAGTGATGAAAAGTTATTAAAGACCGAAGCTGATATAGATATATTAATTGAGGACTTTGCAGATAAATATCCGCGTTCGGCTTTAGCATTTCAGCAATATAGAAATAATACGGGTAATTTGCTCTCCTTTGGCGAAATTAAAAGTATTTTTGATTTATCAAATCAAAAAGAACTTCGTAATCTTCAACTCCAAAGATGTATGAATGCTTCAGAAAAATATTTAAATGAAGATTTAACAAGTGTTAAAATGGCTTTTGAAAACTATTATACTGCCACAACTTGGAAAATCGGTTCAAAAATTGAATCAAATACACAGTTGGATTGGCATGCCGCAGCTAATTCTGTAAGTATGGGCGTTAGATCTAACACATCTAAATCTGGTAATCAATATACTATGACAACAACATTTACATTAAGGGATTATTACGATTGGGGAAATAGTGTCTTTTTCTTTCCAGATGTTCAAGTTTTTTATATGAAAGAAAAAGATTTGAAGGATTTGCATTACTGTGGTAAAGCCAAGAATTTTGAAAGCACTGGAAATAATTATGTAGTCAAAACCGTTTGGAGTGAAGGTCAAACCATTGATCAAGCAACAATAACACTCGTTTCATATTAATTTGGAGAGATTTTATGAAAAAACGAACAATAATATTTTTAACTATTACAACTTTAATATGCGTTATATTTGGAATTTTAATAATAGTGCATAATACTCATACTGATAAAAGATATCAGTATGAAAATATTAGTAATGAATATTTTCAATCTGATGACGCAGTCGTTGCTACTGTTAATGACAATAATATAACAAACAGAAAAGTTTCTTTAGTAAAGTACTCATATCACACAAAAAATGCTTTAGATAAAGCTATTCAACAAAAAGCAATAGTTCAATTAGCGAATACAGATGGCTATAAACTAAGCGAAACAGATTTAGAAAAAGAACGCGATTATATCAATAATACTTATGAAAAATTAAATCTACCTGATAACGAAAAAAATCAAATGTTTAAGGAAGACTTAATAAAAAATCATTTGGAAATGGTAACTTCGATTAAATATCAAAATCAAATCAAACTGCTTATTTTACATCAAGAATTTTGCTGTGATGATGAATTGATAAACAAAGAATATGAAGAATACAAAACATTGTATAATGAATGGGAGACTGGCGGTAAAGAAAGTTCAAAATTATATAAACAGATATGGAATTTGCGAGAAAAAATTGCTCAAGATTATATTGACTATAGAATAGATCAATTCCAAATTAAAAAATACTAAATTGTTGAAAGCTCGATAGTTT
>OIYP01000574.1_pt1 | contig 23318 bp, 17 predicted proteins | sample 1588261 | NCBI WGS metagenome assembly OIYP01 (sample SAMN03283293) | human gut metagenome | biome: human-associated habitat; material: feces | host: Homo sapiens | place: Peru | collected 2012
GATGAAGACATCCGCGATATCAATAAAGATATTAAAGTCGGACTTGCAAGAAGTAACGGAAAATATATCGAGATCGACGACCGGAAAGAAGCGATCGCATACTGCATGGTAAATGCCCAGCCGGGAGATATGATCGTATTGCTTGGAAAAGGCCACGAAGATTATCAGGAGATCCGCGGTGTGAAATACCATTTTGATGAGCGCGAGGCAGTTGCGGAAGTTTTAGATGAGATCAAAGAGGGAAAGCGCACAAAATAAAAGAATACGAAATTGGAGGAAATATTTTGAATACAATTACCGTAGAAGAACTGGCACAGAAAGGAACAGAAGGTCTGCAGCTGATCGACGTCCGTCCGGAAAATGATTTTTCACGCGGGGCGATTGATGGTGCCATCAATCTTCCGTTAGAAAAGATCGAAGCGGGTGAGACAGATATTTTAAAGAAAGACCAGCCGGTTTATCTGTACTGCCATGTGGGGGAAAACAGCAGGGATGCAGCAGAGATACTGGATGATGAAGGCTATGATACCATCAATTTAGAGGGTGGTTACCGTGCCTGGTTAAGATACCAGCTCACGCGTGTGACGATGGAGGATGATTCAAGAAAAGAGCGTACCGAGCAGATTGAAAAAAGCCTGATCAAAAAATTCAGGAAGCCGGTCTGGAGCCGTTTTACCAAGGCACTTCATGATTATGAAATGATCCAGGATGGCGATAAGATCGCGGTATGTATTTCCGGTGGAAAAGATTCCATGCTTTTGGCAAAACTGTTTCAGGAATTATACCGTCATGGAAAACGCAATTTTGAACTTGTTTTCCTGTGTATGAATCCGGGCTATAATGAGGAAAACTGGCGTATTATCCAGGAAAATGCAAAACTGCTTGATATCCCGCTCACGACATTTGAAACACAGATTTTTGATTCTGTTGCAGAGGTAGATAAGAATCCGTGTTATCTGTGTGCGAGAATGCGGAGAGGATATCTTTATTCAAAGGCAAAAGAGTTAGGATGTAATAAGATCGCACTTGGACATCATTTTGATGACGTGATCGAGACGATCCTGATGGGAATGTTATACAGTGGAAAAGTTGAGACAATGATGCCAAAACTTCACAGCCAGAATTTTGAGGGAATGGAACTGATCCGTCCACTTTATCTGGTAAAGGAAGAGGACATCAAGGCATGGCGTGACTATAACCGCCTGCAGTTTATCCAGTGTGCCTGCCGTTTTACGGAAAACTGTACAAGCTGTGGCGGGGCAAAAGGCTCCAAGCGTGAGGAAATGAAAGATCTTGTCACCGAACTGCGCAAAAAAAGTGAATTTATTGACAGCAATATTTTCAACAGCGTCAGCAATGTGAATTTAAAGACTATTATTGGATATAAAAAAGATGGAGTGTACCATAACTTCCTGGATGATTATGATGCAGATTAAAGCGGATTTTTCGTGTATAAGTAGGCGAATAAATGTGGTAGAAAATTGAGACGAAAATCCTTACTTTTAAAGTAGGGGTTCGTCTGGTGTTTAAGAAGGAATCCTGTTGGCGGGGTTCCTTTTTTCGATTCATAGGAAATTACGTCCTATGAATCAAAAAGCCCTCCGGGCAGGATACGCATCTCGCGGAGAAGAAGTTAGCTGTAAACAGCACCGCTCGAGCGCAAAAGAGTCACGAGCGACTCTTTTTTATCAGCACTGCGAATCTGCTTACTCGCAAACGGGAATCATCGTTACACTGAAAAAAATATCCGCGAAAGGAGTTCACCTATACAATGAAAGCCCACAAAACAATCAACTACGAATACAAAAATGCCCCAATCCCAGGCGGCGGATACGTCACCGGACTGTTATACCATCCCAGACAGCCCGGCATCCTCTACGCCAGAACAGACATCGGCGGTGTTTACCGGTATGATTACGAAAAAAAACACTGGAAAAGTCTGATCGATGGCGTGAGCATGGAGGATATCTCTGAAACATTTCCAATCGCATGTGCACTCGACGAAAATCATCCGGAATATTTATATATTATGAGCGGTATCAACGGGCAGGGCTATGGAAAATTTTCTATTTCAGAGGATTATGGAGAGACATTTATCCATAAAAAGATACCTGTGACTGTCCATGGCAACCTGTGCGGAAGAGGAACCGGATATCGTCTGGCAGCAGATAAAAAGGATGAGAATATACTTTATTTTGCAAGTCAGTTAGATGGTCTGTGGAAAACCACGGACAGAGGAGATACCTGGAAGAGACTTACTTTAGAAGAAAATTACATGACATGTGTCTGGGTGTCAGATGATGCAAAAACGATCGTCGCAGGGACAGCAGGCTATACGACGAGAGAAAATGATAAACTGCGTGGTCACAGCCTGTATGTTTCCTATGATGCAGGCCAGTCATTTGAAAGGCTGATGCAGCCGGAAAATGTTTTAGTCAGTGACAGTAAAATGAACGGTCTGGTGGCATCACGTTATAATTATGATGGAACTTATCTTTATGTGACGATGAATGTTACCGGAAGATGGAATTATGTGGTCGATCTCGGATACAGCTGCGATTCCGGGGATGTGATCGGTGGAAAAGTACTCCGTTATTATTTTTCGGAAGGGAAAATTGCAGGATATGATGATATCACGCCGGATGCGGATGGTGTATTGACAAAAAAATTTTTAAATTATGGATTTGGCGGGATTTCCTCCTGTAAAGCGATGCCCGGACTTTTGGTCTGCTCGACACTTTGCCGGGAAAAAGAGGGTGATGAGATCGTATATCTTTCCAAAGATTATGGTAATAGCTGGAGTGTGAGCCTGTGCGGACTTGAAAAAGGAGATCTGTATTTTAATACTTCCTATATGAAGCCGGAGTACAATGGCAATCATTGTCTGCTGCACTGGATGAGCGATATTAAGATCAATCCATTCGATCCGAATGAGGTATGGTTTAATTCCGGAACCGGTGTTTTTATGACGGATGCACTGCTTGGTGAACATCCGCGTTATCATGATGCATGTGCAGGAATCGAAGAGACGGTTCATCTGAATGTATATGCCCCGGTCGCCGGAGAAGCAGAACTTATTGATATCGTCGGGGATCTTGGCGGTTTTGCGTTCCGTAATCTCGATGAACCATGTAAAAATTCATTTGACGACAGGGAAGGCAACCGCTATATTACCTGTATCAATGCAGATATTTCCGATGCAGACAGCAATCTTGGCATTGTGACGGCACGGGGAAACTGGAAAGGGAAAACAAAAGGCGGTCTGGTGCGCACCCGTGATAATTTTAAAACATTTGAGCGGATCAGCATGCCGTTTGGCATCAATGCAGAGATTGACCGAAAACTGCATGAGATTGAAAATCCGAATGTAAATGCCGGCTGGGTGGCAATGTCACCGGATGGTATAAATATTGTCTGGTCTGTGGCAGATGGCATCAGGCTACCGGTGGAACTGGTGATCATCAGCAATGACGGTGGGAAAAATTTTCAAAAAGCAGGCGTATTTGATCTGAAAGGAAATCCTGTCAAAAAGGGTTACCTGAAAGTCTTTTCTGACCGTACTGGTAATGATTTGTTTTACGGTTTTGGTGGTGCGTCTGAAATCTATGTGAGCAGGGACGGCGGTAAAAACTTTTACCAGAAACAGCCGGAAGAAACATTTCCTATCTGCGATTTTGGTTATATTGATACTGCAAATAAGACGGAAGTGCGCGGTGAGGGTGGAAAAAGCGGTGTATTTTACATGGCATTAGGTGACGCGGGACTTTATAAATTCTGCTATGACACCGGAACAGATAAAATTCATGTAAAAAGGCTGACAGATGCGAAAGATGCATGTTACTGCATGGGACTTGGTGTGATCGGCGAAGGAAGGGAGTATCTGACAGAGGAAAAGGCGATTTATTTCTGCGGACGTCTTGATGGGGAATATGGATTTTACCGTACCCTTGATGAGGGAAAGTCGTATGAGCGGCTGAACCGGGAGAATCAGATGTATGGTGAGATCAACAGTATCGATGGCGATAAGAGAAAGTTTGGCAGATTTTTCCTTGCGACAGGGTCACGCGGTGTTCTGTATGGAGAGATGTTGAAATAATCTGACAGGGCAGAATGTTTTGCAAATTTGTATCAACTGGAAAAAGGACGGAAAATTTTACAAATTTATATCAACTGGAAAAAATGATAAATACAGGAAATAGCAAGTTATATTAATTTTGAATGATTCATATAAGAGAGGAAAAGTTAGATGAGAGTTTACGAAGAAAATAACAGACTGGTAATTGCAGATGGAACATCGACATTGTGGTTAGAACCATGGGGAGAAAATTCTTTCCGTGTGCGCATGACGAAGGAAGCACAGATGGATGCACATGACTGGGCGCTGACCGAGGAAGTAAAAAAATGCCCTATTCAGGTGGAATGCAGGGAAGTTGACACGACAGATCCGTGGTATCGCGGAGAAGAATTTGCAAAATATCATCAGACCGGAAACATATACACGGTAAAAAACGGAAAGATCACGGCGGTAATCTCCCCGGAGGGATGGATCAGCTATTTTAATCAGAAGGGAGGGCTTCTGACCGAAGAGTACTGGAGAAACAGAAACCGGATCAACCGCTATTGCGTGCCACTGCGTATTGATGCAAGAGAATTAAAACCGATTCCAGGAAGTACAGATTACGAACTGACCATGCGTTTTGAAGCATTTGATGATGAAAAAATATTTGGTATGGGGCAGTATCAGGAAAAAAATCTGAATAAAAAAGGTGCGATATTGGAACTGGCACACAGAAACAGCCAGGCGAGTGTACCATTTATGGTTTCAAACAGAGGTTATGGATTTTTCTGGAATAATCCGGCGATTGGGACAGCCATTTTCGGGGCAAATAAGACTGAGTGGCATGCAAAGAGCACAAAGAAACTGGATTATTTTATCACGGCGGGAGATACACCGTTTGAGATTGAAGAACAGTATTCTGCGGCAACCGGAAGAACACCGATGATGCCGGAATATGGTATGGGATACTGGCAGTGTAAGCTGCGTTACCGCAATCAGGATGAGATACTTGCAGTTGCAAGGGAACATAAAAAACGCGGACTTCCGATGGATGCGATCGTGATCGACTTTTTCCATTGGACAATGCAGGGTGAATTTAAGTTTGAGACGAGAGACTGGCCAGATCCAAAAGCAATGGTGGATGAATTAAAGAGTATGGGAATCGAGACGGTCGTATCTGTCTGGCCGACGGTGGATGAGCGCAGCGAAAATTATGGGGAGATGAATGACAGGGGATATCTTGTCACACCGGATCGAGGACTGTCCTATCATATGAGCTGGATGGGTAATACGGTATTTTATGACGCGACAAATCCGGGAGCACAGAAGTTTGTATGGGATAAATGTAAGGAAAACTACTATAAAAACGGAGTCCGCTGTTTCTGGTTAGATGAGGCAGAGCCGGAGTATGGTCCTTATGATTTTGACAATTACCGCTATTATGCGGGACCTGCATTACAGTGCAGTAATATTTATCCGGTCGGTTATGCAAAAGGATTTTATGATGGCTTAAAAGCGGAGGGAGAGAAAGACATCATGAGTCTGGTGCGCTGTGCATGGGCTGGCAGCCAGAAATACGGTGTCCTTACCTGGTCCGGGGATGTGTATTCTTCGTTCCGTTCTATGAGAGAGCAGCTTCAGGCAGGAATTAACATGTGTGTGGCAGGCATTCCGTGGTGGACATCAGATATCGGAGGATTCCTTGGTGGGGATATCAAAGATCCGGCATTTAAGGAGCTTTTAGTCCGCTGGTTTGCATGGGGTGCATTCTGTCCGGTATTCCGTATGCATGGAGAACGTTCCCCGTGGTATGAGAGGGAACAGGAGTTTATCGATGGTGTGCGCCAGCTTACCTCCGGTCAGGATAATGAGGTATGGAGTTTTGGAGAGGATAATTATGAGATATTGAAAAAATATCTGTTTATCCGTGAGCGCCTCCGCCCGTATATCCGTTCCTGCATGGAACAGGCAAGTAAGACAGGGGCACCGGTGATGCGTCCGCTGTTCTTTGATTTTGCAGAAGATAAGGAGAGCTGGAACGTGGAAGATGCATACATGTTTGGCCCGGATCTTTTGGTGGCACCGGTCATGGAAGCCGGAGCGACAGAACGCAGGGTTTATCTTCCGTCTGGTACAAAGTGGACAGATGCATATACGAAAAAAGTATATGAGGGTGGAAACTATGTGACAGTACCGGCACCGATCGATGTGATTCCGGTATTTATGAGAGAAGGAACTTCTTATCCAATTTATGAATGAGCAAAAAAATTCCCAACACAGCGTTTGCAGCCGCTGTGTTGGGAATTTTCATATTAAGAAGGGGGTTTAAGTCATAGTGACTACGGAAACCCAACTGTTAAATATTTAACAGCAAATTTATTATGCACCCAAAAGTACTAAAAATCCAGTGAACATATTGTGAATTTTTGTATTTTAATTGTTAATAAATGAAAGAGAACCGCGAAAGTGGACTGTGGACGACTTGACGTTTCCTTTGCTTTTCCCGTATAATAAAAAAGTATGGGTAAATGCCTGATTATTTTTTGGAATGGAGAATAAAATGTCAATAGATCAGAGTAAAATCAGAAATTTTTGTATTATAGCACATATCGATCACGGCAAATCAACGCTTGCTGACCGTATTATAGAAAGAACAGGAACACTGACCAGCAGGGAGATGCAGGCACAGGTTCTTGATAATATGGATTTAGAGCGTGAGCGTGGAATCACGATCAAGTCACAGGCGGTTCGTATCATTTATAAGGCAAATGATGGGGAAGAATACATTTTTAACCTGATCGACACACCTGGACACGTCGATTTCAATTATGAAGTGTCACGAAGCCTTGCAGCCTGTGATGGTGCGATTTTGGTTGTAGATGCTGCACAGGGCGTGGAGGCACAGACACTGGCAAATGTATATCTTGCATTAGACCATGATCTTGACGTGATGCCGGTTATTAATAAGATCGACCTTCCGAGTGCACAGCCGGATGAGGTGGTAAAGGAGATCGAGGATGTGATCGGTATTGAGGCGGAGGATGCACCGCGTATTTCCGCTAAGACCGGCTTAAATATCGATCAGGTGTTAGAGCAGATCGTGACAAAGATCCCGGCGCCGACCGGAGATAAAGATGCTCCGCTTCAGGCGCTGATCTTTGATGCACTTTATGATTCCTATAAAGGAGTCATCGTATTCTGCCGTATCAAAGAGGGAACGGTAAAAGTGGGAGATACCATCCGTATGATGGCAACCGGTGCACAGTCCGAGGTCACAGAGATCGGATATTTTGGTGCAGGACAGTTTATTCCATGTGATGAGCTTGCGGCGGGAATGGTAGGTTATATCTGTGCAAGCATCAAAAATGTCCGTGATACCCGTGTCGGCGATACCGTGACGAATGCCAACCGTCCATGCAGTGAACCGCTTCCGGGTTACAAAAAAGTCAACCCGATGGTGTACTGCGGTATGTATCCGGCAGACAGTGCAAAATATCCGGATCTCAGAGATGCACTGGAAAAATTGCAGATCAATGATGCTTCCCTGCAGTATGAACCGGAGACATCTTTAGCACTTGGTTTTGGATTCCGCTGTGGATTTTTAGGATTACTTCATTTAGAGATCATTCAGGAACGTTTAGAGCGTGAGTTTAATTTAGACCTTGTGACAACGGCACCGGGAGTTATTTATAAAGTGCATAAGACAAACGGTGAGGTCATTGACCTGACAAACCCGTCAAACCTCCCGGATCCGTCTGAGATCGAATACATGGAAGAACCTGTTGTATCGGCAGAGATCATGGTGACGAGTGAATATGTCGGCGCAATCATGAAGTTATGTCAGGAACGCCGCGGTGTTTATCTGAGTATGGAATATTTAGAGGAGACGCGTGCACTCATCAAATATGATCTGCCGTTAAATGAGATCATTTATGATTTCTTTGACGCATTAAAATCACGTTCCAGAGGTTACGCATCTTTCGATTATGAATTAAAAGGATATGAGCGTTCCGAGCTGGTAAAACTTGACATTCTGATCAATAAAGAGCAGGTGGATGCCCTTTCCTTTATCGTATTTAAGGACAGTGCCTACGAGCGCGGAAGAAAAATGTGTGAAAAGTTAAAGGAAGAGATTCCGAGACATCTGTTTGAAATACCAATCCAGGCGGCTGTCGGCGGTAAAGTTATCGCGCGTGAGACAGTCAAGGCAATGCGCAAGGATGTGCTTGCAAAATGTTATGGTGGTGATATTTCCCGAAAGAAGAAACTGTTAGAGAAACAGAAAGAAGGAAAGAAACGTATGCGTCAGGTCGGAAATGTTGAGATTCCGCAGGAAGCATTTATGAGTGTTTTAAAACTGGATGAGGATTAAAAATGGAAAAAAAGGAACTGGAATTATATATCCATATCCCGTTCTGTGTCAGGAAATGTAATTATTGTGATTTTCTTTCTTTTCCGGCGGATGAAGATACACAGAGACAGTATGTGAAGGCACTTTGTAAAGAGATTACCTACTATGGAGCCCATTGCAGGGATTATGTGGTCTCGACCGTATATTTTGGCGGCGGTACACCGTCATGGCTTTGGGAGTCGGATATGGCAGCAATCATGGATGCTGTGCATCAGAGTTTTTCCCTGCTGCCGGGTGCGGAAGTTTCCATTGAGTGCAATCCGGGAACTGTCACGGCACAGAAGTTTGCAGTATACAGACAGTCCGGAATCAACCGGATCAGTCTGGGACTGCAGTCTGCACAGAATGTTGAATTAAAAATGCTGGGACGTATCCATACCTGGGAGCAGTTTATAAAGACCTATGAACTTGCAAGGGCAGGAGGATTTTCCAATATTAATGTGGATCTTATGAGTTCTCTTCCGGGGCAGCATATAGAAACCTATGCGGATTCCCTGCAGAAAGTATGCCGTCTGAAACCGGAGCATGTTTCTGCCTATTCGCTGATCATTGAAAAAGGAACACCTTTTTACGATCTCTATAAATTTGATGCGGTCAAGCAGCGTGCGGGAATGGCAACGGATGCACTGCCGACGGAAGATGAAGTCTACGAGATGACGCAGATGACGGAACAGGTACTGAAAGAAAATGGCTATGTGCATTATGAGGTGTCAAATTTTGCGCAGCCGGGATATTCATGCAGACATAATATTGGTTATTGGACACGTGTCAACTATCTCGGAATGGGACTTGGTGCATCTTCTTTGATGGAAAACATACGTTACACCAATACATCGGATCTATATACTTATTTAGAACAGACACAAGCAATCCGCGAAGGTATCTGGGAAAATCATCATGAAGATGGCACAGTGGAACAACTTCCGGCAACCAATCTACATGCCTCGGCAGAATCTGTAAGCAGGTATGCCCAGATGGAAGAGTTTATGTACTTAGGACTCCGTATGATCGATGGAATTTCCAGAGATGATTTCTTTCATGACTTTGGAATACCGATTGAGGCAGTGTATCAGGAAGTTTTAAATCATCTGCAGGAAGAGGGACTCTTAGAGCGCCGTGCAGGCAGAATTTACCTGACACCGAAGGGGCAGGATGTCAGCAATTATGCACTGGCACAGTTCCTGTTTGACGAAACATAATAAAATATTAAGAAAATGTTTTATGGTCATTTAAAGGTGGATGGGATATAATGTGGTAAAGCAATGAGCACATGCACTGCGGACTAAAGTATTAATATCGCAGTACCTGAAATATGCACTGTGGACTAAAATATTTATATAAATGAATGAAAAAGAAAAAAGATAGAGAGTGAACGGATTTGAATGCAGAGAAGCGAAGAAAAAAACGACTGAGAAACCTGGTATGCATAGTATATTGTTCGCTGCAGCTTCTGATCGTTCTTGCGTTATTTAAAGGGATGGGGAGTTTGCTGCACAAGCTGGTTCCAGCAGGCATTGACCTTTCACAGATCGAAGGGAAGATCGTGGCGGTTAATGACGAGCAGGAGAAGCAGGATGAGATAGACGAGAATAAACTGATCGTATGTTTAGATGCCGGGCATGGCGGAAAAGATAATGGATCTGATTACAGGCTTCGTTATGAAAAAAATGACAATTTAAAAATAACACAGGCAGTGGCAGCATATCTTACTGACAAGGAAAATGTGCAGGTTATCATGACACGTTCGGATGATACATTTTTGTCGTTAGAGGAGCGGACAACCTTTGCAAACCAGAATAATGCCGATTATTTTGTGTCGCTGCACCGAAATACCGGTGAGGGAAATGGCGTAGAGACCTGGATCCGCAGTGATGCAGATGACAAGGCACAGTCACTTGCCCAGAATATCATGGACAATCTGGATGCTGCAGGAGTTTCAAGAAACCGCGGCGTAAAGAAAGGAACACAAAAGAGCGAGAGCAAAGATTATTATGTAAATCTGCACACAAACATGCCGGCATGTATCGTTGAACTTGGTTTTATGAACAGCCCGACGGATAACCAGCTGTTTGATGCAAACCTTGACAGTTACGCGAAAGCAATCGGGGATGCTGTATTAAAAACGTATGAGTCCTATGGAAAAGGCGGAACAGACGCTACAGAATCGGTAGAGGATGTTCCGAGTACGGAAGACCAGACATCTACGGAAACAGGCACAGGCACGACCGGACAGGTGCTGCAGAATACGCAGATTGAAAACGTAGCTTCTTTAGATGCGACCAGTCATGACTGGGGACTTGGCAGCCACACGGATGACGAAAACCGTCCGCTTGACGCCGTCAATGCACAGGAGACTTATGGAAAATATAATGCGTACTTCATCGGTGAAGATACAAAAGATATTTATCTGACATTTGATGAAGGTTATGAATACGGACAGACCGAGAGCATTTTAAATACCTTAAAAGAAAAAGGTGTATCTGCTACATTTTTTGTAACGGAACCATATGCGAAGGATAATCCTGATCTGGTAAGACGTATGATTGATGAAGGTCATGTGCTTGGAAACCACAGTGTGACACATCCATCTGCGGGTATGCCATCATTGACTTTAGATAAGCAGGAAAATGAGGTAACAGAGAATCATGCCTATATCAAGGAAAACTTTGGGTATGACATGTACCTGTTCCGTTATCCGACCGGAAGATTCAGTGAGCAGTCGCTTGCACTGTTAAATAACTGTAATTATAAGAGTATTTTCTGGAGTTTTGCATATCTTGATTATGATGTCAATAACCAGCCGGATCATGTATCAAGCCTGCAGAAGATGAAAGATAAACTCCATCCGGGTGCGATTTATCTGCTCCATGCAGAGTCGGAGACGAATGCAGCAGTGCTGGGTGATTTTATTGATGCTGTGAGAGCTGCGGGATATGGATTTAAGAATTTTTAGATGGTAAAAAATAATATAGTTTAAAAATGGAGCTGTCGCACTAGCTGATTAAAATTAGCAGTATCTCAGCTCCTTTTTAGAGTGTTTGGATTACATTTCTATTACTTTTTTAGCACTGATGTGCAGATGGATACGGTTTCTCTCCATTGTTCATCATGGGAAATCGCTGCATCATGGTCACCTTTTTGTGCACCGTAATTCCCAAAACCGGCATGATTTCCTCCTTCGATCACATGTTCCGAATAGTCAGCGGGCATAAGGTCACGGCTGATTACAACTTTGTCCATGTTTAAGACACCGTCATTGCTGCCATATATGGAAATAACCGGGAAATCAGCTTTTGTAAGATCACTGGTGGAATAGGAAGCAAGCAGGATCAGTCCGTCTAAATCATTTAAATGCTTCCCTGCATAGCTTGCAGCCATGGCACCGCCGAGGGAATGACCCGCCAGATACCAGTGTTCATAGGAATAATCCGCCATGATGTCATCCGCTTTATTCATCCCGAAGAAAGCCAGGTTGCAGGGCATTTTGACAAGAAAACAGTCGATGCCGTTTTCTGCGATCAGCTTTAGCAGAGGGGCGTATGCGGCTGCTTCCACTTTTGCACCGGGATAGAAAATAAGCGCATCTTTCGTACCTGGTCCGTTAAAAAGCATGCCGGTATCCGTGGAACTTACCGTTACGGTATCGGAGGAGGTTAAAGCCTCATCTACATCAACAGCGTGATAGTAGTCATTGACATACCAGACGCTGATACCGCAGAGTGTAAGAATCACGGCAAGCAGTATAATAAGGATAATTTTTGATTTACGTTTTGTGTGAGTCATTTGAAGTTCTTTCTTAAGTTGTATGTTTGAAGGAGGTCCAGAAGGCAGCTGCTCATTAGTTTACCTTCTTTTGAGAATCATAAACCTATGCACCTTAAACAGGAATTTATTTTAATATCCATGGTCAACATGTTGCCATTGTCCGCCGTTTGTTCTAACTAAAATCCACTTCCAATCATTGTATGTACTATTTGGATTCAGAGAACCATCTCCTCCAGATGAATCAACATCGAATGAAGATAGCAAAACAATGACTTCATCTGCATTGTTCCTATCTGCCCAATCTTGATGGTCTTTAGAGCTGTCATCCCCTGCATAATAAATTTCTGTAAGAGTACATCCATTCCAGTTGCTCTTAAACTCTTTTTTTATGGTGTCAATAGCAGCTGCAATGTCCTCTTCAGAATATATTTCAGATTCTACATTATGCGTATTTACTTCATTAACATTTCCGCCACAAGCACTCAAACTAAATACAAGCAGAATACATAGCATTGCACATACAATCTTTTTCATAATTCACACTACCTCCATCAATTCCGATTTGTTACGTTGAAATTATAGCCGATACAGGGAGCGTTTTCAAGCAATCCTGATTTATCTGACTATATTATGCCAGACTTCATAATATGTGTGGACAGCAGTCAGGGACATTCCAGTGGAGAAAGTGATGGTATCTGAAGATAGGAAGCATTGTGAATATGTGATAAAATTTAAAAGCAGCATATCAAATGATGATACCTATTTAGAAACGATAGTATAAGGATTAAGGGGTATGGAAATAAGAAAAAGCACAACAGAAGATACAAAGCAGATTATGGCAATTTTTGAAACGGCAAAGGCATATATGATTGCGCATGGGAATAAAACGCAATGGGGAAAGGGATACCCTGACGAGGAAATATTAAAAACAGATATAGATGCCGGAAACAGCTATGTAAAGGAATCGCCAGAGCATGTTTTGAATATTGCATTGAACAGATAGACTATATTCGTATTGATACACACAAAGATAATATTTCTATGCAGACTGCAATTGAACGGTTTGGATTCCGCAAATGTGGAAATATATATGTCAGAGATGGAGCTGAACGGATAGCGTATGATTATTTGAATGAAGTGTTAAAGTTAGAGAGACAGAAAGGGTTTCGTATGCATCTTGTAGCAGAAAAGTAATGTGGCTTCGTTTATAGTCAAATATTGTTTTTTGGATATTCATCCGCTATACTAATGGTTAAGTGTACCGGATTTTTTCAGGGAGTTTTCCATGTATGGATAACAGATTAAAATTACCGGTAGGAATTGAAGATTTTGAAGAGATCCGGAAAGAGGGATTTTATTATATCGATAAAACAAAACTTATAGAGCAGCTTTTGATGTAGCCTTAAAACGTATCATTACTACAATAAAAAATGAAGCCCGCAGACATTACGGAGAAAAAGTGATCATTATCATAGATGAATATGATGTACCGCTGGATAAAGCATTCAGTAATGGCTATTATGATGAAATGGCAGAACTTATTCGTGGACTATTAGGGCAGGCATTGAAAACGAATGATTTCCTGCAATTTGCCATCTTGACAGGATGTTTAAGAGTATCGAAAGAGAGTATCTTTACAGGAATTAATAACTTTAAGGTGTTATCTGTCATGGATACAAGATTTGATGAGCAATTCGGATTTACCGATGAAGAAGTAAAAAAAATGCTTCTGGATTATGGATCATCGTCGCATTTCGAGGAAGTAAAGGAATGGTATGATGGTTACAGATTCGGTAATGCAGATGTATATTGTCCGTGGGATGTTGTAAATTACATTGATTTATTGTGTGCTGATCCCAATGCCACACCACAGGATTTCTGGTCAAATTCCAGCAGTAACTCTATCGTACGCAGGTTTATTGACAAGGCAAACGTCCAGACAAAAGCGGAAATAGAGCAGTTGATCGCAGGAGAAAGCATTGAAAAGGACGTTTCGCAGGAACTGACGTACAATGAGATAGACAGAAGCATAGAAAATTTATGGAGTGTACTTTTGACTACGGGATATCTGACACAAAATGGCCGTACAGTAAGTGGAAAATATTTGTTGAAAATTCCAAATAGAGAAATAAGAAATCTGTTTACCAGACAGATAAAGGAATGGTTCAGTGATGTGTCAAAAAGTGATGGAAAAACGCTCGAAGAGCTTTGTGAGGCATTCGTAAAGAAAGAACCGGAAAAGATAGAAAAGATATTTGGAAATTATCTGTGGAATACCATAAGTATCAGAGATACTGCGGTCGCAAAGGAAAAGAAAGAAAATTTTTATCACGGTGTTCTTTTAGGACTGTTAGGCTATAAATCCACATGGCGCACAATATCCAATGCAGAGTCAGGTATTGGTTACAGTGACATACTTATCGAGATTGGAGAAAACAGGATGGGTATTGTAATCGAATTAAAATATGCAGAAGGCGGAGATATGGATGCAGCATGTGAGGAAGCACTGCAGCAGATCGAAGAAAAAGACTACATTGCAAGATTAAAGCAGGATGGTATGCAGAATTTTATAAAATATGGCATAGCCTGTTTCCGGAAAAATTGTAAGGTGGTTATGGCAGACTCCATTTAGATATTGTAGAAGAGGGAAAGATATTGAACCATTTTTCAGACAAAAGAAGGAAGTAACATTGCAACACATTCCCCGTTTATGCTTGGAACGTTGAATGCAAAAATCTATAATATCGATACGGAAGACTACCGTATCTGTGAATGGTATGAGCTTGAAAACTCAATAATAACTGGCATAAAAATAGCATGAAACCATCTGGTTTTCTTCTATAAGTGCTACATAAAAAAGTGCAAATGTACAAAAAATAGTAATGGCTATGGAAATAAAAATAATTTAGTAGTAAAATAATACTACCAAAATTTGTGCAAAGCACAAAAATAAGGAACGGATACTATGGAGATTAAGAGAGATTTATATCTTGAACAGTTAAAAATAAAAAAAGATAACGGAATGATTAAGATTATCACGGGAATCAGGAGATGCGGCAAATCATTTCTGTTATTTGTGTTGTTTAAGAAATACTTATTGGAAAGTGGTGTAGATAATGACCACATTATTGAGATTGCTTTAGATGGCATTGAAAATGAGGAGTTGAGAGATCCAAAGAAGTGTTATCAGCATATTAAAGATATAATGAATGATGATCAGAAATATTATCTGCTCTTGGATGAAGTACAGTTTATGCCACGATTTGAAGAAGTGTTGAACAGTTTGCTTCGCATCAGTAACATTGATGTGTATGTAACTGGCAGTAATTCTAAATTTTTATCCAGCGACATTGTAACTGAATTTAGAGGCAGAGGAGATGAAATCAGAATTTATCCGTTGTCCTTTGCAGAGTTCTATGCGGCTTTTAACGGAGATTATGATGATGCGTGGGAGGAATATATGATATATGGTGGTTTACCGCAAGTGGCACAATTCTCTGCGGAACGCCAGAAAACGGAGTATCTTAAAAATATTTTTACCAATGTTTATATCAAGGATGTAGTAGAGCGAAACAGGATTCAAAATGTTGATGAAATCGGAACTTTGGTAGATATACTGGCGTCTGTCATTGGAGCTCTTACCAACCCAACTAAAATATCAAACACCTTTAAAAGTGAACGAGGAATCAATTATAGCAATAAAACTATATCTAACCATATTGATTATTTGGCAGAGGCATTTTTGATTTCTAAAGCGAACCGGTATGATATTAAGGGCAGAAAATATATAGGAGCCAATCTGAAATACTATTTTTCGGATGTTGGACTTAGAAATGCAAGACTGAATTTTAGACAGCAGGAGCCGACTCATATTATGGAAAATATTGTTTATAATGAGCTGCTTGTGCGTGGTTACAATGTGGATGTTGGAATTGTGGATGTATTTGCAAAAAATAGTGAAGGAAAGAGAGTGCATAAGCAGTTAGAGGTTGATTTTGTAGTAAATCAGGGCAGTCAGAGATATTACATTCAGGTCGCTTATGATATGACTACAGAGGAAAAGCAAACACAGGAACTTAATTCGTTTCGAAATATTCCGGATTCATTTAAGAAGATTGTTATAGTGAATGGAACGAAAAAGCCATGGAGAAATGAAGAAGGATTCGTATTCATGGGCATGAAATATTTTCTGCTCAATGCAGATAGTTTGGAGTTTTAGTGTGGCAAATTGGAGGTTAAGATGAGACTGGTTTTAGGTGGAATAGCACAGGGAAAACGCGATTATGTAAAAACTGCATATCAGATTTCAGAGAACGACATTTTTTCCGGTGAACAAACAGAACTTGAGCAGTTAAGCGGTGTAGTGGCGGTAGATCAGTTCCATCTGTGGGTCAAAAGAAAAATAAAAGAAGGCGCAGATGTACCGGAACTCACAGAAATATTTATAAAGCAGAATCCGGACTGTATCGTGATCTGCGATGAAGTCGGATGTGGTATAGTACCGGTCGAAAAAGAAGAAAGAGAATACCGGGAGCAGGTCGGAAGGATGCAGATCGTTCTTGCAAAAGCCTCGGAGAGTGTGGAGCGTGTGATATGCGGGATAGCGCAGAAAATCAAATAGAAATGGTCTTTATCCGGCATGGCGAGACAGAATCAAATCAGAGAAAAAGTTATCTTGGGTGGACAGATGAGCCGCTTTCTGTGGAAGGACGTGAAGTGATTGCACAGAACAGAAAAAAATATCCGGATGCGGATTTTATTTTTACAAGTCCGATGTTAAGGTGCAGACAGACAAAAGAGATTATATATGGCAATCAGTCCTGCCAGATCATAGAAAAATGGAAAGAGATGAATTTTGGCAGTTTTGAAGGGAAAACTTATCTCGAATTAAATGGAAATAAAGATTATCAGAGATGGATCGACAGCGGTGGAACACTGCCCTTTCCGGATGGGGAGAGCCGGGAAGAATTTATCCTGCGGTGCAGAGCCGGGCTCATGGATTGCCTGACCAGATTGACAGAAAAAAAGAGCGATATCTTTCGTTCGGAAGATCAGAGTAAAAGGATAAATAAGATCTGTTTTATAGAGCAGGAAAATGAGCTGAAAAAAGCATCGCAGCCAAAAAAAGTACAGGGAAAAGTTGTCTGCGTCGTACATGGCGGCACGATCATGGCATTATTTGACAGCTATGGAAAGGGTTCCTATTTCGATTATCAGTGCAGGTGCGGACAGGGGTATGAATGTACATTGTTTTATACCACGGATGAAAATGGAGCAGTGGATGAGACTTCGATTTTTATAACAGATGAAAAATTAATTTTGGGAGAGTAACGATATGTATTACCATATGATTGCATTTCTGGCAGGATTTCTGTTAGATCTGCTGATCGGAGACCCGCACTGGCTGTATCATCCGGTGCGCCTGATCGGAAATCTGATCGTTGCAATAGATCATAAAATGCTTGATGTATCAGGCATAAGAAATGAAAAAAAAGAATGGCGTGCAGGCATCTGGCTTGTAGTGATCGTATTATCTGCTACAGGTCTGGTAAGTATTTGCTTACTTCTGGGGGGGTATGTACTCAATCCCGTAGCAGGCTGCATTTTAGAGAGTATCATGACATATCAGATTCTTGCGACAAAGTGTCTGAAAGTCGAGAGTATGAAAGTGTACGAACGTCTGAAGGCAGAGGATCTTGACGGTGCAAGAAAAGCTGTGGCAATGATCGTGGGACGTGATACGCAGAATCTGAATGAAGCAGGTGTTGCAAAAGCAGCAGTGGAGACGGTAGCAGAAAATACATCGGATGGTGTGATCGCACCGATGATCTATTTAGCGATCGGCGGACCGGTTCTGGGATTTTTGTATAAGGCAGTCAATACGATGGATTCGATGGTGGGATATAAAAATGACCGCTATCTGAATTACGGAAGAACTGCGGCAAAACTTGATGATGTGGTAAATTATATTCCGGCACGTATCAGTGCGGCACTGATGATCGCTGCAGCTTATCTGCCGGGAAAACAGTTTTCCGGGAAAGATGCCCTGCGCATTTTTAAACGTGACCGTTATAACCATGCAAGCCCCAATTCTGCCCAGACCGAGGCAGCCTGTGCAGGTGCCTTAAATCTTCGTCTGGCAGGGGATGCAAGTTATTTTGGAAAAATCGTGAAAAAGCCATATATCGGGGATGATATCAGGCCAGTGGATGCAGAAGATATTGCGCGGGTAAATGTGCTTTTATATCGGAGCGCAGTGATTGGGGAATGTTTGTGTCTGTTAATTCTTATGGGAATAACGTTGTTCATTTAATCTAAATTTTCTTCCCCCCATTTTGATATTTCAAAAAATACCGGCAGCAGTGCTTTCCCTTTTTCGGTTAAGGAATATTCCACATGGGGTGGAATCTCATTATAGAAATGGTGCTTGTCAATCTGGGCGATGAGATTATAAAAAAGGAACGTATCCGCTTAAAATTTACAACAGAATTATCTTATTGTACAGAAGCTGCAAAAAAGGTAAAAACTTTTTTAGCTGGTGAGTCTGCAGAGAAAACATTGCTTGGAATTGGGATTGCGATTCCGGGAATCGTTGATCAGAAAGAACGGATCGTTTTAAAATCCCATGCGCCTGTTCTAAAAAACTACAGTCTGCGTTTTTTAGAACAGGCGATCGGAATCCCGGTATATTTTGAAAATGATGCAAATGGAGCGATGCTGGCGGAAAAAAACAGGGGAGTACTCCAATGTAATCTATCTGTCTTTGAATCACACATTAGGGGTGCATTCTGCATCAACGGAAAGCTGTTTTTGGGGCAGAACCATTTTCAGCTGTTTCGTCTGCGAGTGCCTGAACCAGAGCCTGTACTTTGGGCGAGAGCCGTCTGTAATATTCTAAAACACGCTGTTCACTCTGCGTGATGGAATCTTTCGGATATACTTCATACCGGAAGGGAACATCTGTGTAACCGATCAGATAATCAACAGAAGTATCAAAGAAATCTGCCATGTGAAGAATTACATCAAGATCCGGTTCCGCAAGAGCATGCTCATATTTAAAGATTGTCTGCTGTGTGACATGAAATACATCAGCGACAGCCTGCTGACTCATATGTTTTGATTCACGTAGTTCTTTTAATCGTACCATGCAATAAATCTCCTTATCGTTCTACTTTATCAATAAAAAATGTAACTATATAAAACATACAGGTTGTATTGATAACAGCTAACAAGTGTTATATAATGAATGAAAAGAATCTGAACTACAGAAGAAACATATCTGTGAAAGGAGAACAGTTATGAAAAAACGAATGATCGCATGGCTGCTTTGTGCCTGTATGACATTGACCGCAGCACCGGAGATGCTGCTGGCGGATGTGGCAGGAAAAGAGCATCAGCAGACACAGGAAGAAAACAGTTTCAGAGAGAAAGGGACTGTGGAAACACAGACTGCAGAACAGGATGATGAAAAGTCGACAGTGACAGAGAAAAAAGAAACAGACCAGGCAGATGAAGAAGATCATAATGCCGGACATCTGGCAGAAGAAGAGTCTGGGGCGGTTGAGACGGAGATTGTTACGGAAGAGGCAGAAGAGCCAGAGACGACGATCGTCACGGAAGAGACAGAAGAGCCAGAACAGGCTGAAACAGAGAACGTTACGGAAGAAACGGAGCGTACAGAGGAGATTTTAAAAAGGGCATTATCAGGTGATGAGATCAGCCGTATCGATTGGGTACAGGAACTGGTAACATTATTTGATCTTACGGTAGATGAGGACAATTATCCGGATAATTATTACAGTGACATATCAACGGATGATTCGTTTTATCGTGATGTGATGGTGGCATGCGAGTTCGGAATGATCGATCTTGAGGCAGGAGAAGAATTTCGACCGGAAGATGCAGTGACACGTGAATTTGCAGCGCAGACCATGAATGCGATGCTTGGTTTTGTGCCGGAAACAGACAGTTATACTTATCAGGATACAGCAGATGTTACATATAAGGAAGCAGCACAGATCGCAATCGACAGAGGATGGGTTACGGTTGCTGCCGGTAAATTTCTCCCGGAACAGTCACTTACCACGGAAGAGCATGATGCAATGATTGCGGATGCAAAAAAGGTTTTGGCAGATGCGCAGATAGAGACCGGAAAAGAAAATACCTGTACATTTGCGTCCGGAGTAGTTGTTGTACCAAAGGGAACAGCCGTATCTATTGATGTGGATGGAATAGTTATGATCGAAAACTGTCCGGTTACGATCAAACAGGGAACAACATTTGCCGTGTATGTTAACGATATTGTCATGGCATATAAGGCGGAAAGTGTACGGACAGAAGGAACAACGACATATATTACAACCGCAGATGCGGATGATGGCGCGGTTTTAAATGTTGACCAGCAGGGCGAACTGGATGTTGATATGACGGAATTTATTCCGGCAGATGAAGAAACATATGTGGTAAATGGTGTTACAGTCACAGAAGGTATGACAAGGGGGATATCCTATAAAAACAATACCCTGCGTGCAGATAAAACGATTTCCGTCTCAGATGATGTCACAGCGACAGTAAGTGTTGTGATTTCAAACATGAAAGTAAATTACAGTCTGAATAATAATGACTATTATTTTTCAGTCAGCGGAGATATGGAATACTCCTGCAATGTAAAAGGGGATGCATTTAAAGATATTAACCACACACTGACGTTAGGGGCAGTGCCGCTCGGCGGTGTTGGTATGCTGACACTGGCAATGGAATATAATCTTTCCGGGGAGGCAACGCTTACCGTGGAAAAGGAATTTGAAGCCGGATTTGCGTATTCGGACGGATTCCGTATAGTTGGAAACAGTCATAAAAAAGGATTTTCCTTTTCAGCAGAAGCAGATCTGACCACAGGTATTGTACTCTCTGCAAAAGCAACGCTCGGAATTGTCAGCGGAGATATTTATGCAAAAACCGGTGCACGTATGAACATCAAATACGTAAGGTACAGTTCCGGAACACCGACATACTGCGCGTCACAGGCTGCATATCTGTATGCATCGGTGGGGGCAAGTGCAAAGATCGGAGTTGGTATTGCATCAAAGACCTTTAGCAAAAGTATAGAGATCTGGGGAAAGAATAACAGTCCGGTGCGCGTGTACTATCATATTGAGGACGGCGTACTTCGGACATCATGTACGCGTGGAAAAGAATTTGCCGCGCAGGGAGGCTGGACAAGTTATTGGACATCTCCAGGTTCGAGATATTTCAATCCGGCGGGCGTAGGAAGCTATTTTGATGCAGGAGCAGGTGCAGGCGGTGCAATCGTACCGATTTATACCTATACACTTGACGATGCAAACAGGGCTACGATCACAGGATATAGTGGAAATGCGACGGCACTTTATATTCCGGATGAGATTGACGGGCATGAGGTTGTTGCGATTGGAGATAGGGCATTTCAGAACCGGACGGATTTGCGAACGGTGATGATACCGGATAGTGTGACGAGGATAAATATAGGTGCATTTTCAGGGTGTATTAATTTGGCAAACATAACGTTGTCAAAGAAAATTGAAAAAATAGGAGAAAATGCATTTTACAACTGTGACAGTCTGCAAAGTGTAGAAATACCTAAGTGTTTAAATGATGTTTACGCAAGATATGATTCAATAGATATACCAAATGGTGTATTTAATGAGTGTAGCAATTTAAAGACGATTATATTTGAAGAAGGAAGTACAGTTATAGCGGATGCATTGTTTCGGGGATGTGATGGACTGGAAAGTGTTACAATTCCCAATACAGTTACACAAATTTACGGCTATGCGTTCGCAGACTGTAAAAATTTAAAAAATATAAATATTTCAGATAGTGTTACAGTATTAGGGGAGAATGTATTTCAAAATGATACTTCTATTACAGAAATTAATCTGCCAGACAGTATAACGGCATTGGGGAGGGGAGTATTTAGTGGATGTGACAGATTAAAAAGTATAGTTATTCCAGACAGTGTAACCAATATAGGTATAAGTGCATTTTCTGAATGCAAAAACTTAGAGAGTGTGACATTATCAAAAGAATTAGAAAAGATAGGAGAAAATGCATTTTACAACTGTGATAGTTTGCAGAGTATAGAAATACCAAAGAGTTTAAAGGATGTTTATGCGACATATGATTCAATAGATACCCCAAATGGTGTGTTTAACGAATGTGACAATTTAAAGACAATTGCCTTTGAAGAAGGAAGTACAGTTATAGCAGATGCATTGTTTCGGGGATGTGATGGATTAGAGGAAGTTAAAATTCCTAAAACGGTAACTGTGATAAAAAATCATGCTTTTAATGAGTGTACAAAATTGAAAGCAGTAGAGATTTCAAATGGGATGAAAGAAATTGGGGACAGTGCATTTTCTGAATGTTCAAACTTACAGAAGGTGATTCTTCCAGATACCGTCAATTCAATGGGAACAAATATTTTTTATAATTGCATTAATTTAACAGAGGTGCATTTGCCAAATATTCGTCAGAATATTACTGCAAATACATTTTATAATTGCAAAAAGTTAACCACCATCAATTTTCCATCCACCCTGACCACAATCGGAGATTCTGCGTTTTCCGGCTGTGAATCTTTGCCGGAAGCAATACTTCCGTCCGGGGTGGAAAAAATAGAAAGCAACGCATTTAAAAACTGTAAAGCCTTGAAAAAGGCAGCGGTACCGGATACCGTTTCGTCTATTGGAAGTTCTGCATTTTATGGCTGTGAAACCCTGACCGACATTACATTAGGCAGCAAGTTAAAGAAGATTGAGAGCCAGACGTTCTACGGCTGTACAGTTCTGCCATCCATTGTGATCCCTTACAACGTGACCACGATCGGTGACAGTGCATTTGTCAATTGCACGAAGCTGACGCAGATCACAGTCCCGCGCAACACAACTTCGATCGCATCAAATGCATTTTCCTATCCAAAGAAAATGACGATGTACGGTCCGTCTGATTGCTATGCCCAGACTTATGCAAGCGGAAAAGGAATCAAGTACGTCACACAGGATATTCATGCAACCTCAGTCAGTCTGGATATTACAGAAAAAACGG
>OIYP01000578.1_pt1 | contig 23203 bp, 16 predicted proteins | sample 1588261 | NCBI WGS metagenome assembly OIYP01 (sample SAMN03283293) | human gut metagenome | biome: human-associated habitat; material: feces | host: Homo sapiens | place: Peru | collected 2012
GCAAAAAGGTGAAGCGGCGGGTGGCGCGGTGTTGTATTATGGGCCGTCAGGCAACCTAATGCGTCCTGGGTTCGACAGCCGCAAAGAAGATCTATGTCTGTATGGGCCCTAAGCACAATTCAGGCCGTAACACACCTATAACTAGGTGTGTTACGGCCTGAAAATCTTTCAATGCTTTCAATGAATGCCCTGGTGGATCTGAGATAAAGATACCCATTTTGCCGGACAGCAACAATTTTGATTTGACGCAGCGACTTGCGCCGTGTCGCAATGGCCATTGCTTAATGGTGTGGCAGGCCGAGCCCTGTCCGCGCGGTCAGTTCTGTATCAGCAGCACACCTGTCGCCGATGCGTAAGAGAGGCGGTAGCGGAACAGTGAGCGGCCCCCTTCCGCCGACGAGACGCGGCCACCGTTGTCGAGGTCGTAGGTGCGGCCGCAGCCGCGTGACGACGCGCAGCGGAGCGCACGGCTACCGCTGAACGTGAGGCGCAGGTTGAGCGACTTGTCGTCGTAGCAGTTGGGACACGCCAAGTCGTAGGCCACAGGCGCCGAGCCAGTGGTCATGTCGGGCACCGCCGGCGTGCCGACGACGAAGCCGCAGATGTAGGCAGGCTTGCCGTACTGGTCTATGGCCGTTGGCGCATAGGTGGCGCTGGCACCGTCAGGTCCGGTGAAGAGATACCGACCGCCTGAGAACGTGATGGCGCAATACTGCCCCGGGTTGTTCAGCGCGGTGTAGAGCGGCGCCGTCGTCGTCACCGCGCCGAAACGGAAGAAGGCGTGTATATTGGCGTAGAGCGTCTCTACGGTGTCGGCGCAGGCGAGCAGGGCGGCGCAGGCGAGCAGGGCGGCGCAGGTCTGGCGCATGGCCCCCCTTACCGTCCTTCTGCCGGGCTGGTGCCGCTGGCGGAAGCGCTTGGCCTTCATCGGACAAGCAGGCTGGCCTCCGCCTCGGCCACGCGGTCGAAGCCGAAGCGGCTGTAAATGGTGTCCATCAGGGCGGCGATCTCCGCGTTGCACAGGTGCCCGATGCTGCCTTCGTGGGTGTGGGCCACGCGCTTGTCGGGGGTGAAGCGTCCCGCCTCGATGTCGAGTCCCACCTTCTTGTAGGCATCGCGGAAAGGTATTCCGGCGGCGGCAAGGCGGTTGACCTCTTCGACGGAGAACATCAGGTCGTAGCGCGAGTCATCGAGAATGTGGTCGTTGACGCGCATGCGGCCGACGATGTAGGTGGTCATGTTGAGGCAGTCGAGGAGCTGGTCGAAGGCCGGCAGGAACACTTCCTTGATTTCCTGTAGGTCACGGAAGTAGCCGACCGGCAGGTTGTTCATGATCAGCACCACCTGCGTGGGCAGGGCCTGGAGTTTGTTGCAGCGGGCACGAATGAGCTCGAAGACATCGGGGTTTTTCTTGTGCGGCATGATGCTCGATCCCGTGGTGCACTCGTCGGGCAGCTTGACAAAGCCGAAGTTCTGGGAGTTGAAGAGGCAGGCGTCGAAGGCCAGTTTGGCCACAGTGCCGGCGATACCGGCCAGGGCAAAGGCCACGTTGCGCTCGTTCTTGCCGCGTCCCATCTGGGCATAGACCACGTTGTAGTCCATCGAGTCGAAGCCCAGCAGGCGGGTGGTCAGGCTGCGGTCGAGCGGGAACGACGAGCCGTAGCCGGCGGCCGAGCCGAGCGGGTTGCGGTTGGTCATGCGGTAGGCGGCTTCGAGGAAGAGCATGTCGTCCGTCAGGCTCTCGGCGTAGGCGCCAAACCAGAGTCCGAAACTCGACGGCATGGCCACCTGTAGGTGGGTGTAGCCGGGCATCAGCACCTCCTTGTAGCGCTCGCTCTGGCGCTGCAGTTCAGCGAAGAGCCGGCGCACGGCCTCAGCCACCTCGCGTATTTTGTCGCGGGTGAAGAGCTTGAGGTCGACGAGCACCTGGTCGTTGCGCGAGCGGCCACTGTGGATTTTCTTGCCCAGGTCGCCCAACTGGCGGGTGAGCATCAGTTCGACCTGCGAATGGACGTCCTCGATGCCCTCTTCGATGACGAAGTCGCCGCTGCGGGCCAGGTCGTAGATGCGGCGTAGCTCATGGAGCAGCGGCGGCAGTTCGTCGTCGGCGATGAGGCCGATGGTATTGAGCATCGTGACGTGCGCCATGGAGCCCATGACGTCGTAGGGGGCCAGATAGAGGTCGAGCTCGCGGTCGTGGCCGACGGTGAAACGGTCTATCTCGGCGGCCACGTGGACGGATTTCTCCCACAGTTTGGCGCCGCCGAGGCTGTTTTCAGACTGGTGATTGCTCATGTGCGGTGTGCGGAATGTGTGCGGTGAATGTGTTGCGGTTGAAAAGACTCACTGGGCCTGCGGCGCAGCCCCGTCTGTCTGGGTGGGAGCCTGGAGGGCCAGTTGGAGGATATTGGCCAAGCCGTCAGTGGCCTGGCGGAGCGGTTTGGACACCATGCCTTTCATGAAGAGGTTGACCTCGGCGCCGACGGTAACCTTCATCTTGGCCGTGCCGGCGGTCTCCGGGAGCAGCTGCACCCAGACATAGAGCTGGATGGGCGCCCCCTCGCTGGCAAACTTGATGCACTTGGGGTCGCGCTCGACGATGCGCAGGGTCAGTTGGCCGACGGGGCTGGCGAGTTGCAGGCTGTCGCGGTCGAAAGTGATGTCGTTGACATACTTGCGCACGTCGGCCATCTTGTCTTCCGTCACCTGTCCGGCCATGGCGCTTTGCACGGCGGGGTCATTGAGTCTTTCCTTCAGGCCTTCGAGGTGGCGCAGGTCGGCGCAGCGCTCATAGGCCGCTTCGGCGGAGGTGTTCAGGTGTTTGATTTCACTTTCAAATTTGGTCAGGCTCATGGGCGTGGTGTAAGGGTTTGTGTATGGGTGGATGGTGGGCCGTGGCGTCGCGGTCACATTTCGACGCGGACGGCCTGTGTGATGTTCTCAATCTGGCTGAGCGAGTCGCAGATGCGGCGCACGTCGTCGGTGTCGAAGACCGCGATGTCGAGCGTGCCGCTGAAAAGGCCGTCCTTCGTCTCCATGGTGATGCGCCGCACGGGACAGTCGCGCTGCTTGTGGAGCACGTCGGCGATGGCGTAGAGCACGCCCTGGCTGTCGACGCCGGCCACCTGCAGACGGCACTCGAACGCCACTTGCCGGTGCGTGTCCCAGTTGCAGGCGATGATGTTGTTGCCGTAGCGTGTCTTGAGCTTCATGGCGTCGGGGCAGCTGCGCTTGTGGATTTCGAGCTGGTCTTGCGGGGTGATGTAGCCCAGCACGTCGTCGCCCGGGATGGGGCTGCAACATGGGGCGATGACGCACTTTTTCAGCGTCTCCTCATTGAGCATGAGCGTCTGCTTGCGGTCGAGGTGCTTGACGAAGTCGGCCACGTCCGTGGCACTGACGGTGTTGCCGTCCTGTGCCTGCCGGCGCCCGATGAAGGGCAGGTAGTGGCGCCACCAGCCCTTGCGGTCGGGCTTGCCGTGCAGAAAGTCCAAGTCGCGCTCGCCGAGCGTGATGCGCTCATCGGCGATGGCGATGAGAAAGTCCTCGCGGGTGTTGTAGCCGCGATAGCCGGCCAGTTTCTCGAGGGTGCTCATGGCCGGTTGCAGGTCGTTGGCCTTGAGGAAGGCGTTGAGGCGGTCTTCGCCGCGCTGGCTCTTCTCGCGGCGGTCGCGGCGCAGGATGGCCTGTATCTTGTTGCGGGCCTTGGCCGTGGTGACGAAATCGAGCCACTCCGGCTGTACGTGCTGCGTCGATGTGGTGATGACCTCCACCTGGTCGCCGCTCTTGAGGCGGTAGTTGAGCGGGACGAGCACGTGGTTCACCTTGGCACCGAAACAGTGGCTGCCCAGGAAGGAGTGGATGGCGAAGGCGAAGTCGAGGGCCGTGGAGCCCACCGGCATGTTCTTGAGCTCGCCCTTCGGGGTGAACACCAGAATCTCGTTGGTGTAGAGGTTGAGCTTGATGGTGTCGAGCAGGTCGAGCGTGTCCGGCTGCGGGTCGTCGAGGATTTCGCGTATGGAGTTGAGCCAGCGGTCGAGCTCGTTCTCGTCGTAGGGGCTGTCCTTGTCCTTGTACTTCCAGTGGGCGGCGAATCCCTGTTCGGCGATGTCGTCCATGCGGTCGGAGCGGATCTGCACCTCGATCCATTTTCCCTGCTTACTCATGAACGTGTTGTGCAAGGCCTGGTAGCCGTTGGCCTTGGGGTTGGAGAGCCAGTCGCGGAAGCGTGTGGGGTGGGGCGTGTAGATTTTCGTCAGGGCACCGTAGATGCGGTAGCACTCGTCGATTTCCTCCTTGCGGTCCTTGGGCACGAAGACGATGCGGATGGCCAGGATGTCGAAGACCTCGGAAAACGGGATATGCTTGTTCTCCATCTTCATCCAGATAGAGTAAGGGCTCTTGATGCGGGCCTTGATGCTGTATCTGACGCCCATTTCGTCGAGCTTCTGCCTGATGGGCGGGGTGAACTTGTCGAAGATGGTGTCGCGCTCAGGCTGCGTCTCGGCCAGCTGCTGCTCGATTTTCTGGTACTCCTCCGGGTGCTCGTATTTGAAACTCAGGTTCTCCAGCTCGGTCTTGATCTTGTTGAGGCCGAGGCGGTCAGCGATTGGGGCGAAGATATAGAGCGTCTCGCTGGCAATCTTGTACTGCTTGCGGGGCTGCATGCTGGAGAGTGTCCGCATGTTGTGCAGGCGGTCGGCAATCTTGATGAGGATGACGCGGATGTCGTCGCTCATGGTCAGGAGCAGCTTCTTGAAAGTTTCGGCCTGCAGTGAGGCGCGGTCGCCGAAGATGCCGCCGGATATCTTGGTGAGGCCTTCGACGATGTTGCCCACCTTCTTGCCGAAGAGGTTGGTCAGGTCTTCGTTGGTGTAGTCCGTGTCCTCCTGCACGTCGTGGAGTAGGGCGGCGCAGATGGACGTGGAGCCGAGGCCTATCTCCTCGCAGACGATCTGCGCGACGGCGATGGGGTGGAGGATATACGGCTCACCGGAGAGGCGGCGCACGCCCTTGTGCGCCTGCTTGGCGAAGATGAAGGCCTTCTCGATGACCTCGACCTTACGCCGGTGGTTGGAAGCAAGGTAGGTGTCAATGAGGTGTTTGAACGCGGCGTTGATCATCGCCTCGTCCTGTTGTTCCTGCGGAGACAGTGTGGGAGTGGGATTGGCTTGCATGGCGTAAGGTCTTTGTCTGGGAATGGGTGGTGTGAAAAGCCGTTGGGGGCCGGACACGCCACAATGTGTCCGGCCCTGTCTCGCTTACTTGACGCGGAGCTTCTGTCCGGGTCTGAGCATGTTGCCTTTGATGCCGTTCATGCGGCGGAGCTTGGCGACGGTCGTGCCGTTGCGCGAGGCTATTTCGCTGAGGGTGTCGCCCTTGCGGACTGTGGCCGTCTTGGTGCGGGTGCGGGTGTTGCGCTTGCTGCGCGACGATCGCGAGGCACTGGCGCGTGAGCTGCTGGTCTGCCGCCGCGCGGTGGCGGTGCGCGGTTCCTCGCGTGCCTGCGGTGTGGCCACGACAGCGCGGCGTGTCAGCAGTTCGTCGGCGCGGTAGGCATAGATGGAGTCCTGCTGGTCGATGAACGCGAGTATTTTCTCCTGCGGCAGGCGGATGGCGCAGGGCTCGACCTGCCCGGGAATGATGTCAGTGCGGTACTGTGGGTTGAGGGCGTGGATCGCTTCGGTGTCGATGCCGCAGAGCGCGGCAATCTGCGCCATGTGGACGTTGCGCGAGACCATGATGGTGTCTGTCGTGACGGGGATTTTCGTCTTCATCGGACAGATGTTGTGCTCGCAGTAGTACGTCATGATGTAGTTGGCCGCGATGAACGCCGGCACGTAGCCGCGGGTCTCTTGCGGCAGGTAGGGGTAGATGGCCCAGTAGTCGCGTGCGCCGTCGGCGCGGTGAATGGCCTTGTTGATTTTGGTCGGGCCGCAGTTGTAGGCGGCGATGACCAGGTTCCAGTCCTTATAAATGTTGTAGAGGTCGCGCAGGTATTTGGCGGCGGCCCACGACGACTTGATGGGGTCACGCCGCTCGTCGACGAGGCTGTTGACCTTCAGGTCGTAGCGCTTTCCGGTGGCGAGCATGAACTGCCAGAGGCCGACGGCTCCGGCGCGGCTGACGGCTGTCGGGTCGAGCGCCGACTCGATGACGGGGAGGTACTTCAGTTCGAGCGGCAGGCCGTAGTAGTCCAGTGCCTCCTCAAAGATGGGGACATAGAAGTTGCCGGCGCCAAGCATGAACGACACGGAGCGACGCAGGCGGCCGCTGTACTGGTCGATGAACTGGCGAACGATGTCGTTGTAGGGCATCTCCATGACTGCGGGAATGCGGCTGAGGCGCTGCTGGAACACCGAGTCGGGGAACGGCGGGTTGTAGTCCGGGTTGACGCAGGTGGTGTCCGGATAGAGGTATTTGACGGCGTGCCACTCGTTGAGCAGCGAGTCGACGTTGTAGGTCATGGCCTCGGGCAGGTCGATGACTTCATCGCTGCCGTTGCGGTCGTCGTGCACGGTAATCTCCGTGATGTTCTGCGCCGTGGCGCCGAGTGTGCAGGTGGCCAGCGCCACGAGCAGTGTCTTGAATCGTTTCATTCAGTGGTTGGTCTGTGTGCGTTCAGAAGTTGAGGCTGCAGCCGACACCGTAGGCGCCTCCCCGCCGTGTCCCCGCCGATCCGCCGGTCTCGATGACGGCCGGTTGCAGCCTCATGCTCAGGTCGGGGCTGATGTCGAACACCGAGAGCTGCGCGTCCACATAGGCGTCGATGACAGAGATGAGGTAGACGCCGACGAAGCAGAACGCGCTCAGGTCGCGGTAGCGGCGGTAATAGTCCTTCTTCCGTTTGAATATGTTTTTGAACTGCTCCTCACGCCCGGTGATGTCGTAGCGTGGCGGCAGCATGTCGAGATAGCTGTTGGTGTTGGGGTCATCGTCCATGATGTCCAGATAGGCCTGCGAGTAGTCGCGGTACATCTGTCCGTTCCACATCAGGGCGTAGGCGCAACCAAGGAATCCGCCGTAGATGATGGGCAGCTTCCAGTATTTCCGGTTGTATATCTGTCCGGCGCCGGGCAGTACGAGTGAGAGCCACAGGGCCCGTTTCGGGTCGGGCACGAACTTGGCCTTTAGGGCTTTGGGCGTCTTGGCACCGGCTTGGAGCAGCGAGTCGTTGAGCGCCGCCAGCCGTGCGGTGTCGGGCAGGCCGGCGCCGAGCTGCGCCGCACGGCCGGCCGCGCCGGTCGCCGAGCTGTCGGCTGCCGCTGTCGCCGCCGGCCGGTCTGTGACGGCACTGTCCCCCTGTGCCAGCGTTGGCCGGCCCCATGCCGCGGCGGCGCCGGCGAGCAGTGTGAGGAGGAAAGTCGTGAGCCTGCGTGCCATCATTTCATCTTGTCGAAGATGCTGATGATGTGTTCCAGCTCCTCTTCGGAGGTGAAGGCGATGCTGATTTTCCCCTTGCCCTGCGCCGAGCAGCTCATCTGCACCTTGGTGCCGAAAAATTCGGCCAGGCGCGACTTGAGCAGGTTGTACTCCTCGGGCAGCCGTGCCCCCTTGTCTGTCAGCTGGTGGCGGCCGCTTCTGACGGTCTCACCGGCGTTGAGCGCCTTGACCATGTCCTCCACCTGCCTGACGGAGTAGCCCTTCTCCTTGATCTCGCCGAAGAGCTTCACCTGCAATGAGGGCTTGTTGAGCCCGAGCAGCGCCCGGGCGTGCCCTTGGTCGATTTCCTTGTACTGTAGGGCCACCTGCACCTGTGCCGGCAGTTTGAGCAGGCGCAGGTAGTTGGCTATGGTGGCGCGGTTCTTGCCCACCTTCTCTGAGAGCTGGTCTTGCGTGAGGGCGTACTGCTCGATGAGGTTCTGGTAGGCCAGGGCAATCTCGATGGCGTTCAGGTCCTCGCGCTGTATGTTCTCGACGAGGGCCATCTGCATCATGTTCTCGTCGTCGGCGGTGCGGATGTAGGCCGGTATGGTCCGCAGCCCCGCCCGTTGCGAGGCGCGCCACCGCCGTTCGCCGGCGATGATCTGGTAGGAGCCGTCGTCCATCTGCCGCAGGGTGATGGGCTGGATGATGCCTATCTGGCGTATGCTCTCGGCCAGTTCGTCGAGTGCCGCGCTGTCAAATTCGCGTCGCGGCTGGTTGGGGTTGGCCTTGATGCTGTTCAGGGGCACCTCGTTGATGGACAGCGAGCCGTCGACGTGCACCTCCTCGGTGGAGATGAGGGCGTCGAGTCCGCGGCCCAGCGCGGGGTATTTCTTGTGTACAGCCATTGGAGTGTGTAGAGTCTCGTTGTGTTAAAAACAGAATTGTCGCCCTCCTGCCGGCCGGAGCAGCTGGAAGCGACATTTTTGGGGGGAGTGCCTGTGGGCGTGGCGCCCGCCGCGTCTTGGCGCGGGGTCAGCGCTTCTTCTCCTTGTTGATGATCTCGCGGGCCAGTGCCAGATGGTTCTTGGCGCCGGTGGAGTCGGCGTCGTAGAGGATGGCCGGCAACCCGTGGCTCGGCGCCTCGGAGAGCTTCACATTGCGCTGTATGACCGTAGTGAACACCAGTTCCTGAAAGTGGCGTTTCACCTCGTCGTAGATCTGGTTGGCCAGGCGCAGGCGCGAGTCGTACATGGTGAGCAAGAAGCCCTCTATCTCCAGGTCGGGGTTGAGCTTCTTCTTGATGATCTTGATGGTGTTGAGCAGCTTGCTGATGCCCTCTAGGGCGAAATACTCGCACTGCACGGGAATGATGACCGAGTCTGCCGCCGTGAGGGCGTTGACCGTGATGAGTCCCAGTGAGGGCGAGCAGTCTATCAGTATGAAATCATACTCCGCCTTGAGCGGTTCGAGCAGGCGCTTGAAGATGTATTCGCGGTTGGGCAGGTTGAGCATCTCCACCTCCGCCCCGACGAGGTTGATGTGCGAGGGCACGATGTCGAGTCTGTCAATGTCGGTGGTGTAGATGGCGGCTTTGATGTCGGCCTGTCCCACGAGGCATTCGTAGATCGAACAGTCCACCTTGCCCAAGTCGACGCCGAGTCCTGACGAGGCGTTGGCCTGCGGGTCAGCGTCGATGAGCAGCACTTTCTTTTCGAGGGTGGCCAGGGAGGCGGCAAGGTTCATTGACGTTGTCGTCTTGCCGACGCCGCCTTTCTGATTGGCCAATGCGATGATTTTGCCCATGATTTTCAAATAGGTGACCGCTGCCGGATTCGGCATCTCTGACCGACGGCGTGCGGGCGTAATGACATTGCAAAGGTAACAATTTTTCTTCTAACGTCTCGGCGATATACCAATTTTTCGTACTTTTGCCTTGCCTACACACATAGTGGGCGGGTCGGGTGCCGCCACGACCCGCTGCCGCGCTTGCCGGCAGCCTCCCTATGCGGCTTTCCCAACCAGCATCTTCCCTTCTTCCCTTTCATGGCTAAACCATTCATTCTCATCTCAAACGACGACGGCTACACTGCCCGTGGCATCAACTTTCTCATTGAGGCGTTGCGCCCTATGGCCGACCTGCTCGTCGTGGCCCCCGACGCCCCCCGCTCTGGCTTCAGCTGTTCCATCACCTCTGCCCAGCCGCTGCGCTACGATGTCGTGCGCCGCGAGGAGGGCCTGACGGTCTGTGCCTGCTCCGGTACGCCGGCAGACTGCATCAAGGTGGCGCTCAACGTCTTCACCGAGCGGCGCCCCGATCTGATCGTCGGCGGCATCAACCATGGCGACAATTCCTCGGTCAACGCGCACTACTCTGGCACCATGGGGGTGGCCATCGAGGGGGCGCTCCAGGGTTTTCCCGCCGTGGCTTTCTCGCTCTGCGACCACCGCGACGACGCTGACTTCTCGCCACTGGCTCCCTATATTCCCGACTTCGTGCGGAAGGCCATCGCCATGCGCATGCCGCCTTTCACCTGCCTGAACATCAACTTCCCGAAGGCGGCGGCGTTTAGCGGCGTGCGGATCTGCCGCATGGCCAAGAGCCGCTGGCAGAACGAGCTGGCGCCGCGGGAGCACCCTTACGGGCAGAAGTATTACTGGCTCGTCGGCAACTGCGTCGAACTGGAGCCGGAGGCTGAGGACACCGACCGCTGGGCACTGGCCCACGGCTATATCGCCATCACCCCGACCACACTCGATGTCACGGACTATGGCCTGTTCCTCGCGCTGGACGGCAAGTTCTGAACCGCGCCCACTGGCCCCACAATCTCCTTTTTCTTTCTGATATGAAATACTTTCTCATCGCCGGTGAGGCCAGTGGCGACCTCCATGCCGCCCACCTGATGCAGGCGCTCCGCGACGCCGACCCTGCGGCGCAGTTCCGCTGCTTCGGGGGCGATGCGATGCAGGCCGCCGGTGGCCTCCTGCTCTGCCACTACAGGCATCTGGCCTATATGGGCTTTGTCCCGGTCATCCTGCACCTGCGTACCATCCTCCGGGGCATGGCAGCTTGCCGGCGGGCCATCGCCGAGTGGCGGCCCGACGCCGTCATCCTCGTGGACTATCCGGGTTTCAACCTCAAGATGGCCCGCTACGTCAGGGTGCATGCGCTCTGCCCGGTCTTCTATTACATATCGCCCAAAATCTGGGCCTGGAAGGAGGGCCGCATCCGGGCCATTCGCCGCGACGTCAGCCGCCTCTATTCCATCTTGCCCTTCGAGAAGGACTTTTTCGAGGGCCGGCACGGCTACCCTGTCACCTACGTGGGCAACCCGACGGTCGACGAGGTGGACACCTACTGCCGCAGCCATGGCCGTCCCGTTCCCGACGGCCAGACTGTAGCCCTGCTGCCGGGCTCGCGCCGTCAGGAGATCCGCGACAACCTTTCGCGCATGCTCCGCGCCGCCGCGCCGCTGCTCGGCGAGGGGGCGCGTCTCGTCGTGGCCGCCGCCCCGGCCATGCCGCTTGGTTTCTACGATGACATCATCGGGCGGGCGGGGGTCGACGCCAGCCGCGTCAGGGTGGTCGCCGGACAGACGTATGCCGTTCTCTCGCATGCGCAGGCCGCCCTCGTCACGAGCGGTACGGCCACGCTGGAGACGGCGCTCTTCGGCGTGCCTCAGGTGGTGTGCTACTATGTGGCTTGTGGCCGCTTCGTCTCGCTGCTGCGCCGGTGGCTGCTCAAAGTGCCTTACGTCTCACTGGTCAATCTGGTCTGCGGCCGCGAGGTCGTCCCCGAGCTTGTCGCCGACGGCATGACGGTGGACAATGTGCGCCGCCACCTGCGCCCACTGCTGTCCGACACGCCGGAGCGCCGTGCCATGCTGGCCGGTTATGCCAGTATGGCTGAGCGTCTGGGTGACCCTGGGGCGCCGGCCCGCGCTGCCGCTGACATCGTGGCCCGCCTCCGCCAGTCGCAAGGATGAGAATTATTGCCGCCCGGCGGCGGTAAGGTGGCGATCTTCACCTCATATCCACAGGACATTCATTAAACGGTTTTCAGGCTGCAATCTACCTATAATGAGGTGTATTTCAGCCTGAATTGCGCTTGGGGCCCGCGCAGGCATATGTTTCCTTTGTGGTTGACGAACCCGGGACGCCCGAGGTTGCCCGGCAGCCCCATAATATAGCACCGCGCCACCCGCCGCTTCACCTTTTTGCCCCAATTGCCGGAATGGCACCTTAACTTATTTAACCTTCGGGTATACGCGGAATGTTAAAGCGGGACTTCAGCGGGACTTCCCTAGGGCAAATCTGAATTAGCTCAGAGCAAATTTTTCCGGGCCCTAGGGAAGTTGCTCGAAAAAACCGCTCCAATATTGCCATATGTCGGCAATATTGGTCGCCGCTGGGTACAAAAAACGGCTATCCGCGTGGGGTAGCCGTTTCCTCTGCTACAAAGATACGGCTTCCGAGCACCGAAAGCAAGCAGTGTTAAACTCAAATTTCAGACCGGCATGGGAGCTACGCTGGCTCTGGGACTGACTTCTCGTGTGCCTGAAAGCCATCACGAAATCCAAAGAGCGGTGTGCGTTTATTGGATGTGTAATGATGGTGTGCGATGGATGATACGTCGCCCCGTCCCGGGACTTCGAGATGTCCTGAACAGGTTCAAAAGTTCTACCGGACAGCAATAATTGTATGTAACGGTACTGCCAAGATGGCCGCACGGCGCGCCGACGGGCGCTTCGGTTGACCCAGCCAGTGCCGTGCCATTGCCCCAGCGCACCGCATTTCCACAAATTCATTCGGATATTCCACCGGATTTCACTAACTTTGCGGCCATATAATCATATCACTATACATTGAAGCTATGGCTCAAGAAGACGTATTCAAGAAAATCGTATCCCACTGCAAGGAATATGGATTCGTATTCCCCTCCAGCGAAATCTATGACGGGCTTGCCGCCGTGTATGACTATGGTCAGAACGGCGTCGAGCTGAAAAACAATATCAAGCAATACTGGTGGCAGGCGATGGTGCGTCTGCACGAGAACATCGTTGGCCTCGACTCGGCCATCTTCATGCATCCCACCATCTGGAAAGCCTCGGGACACGTGGACGCCTTCAATGACCCCCTCATCGACAACCGCGACTCGAAGAAGCGCTACCGCGCCGATGTGCTCATCGAAGACCAGATCGCCAAGTACGACGAGAAAATAGACAAGGAGGTGGCCAAAGCCCGCAAGCGCTTCGGCGCCGCCTTCGACGAGGCTGAGTTCCGGGCCACCAACGGCCGCGTGCTGGAGCACCAGCAGAAACGCGATGCCCTGCACCAGCGCTACAGCGACGCCATGAATGCCATGGATCTGGCCGAACTGAAGCAGATAATCCTCGATGAGGGCATCGCCTGCCCCATCTCGGGGACGCGCAACTGGACCGACGTGCGCCAGTTCAACCTCATGTTCAAGACAGAAGTGGGCTCGACGGCCGACGGCGCCTCGACCATCTATCTACGCCCAGAGACGGCACAGGGTATATTCGTCAATTACCTCAACGTGCAGAAGACCGGCCGCATGAAGATTCCGTTCGGCATTGCCCAGATAGGCAAGGCCTTCCGTAACGAAATCGTCGCCCGCCAGTTCATCTTCCGTATGCGCGAGTTCGAGCAGATGGAGATGCAGTTCTTTGTCAAGCCCGGCACGGAGCTCGACTGGTTCAAGCAGTGGAAACAGACGCGCCTGGCCTGGCACGAGGCCCTCGGCTTCGGCGATGAGAACTACCGCTTCCACGACCACGAGAAGCTGGCCCACTACGCCAATGCCGCCAGCGACATCGAGTTCAAGATGCCCTTCGGCTTCAAGGAGGTGGAAGGTATCCACTCACGCACCAACTTCGATCTCTCGCAGCACGCCAAGTTCTCCGGCCGCAAGATAGAATACTACGACCCTGAGACCAACGAAAGCTACACCCCCTATGTCATCGAGACCTCCATCGGCGTAGACCGCATGTTCCTCAGCATTATGTGCCACAGCTACGAAGAGGAACAGCTCGAAGGCGGCGAAACACGCACCGTGCTCAAACTGCCGGCACCGCTGGCCCCTGTCAAACTGGCTATCCTGCCGCTCGTCAAGAAAGACGGCCTGCCCGAGAAAGCACACGAGATCATGAACGACCTGCGCTTCCACTTCAACTGCAAGTATGAGGAGAAGGACTCCATCGGCAAGCGCTATCGTCGGCAGGACGCCATCGGCACGCCCTACTGTATCACAATCGATCACGACACGCTGAAAGACAACTGCGTCACGCTCCGCGACCGCGACACGATGAAGCAGGAACGCGTCAGCATCGACAGCCTTCTCGGCCTCATCGAGGAGAAGGTCAGCATCACGTCACTGCTCAAAAAACTGAAGTAAACCACACACAGCCGCCCGCCATGCCTGCACAAGGCAGGACGCGGCAGCGGCCAACTCCACACGACCATTGTCTATGAAACTCAAGATGTGCGCACGCCTGCTCCTGCTCGCCGCGGCGCTCGGCTTCACGGCCTGCTCCGAGAGCGACGGCACGGAAGACACCGAATATACCAACTGGCAGGCCCGCAACAACGACTACTTCACACAGACCCTGCGCCAAGCCGCGGCTGAGGCGGCAACAGCCAAAGCGGCCTATGGCAACAGCTGGGAAGAGCATTGTGACTGGCGCGTCTACCGCAGTTATGCCAAATCGGCCACTGCCGAAGCCTCAGCCAGTGACTCTATTGCCGTACGCGTGCTGCACAAGGGAACGGGCAGCGGTTACCCTTACTACACCGACAGTGTCCGCGTCAACTTCATCGGCCGCCTGATGCCCAACAGCCTGAGCACCGACCTGGAGTCCCGCACCAAGGGGCTGATGTTCGCCTACACAGGTACGGTGAAAGACAGCGCTGTCGTGTTCAGTCCAGAATACTGCTCGCCGGCCCTGCTCGCCGTCAGCAACAGTGTCGAAGGATTCACCACCGCGCTGATGCGCATGCGCATCGGTGACCGCTGGCGTGTCTACATACCACAAGCGCTGGGCTACGGCAGCAGTGCCACGACCACCATCCCGGCCTACAGCACACTCATCTACGATATGGAGCTGAAGGCCTACTACCGCAAGGGCGTCGTCGCCGGGCCGTGGCAGTAAAGCCTCCAGCACATCGCGAAGCGCCCTCCCGAAGGGCCACCGTGAGACTATACGGGGCGCAGCGAGTTCCCGCAACCGCTGCGCCCCGGTTAATTAGCCCGGCACGGCTTGCCGCACAAAAAAGCACTTTCACCAATCCCATCTCCCAACACCCAGACCAGACACACCAATGCGAAGTTTCCTGACGCTACTCCTATCTCTCTGCACCCTAGCCGTCACGGCACAGTCCATGCCCAAACGCGAGTTTCGCGGCGCATGGATACAAATCATCAATGGCCAGTTTCAAGGCATGGATCGCACCCAGATGCAGGCCAACCTGACGCACCAGCTCGACGTGCTCAAAGCCTGCGGCGTCAACGCCATCATGTTCCAAGTGCGCGGTGAGGCCGACGCCCTCTACGCCAGTCCCTACGAGCCATGGAGCCGTTTTCTCACCGGACAGCAGGGCCGTGCCCCACAGCCCTATTGGGATCCACTGGCTTGGATGGTGGAGCAGTGCCACCGTCGCGGCATGGAGCTGCACGCCTGGATCAATCCCTTCCGCGCCAAGACGAAAGGCACAACCGAACTGGCCACGACGCACTACTACATCCAGCACCCAGAGCGTTGCTTCAGTTACGACGGCCTGCTCATCATGGATCCGGCACTACAGGAAAACCGTGTTTACATCTGCCGCATCGCCGCAGACATCGTGCGCCGCTATGACGTCGACGGACTGCACATCGATGACTACTTCTACCCCTATCCAGCCGCAGGGCAGCCGATTCCCGACGACAAGTCGTTCGCCAAATACAGCAATGGACTGACAGACCGCGGCGACTGGCGCCGACAGAACGTCAACCGCGCCATACAGATGCTGCACGACACGCTGCGGGCGGTCAAGCCTTGGGTGAAGTTCGGTGTCGCCCCCTTTGGCATCTATCACAACGCCCGCTCCGGCGGCAACATCCCCGGCAGCCAGACCGGCGGCTTGCAAAACTACGATGACCTCTACGCCGACGTGCTCTACTGGATCAGCCAGGGCTGGGTGGACTACAACATCCCACAGCTCTACTGGGAGATTGGGCACAAGGCGGCAGACTATGCGACGCTCGTCGAATGGTGGGGCCGCTACGCAGCGGGACGTCCGCTCATCATTGGGCAGGACGTGGAGCGCACGGTCAAGGCACCAGACCTCAACAACCCGTCGGTCAACCAGATGCCTGAGAAGTTCCGCATCCAGCGAGCCACACGCGGCGTCGTCGGCAACTGCCTCTGGTACTCTGCCGCCGTCGTGCGCAACGAGGGCAACTATGCCACAGCACTGCAAAAGGTCTATCAGCAACGACCGGCCCTGCAACCGCTCATGCCCTTCATCGACAAGAAGGCACCGCGCAAACCGCGCAAACTCAAAGCGCTCTGGATGCCAGACGGCTATTACCTCTTCTGGACAGCACCGAAGGCCAGCGACGAAATGGACGCCGCCCGCTACTATGCCGTCTACCGCTTTGCCAAAGGCGAGAAGACCGACCTGAGCAATGCTGACCACCTCGTCGATATCACGCCCGACACATTCATACGACTGCCCTACGACGACGGCGAGACCAAATACACCTACATCGTCACAGCGCTCGACCGCTTGCAGAACGAATCGAAGGGAACCAAGGAGCGGGTGAAGCTCTGAGAGTCCCGGAGGCGGGCCACAAGTCCATGCCTCATCAGCACACAACATCATCATAACGCCAGAACACACAGCCATGAAAGTCCTGAAATTCGGCGGCTCGTCAGTGGGTACGCCCGAGAGCATCACCAATGTCAAGCACATCGTCGAGCAGACAGAGACGCCCGTCATCGTCGTGGTCTCCGCCCTGGGCGGCGTCACAGACAGCCTCATCGGTGCAGGCCGCCAAGCAGCGGCTTCCGACTCCAGTTACGAAAGCACCGTCGACAACCTCTGCCAGCGCCACCATAACATGGTCGAAGCGGTCATCGATCCGTCACGACGGGCTGCGCTCACCGACAGTCTGGACAAATTGCTCGCCGAACTGCGGAGCATCCTCCATGGAGTATACTTGATACAAGACCTCACGCCGAAAACGGCCGACGCCATCGTGGCTTACGGAGAGCGCCTCTCCTCCCTCATCGCAGCGGCGCTCATCAGCGGCGCACGTCACTGCGACTCGCGTACCTTCATCAAAACTATCCATCACGGCAACGGCCATATCGTCGACTTCGACAAGACCAACCGCCTCATCCGCGAGACGTTTGCCGAACGCTGCCCGGTGACAGTCGTCGGCGGCTTCATCGCCTCTGATGCCGCAACGGGAGTGACGACCAATCTGGGACGCGGCGGATCAGACTACACCGCATCGATTATCGCCGCCGCCTTACGCGCCGACGTCCTTGAGATATGGACCGACGTCGACGGTTTCCTGACCGCAGACCCACGCATCGTCCCGACGGCCTATACCATTCCGCAACTCTCCTACAACGAGGCTTCCGAACTTTGCAACTTCGGCGCCAAGGTGGTCTATCCGCCCACGATATTCCCCGTTTGCGCCGAGAATATCCCCATTCTCGTCAAGAACACGCTCAACCCCACAGCCCGTGGCAGCATCATCTGCCGCGAGGCAGACACCAGTTCGCGCCCCGTCCGCGGCATTTCCTCCGTCAACGAGATGAGCATGGTGACCGTCAGCGGTTTCTCGATGGTGGGTGTCATCGGCATCAACCGCCGCATTTTCACAACGCTCGCCAGCGGTGACATCTCGGTGTTCATGGTGGCCCAGACCTCGTCAGAGACCAGTACGTCGCTCTGCATGACGCCGGCCGACGCCAAGCGGGCCTGCCGCCTGCTCGATGCGGAGTTCAGCAAGGAGATTGCCGACGGTGCCATGAACCCGACGATACTACAGGACGGACTGGCCACCGTGGCCGCAGTCGGCGAACGCATGAAGCGCACACCGGGCATCGCAGGGCAGCTTTTCAGTGTCCTGGGGCGTAACGGCATCAGCATCTGCGCCGTGGCCCTCAGCGCCATCGAGATGAGCCTCTCTTTCGTCGTCGAGCGCACGCAGCTCCGCAAGACACTCAACGTACTGCACAACAGTTTCTTCGTCGGAGACTACCAAGAACTCAACCTCTTCGTTTGCGGTACCGGTACCGTCGGAGGAAGCCTGCTCGAACAGATTGCCGCACAACGCGAGCGACTCATGCACGAACGCGGCTTGAAACTCAACCTCATCGGTGTCTGCGGCACACAACACGCAGCCTACGACGCCGAGGGCATCGACCCTGCGCATTACCGCCAAGCCATGGACGAAGGCGAAAACGGCGGAGTGAGCCATATGGTGAACAAAATACTGGAAATCAACGCCTATAACTCTGTCTTTGTGGACTGCACGGCCTCGGCCGACGTGGCCGCAAGCTACGGTCGCCTGCTCGAGCACAATGTGTCGGTCGTCGCTGCCAACAAAATTGCGGCATCGTCTGCCTATGACAACTATCTCCGACTGAAGCATACGGCACGTGAGCGCGGCGTGAAATTCCTCTTTGAGACCAATGTGGGGGCCGGCCTTCCCATCATCAATACCATCGGTGACCTGACGGGCTCTGGCGACCGAATCCTGCGTATCGAAGCCGTGCTGAGCGGCACGCTCAATTATGTGTTCAACACCCTGTCGGCCGAGGTGCCACTGAGCGTGGCCGTACGGCTGGCCAAGGAGTTGGGCTACAGTGAGCCCGACCCACGCATCGATCTCTCAGGGCAAGATGTCGTGCGCAAGTTGACAATTCTGGCCCGCGAGAGCGGCTACCGCCTTGAGACCGCCGATGTGGAGCGACATCTCTTCATTCCCCAAGCACTCTTTGACGGAAGTCTCGAAGCCTTCTGGGAGCATCTGTCAGAACTCGACACGGCCTTCGAAGCAGAGCGCCGCCGCCTTGAAGCGGTGCACAAACGCTGGCGCTTTGTCGCCGAATGGGCCGACGGCAAGGCGAGTGTCGGGCTGCGCGAAATCCCTGCCGACCACCCACTCTACAACCTCGAAGGTTCCAACAACATCATCCTGCTGACGACCGAGCGTTACCGAGAATACCCCATGCTCATACAAGGCTATGGCGCCGGTGCCGCCGTGACTGCCGCCGGTGTGTTCGCCGACATCATGCGGGTGGCAAACATCTGAGACCAGCGGAAAATAAAACAGCTGACCAGCCGTTTTATTCTTAACGGAAACGGGCCCCCAGTGGCCTAGTGAAAGCCTGCACGTGAAACGTCTGAGACCATATATGTACATACCGCTAGCCGCCATGATGCTTATGGCGGCGCTTTCGGCATGTTCCACCAAGAAGAACACGGCAGGCACGCGCTTCTGGCAGGCCTTCACCACGCGCTACAATGTCTATTTCAACGGCAATGAGGCCTACAAGGCGGGATGTCTGGAGAAGGAGACCGGCAACAAGGACGATTTCACCGAGCGCCTTTCTTTCTTCACTGTGGGCAACGAGGCCTCGCTCACCATCGGGAAGAGCAATTTCGAAACGGCGGTGACCAAGTGCGAAAAGGCCATCCAGCTCCATTCCATCAAGAAGCGCCCCATCATCAGCGGCAACAAGCGCCGCTCGCCAAAAGTGAAATCATACCTGCGCCGACAGGAGTTCAATCCGTTTTTGAAAAACGCCTGGCTGCTCATGGGCCGGGCACAGTTCCAGAAGGGCGACTTCCTTGAAGCGGCCTCCACCTTCTCATACATCACCCGCCACTATGCAGAAGAGCGCGACGTCGTGGCCGAGGCCCGACTGTGGCTGGCACGGTGCTACGCCCAGCAAGACTGGTTCTACGATGCGGAAGATGCTCTGGACAAAGTGAGCCGCGACACGCTGCCACCGCGATTGCGGCGTGAACGTGATGCCACCATGGCCGACCTGCTGTTGCGGCAGGGGCGCACGGATGAGGCCGCTCCCTATTTGCGCCGGGCCGCACGCGCTGAGAAGCGCAAACTGCAGCGCGCCCGACTCTATTACTTGCTCGGTCAGGTGGAGCAGGCACATGGCAACATGCAGGCCGCCTACAAGGCCTACGCCAAGTGTCTCCGCCAAAGCCCGCCCTACGAGATGGCATTCAACGCGCGTATCGCCCAGACCGAAGTGATGGCAACTAGCGGCAAGGCCAAGAAGATGATGGGCCGTCTGCGGCGCATGGTGCGCTCGGCCAACAACAAGGACTATCTTGACCAAGTGTACTACGCTCTGGGCAACATCTGCCTGAACCAGCGCGACACTGCGGCCGCCATCACGGCCTATGAACAGGGACGTGCCAAGAGTACCAGAGGCGGCATCGAAAAGGGCATCCTGCTGCTGCGGCTCGGTGAGATCTACTGGACGCAAGGACGCTATGACCGGGCACAAAGCTGCTACGGAGAGGCGGTGGGACTCATCAACAAGCAACGCGCTGATTATGAACTGGTCATGCGCCGCTCAAAAGTGCTAGATGCCTTGGTGCCATACACCACAGCCGTGCAGTTGCAAGACAGTTTGCTGACATTGTCCGTCATGTCGGAGACAGACCGGAATGCGGCCATTGACCGTGTCATCGCTGACCTGAGACGACGTGAGGAGGAGGAGCGGCGCGCCAAGGCCGACTCCATCGCCGAAGCACGACGCCAGGAAGGCAATACCGGGGGCACTGCGACCAACCGGCCTTCACAGCAACAGCAGAACAACGCCGGTGGCAACAAGGCTTGGTACTTCTACAACCCGACACTCGTCAACCAAGGCAAGCAGGACTTCAAGAAACAATGGGGCACCCGCAAGAACGAGGACAACTGGCGCCGCTCCAACCGCACCGTACTTGCGGGCGTCGGCAGTGAAGAGGACGAAGGCTTCGACTATGCGGCAGATGACTCACTCAGCAACGCCAGTGCCGCCAACGATACGGCCAGTGCCGACACGACCGCAGTGCTCGCCGCTGCCGACGACCCACATGAGCGGGCTTACTACCTGAAACAGATTCCATTTACGGAAGAGGCCAAGGCCGCAGCGCACGCTGTCATCCAAGACGGGCTCTACAACGCGGGTATCATTGAGAAAGACCAGTTGGAGGATTTTCCACTGGCCGCCCGGACGCTCAACCGACTCAAAGACACTTACCCCGACTTTGAGAAAGCAGCCGACGTGCTCTATCAGCTCTTCTTGCTCTACTCACGCTGGCAACGTCCAGCTGAGGCGGAGACCTATCGGCAAGAACTGGCCCGGCGCTTCCCCGATGCCGACGAGACGCGCCTCATCACCGCACCTGACTATGAGCGCAATGCGCGCTACGGGCAAGCGATTGAAGACTCCCTCTATACTGCCACCTACGATGCCTACCGCCGGCGCGACAACGCGACGGTAGCCCGCAACTTCGACCTCTCCACCAACAAGTTCCCCAATGGGGCCAACCGTCCGAAGTTCATTTTCATACATGCCCTGAGCCGCCTCGGCACAGCGCCGGCCAAGGAACTGGCCGACGAGCTCCGCGCCTTGGTTGAGAAGTACCCGGAGAGCGATGTCAGCGAGATGGCAGGCATGATGGTGAAAGGACTGGAAAGCGGTCGCCAGCTGGGCACGGGCACATTTGACATTGGATCGCTCTGGTCACGCCGCACCTCAGCAGCCAATGCCGCTGTAGATGCCGCCGGAAAAGTCAAGGCCCTCTCCGCAGAACGCGATGTGCCGTTCACAGTCATCATCGCCTATCCCACCGACTCTCTCAACGACGGCCAGCTCCTGTACGACGTGGCCCACTTCAACTTCACCGGTTTCATGGTGCGAAACTTCGACATCACCCAGCAGCGCGACACAGAGATCACACAGCTGCGCATCGCAGGATTCAACTCCTTCGCCGAGGCCCACCTGTATGCGCAACAGCTCTATGCCGCCCCCCAGATGGCAGCTCGCCTCAAACACGCGCGACTGGTACTCATCTCCACCGCCAACCTCGAACTGCTGGGCACAACCTACAGTTTCGACGATTATGCCCGCTTCTACGAAAAGAACTTCGCCCCCGTGAAACTCAATCCACAGTTGCCACTCGACATGCAGGATATGCCTATCGAGCAGCACTATGAGGACGAGTACACCCCTGAAGAATTGGAAAAACAGAAGCAGGGTAAAGAGAACCAAGGCACTGACGATGGCGGCGAATGGTACACGCCCGATTCATAAAGCCACTCCGGCCAGCCACTTCTAGAGACTATCGCACCCAACACGCCGCGGCATAATGGCCCGCCGAAATGGCGCCCACACGCAGGGCAGGGTGCGACCGCCAGTCATGGCTACCTTTACAGGCGGGCTTCCATGCATGCTTACTTATGTTCCCATTCAGAATAATCCATGGCCATGAAGAAAATCAAGAATCCTTTTGTGCATCTCGACGGGTACAACTGCTTCGGCTGTGCACCGGACAATCCAATCGGCATGAAACTGACATTCGCGGAAGAGGGCGACGACATCGTCAGCCATTGGGACGCAGACCCCGCTTACCAAGGCTGGCTCAACACGTTACATGGCGGCATACAGAGTGTCCTGCTTGATGAAATCTGTGGGTGGGCCGTCATGCGCAAATTGCAGACCGCCGGAGTGACATCGAAGATGGAGACGCGCTACCTACGGCCGGTCAAGACTGACGGCCGGACCGTCGAACTGCGTGCGCACATCGAAAGCCAACGCCGCAATATCGTCGAAGTCTGTGCCACACTGACTGATGCGAATGGACACCTGTGCACAGAAGCCCGCTGCATATATTTCACTTTTCCTCCAGAGAAAGCCCGCCGTGACATGCATTTCTGCGGCTGTGAACTGGAAGAGGCGTAAGACTGCCGCGACCCATCGCAAATGTTGCAATAAATAGCACGAATGTTGCACGCATCGTATTTTTACAGTCTGTGCAACGTCTGTGCCAAAGCCAATGGCTGGCGCAGAGTAATTTTGCAGCGTGAATCGAGGGGAACAGCTCTCGCATTTAGGGTTTAAGGTTTTAGTTGATAATAGGTTGCTTCATTTATTTGAAGCGTAAAAGAGATAAGGGTAACGTCTCTGCCTCTCGGTTCACGACCAGTCAGCAGCAGTGGCGAGTCCACAACCGCAGGCAATGACATGATTGCAATGTCCAAAGAAAAGGATTCCCCTTCTGGGGAAAGGGAAAGTTTCGACGTGAGTCGTCTCTGCCCCGTCCATCAACCAACAGGAAGACTCCGAAAAAGATCGTTGAAAAGACGCGCGAGCATCTATAAGGCGAGAGTTCGGGTGCCGAGAGCGACCGGACGTTTTTGGACTTGCAGATTGTCCTTTATACTTTAGTACACCGAGGTCAGCGTCATTCGCCGACCTCGGTGTATCTGTTTTTCCGTCTGGATTACCATGGCTTGTTCGCCCCGCCAATCCCCACCAAACCGGGGGGGCACTGGAAAACCATGGAAGAACCTCGCTATAAGCCCTGGCGAGCGGTTGGGACTCATTGCTGTCCGATAAAAACACCGCACACCGTCATTGCACATCCGATAAACGCAAACCGCTCATGGGAATTTTGTGACGGTTTCAGGCACACGGGAAGTTCATCCCCAGTGTCAGTGAATCCCACGACGGCCTAAATTTTGAGTTTAACACTGCTTGCTTTCGGCGCCCGGAAACCGTATCTTTGCAGCAGAGGAAAA
>OIYP01000579.1_pt1 | contig 23189 bp, 23 predicted proteins | sample 1588261 | NCBI WGS metagenome assembly OIYP01 (sample SAMN03283293) | human gut metagenome | biome: human-associated habitat; material: feces | host: Homo sapiens | place: Peru | collected 2012
TAAAAAAAAAAAAACAAAAAATTTTACATTTCTTATGATAAGATAGGAAAAGAATACAAAAAACGTTGAAAGTATGCTTTTAGCACCGGAAAAACGATTTTGATATTCGATATGACTTATAAAAAGCGACGAAAAGCGTCGTAGAAAAATTGCAGAAAATTTTGAGGAGGTTATTCAGATGAAATCAAAGAAAATTGCTGCTTCTACTATGGCAATGCTGATGGGCATAAGCACTGTTGCTCCATCTACATCTATGATATTTGCCAATAGCATAGTAGCTTCTGCAGACGATTCTGTAACAAGCGATGCAAATGATGTCGCTAAGCTTAACAAAGTTGCCGAAGTTATCGGCTACGAAGTTCAGAAGTATCAGGATAAGGCTGACGCCGCTCATACTATCAGCGCCGGCAATACCGAAACTCTTGCTCAGGTCATCAAGACCGTATTCGCAAGAGCAAACAACATCACCAATGGCATGAGATTCTACGGTGAAAACGTTGACGGTACCACACTTGGTTATGAAGGAAGCGGAAACGGCACCGTGGCTGTTAAATCCTTCAGCTCGAGCGATGCCAACGTTCAGGCTGTACTCGTATTCACTTCCCCTGACGGAAAGACCACTAAGGAAGTTTCGGTAACTGTACCTGTTACTAAGGCTGAAGAAACAGTTACCGTAGCAACTATCTCGAATAAGGTTTACGAAGCTCTTAATAAACTTGAGAAAGACGGCAAATACACAGCTTCCACAAGCAAGAGCGACCTCGAAGCTGTTATCAAGGGCGTAGTTTCCGCTTACTCGGGCGCTTCTTACGATATTACCAGCTACAGCAAAGATCCTTCCGATCTTTTTAAAACCACAAACATCGAGTGGAAAGTGACCTACAATAACTCCACTTGGACAGACAGCACTTGGCTCGCTGTCAGCAACAAGGAAGCGTTTGAAGAAGTAAAGGCAAATGCACTCAAGGCGATCAAGGAAACCAAAATATACAGCAGTTCCGCAAACGTTACCGCTGTTAAGGAAGCTATTTCCGAAAGCCTTGATAATGTTTACGGCATAGACAGCTACGAGATCACTTCTATAAAGAGCTACACTCCCGCTCAGCTCGGCAAAGAGGGCAATTTTGCCGGAAGCGTAAAGATAGTTTGCTCTTTCGATGAGTCGCTTTCCGCAACGCTTGATTTCGACGTTACCATCCCCGCTATCACTCAGACCGCTGACGAGCAGCTCGCTCAGATCAACGAGGCAGTAAAGAAGGCTGTTGAAGATTACAAGTACAAGACTTCTTCCGCTACAACTGTTGAAGAGCTCCAGAAGATCGCTCAGGACGAGGCTGCTAAGAAGGGCGCTACCCTTACTCCTAACGGAAACTTCACCAAGGAAGGCAATATTATCAGATTTGAATACACCATTACATATCCCGGTGCAAAAGAATCCATCACTGACGAAGCAAGCGTTACTATCGTAAGCCTTGAAGACAAGGTATCTGCTGCTATCACTGATGTAAAGAAAGCTATAAATGATTACAAGGCAACAAATGCCACCACCGCTGAGGACTTCCTCAAGATCGCAAATACTGCCGCTGCTAAATACGGCGTTTCCCTCGTTTGGAACGACAGCGATCCTTTCGTAAAGAAGCTTGCAGTAGATACCGCTGACGGCGCTATATCCGGTTCGATCAAATTTGCAGGAACCAACACCACCGTTAGCTGCAACAAGGTGATCTCTGCTTCCGGCATTACTGTAAGCGACAAGCTCGCTGCTGCTAAGGCCGCCGCTGAAAAGCGCATCAAGGAATGGGTAGAAAACGGCAAGTATACTCCTACTGAACTTACCGGCTGGCAGTCGGCTGTTTATGTAGCTATGCAAGACGCTTTGGGTAATGCTTACTATCCTATCAACGGTCAGGACGCTTCCCTTTCTTCTTACAAGCTCGAAGAGCCTACATACACCGCAGGCGGCAAGGTAGAAGGTACTGTTGTTCTGAAATATGACGATGGCAGCACCAAGGCAAGCATCGAAGTTCCTTTCTCATACGATATTGAAAAGCTTTACACCGCTGATGAAAACGTAGTAAGAGCAAAGGACGCTCTTGAAAAGTACTTCAGCGAGTACAAGGGCGCTACCGCCGCTACCACTTCCGACGACATTCTTCAGATCGCTAAGAACGAAGTAGAGAGCAAGTACGGCGTAAAGGTTTCTTACGCTCAGAAGTACGGCGATACCGATATACTTCTTGTAAACGACAAGAACGCTAAGAAGATCACCGGCAGCCTCGTTGTATCTGCAAAGGGTGCAAGCAAGACCGCTACCGCCGCTGTAAACATTGATTACACCGTAAGCGATACATTCAGCGACGCAGTTAAGCTGGCCAACGAAACTGTTGCAGCTTTCAAGGCTACCAACAAGTCTACCGCGCAGGACGTTAAGGACGCGATCCTTAAAGCTCTTACCGACGCTAAGTTCACCGGTTACACCGTTGAAGATACCGTTGACGCTCTTACAGTTACCAAGGCAACTGATACCGCCGCCGGCAGCATCAAGGGCAGCCTGTACCTCAAGGGTGCTAACAAGACCGAAGTTATATCCGTAAACATAGAGATCGGAAGCCTGAAAAACAAGGACGAGATACTCGACGGTGCAAAGAAAGCTGTTGAAACAAAGTTTGCTGACACTAAGGCTTCTAACGACGCTAAGGCTGACGATATACTCAGCTACGCTGAAGAGGCTGTAAAGGCTTATGCCGCTGGTATCGACGGAAATCCTGACATAAAGGTTTCTTGGAACACTGCTGAGGGCTTCAAGCTTACTCCTGCTACCACTAAGGAAGAAGGAAAGATCACCGGCAAGATCGACATCACCTACGGCGGCATAGTAGTTACCGCTGACGTAGCTATGAAGATCGACCAGCTTGCTCAGACTAACGAGGAAGTTCTGAAGGGCGCTAAGAAGGCTGCTGACGACAAGCTTGCAAAGACCGACGCCACTAACGAGACCACCTCTGAGGCTCTTCTCAAGAGCATCAAGGAAGCTGTTGCTGATTACGCTTCCAAGCTCGATGGCAAGCCTGAAATAAAGGTTTCTTGGAATGACGATGACGCATTCAAGCTTACTCCCGCAACTTCTGACGCAGCAGGAAAGATCGTAGGCACACTTGACATAACCTATAACGGAACTACCGTTACCACAAAGGTAGATCTTGACATAAGCAAGCTCCCCGCTCCTTCCATCAAGGTAGAAAAGGTAGCTGTTTCCGACAAATTCACCGCGACCTCCAGCGTTGTAAGGATCAACTGGACTGCTCTTAAAGACGTTGACGGATACAGAGTATATCGTCTTGATCCCGTAAGCGGCAAGTACAAGGTAGTCAAGACGCTGCATGACGGCTCGCTCAATACATTCAGAATAACCGGTCTGGATTCGGCAACTGAGTACACCTTTGCAGTAAAGGCATTTGTAAACGACGAAGACGGAGCAGCTCATTACGGCCCTGTTTCCGACGCTATAAAGACCGCTACCGATCCTCTTGCTACTCAGGTAACAAAGACCTCTTCCTCCAAGAGCGCTGTACGCCTCTACTACAAGGAAAGCAAGGGTGCTGACGGATACAAGATCCAGAAGTACAATACATCGACCAAGAAGTGGGAAACTGTAAAGATCACCTCTAAGACCAACTACAAGGTAAAGGGTCTGAACAGCAAGACTTCTTACAAATTCAGAGTACAGGCATTCAAGCGCACATCAGGCAAAAAGCTTTACAGCGCATGGTCTACTGCCTATACCGCTAAAACAAAGTAAGACTCACCGAATATACCATTATCCCTTGAGTAACGTCCCGAGGCGGAGTAACATCTGCCTCGGGACGTTTTTTTGGGTTTGTATGAGGGCAGATCGTTTGCTAGCGGATTTGTAGGGATTTTAAAAAACCATTTGAAATAGGCGATGAAACTCAAATATTACACCAATCGCAGTGAAAGGATGTATTCATTACCTTTAATGCCAGAGAAAGGCAATAAAATAGCCATATACTTTTCAAAAAGACTTGAAAATATTGTTGCATTGTGGTATAATATACTAAAAATACTTTTAGGAGAAATTATTATGATCACTGGTGAGCTTAAAAATAAAATTGATGGGATATGGGATATATTTTGGTCAAGCGGTCTGACTAATCCTCTTACTGTTATTGAGCAGATCACATACCTTATGTTTATAAAAATTCTTGATGATAATGAGCTGAAAAAAGAATCTAACGCGGCGGCTTTTGATATGCCCGTTGCAGATCCTATTTTTGATGAAGATCATCAGTGCTGCCGCTGGCACGTTTTCAAGCAGTTTGAAACTCAGGCAATGTTTGATAATATGAAAGACAAAGTTTTTCCTTTTATCAAAGAAGAGCTTCATGCAGGAAAGGACACTGCATTTGCTAAGTACATGAAAGACGCTCTTTTCCTTGTGCCTACGCCGAGAGTGCTGGAGCGCGTGATAGCTGCGCTTGATGACCTTGATCTCAATAACAAGGATATTATGGGCGATGTTTATGAATACCTGCTCTCGCAAATGGCTACAAGCGGCACTAACGGACAGTTCAGAACGCCACGCCACATTATAAAAATGATGACCGAGCTTATGCAGCCTACTCTTGAGGACACTATCTGCGACCCCGCTATGGGCTCTGCCGGATTTATTTGCGCGGCGGCGGCTTATATCAGCGAAAAATACAAGACAGAGCTTATGAAAACCGAAACGAAAAAGCACTACACCACAACGATGTTTTCAGGCTTTGACACCGACCCGACAATGCTTCGCATCGGCGCTATGAATATGATGCTTCACGGCGTTGAAGCGCCTAATATCAGCTGGCAGGACTCGCTCTCTGAGGATAATACTCACAGAGAGGAGTATTCGCTTATTATGGCAAATCCGCCTTTTACAGGCTCACTTGACAAGGAAACTGTTTCAAAGGATCTTCTGACGCTTACATCAACCAAGAAAACCGAGCTTCTTTTCCTTTCGCTGTTCTTAAAGTCACTTAAAGTCGGCGGCAGGTGTGCCTCTATCGTTCCCGACGGCGTTCTTTTCGGCTCATCTAAGGCGCACAAGGCTATCCGCAAGGAGATAGTTGAAAACAACCGTCTTGAAGCTGTTATTTCGATGCCGAGCGGCGTGTTCAAGCCCTATGCGGGCGTTTCGACGGCCATTATGATATTCACAAAAACAGGCAGCGGCGGAACTGACAATGTTTGGTTCTACGATATGAAAGCAGACGGTTTCAGCCTTGACGACAAGCGTTCGCCGATAGAGGAAAATGATATTCCCGATATTATTGCGCGTTTCCACAATTTAGAGGGCGAGGAGAAAAGAGAACGCACGGAGCAGAGCTTCTTTGTACCGGTTCAGGAGATACTTGACAACGACTATGATCTTTCGATAAACAAGTACAAGAAAACGGAATATGTGCCCGTGGAATACCCGCCGACAAGCGAGATAATGGCAGAGATCAAGGAACTGAACGAGCAGATCATGGCAGAGATCGGCGAACTTGAGAAAATGTTAAATCTGTGATCGTGGAAAAAATAAAATGAAAGGAAAAGCAAACATATAAATTTGTGTTTGTAGATGGGTTTATGCGAGTTAGACTTGAAGATGTATGCGAAAAAGGCACCTCTAATTTGAAACTATCTGAGGTTGTTGATAAGAATGGTGCATATGATGTATATGGCGCATCAGGTTTAATTGGAAAGGTTGATTTCTTTCATCAAGGAGAACCATATGTTGCAATTGTAAAAGATGGTGCTGGAATAGGCAGAACAATGTTGCTGCCAAAAAACTCCTCTATAATTGGAACTATGCAATACATTATACCAAATAAAAAAGTAATGCCAAAATATTTATACTACGTTATTAGATATATGCATTTGGAAAAATATTTTTCTGGGGCAACTATTCCACATATTTATTTTAGAGACTACAAAAAAGAAGAATTTAATCTTTGTGATTTGTCAAATCAAGAAAAAATTGTTTCGACATTATCAAAAATAGAATCCATCATCACCCACCTCCGCACTCAGCTTGAAAAGCTTGATCTGCTCGTAAAAGATCGATTTGTCGAGATGTTTGGGGATTGTAAAAATAGAATGTCAATGGCAGATTTATGCTCAATTATTACCGACGGAACACACCAATCTCCAAAATTTCAATTAACAGGAATTCCATTCATTCTTGTATCAAATCTATCAGAAAATAAGATTACGTATAATACGGAGAAGTATATAAGTTATGAAACCTATAAAGAGCTATACAAAAGAACGCCAATTGAGAAAGGTGATATTCTTTTATCAACTGTTGGCTCATATGGTCATCCTGCTGTAGTATTTGAAGACAGAAAATTCTTGTTTCAAAGACATATTGCCTATCTGAAACCTAAACACGAACTAATCAACAGTATCTATTTACATAGTGCTATATTATCTCCAGATATTCAAAAACAAATAGAAGAACGAGTAAAGGGAATTGCACAAAAAACTTTGAACCTATCAGAAATCAGAAAAATAGCTGTACCCGTTCCGAATATAGCCCTCCAAACCCAATTCGCCGACTTTGTAAAGCAGGTCGACAAATCAAGATTTGTCACTTAACCCATGATCTTTTGATGTGAATTTTTGACATTCGTCTGATTTACCATTGCGTACTGCATGGTGGTGTCGATCTGCGAATGTCCTAAGATCTTTTGCACCTGCTCTATCGGCATACCCTTGTCGATCGCCCTTGTAGCCATTGTCCTGCGGAACTTATGGGGATGTATCTTCTCTAAATCTACGCTTCTTCCCAGCTCGCGAATGCGTATTTCAACACCGCTGATCTTCAAACGCTTATACGGCGCATTAAGAGTTACAAATAATGCTCCGCTTGTATCAGTACGGCTTTCTATATAATCTTTCAAGTGCACCTTTGCTTTAGCGTCAAAATACACCCGTCTTTCTTTGTCGCCCTTGCCGTATACAACACATTCGCGCCTTTCAAGGTCAATGTCCTCTATATTGAGATTAACAAGCTCGCCGACGCGCATACCCGTAGAATAAAGCAGGTCTATCATAGCAAGGTCACGGCACTCGGTACAATTATCCCTAAGTTTTTCAATGCCCTCGTCTGAAATGACTGTTTTTACCACCTTTTTCGTTTTTATCTTATGTATTCGCTTCATGGGGCTTTTTAAAATATAGTCCTCTTCTTCAAGCCACGAAAAGAAGCTTGAAATATTTCTGCGAACATTATCTACCGTAACGTTGGAACAATTATTGATCTTCTGATAGTCGGCAAGGTATTCGCGCATATCCTCAGTAGTGATCTTTCTGACGGAAATATCCATCGTCGCGATCATATGGCTGATGGTCTTGCTGTAATAGTCGATCGTTCGTTCTGAACAGCCCTCTATCTTCTTTGCGTCAAGGAACATTTTAAGGTATTCGCTGTTGTCTATATTAGATCTCTCCGCGTCTTTTTGAGAAAAGACTTTCAAGACAACTTCTTGAAGCTTTTTCAGCTGACTAACATTCAAGTATTCTGCCATTTCGTTCAAGATTATTACAATTTTTTCTTCCATATTGGTATACCTCTTTCATTAGTATACCAACATCCCTGCGACCATAGACCATAATAAAATTTTATTTTCTGTATTATATGCTTTCTATCCGAAATACTCCTGCATCAAGCTGTCAAACAGCATCTGCGCCTTGTCAAGTTCTTTCTGTACTACAAATCTTGATTTGTCGATTTGCTCAGCAAATGAATAATACTGTTCCTGTAACTCAAGCGGTGGACAAATAATCATGAAATTCGATACAATAGGAACATTGAGATTCGGCATCGTCTGACCGACCGCCATATCCTCAATGGTTTTCTTAAAGGACGGAAAGGAAATGATTTTTTGAATGAAATCTGCCTTCAATTTACCATTAGTACGAATTATCATGGAACCAGTTCCACACAGTAAGCCGTTTTCCGTAACAACTGTGCACCTCCCCATTTCGCCCCTGCGTCCCAACACAACATCATCTATGAAAAGATGGTAAGCACTCAACTCATCGTATTTCTCATCGGAAACAGTTAGTTTCATATCCAAAGCTAATTTCCCATCGGAAATATGCGATGGATTAACAAGTGCATGTGCATTGTTGATATAATCCTCTTTATGAAGTAGTGAACCGAAAGGTCCAATTTTGATTTCAGCCAGCTCACTTAGCGGTTTCTTTTCCCACTTGTGTGGATTTTCAACCGGATTCCCAAACATCTCGACAAATCGATCTTTTACGAGCAGATCAAGCTTTTCAAGCTGAGTGCGGAGGTGGGCGATGATGGATTGGAGTTTGTCGAGAGTGGCAACAATTTCTTGTTGCTTTTTAATGTTTGGTAAATTGATAGGAAATTCATATAACATAGACAATTTTAAATTGTCCCTTACACTTCCAGTGGCGCAACTTTTTATAAAAGACATCGCTACATTACTTTTTAGAAAATAGTATAAGTATTGCTTATCCAATTTAGGTGATACAGAAAACACGTTATAAAGAGGGCTGACAATGACTTTTTCCTCATTTCTTTGCCAGTCAACAGAGCCAACATTTATTCTTGACGGATTGTATGCAAAGCAACCTTTCGGAACAATTTTATAGGTCGATTTATCTTTGCTAGCAACCTCTTTCCCAAAATAATCTTTGCAAAAGCCCTGACTATTTGTAACACTATAAACTGGAATATCGTCATTAAGCTTATTTCTGACAGAATATTCTTGAATATAATCGCCTAATCTTACTTTCATGTACCCATCTACAAACACAAATTTGGCAAAGAAACCTACCGGGTCTTTGGTATCAGATCTGGTTTAATATTAGAAAAAATTAGATTAGTATAAAACGAGGTGTTAAAATGAACTTTGATTATTTAAAGCAAAATTCAAAGCTTAGGAAACTTGCATCTTACGGAAACGATGCAGAACAGCTTGTGTATTCAAGGCCGTATTTAAGCGGAATGTCGTCCAGACAAGCCCTTGAATATTTAGTCAAATTGATCTACGCTTCAAAGATCGATAATGCAGAGGGAAAGACCATTTTTGATATGGTCAGCGATCAGCGTTTTATTAACTATATAAATGACGATTACATAATGAATTCGGTACATTATGTTCGTAAAATGGGAAATGTGGCGGTTCATAGGGGCGAGCTGACTTCCGCCGAAGCATTAAAGGTTCTTGAAAATCTGCATTTTTTCATTGGCGAAATGATGGTTTCTTTTGGTCTTTTCAGTGATTATCCCGAATTTGTCGCCCCCGAAAGAGCGAAAAAGCCCGCTAAACCCGTTCAATCTGCACAATCTGCACAATCTGTACAACCCGTACAGCCTAAGAAAGAAAAGGTCGTTGTAGAGCCGGAGGTCATTGCAGAATTTGCGCAGAAGATGCGTAAGACCAATTTTGATACAGCTCATGGCAGAGATGAAAATGAAAATAAAAAACTCTTTATGCAGGCATCTTTGCGTGAATCCGGCTGGAAGATCGTTAATATTCCAAATCAAAATATGCCTTGCTGCGCAAGTTTAAATTGTGTTATAAATGACAATGGTGACGTAATTGACTTTATTCTTTATGGCAGGGATAATAAACCTCTTGCAATTGTTGAAGAAACGGAGACTAAGAAAAATCCTGTTCTCGGCAGAAAAAAGGCAAACAGAGTGGCGGCGGAACTTGAAAAGAAGTATGGGTACAAGCCCGTTGTTTACTATACTGATGGGTATCACATATATTGCATAGACCAGCTCGGCTATTCTCCAAGGCGCGTGTTTGATTTTCATACAATAGACGAACTGGAGCTGCTTAAGTTAAGAAGAACTATGCGTACAGATCTTAGTGATCCTCAGATCGACGATAATATTACAAATAGAGATTATCAGAAAAATGCAATACAAGCAGTATGCTCCGCTTTTTCAGCCTATCGCCGTCACAGCCTTATTGTAATGGCTACCGGTACCGGCAAAACAAGAGTTTCAATTTCGGCTGTTGATGTTCTTATGAGATCTAACTGGATAAAGAATGTTCTTTTTCTTGCTGACCGCACAAGCCTTGTGAAGCAGGCACATAAGAATTTCAATAAGCTTCTTCCTAATGTTACTACATCAATATATTCGGGCGGAAATATAGATAGAGATCCAAATGCAAGAATTATTTTTTCAACGTATCAAACTATGATAAATCTGATAAATGATGATACAAAAGAATTTGGCATTGGAAGGTTTGATCTTATTATCATAGACGAGGCGCATCGTTCGATCTTCAAAAAGTACAGCGCGCTGTTTCATTATTTCGATTCACTTATGCTTGGCCTTACTGCAACTCCAAGATGTGAAGAAAACAAGAGTACATATCAGATGTTTCAGCTCAAAAATGGCGAACCCGATATGGCTTATGAGCTTGAAGAAGCGATCGCAGATAAATACCTTGTTGGTTTCAGTATTCTTGACAGAACGACTGAAAAAATGAAACGCGGAATTAAATACGACGAACTGACAGATGAACAGAAAGAACAGTTTGAAGCAGAATTTATGGCGGAGGACGAACCGAACGTAGATCTCACAGGTGCGGAGATCCAGGCAGACGCTGTTGGCAGACAAGTCATCAATATTGGTACGATTGATGTAATGTTAGGTGACTTGATGAAAAATGGATTAAAGGTCGAGGGTGGAGATAAGCTTGGTAAAACAATTATCTTTGCAAACAGTCACCCTGAAGCTGTTGAGATAGTAAAACGCTTCAGCTATTTGTATCCTGATTTGGGCAGCGATTTCTGCGTTCTTATTGACAGCCACGTTGAAAACAGCGATAATCTTATTGAGCTGCTTGAGCAGCGCGACGGTATGCCTCAGATCGCAGTAAGCGTTGATATGCTTGATACGGGAATTGACGTGCCCGATATATTAAATCTTGTGTTTTTTAAGCCCATTAAGTCAAAGATCAAGTTTTTGCAAATGATAGGCAGAGGAACCAGACTTTCACCTGACATTTTTGGGCCGGGAGAAGATAAAAAAGGTTTTTTGATCTTTGATTATTTTGATAATTTCGGATATTTTAATGCTCGGGGCAATTGGGCCACAATGGATAAGGACATGAAAGGATTTAATACCCATTCGCAGAGCTACAATATTTATAAGAGAAAATTAAGTATTCTGAAAAATCTTCAGGAGTCAAAGAAGCTGTGTGCTTTTGACAGCAGATATAAAGACGAGCTTCAAAATTTCTTCGTTTCAGAAATGCGCTCGCTCAATAATGACGAAATTCAAGTTACATACAATATGGCTTATGTCAGCAAGTACAGAACGGCTGAAAACTGGAATTCGATCAGCGATGTAACGAAGAAAGAGATCGAAGAACATATTCTCGCCTTGATACCGTCAGAAAAATGTCATGTTAAGATAAAAAGCTTTGATATGCTGATGTATGTTATCGAAGACGAGTATAATCGCATGATAAACGAGGGCAAAGATCCGCTAAAAATAAGAAACGGATTTGTTAATGTTTCTGCTGAACTGTCTGAAAGAATGAAAGAGCTTTTGAAACTTAAAACCATTCCCGCTATTATCAAAAACGAACAGCTTATAAAGGATATGACAAGCAGTGATTATCTGTATGATGATTTTTCGCTTGAAAAATCCGAAAAAGTTAGATTACAGCTGAGAGATCTGATGCAGTATCTTCCCAACAAGAAGAACTATTGGATAATTAACGTTCCTGATGTAATTGACATTGATGAAGAAAATACGCAGGAAAAAGAAAAAACATACGCCGAAAAAGCATTTGAATACATTCAAACAAGCAATAATCCTGCACTTGCAAAGATCAGAAATTTGGATATGCTCACAGACGAGGAAAAATCGGAATTGCGTGAACAGTTTCATACTAAACTTGGCACGGAAGCAGATTACAATAACTGGTCGGGCAACAAACCCTTATTGCCGTTCCTGCGCTTACAGGTCGGCATAGCCGATGAAGCAATACAGACAAAATTCGGTACATTTTTAAATGATGCGTCGTTTAATGATATGCAGAAAAGCTATATGAAACAGATAATTGATTATGCAAAAAAGAATGGCGATATTTCGTTTATGGATCTGCAAAATGTGAGTCCTTTTTGCGATTATGAAGTAACGGCGCTTTTCGGTGATAAACTGATATTCATAAAAAATCTTATAAATGGTATACACAAGCCGGTTTTGTAAAGCGAGGTCATCAAATTGGAAATACTTGAGATATTAAGATCAAATGCAGCTGACCTTATTCCGGAGGATCTTGAACTTTTTAAAACGGAGCTTGCTGTTGGCGACTATTCTGATGATTATAAAAATGAGTGTCTTGAAATGATGAAACGACTTGAAAACTGGAATGATCCTGAGAATACAGCCGATGATCCTAAGGCAGATGCTCCGCAAAAATCGGCAGCCAATACACCGCCATTAGTTTCTGCCAATAAAGCCGCGCCAAAAATATCTTTTTTAGAGCAGTTTAAGGCAGACCTGAACGCAATGAGGCTGTCTGATTCATATAAAACAAAATTTAGAAAGTATATAAAAAATCACGAAGATTTTAATGAAAGCTTTGTTGACGCTAATTTCAACCTGTTTGAAAACTATGAAATGGACGCTATACTGGCTGAAATGTCTTTAAGCGAAGAATTTATTGAAAAATATTTTTCAGTGCTTGATAAGGAAAAGATCGCAAGGTATCAGCTTTTCAGCGAGGGCTTTTATATGAAGCATTTTACTGATCTTAACACCGAAACAGTGATCAAAAAAGGCAAAAATGAGTGGAGAAAGAAAGAAAACCGCACAAAGCAGTTTGACGTATTTCTCAGATTAAAGGGAGTGAAAGAGTAATTGATAACGGTAAATGAGGCAAAAAGACTAATTAAAAGAGCTTTGCTTGCTAATATAGTTAGCGAGAAGAAAGATCTTGCGATCACCCCGCTTATATCCGGCAAGCACGGCATCGGTAAATCACAAATGATAAAATCAGTTGCCGCTGATCTAAACGGAGTGTGCATCACGATCGAGGGCGGTACACTTAAAGAGGGCGAAATAACTGGGCTGCCATATCAGTATAAAGATGAAAACGGGAATGTGAAATTTCGCTTTCTTCCTTACTATGCTGTTGAACGTATCCAAAATGAACAGAAAAATATTTTTATGCGTTCCGGAAAGCAGCTTCCTGATGATATTGCATTATTGGGTGATGAAAACAGATATGCACTCGATGATATATCATCCGCCGAGAAAATATCATTGATAAGATCAGGCGCTGTTAAACCCGTTATCATTTTTATTGATGAAATAAACAGAACAGAAAATTCAGTTTACAAGGAACTTATGAACATACTTCTTACACGAAGTGTAAACGGATATGATTTTCCATGGTGGGTATTTTTTGTAGGCGCTATGAACCCAAGTACACAAAACAGCTTGTATGCTACCAATGAAATGGATCCTGCGCAGCTTGACAGATTCTTGAAAATAAAAGTCTCTGACAATACAAGAGAGTGGATAAAATACGGGAAAAGCACGGGGGTGTCTCCTGATATTCTTAATTTCATAAAAGATAATCCAAAATGCCTTTCGAGCAATGACAAGGAATTGCAGGACGATGAAAAACCTACGCCCTCGCCCCGCGGCTGGGATATGGTGGATACGCTGCTAAAAGCCGAACCCGCACTGCGCGACTTTTTTACTGACGCAGAAAACGACCCTAAGGTAGTAGAAAAAGATCTGAAAAACCTTGTATCAGCTAAGCTGGGGTCTTCTGTTGCAACAATGTTTTTTGCAAGCCGAGTATCACAATCAAGGGCATTTACACCCGAGGAAATATTTGCAGACGATGAAAAATTATCAAAGCTTTCAAAGCAAATAGAAAAACTATCAGCGGCAAAGAAAATTCAAACTTGTGATCTTATGCTTGACTATCTGAAAGAAAATATCGAGTTTATGATGCTCGATAAAGAGCGGTTTGATATAAACAAGAAGCAGTTATCTGCGCTTGTAGATATGCTTGATTCTTCTGCAAGACTTTTGTTTGCTCAAAAGCTTTCAAATGCGGTCACTGATGACGGCAACAGCCTTATTGAGCTGCTGTTTGATGTGTTTGAAAAAGATCTGATAGATATGCTGGACCTGTCAGATGAAACTAGAAAACTAATTGAGGAAGCAGACTGTGAATAACAACATAACTGAATATCTTTATAGGATAAAGGATAATATCAAAGCGGTCGAAAATGGTCATCGTGAAATAAGCATATTTGATGAAATAGAGTATGACTTTTATCAGTTTCTCGAACTTATCAAGCTGTTTATGATCTCTGAAAGGGATAGCTATTATGGCTATTTTATGATGAATCTGACTTTTAAAGCCGATTTTTGCAGCAAGACCGTTGCGGGGATCAAACTTAATACCTATCCGCCCGTTATGGATTCTAATCCTTTGCTGCTCTGCAATTTTCCTTTAAAAATGATAATATTTATCATCTGTCATGAGATCGAGCATATAGTTTTAAATCACCCTGCCGAAATGGTTAGAGTTAATCCTACCGGCGATAGTGATATACATGAGAAATTTAACCTTGCGGCGGATGCTTCTGTTAACGACAGATTAAGATACGAGATCAAGAATGAAAACAGAAAATTTATGGCTGTTCCTGACGGTATTATCCTATCGGAAACGCTTAAAAAGATGTTTGATCTTAGAAATGTGCGTCCGCTTGAAAACTACAGCTATTATTTTGATCTAATAAAAAATAAAGATTATCATGATCACGAGCATGATAAAAAAACGGACAGATTCGAAAATGATCCAAGTATTGATGCTGATGAATTTGAAAGTGACGATATTATCACGCAGTACAATTGCGGCAAGACAGAAGATCATAATTGGAGCGACAGCGATGACGCTGACGAAATTACAGATGCAGTCAAGGATCTTATCAACGCTTCTACTGAACTTATGGACGATGAGATCAGAGAAAACATGCCCGGGCATTATTTAGAGCAGGTAAAGCTGATAAATGAGCCGCCTAAAATTTCATGGAAAAAGCTGTTAAAAAAATATGTGGGTACAATTACAGCTAACAAAAAGAAAACACGCACAAGGCTAAACAGAAGACAGCCGAACAGATATGATCTCTCAGGTGAGATAAGTGATAAAATGCTGAAGATCACTGTTGCGATAGATACTTCTGCTTCCGTAACGGGCAAGGAAGTTTCAATGATATTCAATGAGATCTTTACAATACTTGCCAAGAGAAAATATTGTATTACAGTTATTGAGTGCGACAGCGAGATACAGCGTGTTTATACAGTTAGAAAGCCAAGTGATGTTATGCTTGACATTGCAGGGCGCGGCGGAACAGCTTTCACGCCCGTTATCAAGTATATAAATTCGGATAAATATTTCAGAGATTCGCTGCTGATCTATTTTACAGACGGATATGGCGAGAAGAGGATACCAAGGCCGCTTACCTATCGTAATTTGTGGGTCATAACTGGCAGCACTGACGAATTGTCGTTAGAAAACCCATACGGAGCAGTTGTGGGCTTTGAAAAATAAAGCAGGAGTATTTTGGACAATGACGGAAGTATTGACTACTAAAGGCAGACTGATCGGGAAAATTCTTATTGATTGGTCTGAAAATAAAGCAGCGGAAAATGAAAATATCAATTTCAAAAGACCTCTTTGTTCAGGTTTGCAGAATATCCGTTTCACAAGTGATAATCTGAACGAGATCTTCGCGCAGAACGAACGTGATAACGGCTATATAATTTGCTATGAGATCGAGAACTTACATGAAAAAGTGAGTATTTCGCTTGTTCTTGACAAAAGCCGTTTGGGAAAGCGAATGCAGAAAACTTATGAGCAGCTTTTGGCGGCTATGGATCTTAGCGACAATGGGGAGCTGCATATAAAGCTGAAACAATGGGATATATCATCAGAAGCGTCAAATATTTCTCAGATCAAGGGAGTGCTCGATCAGGTTTACGATTATGAAATTTCTTATTTTGAAACGGAGCTGAAAGCATGGCTGACAGACCATAGCCGTAAAATAAAAGCTTTTCCGCAGTTTGACCTTGAAACAGTTGCAAACACGGAATTGCCCGAAGAAATTCTGATCGAGGGAGCAATGAGGGATATTATTTCCAACAAATACGAAAGAAATCTAAAAGCAAGAAGCCGCTGCATAGCCTATTACGGTACAGCTTGTCAGGTATGCGGTTTTGATTTTGGTGCGGTATTTGGCGAGGAGTTTGCAGGAAAAATTGAAGTTCATCACAGAAAACCATTGTATGAGATCAAGGAGAATTATGTGGTTGATCCGATAAAAGATCTTATTCCCGTATGCCCAAATTGTCATCTTATGCTTCACAGCAAAAAAGATGGCGTATATACTGTTGAGGAACTAAGAGAAAAGCTGAAATTATAAACATTTTACAGGCATAAAATGAGCCAACCATTCAAGATGGAACTGATGCAGCTCCATACCAAATCGTGATTATTGGAATTTCCGTTTGTCATATCCAATATCTATCAAGTGCTTCTGAAGAGTATGTCTATGTTGAAGATCCATGATGAGGACGAAGAAAATGCGGATTACGGCAGAGTACGTATGTATCAGGCGCTGCGGTATCAAAAAGAGATCGGCAAGCTTGACGGCATCAAGATACCGTGCTCAAGCTGTCGAAGTGTTATTGAACAATTCAATAGAGCATACCCCGGAATAGTTGTTAATATGTATTGGAAATAATAGAAAGGATAACACTTATGAATGATTACTTGGAGCCATATGAAGATATGTCTGCTTATTCTTTTGCAGTTGCGGAGGAATTTGTTGAACCGATAACGAATGCACTTTGTAAAACCATGGGTTTTGTTTTTGACAGAAAAGAAAATCTAAAAGTTTTTCCTAACAGTAGTTTTAAGGGCAACGAGGTGTTTTGCTTTTACAAAAGCAAAAATGATGAACGTGCTTTTATGATTGCTGTCCAAGGAAACAGTGTATACTGGGGAATTTCAATAAAATGCAAAGCAGAAGATAAGTTATTATTTTACAATACAATAAAAAAATATCTTGAAGATAACAGCGACTATACCGGCATACCGTTTTTGCAGATTGATGAATTTGAAGATCAACTCAGAAAGAACTACTCAAAAATACAGCAAAATCTTTTTGAGAATGATTTAAGGGACGCCGGACTAATATGATCATTTTGTAAATCAGGACATACATAACAAAACAAACCATACCGGCGGTCGCAACATTTGGGGCGGCGATGATCTTGTAAGGGCGGCTAAGAATCTTGACGATGATACACCTGATTTGAGAATAGCCGTTGAGGATTGTCTGGAACAACTTAGAATTCTTTATCCAGATTATAATTTTTCAGCTGTCTATGGAGGTTGATAGTAGTGTCTGTTGGTTTATATCGATATAGTGGAGATATTAATGATAAAAACACTGAACTTATTTTCAGTGAAAATATATCATCTGAGGTTTTCTATCAACGTTATTGGGTTAAGGCAATATGTGAATCCAAAGTTAAACTGTTTAAAGATGGATGCGATTTTGATGTGGGCGATTTAAATATTATTATGTCAGAATTAAATGCATTAGGGGCTTGGGCTACTGAGAATTTATCGGGAATAGATCTTAAATATATGAGTGAAAGAATAGAAAATTTAAAATCAGTTTTACCTCAAGCTTGTAAATGTAAAGGCGGAAAATTTTATATTTTTTAAATACAATAGAAAAATCTTATTCGGATGACGATAACACCTAAATACTTATCGCTTTGCTTCGGGGTATGTTTCTTCTTATCTTGAAAGCTTGGTGCTGGAGGAGTATACGGGGGGTTCAAGCGGGTAAAACAATTCGTTTTTCACATGATCCAAGAAATTTTACAGGAACATCGCTATATAATGAATGGGAGTATTAAAAAAATAAATACGGATATATTGATTTACTACCAGTAGGAGATTTTTGGTATGGAATTAGATGAAAAATTTAATTTACTTAGAACATTAACTCAAAAAATACGTAGTTATGACAAGCATTTAATAGATACTGTTACTTTTTGTAATAATAAAATGTCTTCAATCGTTTATGATTATTATCCATTTGAGGTTGAAATTAGAGATAACAACTTATATTTTTTTATCATAACAAATCGCAGTGAAAAGAAAATGCTATTTTCGTCATCGCTTAATACCGACTTTGATAAGCTTTGTGACAGTTTGATAAAATGTATAACGACAGATGTAAAAAAGCAAATTCCCAAGAAATTTTTAAAAGCAAAGGGGTTCTTATAATGAATGAAAATCAAGCAGAAATAAAAGCCCAAGCTGTTGAAACTGAAATGAAAAAATATTTTGGTAGTTTAGTTTCGGATTTTAATTTGATAGACGCTTTTTACGGCAATGGACATGAAGAATTTAGTCTGGGATTCAAGTATTGTGACTATTTTGATATGCGCTTTAATTATGGTCAAGGTGCTTGCGGATGCTGCATATGTTATGATTGGGGTGATAATAATGAGGCTATACTTATTAAAACCTCAATTGATGGTTGGTGGAAAAAAATTTCAATTCAATGGAAAAAATATTTTCATGAACTTAAAAAAGAACTGGATTTGCGTATTCCCGATGATTATTTAAAAGAATTTTATATAAATCCTAATACCGAAACAAATGTAGTGTGAACTAATGCGAATGCTACGGAACATATGGGGGAGTATGTTGGTCGATTTGGTGAAACAAGTTTTTCAATTGATGTTAGAAAGTTATGTAACTGCTTTAGATCAGGCAATGGGAGAACTTGCGAGCAAACCTTTAGGCAGATATGAAGATCTTAACTTTGGCGGTTGGGTGTTCGGAATTGACACTAAAGAAGGAGTAGTTTTCCATGCATTTTATGAAGGATAGGTGATCATATGAAAATTAAATATATTTCAGATGATTATGAATTATATCTTATACAACAACGATATAGTTTTCAATATGATTTGATTATTGACTGTATAAGTAAAAAAGATAATTTCACAATGTATAAAGTTCAGAAAACATGTCGAAGTGATCCTAGTGATATTATTTATCATGCCTTTTACTATGATCATCAAAGAAAGCATACACCATTAATGATCTTATGAGTGATGATATAGGTGTATTAGAAGATATAACTGATAAAGTGTTGAAGGGAGAGATAGTTTTTGAATGATATAATCAGTACATTTAATGACTTGTATCATAAAATTCAAATATCTCATAATATTTGTTTGGCTGATGTAAGAAATATATGTTTGAAATCTTATAATAATTCTGTTGTTTGCGATGTTGATGGTGGCGCCCCGGAAATATATTACGAAATATTAGAGAGGGATTGTGGGCATTTTGCTGTTTTGAAAATAGAGCGAAACAGTCACGAGATTATATATGAAAGTGTTAATGCTGATTTCGCAGCAATTGCTCTTTTCCTGTTTCTTTCACGTCATCAAATAAAAAAAACTGATAATGATATTGAGATAGAAGAATTTATAAAAAAAGAAATTGCACACGGGAATATAGATTTGGCTAGACAGGTGATTGCAGAAAATTTTGGAGAAAAAACAATTTCGTTTGAAAAAAACGTATTCGATAAAATTTCTGTTATTACTTTGTCTACAAATAAAATTGACATTTTTTATCATGGCAATACAATTTTATTTTGTTCAGAATTTAATAAGCCAGATCTTGAACGTGGATATTTAATTGCATTTAATAAATGCCGTATGATTAATATTTATCATAAAATAATGGTGAATATTACAAATATTATTCCCGATGTTAATGAAAACGAAAATAGAAAACTTAAATATCTATTTTTAGTTGGAGCTATGGAAAAATAAGTATATCAAGTATGATAACGCATACAATTTTTCTTGCTGACGGAGCATTTTTAGAGCCGATAGTTAACGTATTCATGCGAATTATACCAGAGGTATTTCTTAAAGCAATACGCTAAAGAAGAGGTTGCAAAGGTATGCGGATATGAGGTTTCCAAAAAGATATCTCCTGAGTTGCTTGACTCAATATTCAAATCCGGTCAAGCTTCTGATATTACTAAGATTCTTTCGAGATACAATGAAACGACAGGAGAATATACTCCCATTAGTAACACGATTGAATACACGGTTGAATAATAAGGAGGAAAAACAATGACACAATTCACAAAATCATTTCTATGGAGATTCATATTAGACATTATCTTATTGGGGATATTTGTTAGGTTTTGTCAAAATATTATTTTGACAATTACGTCAAGATTCATATCAACCTATTCGACCCCGTTTCTAGTTATTGAAGCGATTGTTGTATCAGTAATCAGTATGCTATTGCAGAAATTACATATATTTCATTAAAAGAAAAGGCTCCAGATTTAATGGAGGCAATGTCTGATCATACTGATGTTACACGGTCAAAACTTGTAATTAATGAAATAAGAAGATTACTGAACTTAGAGGAGGATTTTTATGATAGATGGCAATAATGAGTTAGAAAATCATATTTACTATGTTTGCTTAATAAATGTTATTTTATTTCTGATTGGCGTATTTGTGGCTTATGGTGTTTATTATGAATATTTGTATGAAGGGATATTCACTAACGGTATATCTGATTTCAAAAGATTGATAATATTTAATTTTATATGCTATCTTTTGGTTGTGTATAATGCCGCAGTCATTATAATGGCTATGGGTGAGGGCCTTTTGCTAAGTGCAAGATATAGGAAATTTAATAAGTCAAAAAAATTAGGCTTGAAAATTATTACATCAGCCGTAATAAACCATGATAAAGATTTTTTGTTAAAAAATCGGATACGGGTATTAGTTTTTATTTGTTTGCTTATAGGAGTAGGTGCAGGTATAAATAAAATATTTGAGATCAGCAATATGACAGTATTTGAACAGTTGTCTCTGATATCCGAAATAAATGACGATATAGAATATGATGATCCGATAAGTATTGAAACCGACAGCATTGAGTTATACGATAATCGAAATATTTGGGTAGAAAACAGTGATGGTGTTAATGTAAAACGATCACTAAAATCAAGTCAGGTCGAAACGATCAAGGGCGACAACGGATTTCAAAAAGAAATTCCAGTTGAACGGCATTTTCGAATCTCATATTATAAAAGATCAGGTTATGTAAAAGAAGTTCTGGATATAACGGATACCTCCGATTACAATTTGTCACTTAGTTCTCCATCATATTCATATTTTATAAAACAAAATATTGAAATAAGATTAAGCGTTAATGAAAACAATACAATACTTGTAGAGCGTTCTGGTATTGCAGTGTATGATGATTTAGATCCGAACAGCGTAGAATTAGCTGAGATGGAAAAGAAAATATATTGGTACATTACCTGTGACGGCGAGTTCTATAAGCGCAGTTTAGCTATTCGGTCAAACTGGACAAATATTCTAACTTTTGCTCCTGCCGGAGATTACGCTGTCACTCTTGTTTTGGATAATGACGAAGAAATCGAAGATCAAGCCCCTATCAGCAATACCATTTTATATTCTAAGAGGAGTAAGAATAGTAATTCTGAAGAGTATGAGAGTGTACCACTGGAAAAAGAAGATTGATTATTTTAGGAGGAAAAACAATGACCCAATTCACAAAATCATTCCTAGTGATAGCTTCAATTCTGAAAGAACTTATTCTGAGAAAGTAATTATGTACATTAAAAACAATATTTTGGGAGAAAGAAATGAATAAAATGCAACAAAGCAATAAAAAGCGTAATAAATCATGGTACATATTTGCAATCGCTATGTTTTCGATTTTAGCCGCCAGCATTTATTCATTGTATATTACTAAATCCTATGAAAATATAAGTGTATCCGATGCTGATTATCTTCATCAGGTTAAACTAATTTTAATTGCAAATTTGATTTCCTTTTTTGCTGTTTCGTTTGCTATATCATGTATTTTAACACCTATTGTTCACTTTATTTGGCACCCCGATTCGTCAATTAATAAAGAGTATTATAATAAATATCAAATGAGATTTTATCGTATAGAATCATTTGTAATTACTATTATTTTAATGATCCCTATAATATTTTTGATGAATATATCGAAACAATTTAATTTAAAACATTTTAGTGCATTTGAACAAATGAAAATGTTGGTTTGCGTAGATAAAAATATTAGCGAAGAATCGGAAACAGAAATAGAACTATTTGAGTCGGCTCCATATTGTGAAACATATTGGCGAGGCGAAAAAAAAGTTAATGGTCTGGCAATTCAACTTTTAACATCTGTTGAAAGTGATGATCATAGAAAGAAGTTTCTAATTCCATATAAAGATGCAATAGATTGTTATGAAAAATATAGTAAATCAAAGTATGAAATAATATACTATACAGATAGCAATATTGTTGTTTCTATAAAAAAAATCGACGAAAATTGAAGTGCAAAGTGAATATTTATAATGTTTGGAGGATAATTATGACACAATTCACAAAATCATTCCTATAGCGATTCATATTAGACATTATCTTATTGGGGATATTTGTTAGGTTTTGTCAAAATATTATTTTGACAATTACGTCAAGATTCATATCGACCTATTCGACACCGTTTCTTGTTATTGAAGCGATTGTTGTATCAGCAATCAGTATGTTGTTTATCTGCTTTATCACATACTGGAATATCGGTGTTATTTCAAAGAAAGATTGTTATCATAAGGAGGAATATAGTATGGTATTAAGAATGATAATATCTGAAAAATGGATTCATATAAATAGTTATGATGTTTGCTTTGATTATAATGTTAAGTCTGTAATAATTTTAAAACAAAAGATAATTGTACAGCTAGAAATCGGAGATTTATATGCTGTTGATATGGCAGGTAACATTATTGAAAAAAATAATAAGCCTTTTCAAAGATCAGACTTAGATAAAGATTTTATAGTAGAAATTAATCAGAATAATCTATATTTTAATAACTCTGCCGTTTATTTTGAACATAACATTTATTCTTTTGTTTTATTTGATGATAGGATAATTATAATGTACCCTAGAACCTGAACACAAAATTGCCAAAACATCGTGACAGTGGTA
>OIYP01000581.1_pt1 | contig 23126 bp, 16 predicted proteins | sample 1588261 | NCBI WGS metagenome assembly OIYP01 (sample SAMN03283293) | human gut metagenome | biome: human-associated habitat; material: feces | host: Homo sapiens | place: Peru | collected 2012
CAGTGGAGTCGTCTGTGCCGCAGACGACGGCCACGCGCATCTGCCGCCGCTCATGCCGGGCATGGGCCGTCAGGGTATCGAATGTCACAGGCATATGTCGTTCGTATATAACAGTGGTGTTGGTGGGTAGCCCGTACCGGGCCTTCGGATTTTGCCTCAAAGGTAGCACAAAGAATCGGTACTCCGGCCATCGGCGGCGTCCATTTTTTCGCCATCCGCCTGTCAGACCAACCCGGTGACGGTTTGGGACAACACCGCGTATGCCTTTGTTGCGATTCACTTCAGGGATGGTTAGATTGGGGCAGATAGGTAATACAGCATGAGGCGCCAGCTTGCCTGATCTTTGATTTGTCGTTTGCATTCTATAAAAGATCGGCAAATTTGATGGTTAATTTCAAGTGGCAGTGATTGGGCCGTCTGCATTTATGTGTATCTTTGTGGCGACTATATATAAAACTTGTGCTTGTGGGGCGAGCAGGGCTTTATGCGGGTTGGGCTTGTGTCTTATGAATTTTTCCACCTCACGAATAATGAGGAGACAATGTTGGAAGTCTATCCTTATGGCCTATGGTGATAGCCATTGGGATTATCCGGATCCCAGGTGTCCCCACTCTCCAAAATTCGAAAGATGCTTCTATATAGAATAAAATGCATGGCAGTATTGTTCTTCTCGGCTGTTGGCCTATTGTCTGCGCAGCGCACGGTTGTGTTGCGTGACCGGCAGGACAGTACGGGAATCGAGGGCGTACAGCTCCTATTCCGGGATGGCAGCAATAATATAGTACTGGCCGCCTTCACTGACAACAGAGGACAATGCGATGTAGGTGATGCCATATTGGAAAAATCCAGCTCCTTGAAGTTTCAACGTGTGGGTTACTCTACCGACAGCGTAGCGCTTTCTGCATCATTGGCATTTCCCCTCGTCGTCTACCTGCGTCCTTCGGGAAATCTCAAGGGGGTGACCGTCGACGCTCGCCGGTCTCTATATAAGTTTCTGCCGAACAAGTTGGCATACCAAGTGGATAGAGACTCTTCCATGCGGGACAAGAGCTCGTTTGAGGCCCTTCAGAATATGCCGGGGCTGATAGTCACAAATGCGGGGGATTTCAAGACGATCGATAACAAGACATTGATTTTCAAAATGAACGGATTGCGCAATCCCTTGCTTGGGGGTAATATCAAAAATGTGCTTGACGCGCTTCCTGCCAATACGCTCAAACGCATAGAGTCTTCAACGGAATATGGCAACAGCAGCCCGACCCTTGTCGTCAACTTCGTCACCAAGGGACAGGTGGAGGGCTATCTTGCCGCAGCCACCAACAATGTCGGTGACAGGCAGTGGTTCAGTTCACTCTATGGACTTACAAAAGCGAACAGGCTGACCATCGACGCCTGCTACAGCGGCACGCTTCGGTACGGGCACCCTAGCGACAGCCGCACGACAGAGGAGCGTGAGAGCGGCGATGTGCTTCAGCTGGATCGTCTCATCCATGCGCAAGGCGTTAGAAGCTACCGCCCTAGTTATGAGGTGACCGCATCCTATGACATAGACGACCATTCTATCATCAGCGTCTATGGCCGGTTCTGCCATATCAACAACGAGCGGGACAACGAGACCGAGACGGTCTCGCTCTTGGGCAGGCGGCCGGGGCAGTTTGCCACTATCGACAAGTTGCGGAAAATGACAGGCCGCAGCCATGAATATTGGGCTGAGGCCTATTTTGAACGCGGCTACGGGGAGAATGCGGAGGACGGTCTGTTCAACGTCGGCTATCTCTTTGACGGTGATGACAGCAAGCCCACCAAGACCGAGGTGACTGGCACTTTCGCCACAGACCCTGACCTACTTGGCGCTGTCATCAGCAACGACTACTACAGCTATACGCAGCGCCAGCAGACTTATTCCCGCAATCACACGCTGGAAACGTCTTTCCGAAGGAAGTGGCGGGGAAAACATTATGTGGAATGCAATGCCAAGGTCAGGTTCTCAGAAAATTCCGATAAGAAGCAGCTTTTCAGTGAAGCCCTCTCGCCAGCAGGTGATGCCGAGAGAAACTCTTACTACAACTCACAGCTGACCAGTGAGCTCTACCTGAACTATGGATTGTAGCTTCCGGTCTTCAATTTTCACGCTGCCGCTATCGGCCGGCTCTATCACAATTACCTGCACAATTCAGACGGCGATGAGAACAAATACTCCCGCAACTTTATGGAGGATGGTGCGGTTCTCTTCGTGCAATACACACCACAGCCAAGCCTTCGGTCCGAACTGCACCTCAGCCTTGTCAGCCGTGTGCCGAGTGCCGGTGCCATGAACCCCTATGTAGACAGAAGTGTCGCAGGACAGATTTCGTATGGCAACCCCCGTTTGTCTGGTGAGCACATATGGTCCGGACAGGCCCTGCTTTCTAAGATTATGGGAAAGGCTTACGCACAGCTGACAGTCACCGGTGCCTATTGCCCCAATCTCATAGCTTCCTATACGTTCATGCAGGACGACCTCAGGCATGTCACGGTGTCCAACAACGCTGAGCAGTTTTATACGGACGTCAACCTTTCCTCCAATGCCCAGGTAAGTCCATCGACCTATATGAGTCTGTGGGCCACATACAGATATGCCACCTATAACATGGCTGGCTATAAAAGCCATGGTTCCAATTGGTCGACAGGCGGTTACATCAGCCAGCGCCTTCCTTGGAACTTATCGTTGGAGATGTCTGGGGACTATACCTCTGGCGCCATTCTCACAAACGGGAAAGCACAACAGACTTACAACTACAGTGTTTCCCTGCACAAGGAGTGGTGCAAGAACAAACTGCAAATGACGCTGGGTGCCGCTTCATTTATTCCTGTGTACAACAAGAAGGTGCGAGACATCTATGCAGAGGGCTTCCATAGCCACGAATATACGCGCTCGTTCAAGGCTTCCTATTTTGTGAAGCTGGCCTATAGCCTTGGCAAGCTCCAAGTGCGAGTAAAACGCTCCCAGCATACCATAGACAATGATGATGTCAAGACAGATTATGACAAATGATGTAGAGCAAATACTCAGGCTAGAGGTTGCCTGGTAAAACTTTTGCACCTGTTCATTTGCGGTGCCCTGAACTGTGGGTGCCCCCGCCTGATGATATGTCAATACCACATTCGAACCTCTGGAAGGGGGTGGAATATTCCCCTACCGGGCTTTAATGTATCGCGTTAGATCGCTATATTATGGCACACGGAAAGTTCATCTCCAGTGCCAGCGTGCTCCCCTGTCGGTCAAAAAATCGAGTTTAACACAGCTTGCTTTCGGCGCTCGGAAACTGTATCTTTGTACCAGAGGAAACGGCTATCCCATGCGGGTAGCCGTTTTTTGTGCCCTGCAGCGCCCGGTATCGCCATCATATGGCAAAATTTGGGCCGTTTTTCCGGGCAACTTCCCTAGGGCCCGGTAAAATTTGCTCCGAGCTAATTCTGATTTGCCCTAGGGAAGTTTCGCTGAAGTCCCGATTTAACATTCCGCGCCGGCCCGAAGGTTAAATAGGTTAAGGTGCCATTCCGGTAATTGGAGAGAAAAAGTGAAGCGGCGGTTGGCGCGGTGCTATATTATGGGGGATTTGCGCGTACAGATATCTTTCGGCGTGGAGTGCGCCTTCTCTGGGTTCTTGCCCAAGTGTGTGGTCGGAATGTGAGTATGGCGGAGGCATGAAAAACAATTGCGCCCACTTCATCGGCTTAGGGCAGGCATCTGAAGTCCGCGCCTCGTTCGCTGAAGTGGGTGCACACGCGTGTGATGTGGACTAGGAGGGGATCGAACCCTCGTCCAAACAGGGAAACAACAAACTTTCTACATGCTTATCTTTGCCTAGGTTTTCGAGCTACAGCCGGACCAAAGCCACCGCCTGAAGCCTTATCCTCTAAGATTTCGTCGGATCCGCGAGGCCGAACCGCGACTATTCCCGATATTGCTGCACCGCAGAATCAAGCCGCCTCGGAAAAACGGCGCTTGTGCGATGTCTCGTCCCGACAATCGTTAGCCGGGATTAAGCCGATCTACTGTACTTCAATCAAGCAGCGAGAGCGTAGTTGTTTTCGCCAATTAAATTTCTGAAAGCCGAGATTAAAGTGCCCACTCTCAGGCGCACTGCATGCTTATCTGCCACTCCGACCTGCTGTCAAATCCAGTCTAGCCCGTAGCAATTGTCGAGCAAAGATAGTGATAATCCGCGTATCGGCAAATTGTCTGACTGCCAGTTAACCTTAATTATAAGGGCTTGACGCCGGGATTCCCTTCTGAGAATCCCGGCGTCAAGCCTTGTTACAGATTGGACGTATGCCCTTTTCTTGTTACTGGGCAGCGGTTGTTTGCGCCGCAGGAGCGGTCAGTCGATGTAGCTGGGCGGCAACTGCCGGCAGTTGTATTGTGAGGCCATCACTTCGCCATAGGCGCCGGCGGAGCGGAAGGCGATAAAGTCGCCGCGGCGTGTCGCTGGCAGTGCGATGCCTTTGGCAAAGACATCGCTGCTCTCACAGATGGGGCCGACGACGTCGTAGGTCGCTGTCGGATTGTCCGCCTTGCTGCTGAGGTTCTGGATGTCGTGCTTAGAGCCATACATGGCCGGACGCACCAGTTCGGTGAAGCCAGCGTCGACAATGACAAACTGCTTGGCGTGACCCTGTTTGACGTAGAGGGTGCGGGCAATGAGTGTGCCGCATTGTGCCACGACCGAGCGGCCCAGTTCGAAGTGCAGCGTCTGTTGTGGCCCAAGGGGCAAGTGCTTGGCAAAGATACCGAAGTAGGTGCTGAAATCGGGGATAGGGTTGGCGTCTGGCGTGTCATAGTCGATGCCGAGTCCGCCACCCACGTTGATCGTTTGCGTCGAGATTCCCTCCTTCACCAGCATGTCCTGAATCTCGACGATGCGCTTGCAGAGGTGCTCGAACACCGTGAGGTCGAGTATCTGGCTGCCAATGTGGAAATGCAGTCCCGTGTAGTCCACGTTCGGGAGTGCCTGAGCCTTGCGTATGGCCGGGACGACGTCTTCTATGGCGATGCCGAACTTGTTCTCGTTGAGGCCCGTCGTGATTTTCTCATGGGTGTGTGCGTCTACGTTGGGATTGACGCGGAAGGCCACACGCGCCACGACTCCCTTCTTTCCGGCCAGTTCGTTGATGACTTCGAGTTCGGGCAGGCTCTCGACATTGAAGCAGGCGATGCCGGCGTCAAGAGCCAGATTGATTTCCCAATCGGCCTTCCCGACACCGGCAAAGACAATGCCTGCTGCCGGGAATCCGGCGAAGAGCGCGGCTTCCACCTCGCCGCCGCTGACACAGTCGGCACCGAAGCCTGCGGCGGCAATCTGTCTGAGAATGGCTGGATTGGCATTGGCCTTGATGGCATAGTGGACATGGAAATTGTCGTGTCCGGCCGTGGTTTGCCCGATGGCAGCCAGGGTCTGTCCGAGTAGGGTGGTATCGTAATAGTAGAAAGGTGTGCGCAGGCTGTCGAAGCGGCCGACAGGGAAAACGGTGTGGTGCATGTTGTGGTGTTGGAAATTTTTCTTGGAGGGTGAAGGGGCGGAGGTCATTCCGCCTTGGCGAAGAGTTTCTTGCTCAGTGCTTGAAGGGCTGCTTTCTTGTCGGCCTTGCGAACGAGGAATGAGATGTTGTGGTTGCTGCCGCCATAGGAGATCATGCGCACCGGCACTTGGCCCATGGCGTCGGTGACGAGCGTCTCGAAACCGACATTGTTCCAGCTCAGGTCGCCGACAACGCAGATGATGCACATGTTCTCGTCGACTTCGACGGTGCCATATTGTTTCAGCTTCTCGAGTATGGGAACCAGGCGGCTCGTACTGTCGATGCTCAGCGAGACGCCCACTTCGGAGGTGGCCACCATGTCGATGCTTGTGTTGTAATCCTCGAAAATCTCAAAGACCTTGCGCAGGAAGCCCGTGGCCAACAGCATGCGGCTCGACACGATCTTGATGGCCGTGATGTCGTCTTTCGCGGCGACGGCCTTGATGCGGCCCTTGACCATCTCATTGTTGATGAGTGTACCGGGAGCGGAGGGATCCATGGTATTGAGCAAGCGCACCGGCACGCCGGCATAGCGGGCGGGTTGTATGCAGGTGGGATGAAGGATCTTGGCACCGAAGTAAGCCAGCTCTGCCGCCTCCTCAAAGTTGAGCTGTCGCACAGGCTGTGTGCCTTCGACGACACGCGGGTCGTTGTTGTGCATGCCGTCGATGTCAGTCCATATCTGTATCTCCTCGGCACGGAGAGCCGCTCCGATGAGGCAGGCTGTGTAGTCACTGCCGCCGCGTTGCAGGTTGTCTATCTCTCCCTTGTGATTGAGGCAGATGAACCCCTGTGTGATGTAGATATCGTAGTCAGGCGCATGGTTCAATATTTCCGTCAGGCGCTGGCGGAGATAGGGCAGATCCGGCTCGCCGTTCTCTGTGAGGCGCATGAAGTCCAGGGCCGAGATGAGTTTCACCTTGACACCCTGTTCCCTGAGATAGTTGGTCACCATGTTCGTGCTCATGATTTCGCCTTGGGCGAGAATGGTCTTCTCGGTGACGTCGGAGAAGTCGGCACTGGAGAATGAGTGGAGGAACATGAACTCGTCTTCCAGAAAATCCGTGGTCTCACTGGCGATGCCGGCATCGCTGTAGAGCTCGCGGACATGCTCCATATACTTGCTGCGCAACTTGTTGATGACGTTGTTGGCGGCCTCAGTGTTCAGCTTCTTGAAATAGTCGGCCACCTCTACCAAGGTGTTGGTCGTGCCCGACATGGCTGATAGCACCACGATCTTTTGTTCTCCGTCGGTGATCAGTTTTGAGACGTCTTTCATGCGCTGTGGCGAACCAACGGAGGTACCGCCGAATTTCAGTATCTTCATATCTTGTTTTCTTATGCTTAGGGAATGGGGGCTGTTCCGGTGTGTGCCTAGTCTGTGGGTTCTTCTGCGGTGTCTGCGGGGTGGGGAGTGACGTCGGCACTGGATGCTGGCGCGGCGGCTTGGCCGTCCTGCTCTTTCAGCGTGCCGTCTTCACAGCGGTAGACGATGCCCGGATATTGTTCGAGCAGGTGTAGGTTGTGCGTCACCATGACAACGGCCGTGCCGCGTTCGCACTGGCGGCGCAGCAGGCGCATGACTTCCGCGCTGTTGCCTTGGTCAAGATTGCCGGTGGGCTCGTCGGCCAGAATGATTTTTGGGTCGTTGATCAGGGCGCGCGCTATCGAGGCACGTTGCTGCTCGCCGCCGGACAGTTCATGTGGGAATGCTTGTATCTTGTCTGCCATGCCCACCTCGGAGAGTACCTCTTCGATTCGGCGGTGGCGGAGTTTCTTCTTGCTCCAGCCGGTGGCACGAAGCACAAAGTCGATGTTCTCGAACACAGTGCGGTTGTCAAGCAGCTGGAAGTCTTGGAAGACGATGCCGAGCTGGCGGCGGAGCATGGGCAGTTGCTTGCGCTTCAGCATGTGCAGGTCGTAGTCCAAGATTTGGGCGGTGCCGTCCTTGCTGGCAATGGGCAGTTCGCCGTAGAGCGTTTTCAGCAGGGACGTCTTGCCCGTCCCCACCTTGCCGATGAGGTAGACAAATTCGCCCTCAGCGATGTGGAAGTCGATATGATCCAGCAGGGTTTTGCCGGCCACTTCCACCTTGATGTTTTCTAGGTTGATCAACATGAGGTGTGCTATTGTTCTCCGTGTGTCGGGGCTATTTTGCGTCAGTCCAACTTCAGTACGGCCAGGAACGCCTTCTGGGGCACCTGTACGTTGCCGATTTCCTTCATTCGCTTCTTGCCGCGTTTCTGTTTCTCGAGGAGCTTGCGTTTTCGGCTGATGTCACCGCCGTAGCACTTGGCCGTCACGTCCTTTCTGACCTGCTTCACTGTCTCGCGGGCCACAATCTTGGCGCCGATGGCGGCCTGGATGGCGATGTCGAACTGCTGGCGCGGCAGCAACTCCTTGAGCTTCTCGCACATGCGGCGTCCGAAGTGTACGGAGTTGTCAATGTGGGTCAGCGTGGAGAGTGCGTCGACGGGCTCGCCGTTGAGCAGGATGTCGAGTTTTACCAGTTTGGACGGGCGGAACTCCAGCGGGTGATAGTCGAATGAGGCATAGCCGCGGGAGATGGATTTCAGTTTGTCGTAAAAGTCTATGACAATCTCGGCAAGGGGCATGTCATAGTAGAGCTCGACGCGGTCGCCCGACACATATTCCTGTTTGATCAGTTCGCCGCGCTTGCCGAGACAGAGCGTCATGATGTTGCCAATGTATTCCGTGCGGGTGATGATGGAGGCCCTGATGTAGGGCTCCTCGATATGGTCTATCTCCGTGGCCTCAGGCATGCCGGCCGGGTTGTGCACCTCTTTCATCTCGCCGTGCTTGTCGAAGATATGGTAGCTCACGTTGGGCACGGTCGTGATGACATTCATGTTGAACTCGCGATCCAGGCGCTCCTGCACGATTTCCATGTGCAGCAGGCCGAGAAAACCGCAGCGGAATCCGAAACCCAGTGCCACCGATGACTCTGGCTGGAATGAGAGTGAGGCATCGTTGAGCTGCAATTTCTCAAGGCTGGCGCGGAGCTGCTCGAAATCCTCCGTCTCAATGGGGTAGACGCCGGCGAAGACCATCGGCTTCACCTCCTCAAAGCCCGATATGGCTTTCTCGCAGGGCGCGTCGACGTGGGTGATGGTGTCGCCGACCTTCACCTCGGTCGCGGTCTTGATGCCGCTGACGATATAGCCCACGTCGCCACAGTGGAGCGACTTGCGCGGTGAAAGCTGCATCTTCAGCACGCCCACCTCGTCGGCGTTGTAGCGCTTCTGTGTGTTGACGAAGAGGATATCGTCGCCTTGGCTGATGTGCCCGTTGACGATCTTGAAATAGGCGATGATGCCCCGGAAGGGGTTGAACACAGAGTCGAAGATGAGGGCCTGTAGCGGTGCGTCCTCGTCGCCGACAGGGGCCGGTATGCGCTCGACGACTGCACTCAGAATGTCGTCGACGCCCTGTCCCGTCTTGCCGGAGGCGCGGATGATCTCCTCGCGCTTGCAGCCGAGGAGCTCGATGATTTCGTCCTCCACCTCTTCAGGCATGGAGTTGGGCATGTCGCATTTGTTGAGTACGGGGATAATCTCCAAGTCGTGCTCGATGGCCATGTACAGGTTGGAGATGGTCTGTGCCTGTACGCCCTGCGTGGAGTCGACGACGAGCAGGCAGCCCTCGCAGGCGGCGATGCTGCGCGACACCTCGTAGGAGAAGTCCACGTGCCCCGGCGTGTCGATCAGGTTGAGCCTGTACTGTTCGCCGTGGTGGTTATAGTCCATCTGTATGGCATGGCTCTTGATCGTGATGCCGCGCTCGCGTTCCAGATCCATGTCGTCCAGCATCTGTCCCTCGGTGACCTGTATGGTCTGTGTGCGTTCGAGCAGGCGATCCGCCAGTGTGCTTTTGCCGTGGTCGATGTGGGCGATGATGCAGAAATTCCTGATATTCTTCATTCCGGTGTCGTGGTAAAGTGGGGTGGGCGCAAGGCGCATGGTGAAAGGCTCCCTTTCGGGATGGGGCGGGATTTGTGGACGGGCGTTTGCCGCCAAGGGGCTGGGAATCAGAATTTCTCAGCGGCGTCGAAACTGACGGCGTGCCGGAGATCCTTCTCCGAGAGGTGCACTTCGTCGGCGGCCTTGATGGGCCAGTCTATGCCGAGTGCCGGGTCGTCATAGCGGATAGAGCACTCATCCTCCGGGGCATAGCGGTTGTCCACCTTGTAAGTGAACACGGCCTTCTCAGAGAGAACTTGGAAGCCGTGGGCGAAGCCACGCGGAATGAAGAGCTGCTTGCGGTTGTCCTCGCTGAGCTCCACCATGACGTGCTGGCCGAAGGTTGGAGAGTCCTTTCTCAGGTCGACGGCCACGTCGACGACGGTGCCTTGTATGACACGCACGAGTTTGGCTTGCGAACTGTTTCCTTTCTGGTAGTGCAGGCCACGCAGCACGCCCCGGCTGGAGAGCGATTGGTTGTCTTGCACGAAGTGAACCTCGTGGCCGATATGCTGGTTGAAGTCGGCTTCGCGCCATGTCTCCATGAAGTAGCCCCGTGGGTCTTCGAAGACCTTGGGGGTCAGTACCCATACGCCGGGGATAGCCGTTTCCTGATATTCCATTATATAGTTTGTCTGTCAGTTGTTTCGTTGTCGTTGCGCAGCAACAGTTTGTCGCCCTCTTTGACGAAGCGGACTTCGCCCTTAGGCGGGTTCTCGCCGACGAGGGCATCGCAGAGCGTGTCCTCGACATGCTCTTTGATGGCCCGTTTGAGTGAGCGGGCGCCATATTGTGTGTCGAAGCCATGGTCGACGATGTAATCGACGAGGTCATCAGTGACGCGCAGGGTGATACCCATGTTCGCAATGCGCTTGCAGAGCTCGCCGAGTTCCAGACGGGCTATCTTCTTCGCGCTCTCCTTGTCGAGCGGGCGGAAGAGTATGATGTCGTCCAGACGGTTGAGAAACTCTGGGGCAAACTGCCGTTTGAGGGCTTTGCGGATGATGCTGTCGGCCATACCGGCAGTGTTGCTGTCAGTGTTGAAGCCGATGCCTTTGCCATATTCGCCGAGTTGCCGCGTGCCGCTGTTGGAGGTCATGATGATGATCGTGTTGCGGAAGTCCACGGTCGTGCCGTTACCGTCGGTCATGCGGCCCTCGTCCATCACTTGGAGCAAGGTGTTGAACACGTCAGGGTGCGCCTTCTCTATTTCGTCGAGCAGGATGACAGAGTAGGGGTGACGGCGCACGCGCTCCGTCAGTTGTCCGCCCTCTTCATAGCCGACGTAACCCGGAGGGGCCCCGACCAAGCGGCTGGTGCTGTACTTCTCTCCGTATTCGCTCATGTCGATGCGTATCAGGGCATCCTTGCTGTCGAACATGTACTTAGCGAGGCATTTCACAAGGTGCGTCTTGCCGACACCGGTCGGGCCGACAAACATGAACGTGCCGATGGGGCGGTCTGCGCCTTTGAGTCCGATACGGCTCATTGTGATGGCGCGCACCAGTTTCTCTACGGCCTCGTCTTGGGCGATGACCTGGCTTTCGAGCACGCCTTTCATGTTGCGCAGGCGCTCGCTCTCGCTCTTCTTCATCTTGCCGGCCGGCACGCCGCACATCATCGAGACCACCTCGGTGACATCGTCCGTGTCGACGATGAGGCTTTGCTGTTTGAGCGTCGCTAGCCAGGTCTCGTTCATCTGGTCGAGCTCACGCGTCATGTCGCTGACGGCATCGCGCAGGCGGGCGGCCAGTTCGTAGTCTTGCTTCTTGGCGGCGGCGGTCTTTTGTGCCTTGAGAGCGGCTATCTCCTCCTCCTTGTTCCGGATTTCGCGCGGCACGGTGGCGTTGGTCAGGTGGACACGGCTGCCGGCCTCGTCCATGGCGTCGATGGCCTTGTCGGGCAGGCAGCGGTCAGTGACATAGCGTGTGGTCAGACTGACGCAGGCTTCCAAGGCGGCGTCGGTGTATTTGACGTCGTGGTGCTCCTCGTAGCGTTGGCGCAGGTTGCGCAGGATGTCGAGTGTCTCTTCCGGTGTGGCGGGTTCGAGCATGACTTTCTGGAAGCGGCGCTCCAAGGCACCGTCTTTCTCGATGGTCTTGCGGTATTCGTCGATGGTCGTGGCACCGATGCACTGCACTTCGCCGCGCGCAAGGGCGGGCTTCAGGATGTTCGCGGCGTCGAGTGTCCCGGCGGCGCTTCCGGCACCGATGATGGTGTGTATCTCGTCGATGAAGAGAATGATCTCACCGTGTGAGCGCAACTCCTCAATGAGCTTGCGCAGGCGCTCCTCAAACTGTCCGCGGAACTGTGTGCCAGCTACGACCGCAGCCATGTCGAGGGCCACGATGCGCTTCCCGAGCAGGGCGTGCGGGGCCTTGTGGGCGGCGATGAGCTGCGCCAGTCCTTCGACGACGGCACTCTTGCCCACACCGGGCTGCCCGATGAGGATGGGGTTGTTCTTCTTGCGGCGGCAGAGAATCTGTGCCATGCGCAGGGTCTCGTTGGCGCGTCCCACGACAGGATCCAATACGCCGGCCTCAGCCTTGCTGGTCAGGTCGACGCCGAACATGTCCAACATCGGCGTCTCAGAGTTCTCCTGTCCGCGTCCGGCGTCGTAGTCGGCGGCGCCGTTGGGCTTCCCGCCGTTGAGCGGTGTGGGCTCTTCGTCCGTCATGCCGAAGGCCGATTTCACGCCAGGGCGTATGTTGAGTTTTTCGATGACGCGCAGAAATGTGACGCCTCTGTTGTTGAGATATTTGCGGGCTATATTGTCGCCGTCGTGCAGTATGCTGAGCAGCAGGTGCTCGGGGGTGACAAGGCTGTCACCGAGCCGGCGGGCTTCAAGCTGGGCGATGCGCAGCAGGCGCTGTGCTTCGACGGACACCACTGGCTCCTCACCGCTTTCGCCCGTGTCTGCGTTCCGGTTGGCGTTGAAGCGCTTGCCGGTGGCGAACTCTGCTACCAGATTGTCCTCGTCCGCGCTGTCCATGCCCAGGCTTTGCAGGATACCCGAAGCGGTGCCCCCGCCACGGATAATGCCGATGAGCAGGCACCCAGACTTGATTTCCTTCTCGCCAAGGTCGGCAGCGGCGTTGCGGCTGAGCGTCAACACGTGAGACAGTTCGTTGGTCCAGTTATTGTTCATTGTCTTTTACTCCTTATATTATACATAGGTCCGGTCGGCCTGAAGCTGGTCGGCCTAATGAATAAGAACGGTGCAAATTGTGTGCCATGTGGCGGGGCGCTCTGTCCTTTCTGAAGCGGACAATCTTTGCACTTGCAAAGTTAGTGCAAATGATTGGATTAGCCGAGACTTTCCGACTGATTTGCGTGACAGGGCGCGGGCTGGCTCCTGAACCGAAAAGCCATGCGGCCATGTTGCCCGGCAACTGGGGTGGCGTCTCGTGCCACAGTGCCAGGCCGGGTGGCCGCAGGTGCCGTGTTGCCTCTTCCTCAGCGCCTCTCCCTGAAGATGAGGGCGAAGAGCAGGAGAACGGCGAGTGAGTAGCCGGCAAAGATGAACCAGCAGGCGCGCCACCCTGCCAGTTTGTCGATGACCGCGTCGTTGTAGACGAAGTGGTTGACCACCTTCTGGGCGGCGAAGGTGCCGATGGCGGCCCCCAGTCCGTTGGTCATGATCATGAAGAGGCCTTGGGCACTGCTGCGGATTTCGCCCTTGGTGTTGCGATCCACGAAGAGGGCACCAGAGATGTTGAAGAAGTCGAAGGCCACGCCGTAGACGATCATCGACAGCACGAACATCCATACGCCCGTGCCGGGATTGCCGGCACCGAACAGGCCGAAGCGCAGCACCCATGCCAACATGGCAATCATCATGACGCGCTTGATGCCGTAGCGCTTCAGGAAGAAGGGAATCATCAGGATGCAGCAGGTCTCGCTGACCTGCGAGAGGCTGATGAGGGCGTTGGCATTGTTGGCGCCGAAGGTGTTGGCAAATTCAGGGATATCCTTGAAACTGGTGATGAACGGGTTGGCATAGCCGTTGGTGATCTGCAGGCTGACGCCGAGCAGCATGGAGAAGATGAAGAAAATGGCCATGCGGCGCTGGCGGAACAGCTTGAAGGCGTGCAGTCCCATGGCCTCGGCGATGGTCTTGGCCTCACCGCGCGGACTCGTGGGGCAGCCGGGCAGTGTCGGGGCGTAGGCGGCGAGCACGATGCTCAGGGCACCCGATAGGAGCAGCTGGTGTGGTGAGGCCTGTATACCGCAGTTGTTGACCGCAAGCATGGTGCAGATGAAGCCGATGGTGCCAAACACCCGGATCGGCGGAAAGTCCTTGATGGTGTCGAGTCCTGCGCGTGTCAGTCCGTTGAAGGCCACGGCATTGCTCAGGGCCAATGTCGGCATATAGAAGGCCACGCTCAGGGTATAGAGGGTGAAGAGCGGCGCCATCTCGACAGCGCTGCCGGCCCGTAGCGCATAGCAGCCGGCGGCGAGCATGAAACCGCCGGCCAGCAGGTGGCAGAGGCCGAGCAGGCGCTGTGCCGGTATCCAGCGGTCGGCCACGATGCCCACAAGGCCGGGCATGAAGATGGACACAATGCCCTGGACGACATAGAACCAGCCGATATTGGGCCCCAGGCCATGTTGGGCCAGATAGGTGCCGAGCGACGTCAGATAGGCGCCCCATACGGCAAACTCCAGAAAATTCATCGCCGTCAGGCGTGCTCTGAGTGGTAGCTGTTGCATATTGGTGTAGTGCTTGTTTTTGGGTGATGCGGTGACAGTGTGGCCCGGTGCTATTGTGTGGCGGCGGCTATGGCTGCGCGCAGTTTTTTCACAGAGGCCTTTTCGACGAACACCGTGCGCACCGTTCCGGAGGCGTCACTGACGTAGACACGGGGAATGGTGCGCGTGGCGAAGCGGGCATAGACGGTGCGGTCTGTCTGTGCGCTGTAGGGCAGTGACAGCCCCTGTTTCGCCCAGTAGGTGGCCACGTCCAGGGCCCCTTCTTCGCGGCTGATGCAGACGAAGCTGGCGGCCTCGCCCGTCTCGTCGTAGAGCGCCTGCACGGTTGGCAGGAGTTTGCGACAGTCGCTACAGGCTGTGTTGAAGAAGACGATGACACTTGGCCGCCCGCTCAGTGTCGCTGGAGACGCGGCAGTGCCGTCTGCCAGTGTGACGTCGAATGCCGGCAGGCGGTCGCCGGCCTTGATCACGTCTGCGCTTTCGTCCGTGACGGCCTCTTCTTCGCCAAAGGAACATGCCGCCAACGCCGTGCCGTCGAGACACATCAGCAGTGCCAGCGCCAGCAGGCGCAGGCGGGGCAGGAGAGTGGCGCTAGTGGCTTCTATGGTTTTCATGCTCATCGTGTATGTGTGGGGTGTGTGCGGGCTTGGCCCTTGCTGTCACAGGCGGTGGCGTCAGGAGCGACTACAAATGTACAAACTAACTTCGGTTTGGCCGCTTCTTCCGTGAGGAAATGTGAACCTGCCCGGTGGCTTTGCACGGTTGGGCGCAGTTGGGCTCTGCACCAGCTCGCCCACATGATCAATTTTCGACTTTAACACTGCTTGCGTTCGGCGCCGGAAAGCCGTATATTTGCTATAGAGGATAAGGGTCTTCCGCGCGGAAGGCCCTTTATTGTGCCCTGTCGGGGCTCGCATCGTCAGCATATGGCGAAATTTGCTCCGGGTTTCAGAGAAACTTGCCCTAGCCCTAGAAAAATTTGCTCCGAGCTAATTTGAATTTGCCTTGGGGAAGTTTTGCCGGAGTCCTGTTTTAACAGTCTGAATCCGGTTGAAGGTTAAAAAGGTTAAGGTGCCGTTTCGGCCATCGCGACGAAAAAGTGAAGCGGCGTGTGGCGCGGTGCTATATTATGGGGTGCTTTGTCAAGGTGTGCGGCAAAAGCCTTGGAACGGTTTTGCGCTTCATAGCTCCCCCTGTATTTCATCATGTCCCTCACAGCCTTTCGGCCACATACAGAAAATCTCCCGCGCGATGTCCATTGGCCGGACATGCGCGGGAGATATAGGGTCAGGTGTGAACACGCGGGCGCTCAGTGGCGCGGGGGCATTTCTTGTTGAACCCCAATCGGTCATTAGACCGTCATGGGAACAGCTCTGACATTCCTTGTTGGCCACATCACGGGGGCCATGGCACAGGCGTTCTTGCACGGTTGCCACTCAACGCGGCAGGGAGAGGCAAATGGACTTTCGGCGCAGTCTCCTGTAGTTCTTTCAGAACTTCTTTCCCCGCGCGATGTTGAAGAAGGTCAGCCAGAGGATCTTGAAGTCGAGTCCCCAAGAGCGGTGCTGGAGGTAGTAGAGGTCGTAGTGCAGGCGCGAGACCATCTTGTCGATGGTGTCCGTATAGCCGTTGTAGAGCGTGGCGTAGGAGGTCACGCCGGGGCGTATCTGGTAGAGGAAGGTGTAGCGCGGGTCGCGCTCCATGATCTGGTCGATGTAGAACTGCCGCTCGGGCCGCGGTCCGATGAAGGCCATGTCGCCGCAGAAGACGTTCCATAGCTGCGGCAGCTCGTCGAGGTGGTGCTCGCGCAGGAACTTGCCGATGTGCGTCAGTCGCTTGTCGCCGCCCTTCCTGTACAGCTGCGGCCCGGCGGCCTCGGAGTCGAGCGTCATCGAGCGGAACTTGTAGATGTTGAACGGGCGTCCGAAGCGGCCGATGCGCTCCTGCCGGAACAGGGCCGGGCCACCGTCCTCGCGGCGCACCGCGATGTAGCAGAAGAGGAAGAGCGGTGAGAATACAATGAGGCAGGCGGCCGCGATGAGTATGTCCGTCACTCGTTTCGTGTTGCGCTCGAAGGCGTTCATGCCGTCGGGAATGAAATCAGGATGTTCTTTCATAAGTTCTTATTATTTTACTATCATACAATTATTTCTGAAAGTTCTGTTTTGTGGTACCCCACACCTTGCGATAACCGTAAAGGTGCTGCCAAGCATAGTGCCAGAGTTTGAAGAATGGATCAAAAAGGGTCTCGGCAGGAAAGAATCGCACAAAGCGAACATTACGCCTCAGAGACCGACAGAAGCGATAAAACGGCGTTTCATGGTCGCGCCGTACCAAGCGGGCATCGTTTTTCCCAAAATTGCCGGACTGCATGATCTCGTTCAGCAAAAAACGCCCCATCACATCGTCTGACGGCACGAGGCAGTCATCGGCTGATAGCCCAAGCTCGCACATGACATATGCTAGGCCTGCCGCGAAACGTTCGAGGCCAAGCCGAGAGAGTGTCTTAACCACACCCGGACGGTCAGCTGCAGGCATATGACGAAGCACTTGGGCATAGTCGACTACTTGGCGCAGTCCGACGCCCTCACCTAGAAGATGGCGGAAGATATGGATCAGGACATAGACGGCATTGAAGGCGGGCGTCGGAACTGTCAACCTGCAAGCCGATCCGTCTGCGAGCGGTAGGCTGTGCCCCATCTGTGTCAGCTCTTCTTGACAGAACCAGCGCTGTAGGCACACATTGCGCCAAGGTACATTCATCCACGACGGCGTGAAATGGATCTCTACAGCTATACTATTCCCCGATATTCGGTAGCCCACATGATGGTAGCGTACCTCCCCGCATTGAACGTGGCTTCTAACATAGGCTAATATCCTGCGTCGACTGCCTTGAAGCCAGATGTCTATATCACCAGGTGTACGCAGACCGGCATCGGGATACAGCAGCGACAGCCCCTGACCTTTGAGCACCGTAGAGCGGATGCCGTCAGCAGCTAGGCGGGACTGTAACGCCACAGCCTCAGCATTGATCCGGGCATTGGTCCTTCGGATATGGTCAGCCTCAGCATACCAAGTGAGCAGCAGAACACGGGGTGGGCGCATGTCGGCTGGCAGGCGTTCGACACCGCGCCAGAGCAGTCCCGAAACGGTCTGCCGCCGGGCTTCGGCATACAGAACCTGCCAAGCCTGCGGAGCTAGGTTCACATTCGGCACTGGAAACGCACTGTCCAGCGAGAAACGCAACAGTGCAAAGAAGGCGTCAGCGATGCTGGAGCTGGACATAGATTTTCATATAGCCGTACACCATACGACCTGCTGTCAGGTCACGCTCGAAGCGCTTGCGGGAAGCGTGGGAGAAAGCCGCCTGCCGAGCACTGTCGGACAATATTCCGTCGATACGGCTGGCAAACAAGGCAGCATCGTTCGTGGCGGCGTAACCGTTGATGCCGTCACGGACTATCTCATTCACACCGCCGACGTTGCTGGCCACAATGGGAAGTCCAGCGGCCATTGCCTCAAGAATGACCATGGGCAGCCCCTCATAGTTGCTCGGCAGCATAAAGAGGTCGGCCTTGGCACAATAACGAGCTGCGACAGGCCGGTTACCAAGGAAAAACACGTTGGAGGGCATACCCTCTTGGTTCACATCATGTTGGTTGCCAATCCAGACAAAAGCATACTGCGGCAAACACCGCGCGACATCCAGAAAGAGATCCAGCCTTTTTGGAGGGGACAAACGGGCTATACAGAGAACACTCTTAGTGTAAGTATTCGGCACTGGCCACGGCAACGATTTCCCTGCCTCTCGCGGCATGTCCTCTATGCCGTTGTAAACGACTGAGACATGGTGCGTGATACCCTCGGCCCTCAGGTTGCGTTCATCATACTGGCTGACACCAACAATCGCGGCGCACCGGTGCTGCATCAGGCGCTCTATAGGCAGCAGCCTACGGTAAGCCAGCCGGATGGAGTCAAAGCCGTGGACGGTGTAGACAATGCGGCCTTTTGGAAAAGCCACACGGCCAAGCATGCCGGCCTTGGACGAATGCAGATGGACGACATCCGGACGATACTTGCGCCACAGCTGGCGCAGGGCGACAATGGTGCGCAGGTCGTTTAGTGGGGAGATAGACCTCTTGAGCGTCGGACAAGACTCACGCTTAATTCGATCGTCGAGTTGTGTCCAGAACTTCCCGTCACCCTCACCGGCCACGACCACCACACGGTGCTCCCGACAAAGCGCATTGGACAGACAGGCCACAACGGACTGTGCACCTCCGAGTCCGGAACCCGTGATCACTTGTAATATTAGCATATATGTTATATATAGAGACACTACAACAGAGCGGCATCATCGTACCCCTCGCTCCACCGATTGTGGTGGGCTAGATATCAGGTGTGGTTTATAGCACCGCCAATTAAAAATATTTATGTATAGAGCCTTCCCAGCAGGAGAACGGGATAAGTTCCCAATCACGTCTCCAGACCATATCTTTCCTATGTGCGACTTTTAAAGGAAGGCTAAAACCTCACTCACCTAGCCGAAGGATGGGTTTCCAACCAAATATGGCGCGTGAAATCCGTCAGACTGAAGGAAATGGTGTATGGAGCGTGTGTTGCGTGTTTAGTGTGACGTGCACAGTCTTACATCTTCAATGGAAGTAAGGAAAAGTAACTGAAGGGATCAATACATATCTGAGACTTCGCACGGTTCGTTGACATTTCACAGGCTGTGCTTGCGTAGGGGGTGGTAGTATATTCAATGATCGTTCGTAGGTTTAGCAATCCGTCTGCGTTTTTGAAATGCAATATTGTACAGAACCGGCATCCCCCTATAAAGAACCAGGCCAGTAGAGCTACCAACTACAATAGAACATTAAACTCAAATATAAACTTGCAGTCACCTGTGCGATCTGTGTAGAAGAGGAATTTATTATCTGGCAAATTGGATAGGAGCATCCCTACTCCAGACACACGCCTACCTTAAACCGGCTCCAGCCAATAAGGCTTTATACACCTCACAATAATTTTGAGCCATAGTCCTAATGTCATATTGTAGGGCACGTTCCTTGCATTTTGTGGCAACTTCAATAGATAAGGTAGGAGAACTACCGAGGTGCTGTATATGATTTGCCAACGCCTTTGCATCCTCATGAGGGAAAAGAATGCCTGCACCTGCCGTAACTTCTCGCAGCCCATCCACATCGCTAGCTAAAAATGGTTTACCGGCGGACATGCCCTCTATGTTTGAAAGTGACAAACCTTCGAAGTGTGACGACATGACGATCACATCCGCGGCTTTCAGCACACTGGGTATATCCATACGTAGGCCAAGGAAACGCACATTATTGGCAACGCCCTCCATTGCAGCCAAATTTTTAAGCGCCTCTTTTCGTTCGCCATCACCTACCAGCCACACTTCCCACTCATCCTTTGATAAGAACGCCATAGCCCGTATCAATGTATCTTGATCCTTTTGGTAGGTGAAGCGGGCCACCATTACAATGGTCTTTTTATTTTTCGAAGCCATAAGATCCGTTGCCGGTTTGGCTGAAGCAAACCGCTGTACGTCTATACCATTATATATAGTACATATTTTTGCCCCATAATTTACACCCAAATACTCACGCAGATTCTTTTCCGCTGCATCACTAATGCAAATAATACGGGCGTAACGTTGGTACATCCAGCGGTCTATAGGCCTATACCAAGTCCAATTTCGACGACGGTTAGATGTACTATGCTCTGTTGTAACCAGTACGACAGAGCAAAATATGCTACTGATAGCAGCAAACAGCTGTGGAGCTGTATTGTGCGTATGAATGATGTCATAATGATGCCGACACAGGAAACGGGCAAGACGAAATAGATAGAGTGGATGGTATACATTGTGTATGTGCCCCAGAACATGGATGGACACACCATTCTCTTTAAGCATTTCATAGAAGGGGCTATGCATGCCATCAAAGAGTAGTAGATCCACCTCATATCCCATATCTTTCATACGGGGTAGCAGGTCTACCATCAATTTCTCAGCACCACCTGTCTGAAGGTTCGTAATAATATGCAGTATTTTCATCTTCTGCCGTCGTTTAATCTCATAAAAAAGCCAAACGGCCAAGCTAGAAGCATAGGAAAAGAAAACATCCTTAGTTTCTTAGCTCTTCGACAAGAACTATTCCCAGCAAAACGCCAAAAATTTATATGCGCCTTAAACTTCACCAAGAGTGGAACAGGCATATGTGCCAATTCTGCATAGAAGAGCGTGGTGGCAATGGGATTACGGCGACGCAAGTTAATGGACGCTGCCGTCAGACCGTCTGCGCGATACTCACAAATATAGATTGGAACTTGCGTATAGCGAAGTTTGTAACCAGCCTTAGCTATGCGGTTCCATACCAGTGCCTCCGTGCAGAACTTCTCTTTTTCAATCTCGGGGAAGGGAAATTGTCGGAGAATGTCTGTGCGAAACACCTCTGCCAAATCACCCTCTATGCCATATTTATATCTGATGTCTATGGCTGTCGTATCAATGTCGTGTCCCTTCCAACCAGTAGATACGGAAACGTTGCCTGGTGCTATTTTCAAACCAGCTAGCCCTGCGAAGGAACTCTTAGCGGCTATACCCGCATAAATTCCACTTATTTTTTCAATAGCATTGTCTATCAAGTAATCGTCGCTATCAACAATAAAAAATAGCCCCCCCCTTGCCAATCTTACACCGTGGTTGATAGCCAGATGTTTACCTCCATTTTCTTGTTTTACATAACGAATAGGGAACTCAGCTTCTTTGTTCCAAGTATCAAATAGTTCTGTAGTATTGTCTGTTGAACCGTCGTCAACAACAAGCCACTCAAAATCCTTGCATGTTTGCCTACATAGGCTAGCATACAGGTCCGGCAGAGAGTATGCTCGATTAAAAGTAGGTGTAAATATAGTTATCATAAGCCTCCATATAAAAAGTAATATTGTGAAATTTCTTTAATTGAAAGAAGAAGGGTTATATAAAAGCTCCATTCATACCATTTTCCCGATACGCCCTTCTCTTTTAACCTGACATACAGCCAATAGCAAAAAGACAAGGCGGGAATGTAAAAATAAAAGGAAAAGCGATAGAGCCAATAATTAAAGCTAGATGCAAAAGTAGAACACGAAATGATTAGTAGAAACAATAAATACTTGTCATATTCCTCTACAGAGACATTCAAACGCTTGCGCCATACCAAGGCTATATATGTCATTACATAAAAAGGCATTCCCTTGATAAAGGTAAATATATTAGATACATTTCCTTCTGTTCCATCTGCATAAATAGTTGTTTGGTTAGCTAAGTTCTCAGAGTGAGCACCTATGTTTGCTAATAAAGTTCGTAACATAAGCCCACCAACAACAATGCCAACTGAGGAACAAACAAGTGTACTTACCCTGATCATTTTTATATGCCAGAACAATAAAGCCACAGCAACTAAACAAACTACATATGCAGCCTCATGGAATGCTACAGCCCCCCATAGTAGAAATACGGCCAACACCAAATACAATATTTTCTTTGACCACAAACGTATACCATTAAATTTGGAACTATACAAAATTAGCAGTAAAGACATAGAAGCTAGAACTTGTGAGATACACTGTTTCAACAAGTAAAAGCCGGTCAATGGATAAAGCGAACACAACAAAAATAAGAAAGCTCTAGCTGACATTGACCGGTAGTATCTTATGACAATCAGCGTAAGCAACATATAGCATGTAGCAAATGTAATAAAAAGGAAATTAGGTTCTAATGAAATAGGGCGTAATATCCCATAAGCCCAATTTAGTCCAGGGGACTCCCGCTCGGAAACATCATAATTGCTGACATAACATGTAGCATAGTTACCTCTATCTGACCCTAAAGCTGGACTACCTATCATTAGAGAATAGTATCCATAGGCTATGCTCATAAGAAATATCACTACCCAAGGAAGATTTTTGTTGCGTTTCCGATAATAACGCACAACACCATACATTGAGAACATCAGGACAAAATACAATACTATCTTAAGTATGTAAATAGTATAGAGCTGCATAATCAATCTATTTAAACCCCATCTCAAAAAAACGGTACAATCTTATATTTAACAAGATGAGCCTATCATCGAACGCAGTTTTCTTAATAAAGAGTAAGACGGATATATCAGCCACTGCCAGCCACTTGCAGAGGCCATCACCACGAACTTCTGCATGTGCGACACACTACTTCTCTTGTACGAAGACATTTCACTCGCATAGTATCTTCTAAAATAGGAAGACGAGAAAAAGTGGTGGTAAAAGCAGATGTAGGCCTCAATTGTTCTCAGATTGTCTATAGCCTGTTGGCAGCGTCCTCCCAATAGCCGTTCTATTCCTCTCGTAACCTCTCTCTCTTGCAACAACTTTTCCAGTGTGAATCTCGAGAAGAGCGAATTCTCATTCAGTTGTTGTGTATAATGGTACAAAGGGCGATGGATGTATGCTATCCGCCTCACACTTTTTATCAGTAAGGAAGCATTGACAAACAAGTCTTCAAAAACATCACATCCAACTGGAAATAAAACATTTCCAGTGCCATAGCATGAACGTCTAACCAATTTATTCCAAAGGGCGCAGGATAGTCCGCAGGTCATTTTTTCGAATACCAGCAAAGGACTGTATTCTTCTAACTGGTAGTAAACAGGAATGCTCTTTGAAGGAAATTCTAGTATATAATCGCAAATCACCATATCCGCACCCTCTTCGTTCGCCTTGTTGTAGAGCGTTTCCAGCATGTCCGGCTCCACCCAGTCGTCAGGATCGGCGTGAATGGTGTACTCTCCGCAGGCATTGTCGATGCCGCACTGGCGGGCAGAG
>OIYP01000583.1_pt1 | contig 23086 bp, 20 predicted proteins | sample 1588261 | NCBI WGS metagenome assembly OIYP01 (sample SAMN03283293) | human gut metagenome | biome: human-associated habitat; material: feces | host: Homo sapiens | place: Peru | collected 2012
GACTTTTCTTATTTTCGTACAACGGAACCAAAATTAACTCCGGCTTTGCGCAAGATGCCATTCACAAACCTACGACTCACCATTTGGACGGGCGACACATATCTCAACAAACCAGCATTTGTCCGGCTTTTTCTAAAACATATATCCAAAAAAGCCACACTGCCGGTTCAATGTCACTAAGTTAACATAAAATCAGCAGTGTGGCTTTTTGTCTATGATTCTATTGCAGGCTGCCATTTGTCATCTGACAGCTTTTATTATGATTGAACTTAAACAGCAAATCTTAATTCTCTGACTGACAATTGATAAAATCGGCTTAGTCAGCAAATAATGCTGTAGAGTAGTAGCGGTCACCACTGTCCGGAAGAAGGGCAACGATTGTTTTTCCTTTGTTTTCCGGGCGTTTTGCAAGCTCGATCGCTGCATATAATGCTGCGCCGGAAGAAATTCCGACTAATACACCCTCTGCTTTTGCAAGTTCTTTTCCGGTTGCAAATGCATCTTCGTTTGCTACCGGGAATACCTCATCATAAATTTTGGTATCTAATACTTCCGGAACAAATCCTGCACCGATTCCCTGAATCTTATGAGGACCTGCAGTTCCTTTGGAAAGAACCGGAGATGTCTCAGGCTCAACTGCTACAACCTTTACATCTTTATTCTGGGATTTTAAGTACTGACCAACACCGGTAACTGTTCCACCGGTACCAACACCTGCAACGAATATATCTACTTTACCGTCTGTATCTGCCCAGATCTCCGGTCCTGTTGTCTCAAAGTGAGCCTGTACGTTTGCCGGGTTTGTAAACTGGGATGGGATAAAACTTCCAGGAATCTCTTTTGCAAGTTCTTCTGCTTTTGCGATCGCACCTTTCATTCCCTTTGCACCCTCTGTTAAAACGATCTCTGCACCGTATGCTTTTAATATGTTGCGGCGCTCAACACTCATGGTCTCAGGCATTGTTAAAATGATGCGGTATCCTTTTGCTGCTGCGATAGAAGCAAGACCGATTCCTGTATTTCCGGATGTTGGCTCAATGATAACAGAACCTTCTTTTAAAAGTCCTTTCTCCTCTGCATCTTTTACCATGTAATATGCAGCACGGTCTTTGACACTTCCTGATGTATTAAAATACTCAAGTTTTACAAGAACTTTTGCCTCAAGTCCTTTGTTTTTCTCTAATTTTGTTACTTCTAATAAAGGTGTTTTTCCAATTAAATCTGTTGCACTCTGGTATACGTTTGCCATAATAATGTCTCCTTTTCTGTGCTGTTTTGCACGAATCTGTTATTTGAATGCTGCTGTTTCCGAAATTTACAATAGATACTTTAAAACTCCGGCTGATAAAAACTACTTGTTACTTTATTGCCTTAAATGCCTCATCAAGGTCTTCAATGATATCCTTGATATTCTCTGTTCCGATGGAAAGGCGAATCGTGTTCGGGTAAATTCCCTGCTCTGCCAGTTCTGCCTCATTTAACTGTGCATGTGTGGTAGAAGCCGGATGAATGACAAGTGATTTTACATCTGCCACATTTGCAAGTAAGGAAAAGATCTCAAGATTATCAATAAAATCTTTTGCCGTCTGCTCATCCCCTTTGATCTCAAAGGTAAAGATAGAACCGCCACCGTTCGGGAAGTATTTTTTGTACAGCTCCTGCTGCTCTTTATCCTGTGTAACGGACGGGTGATGTACCTTCTCCACCTGCGGATGATTGTTTAAATACTCTACAACCTTTAATGCATTTTCGACATGACGTTCTACACGCAAGGACAGTGTCTCAAGTCCCTGTAAAAACATAAATGCATGGAATGGCGAGATCGTTGCTCCGGTATCACGAAGTAAGATCGCACGGATTCTTGTAACGAATGCTGCCGGTCCTGCTGCCTGTGAAAAGCTGATTCCATGGTAGCTCGGATTTGGTTCCGTGATAGCAGGGAACTTGCCGGATGCCTCCCAGTCAAACTTTCCGCTGTCTACAATAACACCACCGATTGCAGTTCCATGACCACCGATGAATTTTGTTGCAGAATGAACAACGATGTCTGCACCGTATTCGATCGGACGAAGCAGATACGGGGTTGCAAATGTATTGTCCACAACAAGTGGTATTTTATGTGTATGGGCGATCTTTGCGATTGCCTCAATGTCGCTGACATCTGAGTTTGGATTTCCGAATGTTTCTATGTAAAGTGCTTTTGTATTGTCCTGAATCGCTTTTTCAAAGTTTGAAACATCAAGCGGATCAACGAATGTTGTTGTGATTCCGTAATCCGGCAGTGTATGCTCTAACAGGTTGTAAGAACCACCGTAAATATTGTTTGCTGCAACGATATGATCACCGGCATGTGCAAGGTTCTCGATCGTATATGTGATCGCTGCTGCACCGGATGCTACTGCAAGTGCTGCAACACCACCCTCTAATGCTGCGATTCTCTTTTCAAATACATCCTCGGTCGGATTGGTAAGTCTTCCATAGATATTACCTGCATCTTTTAAGCCAAAACGGTCTGCAGCATGCTGGCTGTTATGGAATACATAAGAAGATGTCGCATAGATCGGTACTGCTCTTGCATCAGTAACCGGATCTGCTTCCTCCTGTCCTACATGTAACTGTAATGTTTCAAAACCCAGATTTCTTTCGCTCAAATGTTTTTTTCCCATAGATCACTTTTCCTTCATTTAATATAATTAGTATTCTTCTTCCTCTTCTTTTTCACTGATATCATTTACCGGACGCTCTAAGCCTTCAATCTTAATACCATTCTTCTCTGCATAATCCCAGAGTGCTGCATGGATCGCTTCCTCTGCAAGCAGGGAACAGTGTACTTTTACTGGTGGAAGTCCGTCTAATGCTTCCATAACTGCTTTGTTGGTAACTTCAAGTGCTTCCTGGATTGTTTTTCCTTTTACAAGCTCAGTTGCCATGCTGCTGGTTGCAACGGCTGCGCCGCATCCGAAAGTTTTAAATTTTGCTTCTTTAATGATTCCATTATCATCAATATCAAGATACATTCGCATGATATCTCCGCATTTTGCATTACCAACGGTACCAACACCGCTTGGATTCTCCATCTCTCCAACATTTCTCGGATGATTAAAATGATCCATTACTTTCTCACTGTACATATCTGATTTCTCCTTCTTTATCTCTCTACGCTCAATTTGTTTTCATTTTACAAATCTAATTTTTTTGCTCTTGCAATTTGTTTTCATTTTGCAAATTTAAATTTTTTACTCTTACAGATCTGCTCTGATTTTATTTATTCTGTTCTTTTACAAAATCCTCATATAATGGGGACATGCCGCGCAAACGCTCAATGATCTTCTTTAACTCATCTACTGTGTAGTCGATCTCTTCCATCGTGTTCTTCTCGGATAAAGTCAGACGCAGGGAACCATGTGCGATCTCATGCGGCAGACCGATTGCAAGAAGTACATGGGATGGATCTAATGATCCCGAAGTACATGCAGAACCACTGGAACCACAGATTCCTGCCTGGTCTAAGAGAATCAGCATGGACTCTCCCTCGATGAAACGGAAGCAGAAGTTTGCATTGTTCGGCAGACGGTCTGTACGGTGTCCGTTTAATCTGGTATAAGGAATTTCTTTTAATATACGCTCGATCAGATGATCTCTTAATGCGATCTCTTTTGCACTGCGTTCTTCCATATTTTCTTTTGCAAGTTTTGCAGCTGTACCGATTCCAACGATACCCGGAACATTGTGTGTACCGGCACGACGTTTTCTCTCCTGTGCACCGCCGTGGATAAAGGAACGGATCTTAACACCTTTGCGGATATACATCACACCGATACCCTTTGGTCCGTTGATCTTATGACCACTTGCACTTAACATATCAATGTTCATCTCTTCCACGTCGATCGGGATATGTCCGAATGCCTGAACTGCATCTGTGTGGAATAATACACCATGATCATGTGCGATCTTTCCGATCTCTTTGATCGGCTGGATTGTTCCAATCTCATTATTTGCTGACATAATAGAGATCAGTATCGTATCCGGGCGGATCGCTTTCTCTAATTCCTCAAGGCTGATCTTTCCGTCTTCATCGACATCCAGATAAGTTACTTCATAACCTTTCTGCTCTAAGTATGCGCAGGTATGAAGGATCGCATGATGCTCGATCTTACTTGTGATGATGTGTTTTCCTTTTGACTCATATGCCTCTGCAGTTGCCTTTAATGCCCAGTTGTCTGACTCACTGCCGCCGCCGGTAAAGTAGATATCCTCGGTTCTTGCATTGATGAGTGCTGCGACATTTGCCCTTGCCTCATCGACAGCCTTTTTGCTCTCCCCTGCGAAAGAATAGATTGCAGAAGGGTTGCCGTAGTGTTCTGTAAAATATGGAAGCATTGCATCTAATACTTCCTGATATACCTGTGTGGTTGCTGCATTATCTAAATAAATTAATTTTGCCATGATATCGTTCCTTTCTTTATCCTTATCTTATCCATTTTATACGCTGCTCATACTAGCAGAAAGTCCGTATATTCTGTGTGTATCCATAATCAGCCCGTTTTATTTCCTAGTTTGTTGATATGATATAAGTATTATACACCATCAATTCCTATTGTCAAGATAGGAATTGCAATTTTTTGTGCAAAAACAAGAACAATCCGTTTCCCTTTAAATCAAGTGACAACCCTCCTATATAATGCTATAATAAATCGTCAAACGCAACAAATATCTTAATATTCTGACAGATGATATTTTGCAGTAAATGTTTTACAAATAGAATTTAATGATGCCTCAAAATCGGGGGCAGGAATGGAGACTATTATGAACCAGTTATTTTCACCGGAACTGATTCCGGATTATATGCACGCACACCCGGAGTACGGGGTAAAACGTATTTTGACCTACACGGTCTATCGCTTTTTATCCTTTGCAGGAAAAGAGGATGATACACTTGCCGCTTATATAAAAGAAACGTTATTTCCAATGGAAGATGCACTCGACTTTTCCCTGATCAGCGATTATCTGGCTCTGGATCCTTATTTTTGTCCGATACCGGAGGAGGACAGTTTTGACGCCTTTTTCTTATATACCGCAATCAGCATCTTAGAGAATGCATTTGACGAATTTGCATTAGGTGATGAGCTTGCCATCATTGATGACCTGATTCTGACAAAATATCCGGTACTTGGTTCTGTTGCATTGGACGATGCTGATATCCGTCTGGATGCGCTGATCGGCAGCGGTGCGGAGTTTTATGCCGTTTTATATCTGGCTCTGACGAGATATCCGTCAGCACTCGGTTCACTGCTTCCACAGTTTGGCACCGCCTACCATGACAGTTACCAGTTCACCGGCGACGACACAGCACTTTACGATTTCATGGATGAATATTTTGAAACGAAAAACTGTATGCTGCAGCCATTTTTCGTGGAACTTTCCAACACGCTTGTTGACGCAACACTCGGCTATTACAAGACTGACCTTGAGACACTGCTTGCGACGGAAGTTACGGGGCTTTTAAACGGAACGGCTTCCCGCTTTGCCGTGCAGAAACGTTTTGGTGCACTCGGACTTACCAGACTGCCGGATCACGACAGTTGTCTTGCACTGTTGTCGGAGTCTTTCCGCTACGCAGCACTTTATGAACTGCGCAGCAACCTCTTTGACTATCATCTTGAGGAAGATCGACTGGTTACAGCAGATAACTGGAAAGATACGATCCGTTTTCATTTTGTACAGTACCAGCACATCTACGAACAGGCGCTTGACGGATTTTATGCGGCTGTCCTTTCACGGAAGCTGCTGCTTGCAGAATTTTCGGAGGAATTAAAAAAACTGGGGTTCTAGTCCCCAGTTTTTTTGAATAATACCAGAAGGGGCTGCACACTAATTACCTAGTGCGGCAGCCCCCTGTTCTTAAGCCTCTCACAGCTTCTCTCACTTACATCCTATATATAAATCTTTTAATTTATCAATCAGCCCTTCAATCCGGAAGTACTGATTCCTTCTACCAGATATTTCTGGAAGAAAATAAAAATCAATACGGACGGAAGAATAGACAAACTTGCCATTGCAAACATTGCACCATAATCGGATGAAGATCCAGGATCACAGAACAGTTTCAGTGCCAGACTCACCGGATACATTGCCGTTTTATTAACATAAAGTAATGCTGAAAGGAAATCATCCCATCTCCACATAAAGGAGAAAATACATCCCGTCACTACTGCCGGCTTAATCAAAGGAACGATGACCCTGATAAAAATTCCCCAGTAGGAACAGCCGTCAATCTTTGCTGCTTCATCCAGTTCCACCGGAATGCCACTGATGAAGTTAGACATAAGATAAACAAAGAATCCCTGCGTAGCAAAGAAATACGGAATGATCAGGGGCAGATAAGAACCTACCCAGCCAAGTTTCTGATACCACAGGTACTGAGGTATCATCAGTACCTGTGCTGGGAGCATCATGGACAAAAGCATTGCCGCAAATAAGATCCCTCTGCCCCGGAATTTAAATCTTGCAAAACCGTAGGCTACCACTGCCGAAGAAAGAATTGTTCCAAAAGTTGCTAGTACGGAGATCAGAATAGAGTTTTTGAAAAATGTTGCAAATGTGATCTTTGCAAAACCCTTCCATCCGTTAATATAGTTATCCAGTGTAAAATGTTCCGGGAGCAGGGATCCTGCTGTGGTAAAAATCGTATTGGTCTCTTTAAAAGAACTCATAACCATCCATACCAGCGGGTATACCATGATCAGACCAATCAGTAAAATCACTACATGGTAGATTATAGTTCCCACCATATGTTTTTTCTCTGTACTTACCGTCTTCATGTTTATACTCCTCCTTCATATACCCAGAACTTCTTCGTTGCAAACAGAAACAGTGTGACCAGACCGATCAGCAGGAGCATTACCCATGCTAATGCTGCACCATATCCTGTATTATAGAACTCGAAAGACTGCTGATACATATAAACTGTGTAGAGCAGGGTAGAGTTCATAGGTTTTCCCTGTGTAATAATGTAACACTGGGTAAATGCCAGGAATCCATTGATCATCTGCATTACCAGGTTAAAAAAGATTGTCGGCGTCAGCAGAGGCAGTGTGATCTTAAAAAACTGATACACACCACTTGCCCCATCCACCATGGCTGCCTCATAGAGAGATGCCGGAATCTGCTTTAAAGAAGACAGAAAGATCAACATGGAAGAACCAAACTGCCATACAGCTAACAGGATCAATACCCAGATTGCTGTCTTGGTGTTGCCCAGCCAGGAAATACCGCTGTCAATTCCAATGCCTGCCAGAAGTTTGTTGACTACACCATCAATGGCAAACATACGCTTCCACAGAATTGCCACTGCTACGGATCCGCCAATGATGGATGGCAGATAATAGACAGCTCTGTAAAAACCGGACATTCTGGAATTTTTTAAAAGCAGCATTGCTACCAGCAACGCAAATACCAGTTTTAACGGAACAGATACAAAGGCAAAGAAAAAAGTAACTTTTATGGTCTGCCAGAAGGTACCATCGCCAAACATCGTTATGTAATTCTGAAGTCCTGTAAATTTTGGTGCTGACAAAATGTCGTAATCACAGAACGAATAATAAAGAGAAATCCCCATGGGAACCAGCATAAAAAAGAGGAATCCCAAAGTAAATGGAAGCGTAAACATAATTCCTGCTGTATGTTCACTGTTAAACAGTCTACGAATCGTTTTCATATAAAACCTCTATTCTGCTTATTCAGAAGCCTTGGATGCCATGATGGCGTTACCCTGTTCAAATAACTGCTGACCTGCATCTTCTGCAGACATCTGCCCATAACATACCTGCTCTTCAAACTTGTTGATCAGATCATTTACCTCACTGGAACCATCAGCACTTGGCGGATTTACCTGAGAGGAATTCGATTCTACCACATCGTAAATAAAATCAATCACTTTCTGGCTGCTCTCATCCAGATTTGGAGAAATTGCCTCTGCTACATCACTTGACAGAGGAATACCTCTTTCTGCAAGAAGTACATTGTTGCAGTCAACGGAATTCGTAATATAATTCAGGATCTTAGCTGCTTCTGCCGGATTTTTTGAATCGGTAGAAATTGCAAAGAACTGGCTTGGTTTTAAGTAATCCGATTTGGATGGATCACTGGAAGGCCATGTGGTAATACCGATCTCCGTTCCTTCCGGAACTGCATTTTCGATTGCAGTCAACTGGTTCGAATAAGAGAATGAGCACCAGGACATTGTCTCAGGACTGGAACCATATACCAGAGGATCCTGTTCTACGGAACCGATGGTACGCTCTGCAAATACGGAAGGATCTACTACCCATCCATCTTTGATACCATCTTCATACAGCTTGAAGAAATTTATATAAGGATCTGCCGAATCGCCGCCCAGTTTGCCATCCTGATACAGTACAATATCATCTGCACGCAGGTAATATTCCAGGAACTGCTCATTCTGGTTGTAGCAAAGATTCGTCTTGTAACCGGTCTTCTCCTGGATTTCCTTGGACAGGGCAATAAACTCATCCATAGTCATGTTATCTTTTACCGTAATGCCATTTTCATCCAGTAAGGTTTTATTATAGAGAAGCGCTGGAGCGTTAATGCCGTTACACAATGCATACAGACCACCGTCTGCCTGTGCGGAATTCAGTACGTCCTGATTGCAGTTGCTGACATCAATGGTGCCGTCTTCAATATAAGGTGTCAGATCTACCAACAGGCCATTGTTTACATACTGCTGTAAATATTTATAATCCATCTGGACGATATCCGGCATGGAGTGTCCTGCTGCTGCAGTTGCAAGTTTATTCCAGTAGTCATTAAATTCAGAAAACTGTCCTTCGATCGTAACTCCCGGATTTTCCTCTGCATACATATCCAGAATACTCTGTGTACGCTCGTTTCTGGTCTGATTGCCCCACCATGCCATTACCAGGCTGGAAGAATCGCTGCTGCCGCCATTTGACTGAACAGTCTGGGAATCGTTTTCCCCGGTTGTATCAGCTCCAGCGGCATTGCCGGAATTGCTGCCACATGCTGCAAAAGATGTCACTGCCATGACTGCTGCAAGGATGCATACTAATTTCTTTTTCATACTTATAACCTCCTTAGATTCGTGAACCGAACTTTGTTGATGGTGTTATTATAGTGCACCTTTTATCTCCGTTTAATAGTTAAAACGGACATGTATGTTTAAAAAACCGACATCCTTTTTCAACTGAATTGCATTCTTTTTTTAAATTTGTATAATGTATTTAAAAGCATTTTTCAGATATAAATTAAGGAAAAAACTATGAAAAAATTTGCATCCTGGTCACTAAAATACAAAATACTTACCATTGCTTTGTTCAACAGCGTTACCATGTTATTGTGTGCTGCTTTTGGCTATCATCTTTATACCCACGCTTACAATAAACTACTTTTTGAGTCTATGGCGAGCAGCCTGTCCGTCACTTCCAAACAGATCTCACAGAAGTTAGAAAATGCGGAATACATTTCCTCTCTGATTCTTTCCTCCTCAGTCATCCAGAAAGAACTTGCCAGCCAGCCTCCTGAAAGTGACTCCATTGCCGTGGCAGAATACAATCGCACAGTCAACAATCTCCTCACCGAATACTCTGCCCTGTTTCGGACTAATGGCATTTCCTATGCAGTGCTCTATGGTGACACTTATACCAACAGCACAAACTGGGCATTGTTAAATAAGACTCCGTCCTTTTTACTGGATGCCGCTTTGGAAAATGGTTTCAAGGCAAAAGGTTCTGTTACATGGACCTACGGAGAACGTCAGCCCTATATTCTGCTCAGCCGGAATGTCAGACAGATCAGTAATCTCTCCCTGGAATCTCTGGGTAATCTGGTGATTGGTGTTGATCTCGAACAGGTTGTATCCGATGCAAGCCAGTTTGTCTCCCAATACAGGAACCAGCAGTTTATCATTGCCAGTGATTCCGGAAGCCTGATCTACGCCTCCAAAAGTCTCTCTGATGCAGATGCCAGAGAACTTATTTCGAATTTTACGGATTCCTACAAAATTGTCTCCTATGGCGGTCACAAATATTTTGCCGTAGGAGGCACTCTGCCAGATTATGAATACCGCTATGTTACTCTGGCACCTTACGATGAGGTTGCCAATGCATTGGGAGCTTCCATACGCCTGACCTACTTTCTTCTCGCCATTGGAATGCTATTGGTGTTCTATATGTCAAACCGGCTGATTCACACAATTATCAACGAATTTGACGCCCTGATCCAGAAAATGAAACTGTTTACCCAAAATGAACTGGAACTTCCTGCGGAAGATAATACCTGCTACTCTACTGAGGTCGGATCCCTGCACAGACAATTCCGTCTGATGGCAGTGCGTATCCAGAATCTGGTAAAAGTCAATTATGTAAATGAGATTCTGACCAAAGATGCCCAGCTAAAAGCGCTCCGTTCCCAGATCAGTCCACATTTTCTCTACAACACCCTGGAGACGATCAACTGGCGGGCAAAGGCTATGGGAAATGATGTCATCTCCCAGATGGTGGAATCTCTCGGAAATCTCCTGCGTGTATCCTTATCTGCCCAGGAGACACTGGTAACACTTGCCTACGAGCTGGAACTGGTAGATTCCTATATCACGATCCAGAAAATCCGCTTTGAGGAACGGCTGGAATTCCAGGTAATCACAGAGGACGCCTTTCATGAAGGCATGATTCCTCCGTTGACCATACAACCCCTGGTGGAAAATGCAATTCACTATGGCATGGAGGAAATGACCGAAGTCTGCCACATTTATCTGAAAGTCAATGTAACAGATGACATCATGGTGATTCAGATACGCAATGAGGGCTCCCATTTCGAAGATGACCTTCTGGAAAAATTGCGCAATAAAAGCCGCAATCCTCACGGATTTGGCATCGGTCTCCTGAATATTGACCAGCGGATCCAACTGTTGTTTGGCGATGAATACGGTCTGACCTTATCCAATGAAGATGATTTTGCCGTTGCTACCATAACCCTGCCCTATCGAAAGAAAGAAGACGAATAAAATGTTAAAATTACTGATTGCTGATGATGAAAGAATTATCAGAGAAACGATTTCCAAAATTATTGACTGGAAAAAATATGATATCGAAGTGATCGGATTATGTAAAAACGGAATTGAAGCCTATGACATGATCCTCGATGAATCCCCGGATATCGTTCTTACAGATATCCGCATGCCCGGCATGAGTGGTTTAGATCTGATCCGTGAGGTCCACCAGACAGACATCCCGATTCAGTTTATCATTTTATCCGGCTACGGTGAATTTGAATATGCCAAAGAAGCCATGCATTACGGGGTCAAGCAGTATCTCCTAAAGCCATGCAATGAAACACAGATCTTAGAATGTGTGCTGGAATGTAAAAAAGACCACGACCGCATGATGCGTGAACGTACTATGCTGCAAAAACAGTTTACCCTCTATGATGGCATGCTGCACAATGTCATTTCCAGTGTCATCAACGACTGCCTCAATGAAAAACAGTCCTTAGATGAAATCGTCCTGCACTATGAACAATATGTGGATTTTCATACCACAGGGTACCATCTATTTTATGTGTATTATCTGGAATTTGATAGCCTGCCAGAATTTCTGCAGCAGTTAAAAGTCTATGTGGAAAAAGAGATGTCCCAGGTAATCTTTTACGGAATCTATGTAAAAAATACTTTTCTGCTTTTCCTTCAGAATAGTTCCGGATTTTGTGAAAACATACATAATTTCCTGAAAAACGTACATTTAAGCAGGCAAAAGGTATCCCTTGAAATTCAGGATACCAACTATCCCTCTCTAAAAAACCTGCTGTCAGATAACACAGACCGTATCATGCGTTTTCCCATGATTTATTATATCAATCATTTCCATGTCACAGCAATCTGCAACTATGACCGCGTCATTTTTCAGATCCAGCAGTTATATCAGCAGCTTCGCGGAGGAGACAGTGAAAAGTCTGACCAGGTGGCTGAGATTCTGCGTGGAATTGATAATATTGATTTTCTAAAACAACTTGTAAGCAGTTTGTTTCTCAAAATGTCTTCCAATTCCCAGATGCTTTCCCCGGTAGGTCTGGCAGAATGGCTCACTCAGATGGAAAACGAAGAAAATCTGGACAGCCTAAAAGATATGGTAGTAAACAAGTTCATGGAGTTATCCAGCATCCGTGAAACCGAGGCAAGTATCTCCCCGATGATCTCCCAGATTTATTCCTATGTCGACACACATCTGGAGGATTCTTCCCTGACCTTGAAACAGATTGCGGAAAATTATCTGTTCATGAATGTGGATTACGTCAGTAAAAAATTTTATAAAGAAACCGGACAGAAGTTTTCACAATATCTCACTGCAATGCGTATTGCCAGAGCAAAACAACTCATTGCACAGAATCCGGAAGAACCCGTAAAAAATATTGCAGAACAGGTTGGCTGCGGAAACAATCCGCAATATTTCTCCCAACTCTTCAAAAAACAGACCGGCATCACCCCTACTGACTATATTGCCTCCTTAGGACATTGATCCTTTTTGCAGAAACCACAGCATGTCGGAAATGTGGCAGACGTACTCGGTTTTTCACATTGACAAAAAACCTCTGAAAATGGAGAATAGAGACAGATTTCAGAACACATTAAGGGGGTTACCGATATGAATTATCATATAATAGAAATGGGTGCAGCCGGCGATGGAAAAAACAACGATGCTCCCATCATACAAAAAGCGATTGATCTGTGCCATGCACAGGGCGGCGGACTGGTCGTGCTGGATAGCGGACACATCTACCTGTCCGGATCCATTATTTTAAAGAGTCATGTGGAACTGGTCGTGGAAACCGGAGCAACATTAAAAGCGAGCGAAGATTTACAGGATTATAATTATATTAGTGATCTGGCGAAAAATGGACACGACCACATGGTAGAAGTTCCCACTTTTGTAAATTGCGATTACGACGGTAAACCACGTCAATACTTTATCTACTCCAAAGATACAGACGGCGTACGCATCAGCGGTGGCGGTGTCATTGATGGTTCCGAGGAAATCTACTACGGTGAGATCCGTGAAGACCAGATTGACGGCGCTTTCTATCCCCGTATCCCTCTGATTCTGATGGAGCACTGCACTCATCTGACCATCCAGAATGTAACGATCCAAAAGAGCGGCTTCTGGACAACCCATCTGGTGGGCTGCGAAGAAGTGGAAATCAGCGGCGTCCGCATCTTAAACAACCGCATGATGGCGAACTGTGACGGTATTGACCCGGATCACTGCAAACATGTCCGTATTACTAACTGTCATATTGAGGCAGCCGATGACTGCATCGTATTAAAGACCACCGAAGCAAACAGCCAGTACGGTGACTGCGAAAATATCGTAATCAGTAACTGCACCCTGGCTTCTACCAGTGCAGCGATCAAGATCGGTACCGAAAGTGTCAATAATTTCCGTGATATTATAATCACGGGCTGCAGTATCTACGATACCAACCGCGGTATCTCCTTCCAGCTCAGAGATCAGGGTAATATTGAAAATGTGTTGATTTCAAACTGCATCATCCACACAAACAATTACTCCGAATGTTGGTGGGGCTGTGCAGAACCTATTAATATCGCTTCCATCAACCGCAAAGACGACGTCCCTTCCGGCAAAATCCGTGGAATTTCCATCACCAATGTGTACTGTACCGGAGAAGGCAGTATCTATATTGCCGGAAAAGACACCTCTCCTATCGAGGATCTGACACTTGAAAATATCCGCCTGACACTTGAAAAGAATTCCAAATATCCTATCAAGGGCTATGATTTCCGTCCCTGCAGTGGTCCCTCTTTTCAGGAATGTAAGATTCATGGCGTTTATGTCAAAAATGCCAAAAACGTAAAAGCACAAAATATTGAAGTCACTGTAAAAAAAGAAATACAGGAATGGGTGGATCGTGATATCTGCTTTGAAAATACCGTCAGAACAGATTCATAAGTTTACTACAATAAACTGCAAAAAGGAGCTGCGCACTAATTACTTAGTGCAACAGCCCCTTTCCCACATCCGGCAAATATCTTATGTATCTTTTTTGTTCTTCTCTATGATCTATTCTTTTCCGTCTTTCTCTTCTGATTCCCGCAGATCACATATTCTCACCTGCTCGATCCGTTTGCCGGACATCTCTGTCACTTCTATCTCAAGTTTAAATTCCTCATCCGTATGAAAATCTCCGGCTTTCGGTATACATTCAAACAGTTCCATCACCCAGCCGCTGACGGTCTGCACATCAAATTCTGCCTCGCGGTCTAAACATTCAAACAGTTTTTCCACTTTTGTTTTTCCGGCAACCAGATATTCATTGTCGCTGATGCGCTCAATTTCTGTCTCGACCTTATCGTGCTCATCCCAGATCTCACCGACAAGTTCCTCTAAAATATCTTCAAGCGTAATGATTCCAGCCGTTCCGCCGTATTCATCCATCGCAACCGCAATGTGCAGTTTCTTCTGCTGAAGTTCCCGCAAAAGATCATCGATCTTTTTATTTTTCGGTGTAAAAATAACCGGTCGCACTGAGTCACGGATCGTCACATCCGAACGGTAAATAAAGTTGTAAAAATCTTTCTGATATAAAATACCAATGATCTGGTCAATATTTTCCTCATAGACCGGAAGTCTCGAATATCCGGTGTCCGCAAATATTTTGGCGATCTCATCTTTTGGCATATCCACCGGGATACCGACAATATCAATTCGCGGTGTGTAAATGTCCACTGCCTCCAGCTCATCAAACTCGATCGCGCTGCGGATCAGTACACGCTCATCTTCTCCGATACCGCCGCCTGCCTGTGCCTCATCCACAATGGTGAGCAGTTCTTCTTCTGTGATTCCCGGCTCCTCTTCTGACTTAAAGATGTGTGACAGCAGTTTTTTCCACTGTGCAAACACAAAATTAACCGGTGTCAGGATTTTTACCAGAACAGCAATGATCGGTGCGGAAAACAGTGCAAATTTGTCCGGTGATTCTTTTGCAATGCTTTTTGGTGAAATCTCACCAAAGATCAAAACCAGAACTGTCGTAACGATCGTTGAAACACTGGCCCCCTTCGCATCCCCAAGCATTTTTACAAACAGGATCGTTGCTAAGGAGGAAGATAAAATATTTACAATATTGTTTCCGATCAGGATCGTTGACAACAGGTTGTCGTACTTTTCTTCCAGTTCAAGCACCAGCGCCGCCCGTTTATTTCCTTTGTCTGCCATATTTTTCATGCGGATCCGGTTCAGCGACAAAAATGCGGTCTCCGTCGCCGAAAAATATGCTGACATGATCAGGCATATCGCAATAATGATAAAAAACAATGAGTCACTTCCCATAAAAAAATAATTCCTCTCTTTCCACGCAAAAAAGCATAGCTGCATCTGTTTGTCTCTCCAAACGGCAGTTATGCTTTCTCATATTTCAATATTAATCTTTTCATTTTGTTATTCTGATTCGGGTAAGGATCCGCGTCCCCGTCCGCACTGTCTAACATAGTACTCTCCCATTTCTGCATGTGAACAATGTTACCTTTCACATGATTTTCATATAAATTGTGCTATGGATGTATTATATCAAAACGCATTCTGCATAGCAAGGAATTTTTATCCATTTTCCGGTTCTGTACCCGCTAAAATACAAATAAAATTTGCTGTTGTCTTTGAATTATGGTATACTGTTATAAATATATTTCAGACGGGGCACATTTTCCCTGATGGGATTTCGTTTCCTGTCAGGTGATCACCATATAGACAGAAAAGAGGTATTTTTATGCAGGTAAATGAATCATCTGAAAACTATTTAGAAACCATCCTGGTACTGAGCAAACGTAACCCGGTCGTACGCTCCGTTGATATCGCCGAAGAGCTTGGTTTCAAAAAATCAAGTGTCAGCGTTGCAATGAAAAATTTACGCGAAAAAAATAATATTACCGTTACGAAAGAGGGATATATTTATCTGACCGATTCCGGCCGTGAAATTGCAGAAATGATCTATGAGCGTCACGAACTGTTAACAGACTGGCTGACACGCCTCGGTGTCGACCCGAAAATTGCAGCAGAAGATGCATGCCGTATGGAGCATGTCATCAGCAAAGAAAGTTTTGATGCGATCAAAAAACATATTAAATAACCTGATACATATACATCTATATATTAGTACATCGTTTTCACAAACAACAATCTGTGCATATTTTAAACAGATCTGTAACCACAAAAACAAGAGGTGCTCACCGGAACAGATTTCCGGAAGCACCTCTTGTTTTTTATTTATACTGTCTGCGGAACTGTACCGGCGTCATCTCATACGCTTTTTTAAACAAACGGTTAAAATGTTCCACATTCTCATATCCAACGCTTGCTGCGATTGATTCCACCGTCTGATTTGACTCTTTTAAAAGTCTTCTTGCTTTTTTCATTCGCGCAGCTTTTACCGCATCCTGGAATGTCATACCGGACTTTTCCTTGATATACTTGGAAAGATACGGTTTGGAGAGTCCGAATTTTTCAGCAAGTACATCCATCGTCACATCCACATAATTATTCTGAATGTAATTCATGATCTCCATAATGCGCTCATCTCTGCCCTCAATGATATTTTCACTTTTCGCCATCTTATTTGTGGCAGAAACCAGTGCTGCAATAGAACTCTTGATGATATCTTCATCCACACCAACACCCCAGAAATGTTTTCCCTGGCAGATGATCTCCACGTAAGCTGCTGCCTTTGAGGAAGATCCCTCTGAAATCGCATGCTCCTGATAGGCTGCCAGCTCATAACTGATGCCAAAATACATCTTTATCGCATTGCTGACTGCATCGAGACGTCCATTTCCGGTTGTCTCGATTACTCTGCGCTCACCGTTCTGTTCAATCGTCACACTTGCAGCAATACCATCTTTCTGCTCGAAGTGGCAATTAGGCACATCAAATACATCTTTGATGTTGACATAGTGTTCATTAAATATCTGATAGATCATATCCGGAGTCAGTTCCTCATGTCTGTGATCAGATACACCTTTGATCAGGTAACCAACTTCTTCTTTCATCTTATCCGGCAGCGACATACCAAAGTTCTGCTTTAATACGAACGCAACCCCGCCCTTACCGGACTGGCTGTTGATACGGATAACATCAGACTCATACTCTCTTCCAACATCCTTCGGATCGATCGGCAGATACGGAACATCCCAGCGTTCACCGCTCTTTCCTGCTTCTCTCCATGCCATACCTTTTGAGATCGCATCCTGATGGGAACCGGAAAATGCGGTAAATACAAGATCTCCTGCATATGGAGTACGTTCATAAACTCTCATTCTGGTAAAACGCTCATATTTTTCACGGATTGCTGCGATATTGGAAAAATCAAGTTTCGGATCTACACCATGACATACCATGTTCATTGCAAGTGTTACGATATCCACGTTTCCGGTACGCTCTCCGTTTCCAAACAAAGTACCCTCTACACGGTCAGCTCCTGCTAACACACCAAACTCAGCGTCACTGATACCGCAGCCTCTGTCGTTGTGCGGATGTACGCTTAAGATCACGTTGTCTCTGTATTTCAAGTGTTTATGGATATACTCGATCTGACATGCAAATACATGCGGCATTGCGATCTGTACCGTAGTCGGGATATTGATGATCGCCTTATGCTCTGCATCCGGTTTCCAGACATCCAGTACTGCATTGCAGACTTCCACCGCGTAATCAACCTCTGTTCCCGGGAAACTTTCCGGACTGTACTCAAATGTAAAACTTCCATCTGTCTGTGCTGCAAGATCTCTTAACAGAATTGCTCCGTCCACTGCCAGCTTCTTTACTTCTTCTTTGCTCTTTTTAAACACCTGCTCTCTCTGTGCCACAGATGTGGAATTGTAAAGATGAATCACTGCATGCGGTGCACCTTTGACTGCTTCAAATGTTTTTTTGATAATGTGCTCACGCGCCTGTGTTAAAACCTGAACTGTAACATCTTCCGGAATCATATTCCGCTCGATCAGGGCACGCATAAAATTGTATTCTGTCTCTGAAGCTGCCGGGAAACCAACCTCGATTTCTTTAAATCCGATATCTACAAGCATCTGGAAAAATTCGATCTTCTCCTCTAAGCTCATCGGCTCGATCAGAGCCTGATTACCATCACGCAGATCCACGCTGCACCAGATCGGCGGTTTTTCGATCGCATCCTTCTTTACCCAGTCATATGTAACTTCCGGCGGCATAAAATATGCCTTTCCATATTTTTCTGCAACATTAAAATTCATATTATTGATCCTCCATTCCTGTGTGCGAAAAATCTATTTTCACACTACCATCCATTTCTGCGTGGAAAACATCTTAATCATAAGAAAGAATCCTGCTTTGCAGGATTCTCCGCCTGCGGCGGGTCGCCCCAGCGACATAATTCGACTCCGCCGCAGTGCGATCCTGCCCGGAGGGCTTTTTGATTCATAGGACGTAATTTCCTATGAATCAAAAAAATCTCTGTATGCAAAACCTGTCTGGTCTTGTCATACAGAGACGCAAAATTTTCTTCACGCGGTACCACTCTGTTTCATGGATGACCTATATCGTCACTCATGCACTCATCCGGCACTATCATGCCTTTTCCCTCTTACGGCGGGCAATCCGTCCAAGCCTACCCAGCACCTTCTGCTTCTTTAACAAAGCATCCGGTTCCTTCAGCCGGCAGCTCCAAGGCGAGTTCACAACTTCACTCTGACTGCCTCGCACCATCCGGCAGCTCTCTGCTTTCCATTCCGCTGTTACTATTCCTTTTCATTGCTTTTCGTTTTCTGTTTTACATGATAACATACCTTTTTCAAATTCTGCAAGGTATGATTTTATCAATTTTATTGATTTATTTTAATATTTTCTTCTTAAAATTGAAAATCTTCATAATCTTCCGGCGTAAATCGATGATAGATCAGATGGCACCCCTCATCTGTAATACAATAACGGTAATCATCCGGCACACCATCCTCAAAATAGACCAGATAATCAAATTCCCCGTGTGTCGTCCGTTCTACATGTACATGATCCGAATATCTGTGAAACTGCTGTAAAAGCTCGTCTATCGTGCAACCATGTTTTCCGATTGTTTCTATAAAACTGGAAATGAACTCACTTCCGTTCGTGTGTTCATGCACATAATCAACACCGCTCGGCGGAATTGCAATGCAGAAACGCTCACCTTTATTGGAGATTTCCACCCCGCCAAGTGTCTGCACCGTCTTTTTTGAAAATTCTGCAAGCAGTTCTGACATCTCTTTTTCTGCTGCATCGGTATGGAAGAAACGGTTCAGCGAGGTAATCGGATAATATAATCGGATCAGTTCACTCCGGTAACCAAGTTTTATCTGTTCTTCCTGTATGACCTCGATGATATTTTTTTCAAGTCCCGTAAAATCCACTGCCTTTTCCATTTCTTTCTTCCTTATTATTTTACTCCCACTGTGTCAGACCGATAAATTCCGGCTTATTATTTTACTTCCACTGTGTCGGATCAATCCATTCCCACGCTTCTTATTTTCTCATAAAATTCAGATTACATACTCGCCGGCACGCTGTCTCTCGTAGTCCACTAAATCTGCGAGTGTGATACTGTCAACAACCTGGTTGATCGCCTCGTTCATTTTTTTCCACACCAGAACTGTTGCACAGTCATTCATCTTATCACAGGTGTCTTCATCCTCGACGCATGCCACCGGTGCAAGGCTTCCCTCTGTCAGGCGTAATATCATTCCGACGGTATATTCTTCCGGTCTTTTTGTCAGAATGTATCCTCCCTGTGCACCACGAATGCTCTTTACATATTTTGCCTTATTTAAAACGGAAATAATCTGCTCTAAATATTTATCTGAAATTTCCTGGCGTCTCGCAATATCCTTTAAACTGATCGGCTCTCCGGTATTATTCAGTGCAAGATCCAGCATCAGGCGTAACGCATATCTTCCTTTTGTTGATATTCTCATATTTTCCTCATTTCTGCGCTGTTTTTCATATTTTAGGCTTGCGGATGCAGCGCAGCCGCAAACTTATGAATAAACGATTCTTTTATCATCGTATTAGAAGTATATCCGACTATTCATACCATGTCAATAGGAATTAAAGTATTCGTTAAAATATCTCTTTGCGCCACTGATATTTTGAGAGATCAACACATCCGTCTTTTACCTCTATGCCATCCGCTTCCAAAAGTCCGATCTGCCTGTTTCCGCCGCCAAATGCAAATGCCTCCGAAACTCTCCCCTCACGGTTTACTACGCGGTAACACGGGATTCCCTCCGGATCCGGATTTACATGCAGCGCATAGCCGACCACCCTGGCCCACCTTTTGTTGCCCGCAAGCGCTGCCACCTGTCCATAGGTTGCAACCGTACCGCGTGGAATCTGTTTTACAATGTCATATATTTTTTCGTAGGAATTTTTCTGTTCCATGCTGCTCCTTAAGTATAGACTATGATTCGCTCAGCAGTCTTATTATATCATGAAGCCCGGCTTCATGATCGTGATCTACACTCGCTCTGCTCGGCAGTCTTATTATACCATGGATTACTTTTTTGCGCCATTTACCTTGTAATCACGTTAAGAACATGCTAAAATTTTAACTTGTGTTTTTATAAATTTTTAATACTTTTTATACTTAGGAAAGAATTGGAGTACAAAAGACCTATGAACGAACTAAGACCAAAACTATTTGACGTAATGAAGGGCTACACAAAAGAGCAGCTCATCAAAGATATCCTTTCCGGTATCATTGTGGCGATCATTGCTCTTCCACTTTCTATCGCACTTGCGATCGCTTCCGGTGTCGGTCCGGTACAGGGACTCTACACTGCGATCGTTGCCGGATTTTTTATTTCCTTTTTCGGAGGAAGCCGTGTACAGATTGGCGGACCAACTGCCGCATTTGTTGTTATCATCTATGGCATCGTGACCACTTACGGTACAGACGGACTGATTGTCGCAACAATCATGGCAGGTATCATTTTATGTATTATGGGCCTCTGCCATTTTGGTTCCCTGATTAAATATATTCCTTATACGATCACGACAGGTTTTACCTGTGGTATCGCAGTCACTCTTTTTGTCGGACAGATCAAAGATTTTCTTGGACTTGATATGGGTGCTGTTCCTTCTGAATTTATTGAAAAACTTGGCGCCTATGCTGCAAATATCACAACCACCAATCCGGTTACCGTCGCAATCGGTGCCGTTGCACTTGTGATTTTAATCCTGTGGCCAAAAGTAACTGACAAACTGCCGGGATCCCTGATCGCAATTATCGTGACGACTGCCATCGTTTATTTCGCAAAACTGCCAGTCAACACGATCGGAAGTGTTTACGGAGAACTTTCCTCCGAATTTCCGTCTTTCCACATGCCGGCATTCAGCTATAAACTGGTACAGGAACTGATCTCCCCGGCATTTACGATCGCGATTTTAGCCGGTATTGAATCCCTGCTTTCCGCAGTCGTATCCGACGGTATGATCGGTGACACCCACAAGTCAAATGCCGAACTGATCGGTCAGGGACTTGGAAATATTTTTTCCGGTCTGTTTGGCGGAATCCCTGCTACCGGAGCGATTGCCCGTACTGCTGCAAACGTAAGAAACGGCGGACGTACCCCGATCGCAGGTATCACACACTGTATCACTTTAAGCATTATTTTAGTTGTTTTAATGCCGCTTGCTTCCCTAATTCCTATGACAACATTAGCCGCAGTGCTTTTAGTCGTTGCATGGAACATGGCAGACTGGACTTCCTTTTTCCATCTGTGCAAAACTGCTCCAAAGAGTGATATGATCGTACTTGTTGCAACATTTTTCCTGACTGTATTTTTTGACCTTGTCGTTGCCATCGAAGTCGGTGTCGTACTTGCCGCACTTTTATTTATGAAACGTATGGCAGAAACTGCCGATGTCACTGCCTGGAAATATGCAGATGAGCCGGATGTCACCCCTGGTGAAGCAGAAAAAATGCGAGATATTCCACACTCCATCCGTGTATTTGAGATCAGTGGTCCTCTGTTTTTTGCTGCTGCTGACGAAATTCTTGCCATCACCAGTGACAAATCAACAAAGGTTATCGTTATCCGTATGAGAAGCGTTCCTGCAATCGATGCCAGCGCAATGCGCTGCGGGTTCAATGTGGTGTTCCTGGTGCATAGCCAGCAGCGAGAAGTGAACCCGCCGGACAATGCACCGTATAGCCACTATGAATTGAAATTAAGTAAGCGCCTTTGTGCACTGGTGAAAGAAAAAGTGGACATGCTGCTTTTTGCTACGTATGAAACCTACTTGAAGCGGGAAGGGAATACCAATAAAGGGCAGGGAGCTAAACGTGTGCTGATTTGTAACCATACCGCCTACGCTGACGCTAAAAACCGGTTCGGGCTGAAAGACAAGGTAGATATGACACCGAGCATGATCGCACCATATTTCCTTGTTCCATGCACAAATGCGAAGAAAGGGGGTGAATAATATGGATCTGATCATCCTTTCACAGAGCCATGTGCTTGTGCGGAACCCGCGAAAAATGCTTATCACTTCAGATGATAACGGGAATTTGCATATTTGCGCAGATCTTGCTGATGGGGCTATCCCGCATTTGGTAAAACTCACAAAAGCAGGATATACCGCGGAACAACTGGTTAAAGGCTATTTTGACTTGCTGGAAGATATTGAACTAGCAGCCGAAAATAAATATGAACCCCTTTATATAGACTTGACGAATGATGTTAGTTTCACGGTATTGGAAAACGACCCGCACGAATGGAAGCGCGATGAAGCATTGAAAGTTATCGCAGAAATGCAGTGCTGAGATATTCACAATTTATTCACAATTAAGAATGGAGCAGAAAAATGAATAACGGCTTTTTAAATAACTCAAATACTCACTTCAATTCTACTGGCAGCTTTGGCCAGTACGGAGCAGCACAGTCGGAGGCAGTCAACGCACCAACCACAGAAAACGCACTCTTGCAGCCGGGCATGAATGTAGACATTTCGGATATTGACGTGGTAAGCGCCGTATTGCC
>OIYP01000584.1_pt1 | contig 23086 bp, 17 predicted proteins | sample 1588261 | NCBI WGS metagenome assembly OIYP01 (sample SAMN03283293) | human gut metagenome | biome: human-associated habitat; material: feces | host: Homo sapiens | place: Peru | collected 2012
ACCTGCTCCTGGGGCTGGACATCCTGCTCTGGACGCTGATGCACCTGTGGATCTCGCGCCTGATACACCGCAGGGAGGCCATGGCGACGAAGGTGTGAGGAGACAGCCGCCGGCGCCCGCTGGCGCGGCAGCAGACGTCGCCGCCGCTCTTTTGTCACTGCCTCGCACCGGCCCTGAACCGGTGCGAGGCAGTGACTTTTCTATTGGTCTATAAGCCCAAATCTGATAACCGATTTGGCTTAAACCCAAATCAGTCATTAGACCGCAACGGGAAAACTCAGACCTTTGGCATTGGCTTTTCGCATGCTTTCCGCCTTTTGGCCGGCATCTTTTCATTCCTCCTTCAGTCGTATAGCCCGCTATACTCCTTCAAGAGAGAATAAAAATCTACCTAGCAAAAGCCTGAAATCATCACGAAATCTAATGACGGATTTGGGTTAAAAGCCCGCGAGTCTGTTGATTCGCGGGCTTTTTAATGGATAGCTGCATGTCAGTGAAAGCTGTGCTTCAAGCTTATGAGCCGGAACTATTGATCCTCATTTTTCATGTAGCCTTGGTACCGCTCCGGGAGTGACGCCATAATGGTTTCATAGCTTTGCCGCATGGTTTGGGTAATGTCTGCCGTCCCCTTGCCTGTCGGCATGATGGGCCGGTGAATGATAAGCCGCATGCGGTGGCGCCTGACGAAGCTGAACCCGGCTGTGCGTGGCAGCACGTCGAATGAGCCGTCAATCGTCACGGGAACGACTGGGAGCTGGAGTTCATCGGCCAGTTGGAAGGCCCCCTTGCGGAACAGCCCCATATGGCCAGTGAAAGTGCGTGAGCCTTCCGGGAACACAACGAGCGATGTGCCGCCTTGCAATGTCTGACGGGCATTGTCTATGGTCTCCTGAATCTTCTTCGGGCCTGACTTGTCCACAAAGATATGGTGGGCTTTCTGACAAGCATAGCCGACAAGGAAGATGCGCCGCAGTGCTTTCTTCATCATCCACTTGAAGTTGCGCCCGAGGAAACCATAGATGAGGAAGATGTCCATCGGCCCCTGGTGATTGGCCACAAACACGTAGCTTTGATGCTTGTCTATGTACTGGTGCCCTTCGACTGTGATGGGAAGTAGCAGGATACGGCAGATGAACTGTGACCACAGTTTTCCGGGATAATAGCCCCAGAAGTGCGCGTTGCCCAAGAAGCAACCGATGATTGTCGTCACCGCTGTCAGGAATGTGGCGATGAGCCCCAGTGGAAGTGCGATGAAGAGTTGGTAGACTTTGTAGATGATCTGCATGGGAATGATGGTATGAATCTGGATTGGCTCCTTATTTCTTCAACGTGATGAGGTTGATCTCTGGCCAAGCGCCAAGACGGAAGGGAATAAGCACCTCACCCGTGCCAAGACTGATGTAGAGCGTGCGATCGCCGCCTTCGACATATTCGCCACCCCACTCCGGATAAAACCAGACGGCCGGTGAGAAATTCCCGATTTTGAATTGCATGCCGTGTGTATGCCCCGCCAGCATGAGCGGGATGTCGGTATCTGGCAGCACGCTGCGCCGCCAATGCGAGGGATCATGCGAGAGCAGGATCTTGAAACAGGCTGGGGAGAGGCCACACTGTGCCTTGGGCAGGTCTGCCAGTGCCGGAAATGGTGGACGTCCATCGTTTTCCACACCGACAATGGCCAGACTGTCGACGGCCTTGTTGCCTGCTATGCTTCGGCGCAAGATGTGGTTGTCGTTGAGCAACAGTCTCCAGCCCATGCTGCGCTGTGTCTGCTGCAAGCGGTGTATGTCGGCTAGGCTGTCAGCCGGCGATGCCCAGCGGAAATACTGTGCATAGTCATGGTTGCCCATGATGGAGATGACGCCGTCTTTCGCCTTGAGCCGTTTCAGCACGCCGACAAACTCATCTGCCTCTGAGGCACGATAGTTGACCAAGTCGCCAGTGAACACTATCAGATCGGGGTAATAGGCGTTGACTGAATCCACGATATGCTGCAACACCTGTTTCCGCCCATGCAACGTACCGAGATGGAGGTCTGAGATCTGGGCAATGCGATAGCCGTCGAAAGCCGCCGGCAGGCGACGATGGGTATAGGTATAGTGCTTGACAATGACATGACGGTAACCGAGGGTCGACCCATAAAGGATACCGGCAAACGCCAGAAGCGCGGCAACCAGACCTGTCCACTTGACCACGCTACCCGCAACCCGATGCACATAGTCGATGAGCTTGCCAACGACAAGAAACATGGCGAGTATGATCTCCGGTATAGCCAGCAGCATGATCAGCGAGATGAGCGTGCCCTTCCACTGGTCGGCCCCTGGGGTATAAGTCTCAAACAGCCCGGTGAACACGGCAAGAACGCCAAGTATCAGGTTTGGGGCATAAAACGCCAACCGGCGCCAGTGCTTCAGCCGGCGTCTCAGCCAAAGGCGGTCGATGCCCCACGCGGGAAGCGACAGAAAGATCAGGAGCGGCAAGAGTATGCGCAGTAGCATGGTATGTACTTTGGTTCATGGCCATGGAGGGCGTAGCAGGCCCCACGTCACGGCAGTTGAGGGATTATGGTGATAAGAGAAATCTAGGTCAGCTGCATATTGGCTGTCAGAAAGCGCCGGACAAACGCGATGTCTTTATGGCGGCGCACAGCATAGTCTCTGAGCTGGGCCTCGTCGATGTGTCCGACCGCGAAGTGCCGGCAGGCCTTGTGTCCCAGCATCAGGCCGGCAACGGCGGCATGGGGGCACATCATGCCATTTTCTGTGAGTGTCACACCGATGGCACTGAAATCGATGATACGATCCATATCGAAAATGAGGCTCTGGTCGGGCATGGACGGATAGCCTACAGCCGGCCGGCGGCCTTGATATTTCTCGGCGAATAGTTCTGCGGCAGTCAGTCGCTCATCGGGAGCATATCCCCAATCGTGGCGGCGCACGTCCTCATGCAGTTTCTCCGCTGCCGCTTCCGCAAGGCGATCACAAAGGGTCTGCACCAACATACGGCGATAGTCGTCTGTGGCATACAGCCGCTCCATTGCGCCATCGACCGCTGTAGCGAAGACGCCGGCCACATTGGCCACGTCCAGCGCGTGAATGTCGGTCGAGACGGGACGCGTCGGCCTGATGAAGTCTGCCAGGCAAAGATTGGGCGTTCCGCCTTTCTCCGTGTGTTGCTGACGGAGCAGTGACAGGTGCGCTGTGGCCCCGCCATCGAGCTGGAAGCAGATGTCATCGCCTTCGCTCCAAGCTGGGAACAAGCCGAAGCGGGTGCCGACAGTATAGCCGTCATCGAGTTGGCGAAGCATGGCTGACGCATCACAATAGAGCTTTTCTGCCTCCCGGGCCTGCTCGCGGTCTTTCTCAGCGAACTTACCCACCCACGCGCTGCGGCAACCGGCACAATCGTGAATGGCGGCGATGGCTGAGAAGCGCGGGCCAAAGCCCCAGGCATGAAAGAAGTAGATCCAATTGATATACGGCGTCAACTCATGGATCTTATAGTGACGTGTCTGAATCATCTGTCGAACGTGACTGGCTGTCCGCGGAAGCTCTCGTCCGTGATTTGCCCGTTGTTGTATATGAGATAGCCATTGCAGTAAGTCTTTTCGACACGCCAATGGAACGTGTGTCCTTCGAGTGGGCTCCAGTTGCAACGGCTCAATATAAGATCCGGCGTCAGTGTCCACGGACTATTGGGGCGCAAAAGCACGAGATCGGCCTTGTAGCCTTCCCGCAGGAACCCTCGGTTCTCTACGTCTAGCAGGCGTGCCGGGGCATGGCACATCAGTTCGACAAGACGGGCCAGACCAATGACCCCTTGATCGACCAGATCGAGCATGGCCGGAAGAGAAAACTGAACCATTGGCATTCCTGAGAGGGCACGGGCCGCACCGCCGACCTTCTCGGCTATTGTGTGAGGGGCGTGATCTGTTCCGACGGTGCGGATGGTGCCATCGGCCAACGCACGCCGCAGAGCGTCGCGGTCTGCCATCGTCTTGATGGCTGGATTGCACTTGATGCGTGCGCCAAGTCGACTGTAATCCTCGTCGCTGAAGAGCAGATGAGGCAGGCAGGCCTCTGCCGTAATGAACTTGTCACCAGGCTCGAAGAGCTCCAGTTCGGCAGCGGTAGAGATGTGGGCCACATGCAAGCGGGCACCATAACGCTGCGCCAGATCTATGGCATGGCGGGTGGAGGCCAGACACGCCTCAGCCGACCGAATGGCGGGATGGAAACTTATGTCAGGGTCTTCACCGTGCGCTGCCTTGCAGGCCGCCATGTTCTTGGCAATGATGTGCGAGTCCTCACAGTGTACCATGATGGGCAGTCTGGCTGTCTCAAAAAGGTGACAAAGTGTATTCTCGTCGTCGACAAGCATATTGCCCGTAGATGACCCCATGAACAATTTGATGCCACAGACGTTCCGCCGATCCAAACCAAGTATGGCGTCGGCATTGTCATTGGTGGCACCAATGAAGAAGCCATAGTTGACACAGCACTTTTGCGCGGCAATGTGCCGCTTGTCCTTCAGTGCCTCAGCCGTCGTGGTTGGCGGAATGGTGTTGGGCATATCGAACACAGTGGTCACACCGCCTGCTGCGGCGGCCCTGCTCTCAGTGCCCATATCCGCCTTGGCGGTCAGTCCCGGGTCGCGGAAATGCACATGTTCGTCGATGACGCCTGGCAGCAAGTAGCAGCCTTCAGCCTCGATGACCACGTCGGTCATGACGCCTTCCAGACTTTCGCCATCGGCAATGATGCGCTCGATGTGCTCGTCTTCGATGAGTAACGATCCCTTGAAGACACGGCCCTCATTGACCATCTGGGCGCCGTGTATAAGTTTCCTTCTGTACATAATATACTAAGTGGGAGTTGAAGTCTTGATAGATCGGAAAGTCACAGCCTTGGTGCCCTAACCTTGCTTGCGCGGTTTGATCTGCCCACAAATGGCGGCCCAGCGCAGACGCATGACACCGAAAAGGGCTTCTCCAAAAATGCCACCGCTCATCTTGCTCGTGCCGAGCTGGCGGTTGACGAATATTACTGGCACTTCCTTCACCTTGAATCCCAGTTTTATGGCAGTGAACTTCATTTCGATTTGGAAGGCATAGCCCTTGAAGCGAATGGCGTCGAGGTCAATGGTCTCGAGTACACGCCGACGGTAGCAGACAAAACCGGCTGTCGTGTCATGCACAGCGATGCCGGTGACTAGACGCACGTATTTCGAGGCATAGTAGCTCATGAGCACGCGTCCCATGGGCCAGTTGACCACATTGACTCCTGTCACATAGCGTGAGCCCACAGCGACGTCAGCCCCCTCTTCGGCGCAAGCCTTGTAGAGACGTGGCACATCGGCGGGATCATGGCTAAAGTCAGCATCCATCTCGAAGATATATTCGTAGCCATGCTCAAGCGCCCATTTGAAGCCGGTGATGTAAGCTGTGCCGAGTCCGAGCTTTCCACTCCGTTCGACGAGGTGAAGGCGTCCGGAGAAATCATTGGCCATGAGTCCCTTGACGATATCGGCAGTGCCGTCTGGCGAACCGTCGTCTATAATGAGCATGTCAAAGCCATGGTCGAGGCCCATAACCGCCCGGATGATATTTTCAATATTTTCCTTTTCGTTGTAGGTGGGGATGATAACTACACTGTCACTACTTTGCATGATGCGTGATGAATATGAATGGGTTCTCAGGGCGTCTGTCAAGCGATCCTGCCACTGATGGGACAGCCGGAAAAGGAATGTTTCGCCGACAGTGGTATGCGGTCACAGCCCAGACGCGCCGTTTTGGCAGCAAAGTTACGGTAAACGGCTGGATTAATGAAATGGTCTGCGCTATTAATCCCAAATCGGTCATTAGACCGCAACGGGAAAACCCTAACATAGGGCATGGCTTTTGCTCTGCGCCTTTTGCTACGCCCCAATGCTGGAATCTACATGAGCTTCTTTCCAAAGTGGTTAGAAACCCCGTTATCAACCGGATTTATGGTGAATGGCTCGAATGAACCGGCCGGGTAAATAATGACCTCCTCCCCTTTTGACAGAGGGATCTGCCACGTTTTATCAGAGAGTCTGTTGGCTTTCAGAGTCTTGCCGTTTCTTACGAACACCGGACGCTCCATATCCGTCACGACAACACAGGGTTCTCCGGCCTCGCTCCTTATGCGTATATGGCTGGTATGCCCATCACGGCGCTGGGCGGAAATGAGAAAAGCCCCTTCGCCGCACCAGTTATGATAAGTGATGTTCTTCCAAGCGTCTGGGACAGCGGGAAATACCCGCAACTTGCCGCCCCAGCTCTGCAACAGCATATCGTGTATGGACTGCGCCGCCGACAGCGGCGTTTCAATCACAGGGCCCGACTCCCGATACATTGTATTGCAGCCCAAGAACTTGGAGAACAAGCCGTTCAGATAATCCAAGGCCTCATTTCCCTTGCCCAAAGCTGAAGAAATGGAAGATGCCCCTGTAAAAGAATAGCCCAGCAGACTTTGGGACTTGCTCTGCCAAAACGCAAGTGATTTCTCGATCAAGTCCCGTCCACCATTGTCTACATTAATGAGATACAGCGGATAGATGGACAGCAGATGGGAATAATGCCGGTGGGAAAAAGCGTAGGGCCTGTCCTTTCCTATCAGCAGGCCGTCAGCATTCTGGGGAAAGTCCACCATATTTTTCACCACATCATCCCACCTTGCCTTCAAGGAGTCCTCAATCCCCAACCTATCGCATGTCGCCAATAACGTACGACAGCCCCAACTCACTAAAGCCAAGTCAAAATTACAATCCTCGGCACTGCCGTATTCAGGCGAATAAGTGGTGGGCAAATGCCACTTGCCGTCTTCGTCCTTATAGAGAAAATGCAAGTAATAATTCACGGCACCCTTCAACAGCGGGAAGAGCTTATGCCGCAACAAGTCGTCGTCCATCTTGAAACGATAGATTAGCCAGAGGTTGTGACAGGCCCAGAGCAACTGTCCAACTTCTGCATCCTTATCCTGTCCCGGAACTTTCACGGGTTCGGATTCACAGACCAAGTTGGAAGAACGCCCAATGGCATAGGAATCCGAACGGTATGGTTCTGGCACATTGGCGCGAAGACAGTCCACATGATCATACAGGGCATGCTCCAGAGAAGCGGCCAGTTCCAAGTGGTTGGAGGCATTCAGTGCCCAATACGTCAACTGTACGTTCAGGTTCCACCAAGCGTTCGGCCAAGGCGTGACGGTCAGCCAAGGCCCAGTGTTGTCTATCAGCGACTTGTCACCGCGCGTAGCAGAGGCCAACTTATACAATTGTACCCAGTAAAAATTCTCTTTGACGCCATCGTACAGAGAGAGGAAACTCTTCGGGTAAAACGAGTGCCACCAAGAACGGTGTTCCCTTTCCAGCGTGGAGATACCCAGCTTGACGGCCCCTCTCATGATAGAGTCCGCCTTTTGCCCTGCGTCTGCCTGCGGATAGGAATGGGCAAGGCTGATATACAAGGCATGTTTGTCTCCCTTCGTCCGCTGCTCCCAACACACGGCCGTTTCCCCACCGTCCAACAGCTTCTGCAGAGAAGCTCCACCCCTCTCGGTCGCAGAGACTACAGGTTGGGGGTTGGAGACATAATGGGCCATATTCGTCCGCATCCAACTGCCCTGAGGCAATTTGGAATATTGGAAACGCGGGCTATCAGCATCTGCCGGTACCCACTTCAGGCAAAAAGACTCATGACCTGCCGTCTCCGACTCAACGACAATAATATCCCTATCGGCATGCACAAACGCCCGCAGACGAATACGTCCTTCTGTCGTCTCGATACATGCTGTCAGCTCCGCGTTCCATAGGTCCAAGCGCATGTCTCCGGTCTTGATCTTCCCCTTCGGATAAATCACAAAGTGTCCCGTCAGCAGGCGTGGGTTTCCCAACAGCCCCTTCTCCGGACGGTGGTCATGCACCTCACTGTCGCCCGTCTCCAGTCGAATGCAGTTTTTCCCGGGCTCCTGATATACCATCAGCCCCAGACGGCCATTGCCTAGGAAAGGAGCTTCATACCAATAATTCGGCAGCACTTCCCACACCATGTCCTGTCTCTCCATGAATTGCGCCCAATCCACCTGTTCCCTAACGAGAGGTTTCTTCGCCTGCAGCGCCATACAGCAACTGGACAAGACGGCCCAAAGAATGTATTTCAAGTTCATGGCTGGTTCCAGTTTTATATCTTATGAAGCAAAGGTCAGTGGCATACGGGCCTAAGCGTCACTTTTCTTTCCGTAGTCGGTGTCGACCTTGATGAGGGCAGAGACGATGAATGTGAGCGGTACAAGCGCCATGACCAATATGAAAAAGTTCAGATAGCCCATACGTTCCTGCAACCAACCAGCGACCATGCCTGGCAACATCATGCTCAAGGCCATAAAACCGGTGCAGAAAGCATAGTGCGCGGTTTTCGACGCCCCTTGTGAGAAGTAGATGAGATAGAGCATATAGGCTGTAAAGCCAAAGCCATAGCCGAACTGCTCGATGAAGATGGCTGAAGCCGCAATGAGGAGAGAATCTGGCTGGAAGTACGCGAGAAAGATATAGACGGCATTGGGCAACGAGATGCTCATGACCATCGGCCACAGCCAGCGTTTGAAGCCACTGCGGGCAATGGCGATGCCTCCCAATATACCGCCCAGCGTCAATCCGATGACCCCCACTGTGCCCTGTACAAGACCTATTTCCGAGGTGGTGAGGCTGAGTCCACCGGCCGTAGTCTTGTCGAGCAGGAAGAGCGGACATATCTTCGTCAGCAGTGCCTCCGGGAAACGATAGAGTAACATGAAAGCCACGGCCACCACGATCTGCGGCTTGCGGAAGAACGACGTAAATGTGGCCAGCAGCCAGTGCAGGTGGCTCTCGCTGTCTGCCCTCTGGGCGACGTCGGCTTGTGGACGAGGCAGTGCCACCGCATGATAGAGGCAGATTGCCAAGAAGACCACTGCGGCCCCAGCGAAAGTGATGGACCAAGCGCGTTGCGGAATTCGGGTATAGACCTCGAGCAGGCCTGCTATCATGATGAGCAGGCCTTGGCCGGCAATGGTGGCGACACGATAGAACGTGCTGCGTATGCCAACGAAGAGGGCCTGGTCGTGTGGCGAAAGCTGGAGCATATAGTAGCCATCGGCCGCTATATCGTGGGTAGCGCTGCTGAAAGCCATCAGCCAGAAGAAGGCGAGCGTCCACTGCACATTGGCAGCAAGGGGCAGGGTAAACGCCACACCGGCCATCGAGGCACCGATGAACAGCTGCATGGCAAGTATCCACCAGCGCTTGGTGCGAAGCATGTCGACAACGGGACTCCAGAACGGCTTGATGACCCATGGCAGATAGAGCCACGACGTGTAAAGGGCTATGCTTTCGTTGTCAAGGCCGAGCCGCTTGTACATGACAACGGCTATGACCATCACGACGGTATTGGGAATCCCCTCGGCAAAATAGAGTGTGGGGATCCAGCGCCATGGCGACTTGCCGACTGACGACGGCTTTCTGGAATCTTTATCTGGTTGCATAGTGATAGAGCATTGGTGCCGGCAGACGGCGTCAGATTCATTCATAGAGTCTTTTGACGGTAGTGTCACTGTAGTAGTGCAACAAGATATGCCTAAAATCATATCCTCTATCGCTCATGACAGCTGCCCCGATCTGACACAGGCCGACGCCATGTCCCCACCCTGCTCCATGGAAGGTGAAAGCCGTTGGGTAGCCATCGGCATCCGGCTCTTCGGTTTCCACCACAAACGCCGAACTGTAAAGGTGGGTTGGCGATAGGCTGCGGCGTATCTCCAGTTCCTTGCCAATGACCATAGTCTTCTTCTCACCGACAATGCAGAGGCGCTTGAGCCGTCCGCTGGCACCACGCTCCAACGGCTGCAGGTCACGGATACGGCCGAAGTCTTCTTCGCGCTTCTGGCTGATGATGCTGCACAACTCAGCCTGGGTGTAGTGGACATGCCAGCGGAAGAAATCGGGTGTTTCCCGATCATAGTCGTTGAGCACCTGTGCCAGAAGCCTTCGGTCTGTTGTGTTACAGAAGACATCCGGACTTCCCATAATCCAGGCTTTCACGCCTGCCTCGGTAGAAAGATCGGCGTCCAGCGGCTGGTCCGCATCGACTACAGGCGTAAGGTAGGGGCGTTCGCTGTCGTCCCAGCAAGTCGAGAAACGCTCGGTGATGCCGCCACAGCATTTCGAGAAGCGGGCATCACAGATCTCATGTTCCTTGTCGAGCAGCACAATGCCGCGTGTATCGGCAATGGCTTTGACAACAGCGGGATTCATTGCTCTGGTGATACCCTGGTACCGTTGGCAATGGTCATCAGCACAAACGTCGAAGAGCGTGTGGTCTTCGCGGTCATACCATTTTATGGATTCGTTTTCCTTGCGCACGAAAGAGAAAAAATTGCCTGACGTGCGTCCGGGGGCTTCGTGGTGACGCTTCATCTGGTGGAACAGCCAACTGCGGGAGATGACAGCATGGGCCTTCAACAGCTCGGGAGAGGACGTCGCGCTCATCTCTGAGCTAATGACACTGGTGAGGTACTGCTCGACGGGGATCACATTGATGAAGACCAGCTTGCCCTCATCGACGACAATGTGCAAGGTTCCCCGGAACGTCTGTGCCTCTTGGCGCTGCCAGTGGAACTGCACGCCGATGGTGACAGCGTCTACCGTAAATGTGGCGTCGGGGCTGTCGGGATAAAAGGTCAGATCACTGTAGAGGTTGTCATTCCAAAGAATGCCGCCATCTTGCACCATGACCTCCTGATGGCCACAAACCTCCTTGCCCTTGGCCGTGAAGGCAGCATTGAGCGAAAAGGCTGCATGCCCCCTCCGCAAGATGCCGACGGTGACCTGAGGCTCAGAGTCCAGTGAGAGCGCCCCCTCATCGGCTGTCCTGATCGGCTGCTGCCGACGGTGCAGTTTCTTGGCCACATGCTGCATCTGTTCCTTGGTGAAGGCCACCTCTTTCAGAATGCTGGCTGCACGTTCGCGAGTCAGGCGATTGAAATCGTCCTCACGCGGTGTAATGATCAATCCGGCCATGTCCAAGGCGCCTGGGCTGACAAGAATCTGGTCACGCCCTTGTGCAAAATAGCAGTCAGGGCGATGCTTGCGACGCGGGAAAAGCACGATGACCACGCTATCGGCATTGGCCGGGCCACCGGGCTGGCGCCAAGCCAGCAGGTTGAAGTCGGGTTCGCAGCGCCCGCTCTCGACCGGCAGCGCATTGATCAGTTTATTCAGCAGGTAATAGTCGCCCTCAGCTTGCCCCCCCAACAAAACAAAGGCCGGGCAGGCGTAACCGTTCAGGAGATAGAGTCCTACCGTAGATGTCTTGTACCCTTTCTCTTCAAGTGCAGTCTCATCGGCAGTGGTCAGCGGGTAGATCTTCTCCAAACGGTTTTCGAAATACTTCCAGTCCCGTTGCAAGGGCACGAAGCCCTTGCTTCCGGCCTGCAAGTGGGCATGATCCGGAGCCGACGCACCACAACGCCCGCCATTATAGAAGATCAGGAAATCCGGCATGTTCCAAGCCAAGCGACTGAGTGCCTGCTGCAACACGGCCAGTCTCTGGGGCTGGTGACGCCGCGTCGGTATCGTCAGGTGCTTCGGCAGAATGGGGAACGGATTGACCAATATATGGAAGTTGCCCTCAACCGGCAGGTCGAACTGCTTAATTGGCCGATTAGCGTCACAGAGGAAACAGGGCCGGTTCTTGAGCGTCTGCTTGTCGACCTTGGCCCCGGTTGAGACAATGCGGCAGGGATTGTACTGCACGGTGAACGCGTAATCATCGAATGCCAATTGCCGGGTGCGGATTTTTGTCTCCAAGTCTTCAAAACGCTGTTTTGCCACGTCCCATTGTGACAGCTGCTTGTCGAAGAAAGCCAACACCTCGTCCTGAGAAATGGGATGGTTCCACCGTTTCAGCATGGCCTGCCGGGTCTGCAGCTCTATACTGCGGAGTGTATCCTTGTACAGGTTGTTCCGGTTGACCTTGTCGACAGAAAGGTTGGCATCGGAGTTGCCATCCCAACGCCTACAGAGGTACACTTCCTCATAAAGCCGCCCTATTTTGTAATGTCTGGATATGGCCAGACCGACAGCATAGTCTTCACCATAGGAGGTATTGGGGAAGCCGATGCGGCGCAAGATGTCGGTACGAAAAGCACGGGGCGCTCCGAGTCCATTGACACGCAAAGCGTTGTTGCGACCATTCTCCGGTGTCCATTCGCGGTGCTCGATCAGTCCTGGAGGCAACGTGTTGAGTTCGAAGTCGACCATGCGATAGCAACCTATGATCATTGCGGCATCTTGTTGGTGGAAAGCATCGACAATGGCCTGTAGGACTCCAGTGCCGCTATAGAGGTCGTCAGAGTCAAGCTGCACGGCAAATTCGCCGCAACGCACATCGCGAATAGCCAGATCCCAGCAACCGCCAATACCCAAATCTGTGTTCTCAGGGCTGACGATGACAACACGGGCATTGTCCGAATAGGCGGCAAGGACCTCCGTCGTGCCGTCGTCAGAGTGATTGTCGATGACGATGACGTTGAACGCAAAGTCTGCCTGCTGGCTGAGTGCGCTATCGACAGCGTCGGCAATGGTGCGTCGCCTGTTACGGACGGGAATAATTACTGAAGCCGTCACCGGCCACTGTGCGGCTTGCAACTGTGGCAGCTCATCTGTTTCGCCCGGTGCCAGCCAGGCACCGATTTTCTTCAAATGAAAAGTGCAGGCACGTTCATACTCCACTTGGGCCTCACGAAGTGCCGGATTGACATAGTCGAACTGCTTCTCACCGCTCTTTCGGAAATCGGTCTCAGCCTCGGCATAGAGCAGTTCGTTCAGATGGAATATTTCAGCGTGTCGGGAGAGGTAAAGCCGCAAAGCATAAGAAGCGGCAAAGCGATAGCGAGCAGCGGCAGCCTCATCGGCAACAAACGATTTGAGCAAAGCCGTCCTGACCAGCCACAACCCGCCAAAGTCGAAGTCTTCCCTGACACTGCCGACCTGCCAGTCGATGACTGGATGTGGAACGACGTCCTCACCGCGTTGCTCATAACGGTCTGCATAGACCATACCGGCCCCGGTATTCTCCGCCACTTCCACCATGCGGTCAATACAGCGGTAGCCCAGACGGAACCCCGTATGCTTCAAGTATATAAACGTGTAACGGCTCTGCGCCTGACGCGCTACAAGGCGCAGCGTTTTCATGGACGTGAGTGAGTCTATGGCCAGAGTGGCATAGGCACAGTCCGACGTTCTGGAGGCATCTGTCTGGCGACTCAGCACATAGAAGTGCTCGCAGAGTGTGTTGCCGGCAATGGCCTGCACCAGATGAGCCATATCTGAATCACTGCCACTGTGGGCAACGAAGAAATCTACATTCTTTTTCATTGATACTTGTGCATTGGACGTATAACAGAAGTGTCTCAGAAGCTCGTTCACTCGTTCTTGGGACTGGAAGCGCTAATGATGTCACGGATGGCGTCACGGATGCCGAGAACCATATGCCACAATGATTTCAGCAGTTTCCGCAACCCGACGACGAGAAGCACCAATGCCCTGATTGTGAAATTCAGTGCATAGCGAAGACAACTCTTAAGTGACAGATCGAAACGGCCGGCCAAATAGCGGTAGCCCGCCAACCATGCCAGAGGGAGGGCCACACCGACCAGCGTGTACAAGACCCAAAAGGCATCGTCCGTGTGGCTGTTGACTACGGTATGCGAGCCAATGGCCTGCCAAGGCAGACCATACCAAGCCACCTTGACTGCACTGACCACCTTGAAGGCCAGCAGGTGGAATGCGAATATGTGAAGGGTGCGGTCACCGATGTAGACCAAGGGGCGCCGGACGAAAGAGCCGAGACGGTCGATGTGGCACGAGAGGGAATAGGTCAGCAGGAAACCGGCCGTCGCCGTCAGCAGCAACATGAAGAAATGGCCATAGTCCGCATTGAATGCCATGCTCGTCGGATAATAAACGGCGCCCAGCACGGTGATCAGTGTGCAGACGGCTGTCGTCAGCCATCCCATCTGCACTCTCGGACGGTAACGGCTGAAGAGAAATCCAAGCGTCATGAACAATACCGCCATGAGTTCCCGGTAGCCTCCACCGGCAATGCCTGTGATGCGCAGCCCCATACCGATTTTCCAGACGATGAGTAAGACGACGAGCAGGCTCAGCAGCAGTCCGCTCTGTATCCAGCTGTCTTCCGGGCGCAGTTTCCTGAACAATTTGAGCCCCAGCAAGAATCCGATGCTGCCAATGAAGAGCGATCTGAAAAACCAGAAGGCACCGCAGATGAACTCGTCATAGCCTGACATGTTGAAGACAACATTCCACGACCGTTGGCAGAAATCGGCAAACGTATAGGGGTGGAGCACGCCGCCGGCTGCATTGCCATAGGTCTCGCTGAGCAGGCCAAGGGGGAAGAGCAGATTGTGGACGATGAGGAAAAACAGGCTCCATTTGACGAAGGGCCAATAGAGCCGGGTAAGCCTGTGACCAAGATAGACGCCCGGTGCATCCAGATATCCGAGCTTGAAGAAATAGCCGGCACAGAAGAAGAACACAGGTACATGAAACTGGAATATGAAGTCGTTGATCCAGCCGGGTGCCCCGGCGTGCGATATGACCACAAGTATGATGGCTAGGGCCTTGCAGATGGAAAATGACGTGTCTCGCATGATAGAAAGTTTCTTACAAACAACGGTTCTGAGTGGTGGAAGTCGCCCAGTCGCTCACTGTCGCCGCTGTCGCGGCTGACGACTGGGGCCAGGAAGTGGAACAGCCATCCGCTAAATCGGCGCCAGAGGCTCATCTTACGCCAAGTCTGCGGCGTCAGTTTGAAGCACCGCGTCACCTTATCGGTCTCAAAGATGCGTTGCAGCGTAGCCGTGGTGGGCCGATCGGCCACCAGCAGGTTGCACTCATAGTCGAAGGAGAGGCTGCGACTGTTGAGATTGGCCGATCCGATAAAGGCATACAGGCTGTCGACCATCATGATCTTGCTATGGTGAAAGCCACCTTCGAAAAAGTAGATGTTGACGCCCTGCTCCATGAGCTTATGGGCATTGTATTCTACGATCCGTGGCGTGATGGGAATGTCACTCTTGGCCGATAACATGACCTCCACATCCACACCGCGCCTGGCGGCACGTATGAGCGCCCGCCGTATGTGCCCACAAAGAGTAAAATAGGGGTTAATGATCTGGATTTGTGACCGTGCGCCGTCTATGGCCTTGACAAATGTGTCATGGATGATACGGTCGGAGCGGCCAGGGGTACGGTCGACCACGGCGACGTACTTGTGCCCGCTGGTTGAGCAGGTGTCAGGAGCCAAGCCCGAAAACAGCCGTGCTGCATCGCGGGTTCCTGGATAATATTGTGACCCGGACACATCCTGCCCGGTCACCTTATTCCAAAATCCAATAAACACCGCCTGCAACTTGCCGACGGCATCACCTTCAACGCGGGCATGAATGTCACGCCATTCGCCAAACTCCGGTTTGCCTTTGAGGTAATAGTCGGCCACGTTCATGCCGCCAGTGTAAGCGACACAACCGTCTATGACGACAATCTTGCGGTGATCGCGGTGAAGCACATGGTTGAACCACGGGAAGCGAACGGGGTCAAACTCATAGATTTCGATGCCTGATGCCCGCAATCGCTTGAGGTGGCTGCGGCGGAGTGGCCGGTTGTTTGAACTGTTGCCGAAGCCATCGAAGAGCACACGCACCTCCACACCTTCTGCGGCCTTTTCCGCCAAGAGGGTGAAAAGCGCCTTGGATATGGAGTCGTTGCGAAAATTGAAATACTCACAGTGGATGCTATGACGCGCTTGTCTGATGGCACAGAAAAGATCCGCAAATTTCTCGGTACCCCGCTTGAAAAGGACCACGCGATTGTTTGCCGAGAACCCGACACCATAGTCGTCGCGCAGCATTGCAACCACAGTCGTATCACAGGCCGACGGGGGAATCGCGTCGCACGTGATCTCCGGCGCTCCGGCCTGTGCTGTTTGCGATGCGCCACCAGCCGTCGGCAGGAACAGGGCTGCAAGCACCAGAACGACTGTTCTCAGGACACGGAGGTCTTGCGCCATCGGGATATAAGAACGGATATGCCCCATCTGGCTTAAATCATCGTACTGAACGAGTCGACAATGCCGAGCAGATGTCCGTGGCCGTCAGTGACAAGAACGGAATGTATCTTGTAGGCTTGGAATATGGTGTCGATGTCAGTGATTTTGGTATCGGGATTGACACACTTGGGATGGGGCGACATGATGTCGGCCACAGTGAGCTTGAAGAAGCAGTCTTGTGAGGTCTCCATGGCACGTCGTACGTCACCATCTGTGATAATGCCACAGATACGCCCATCCTCTTCAACGACACAGAGCCCCAGGCGACCCCGACTGACGTGAATGACCGCCTCGCCCAGTTTCATCTGGGGCGGGATGACCGGCAAGTCTTCTGTACGCATCACATCGCGGGCCTTTGTCAGCAGTCGTTTGCCAAGGCTGCCACCGGGATGGAACTGCGCAAAATCAGAAGCCTTGAAATGGCGGGCCTCCATCAGTGCGCACGCCAAAGCGTCGCCCATGGCCAGTGCCGCCGTCGTCGACGACGTTGGTGCCAACCCCAGTGGGCAGGCTTCATGGCTGACGGCCGTGTTGAGGTGGGCCGTCGAGTGCATAGCCAACAAGGAGGCGGGATTCCCGCTCATGCCAATGATGGGGATGCCGTGCTCTTGCAGATAGGGGATGAAACGTAGGAGCTCATCGGTCTGTCCTGAATTGGAGATGGCGAGCACTACATCGTCTGCCATGATGACGCCCAAGTCACCGTGGAAGGCATCAAGCGGATTGATGAAGAAACTGGGAGTGCCGGTACTTGAGAGCGTGGCGGCGATCTTGGCGCCGATATGCCCACTTTTTCCCACACCGGTCACAATCAACTTGCCCTTGCAGGCGAGTATGATTTCTATGGATTTGTCGAAGTCGCCATCAATATGCGGTATCAATTCCAGAAGCGCTTCGGCTTCGTCGTGCAAGCACTTGATGGCTGTTTCTGTCCATTTGCTCATTTGGATCAAGGTCTTTATTGAACAAGTTGTTTGATAAGCTGCCCCAAGTCTGAAAGAGGCAGCATATTGGGACCATCACTCAGGGCGCCGTCTGGATTAGGGTGCGTCTCGAAAAAGTAACCATCGGCACCGAAAGCCTTTGCGGCCAAGGCCATTGCGGGAACGTAGCGCCGATCACCGCCTGTGCTGCCGCCCGCAGCCCCAGGACGCTGCACACTGTGGGTGCAGTCCATGATGACACGATCCGCCAGTGGCTTCATGGTCGGGATGTTTCGGAAGTCGACGACAAGGTTATTGTAACCAAACGTGTTGCCGCGCTCTGTCAGCCACACCTCGCGGGCACCGCTGTCACGGCATTTCTCCACAGGGTAGCGCATGTCCTCGCCCGAGAGGAACTGGGCCTTTTTGATATTGACAATCTTCCCGGTATGCGTGGCGCTGACGAGCAGGTCGGTTTGGCGGCAGAGGAAAGCGGGTATCTGAATCACGTCAACCACCTGGCCGACAGCTTCAGCCTGCCAGCTCTCATGGATATCGGTCAGCAGGCGCAAGCCATGCTTGCGCTTCACGTCATCGAGCATCTGCAAGCCCCGTTCAAGGCCCGGGCCACGGTAAGAGCGGAGCGAGGTGCGGTTGGCCTTGTCGAACGAGGCCTTAAATATAATGTCTATACCGGTAGCGTGCTTGATGCGCACAAGCTCCTGCGCCACGGTATCCAGCGTTTCAGCCGATTCAATGACGCAGGGCCCAGCTATGAAGATGGGACTCATGTCTTATTCCTGTTATATGATGACCGCAAAGTTACAAAAAAATATCTACCCGTCTGCCATATTCCCTGTCGCGCGTCCACTTTATCACCTTGTAGCGCCATAAAGCGGAGCAGGCACGCTCTCCCAACACACCCTCTGCATCGCCGTAGTTCAAAGTGCGGCTCCTGTAGACGGGTTGAGAGATATAATGCTTACCTTTGCCACCCGAAAACGTCCATACAAAAAACAGACACGCCAAGCACACCATGTATTACATTATACTTTTCTGCATTGCAGGAGGCATCGTGGGCTACCGCTTACGCCACAGCCGCAGCCTGCGTCGTGCCAGCCACTCAGCATCCTTGACTGTCAGCGTCATGCTGTTCATGCTTGGGCTCACCATAGGCGGTGACAAGCAACTCATTGCCAACCTGCCAAGTCTGGGCGGCCAAGCGCTGCTCATCGGCGGCTGCGCCACACTGGGCAGTGCAGTGATGGCGGCAGGAGTGTGGCGATGGCTATACAAAAGGAAAAAGGCGACAGCATGAGGGGGAGTCTGATCGCATTGGCATTCTTCGCTGCCGGAACGGCCCTTGGCTATGTCTGCGGCGACATCAAGATACCCGACTGGATAATGACCGCTCTACTCTGCCTGCTTATGCTGCAAGTGGGGCTGGGCATCGGGTGCAGCGACGAACTGGGGGCCATACGCCGCTCGCTTCGCCCGCAGCTGCTCCTCATCCCACTCTCTACCCTCGCCGGCACCATCATCTTTTCAGCCCCCGTCGCATGGATTGTATCGCGCTGGAGCGCGGCTGACTGCATCGCCGTCGGGTGTGGAATGGGCTACTATTCCTTGTCTTCCATCATCATCACGCAGTTGAAAGCCAGCAGCATCGGTATGCAGGCCGCAGCCGAACTTGGTACGATTGCCCTGCTATCCAACATTTTCCGCGAACTGGCAGCACTCATCGGAGCACCGTTGTGGCACAAGTTTTTCGGGCCGATTGCCCCCATTGCCGTAGGGGGAGCCACCACCGCCGACGTAACCCTGCCCGCCATCCTCAGCGTCTCAGGCCGAGAATGGCTGGCTGTGGCCGTCATCAACGGTATCTTGCTGGATATGAGCGTTCCACTATTGGTACCATTGTTCTGCTAGTACCCTTACACGCGCATCCAAGAAGAAATAATAATCCCTCATGACGAAAAAAATCCATATTTGCTTGCTCCCCACAATATAAGTTTGTACATTTGCTCTCACAAAGCAAAACGGCTGTACCGGTTCGATTGGGATACTCATCAATAATTACCAGAAAACCGAGAATGCTTGCCTTGATAATGGCGTGCCGATATGCGCTTGCGTAGGGTCGGATTACAAAGTCAAGGAGGGCGCTCAAAACTTACTATCTCGGAGTTTCATCACATCATCGGTACAGCCTTTTTTGTATCCAAACGCCAGCTGCCCGGTGGCATCTTCTGCAAAAAAGACGAAACCTCAACCACTTTTCAAGACGGGCACTGCGTCATCTCCTGCATTTTGAATAACTTTGCAGACATCATGGGAAGACTTTTAGCTATCGACTACGGCAAGAAACGCACTGGCATTGCCGTCACCGATCCCTCAAAGATAGTACCCGGCGGCCTCACTACAGTGGCGACTGCCGGGCTTATGGCATTTCTTAAAGACTACCTCAACCGCGAAACTGTAGACTGCGTCATCGTCGGGTGGCCCCGTCAGAGTGACGGTTCGCCATCAGAAAACCAGCAACGCGTCAAGGCGTTCATCACCCGCTTGCAGCGTGAATGTCCCGGTCTGGAAATCGTCAGGCACGACGAACGCTTCACCTCCGTACTGGCCCACCGCACGATGATAGACGCCGGCTTGGGGAAGAAACGCCGGCAGGATAAGGCACTTGTCGACGAAATAAGTGCCACCATCATCTTGCAATCCTATATGGACAGCGCCCACTTTTGACGCGGCCAAGACTGCCACAACGATAGACAGCGGACTTCACATCAAGACTGTGGCGCAAACGACACATTTTCAATCAATCCAGTCATGATCCTACCCATATACACCTACGGCTCGCCCGTACTGCGCAAAGAGGCAGAAGAAATAGGGCCTGAATACCCAGACCTCAAGCAACTCATCGACAACATGTTCGAGACCATGGCCCATGCAGACGGCGTGGGTCTGGCAGCACCTCAAATAGGGATGCCGATCCGCCTCGTTGTCATCTCACTCGATGTGATGAAAGACGACTACCCGGAATACGAAGGCTTCAACCATGCCTACATCAACCCACGTATACTGGAACTGGACACTAGCGAAACCGCGTCCATGGAAGAAGGCTGCCTGAGCCTGCCCGGGATACATGAGCCAGTTCGCCGTGCCACACGGGTACACGTTCACTATCTTGATGAAAATTTCCAAGAGCACGATGAATGGGTCGAAGGCTTCTTGGCCCGCGTCATGCAGCATGAGTTCGACCACCTAGACGGGCACCTGTTTATAGACCGCATTTCGCCACTGCGCAAACAGATGATACGCGGCAAGCTCTCAGCCCTGCTCAAAGGTAAGGTGCGCTGCAGTTACAAGACGAAGACCGCAAAATGAGAAGTGGGAAAGAATTAGCCCCAGCATAAGGCAGCGCTTGGACCACAAGGACGCGCCATGGCATACTCCTGCCATCGTCAGAAATGCTTCCTGCATAGCTGGCGAGAAGGGATTCTAAGACACAAGACGTGAATAAGCATATGACAAGGCTTTCGGGCACAGATTCCAGAAGCAAGGCACGCGGGCGCATGCGCCTGCTCGCAGCCGTCTTGTCCATGGTCGCCGCACAGGCCATGGCGCAGATCAACACGGACAATGTCTTGCTCATGGGACGCAGTGCCATCGGTTCTGACGACTACCTAACGGCCATACACTATTTCAATCAAGTCATTGAGGCCAAGCCTTTTCTCAACCGCCCATACTACTATCGGGCCTATGCCAAATTCTGCTTGGATGACTTTAGCGGCGCGGAGGCCGACTGTAGCAAGGCCATAGCCATCAACCCCTACCAGGTCGAGGTCTATCAGTTGCGTGGACTTTGCCGCATCCGCAATGAGAACTTTGCTGGTGCTGTCGAAGACTACACGCACACGCTCCTGGCATTGCCCGACGATCAGAGCGCACGCTACAACCGCGGTCTCTGCTATCTACAGTTGAAAGAGTACGACGCCGCTGCTGCTGACATGGACACGCTCCTGAAGAAATGGCCGGCATTCGACCGGGCCTATGCCATACAGGCCCAGATCTGCCTGGAGAAAAAAGACACCCTCGACGGCATAGCCTGGCTGGACAAGTTGCTGGCCCGCAACCCCTCTGATGCCGACGCTTGGGGATTCAAGGGGCGCTATGCCCTCAACAAGGGTGACTACGCACAGGCCGACTCTTTCTTGACAAAGGCCATCGCCTGCCGCCCCAGCAACTATGAGGGCTATTTGGCTCGGGCACTCGCCCGCCATGGGCTGAACCGTTTCGGAGCCGCCATTGCCGACTACGACAAAGTCATCGAGCTCGTGCCCCAGCATTTCGTAGCCCACTACAACCGCGGCTTGCTGCGCGCCCTTGTCGGTGAGAACAACCGGGCCATCGAAGACTTCTCTTTCGTCATAGCCCGTGAACCGGACAACACGCTGGCCATTTACAACCGCGCTCTACTGCGCCAGCAGACGGGCGACTATCAAGGTGCCATTGCGGACTATACTCGTCTCATACGCCAGTTCCCCGGTTTCTTGTACGGCTATGCCGCCCGCGCCGAATGTCGCCGCCGGGTGGGGAACAAACGCGGCGCACTCGACGATGAAAGCGTCGTCGCCCGCGCCAATCTGGACATCACATTCACCCGCCAGCGCCGGCGTCCCATCAAGCGTGTCCGACGCAGCAGCGAGCATGACCTCGACCAGTATGAGCAGCTCGTCGATGACAGTTCGGCGGATTCCACAACGACGTCAATCGGCAGTCTGCTGGCCGCGGATCTCTTTGGCCGCGTTCAGGACAAGGAGGCGGACACCCGCCCACTCCCTCCGTTCACACTGACGTTCAAGTACGGACAAGGCGAACGCGGGTACCACTCCTCTGGCTTCATGCCTGAAGTTGCCGCCTTGGGACAACGGTTGCCCCAAAACCGGCTTTACTTTTCTGCCGAACTGCAAACGGCCGAAAGCCAGCCACACGGCGACGTCCCCAATCTGCCTTCCGGGCGCTTCAACCGTGCAGACAGTCTCTTGCTAGCCTCTGTCTCCGAAGCTGACGCCTATAACTATGCCAGCGCCCTGTCCTCTTTGCAGCAGGCTGCGTCGGCCTCCTCCCTCCCCTCACAGCGTCTGCTCATTCACCTGCAACGCGCAGCCGTGCTTTGCCGCTCATATGCGGCCGAGCAGTCTGTCCTCGCGGAGAAGCAGCCACAGGCCAACGAACAGCCGGCTGCGACTATGGCCGCAGCCCTTGCCGAACTGAAAGCAGCTGCGGCAGAAGCGCCAACAAACGGTTACATCGACTATGCCCTTGGCTGCGTCTACCTCTATACGGGCGATGCCACAGCCGCTGTTGATGCCCTGTCAAGGGCCTTGAAAACCGATACGCGGATGCCTGAGGCCTATTACAACCGGGGAATCGCATTCCTACGGCTAGGCAAAAAGGCCGAGGCGAGAGCGAACCTGAGCCGGGCCGGCGAACTGGGGCTCTACCGGGCCTATGCCTTGCTCAAGCAGGCGCGATAAGCGTATACCCACAGTTTGATTTTCTAAAAATACTATACACGAACTCCTACATATGGCTAGAAAGAGGAAACCACTTCCACTGTTAGAGCATATTACAATCACAGATGTTGCCGCCGAGGGAAAGGCTCTGGCACGTGTCGATGGCATGGCCGTCTTCGTGCCATACGTCGTCCCCGGAGACATCGTCGACTTGCAGGTGCGGCGCAAGAAACACAGCTACGCCGAAGCTGAGGCCGTGAAGTTCCACCACTACTCCGATGAGCGAGCTGAACCGTTCTGCAAGCACTTCGGCGTCTGCGGCGGCTGCAAATGGCAATGCCTGCCCTATGAGCGGCAGACATTCTACAAGCAACGGCAGGTCGAAGAGACACTGCGGCGCATCGGTAAGGTGGAATTGCCCCCCATCACGCCAATACTCGGTAGCCGCCATGTCAAGG
>OIYP01000585.1_pt1 | contig 23039 bp, 17 predicted proteins | sample 1588261 | NCBI WGS metagenome assembly OIYP01 (sample SAMN03283293) | human gut metagenome | biome: human-associated habitat; material: feces | host: Homo sapiens | place: Peru | collected 2012
AAATGGCGAGTTCTCGAAATTGCTAGACAAATTGAGCGATTATGACGTCATTATCTTTGACGACTTCTGCTTTACGGATATAGATGTTTACTCCGGTCTTGGGCTGTTTGAGCTGTTAGACGCTAGAGACGAAGTGAAATCATCAATCTTCATTTCTCAACATGAGGTAAGTGGTTGGTATGAAAAATTCAAGGACGTAAGCATAGCGGAGGCGTGCTTGAACAGAATAACCCATAACGCTCAACGAGTTCTTATGAATGGGAGGAATATGAGAGGCTAATAGTCCTATGAAATTAGTGCCGTACTACCACAATTTTATTGGTTCTTGTACGGCACTTTTTTAGAGGCCAAATGGCACGCCGTTTGAAGCGAAAAATAGAAAATCAAAACAGAAAAATTACCACGCCGTTTAGAGCGAAAAAACGAATTTCAAAACATGAAAAAATTCACGCCGTTTAGAGCGAAAAAACGAATTTCAAAACACGAAAAAATTCACGCCGTTTAGAGCGAAAAAATGAATTTCAAAACACGAAAAAAACACGCCGTTTGTCCGAAATTTGCAATAAGGCTTGGAGCCTTATAAAAGTGTAGTAACATTCTATCGCTTTTTAGAGTTTTTTATATTTTTTTTTCATCTCGTTAAACGACATTTTTTAGAAGCTCTTCCGAGGGGCTAAAAGCGTGGTGATATCACTCTATCTAAAGAGCGTCAGAAGATTAAAAATTTTGTAGAAACCATCTGTCAGGCAGTGAAGCTCACAAGCCAAGATATACTAAGGGAGATACCAGAAAAATATCACACTGTAAGGCTTAAAAAGAGCTTTGTTCTTAAGTATATCGTACAGAGAACCTAGACCCAGAAAAGTACTTAATGTACATATTTAGTCGCATTACCGACCATAATTATCGCAACATACCAGAGCTTCCAGAGCTTCTTGAGGAATTTCTGCCATGGATCCAAGAGGTACAAAAGGAATGCCATAGCACCAGGTTTATGGCTAAACGTTCAAATGAACAACCACTGCCTAAAATGGCTCAAAAACAATAGGTCATAAATTTAATTCTGACCATTTGCAATTTTTTAGGTCGCTAGGAATAATAGCGACCTAATACAACTATTATGAAACTTTAGAAAAATACACAGTAGCCACCATGTGGTGCCTAATTATTTAGGGTATAAATAATTGGAGTGATGACAGTTTTAGAGAAATTAGGTGTTTCTAATGTAAAACCTTGTATTTTATGTGCTAGTTTTAAACAAGCTCTATTCAGAATACTTGAGTTACTCTTTTGCTTTAAGGATGCTTCAATTACGGTGCTATTTTTTATTACTATTAATAGCTGACATTTGCCTTCAATTTGGTTAGCTCTTGCCTGTCTTGGGTACTCTTTAAGCTTTTCTATTCTGTCAATTAAACTTTGTAGCGCGTGTTTTTGTGTGTTTGCGCCACTTTCTGATAACGTCTGTGTTGCCTTAGCTTGAGAATTACTTGTTAATGTTTGGTTGTTTAAAGTCTCCTTAGGTAAAATTGTTGTTTGCGTATTACTAGCTAGAGGTTTACTTTTGGCTGAATCCTCTTGCATGGGTTTAATAATTTTTTTTGTTTTTACCGTTTTTGTGGGTGATTTATTTTTTTTCTTTGGCGCCGCACTTATTTTTTTTAGAGGTTTTTCTTTTGGGGCGTCTATTTTTTCTATAGTCTTTGGCCTTACTTCTTGTTTTGGTTCTAATTCCTTCCTTTTTACACTGTCGTTTATGATAGGTAGTGGCGATTGAGTAGCAGGTACTATTCTCATAACTACAGTAGATTTTTGCTCTATATTTAACTCAACCTTTTTATCTATATATTTGAAGGAATTAAAAAGCACCAAAGCTAGTACCAATATTGTCATGAGAATAAGGATTGATACTAACTTTACTTTAGTATATAAGCTGTCTGCAAATTTAATCATCTGCCTTGTCCGTGGTAGTTATACTAAATTTGCCAGATCTTTTTTCTTTTGCAATATCTACAATTTCAATAAAGCTTTGAAATTTAGCCTCCTTGTCAGCATAGATATTTAAATAACTGTCCTTTTGTTTATCTAAAAGTTCTTTTATTTGTATTAAAGAAATTGATTTTTTTTGATAGTAAAAATTGCCATCCTTACTTATACATATTTTAATGTCTGGATTTTTTTCTCTGCTTACAGTGGCAGCCTTAGAATTAGGTAAGGTTAAATCAATTACAGGAGATGTAAAAGACATAGTAAGAATAAAAAAGATCACCAACATAAAGATCACATCTATTAGTGGAGTTAAATCCACATGCAAGATGTCATTCTCATTTTCAAAATCATATCCAAATTTCATTTATTTACCTAAAGTTACATTGTGTTTGCATACGGAAATTGCTTTATACGAATGCTCGATTGATTCAATATAAAAACGCTTCATTCTCAAAGATAAAAAGTAATAAATAAGCATGGTAGGTACAGCGACTGACAACCCTAAAACAGTCGAAATTAGGGCGCTTGAAATTCCACTTGCAAGCATTTGTTGAGCTTGAAGGCTTGTTTGTTCAATCCCTTTAAACACATTTAACATGCCACAAACAGTCCCTAATAAACCTAGTAATGGACAAACAACTGAAATCATCTTCAGCCAAGATATGCCATTGATATTTTTACTAAAGTAACGATTAAACAAATATCCTACCTCAGCTCTGATATCATCTGAATGGGAAGCATGTGTTTTGATGATTTCATAAATTATTTTTAAAAATGGATTGTGTCCTTGGTAATCCTTTAAGCAACGATTTGAACCTTTAAGATCTAAAAAATCGCGTTTAAACTGTTTCCAACAAATAGTGGTATAAATAACATTTACTAAACATAAATAAATAGATACTACGCCTAAAAGCACAATAGCAACACCACTGTAGCCGATCAAATCTAACATTTTAACTAGCATAAAATTACCCTCTTAAAGCCTTTTTATACCAGCTTTGAGCTTTTAAATAGGTAAGGCAATAATCCTTGCCATTTGGATGCTGGGCAGCCGCTCTAATGCGTTCTAAATGAGCGGTATCAGTAAGTAGGTTAGGAAATTTTTGATGCATAGCTTCAATTAAAGTTTTAGAGATTTTGCCTCTAATCCATAAGGAGCCAATTACTTTATTGTCATTAGCTAAGACTTGTTGCTTAATCTCATCCATACAAGCTTTGGCTTGATTTGATTTTGGATCGCCTCCTAATGTTCCGAGTAGGGCCACTTTTTTGCCTTTAATATGAGACAAAAGTTCTTGAGTAAGGCCATCGGCCTTACCCTTATCTAGATAAAAGGCAACAATAATGAAATCAAAATTACTTACATCTGTGTCTTTGGTGGTTCTAACTAAGGAAGAGTCTAAAATAGCCTTCTTTGCATAACGGGCGACCCTATAAGTATTTTGAGTTAAAGAACTTACGCAAATTATGCTTTGCATGTTAACTCCTCTTTTAAAGTTAAAAATGCGTTGACATCATTTTCTAAAAGCTTATGACTATCATCTCTTGAAAGATAGAATGAATACATTATGTGGCCTTTTGTATTTAAGAAAGCAATTTGATGACTTTCAAAAGACATAAATGGCACTGACAAAAGAGCGATTTCATCAACCGCATCAATCTTAATATGTCCCTGTAAAGGTTCTGAGCCAAAGAGGTTGAAATATCCTTGAGCTTCTTTTCCTGGAACAACCTTAGATTTAACTTCAAAGATATTGCCATCTGATATCACAAGTAGGGTTAAGCTATCTCTTGAAGTTAAAAAATCCCAAACACGGTAAAAGTTATCTTTTGTTACAACCTTTGCGTATTTTGCATCTAAGACTTCAATCACTTGCGCATGAGTTACTCCAAGAGCTTGCGCCATCATGGCAATGCCTTTGGCCTTTTTAGAATCAATAATTTCTTGAACCTTGTTTTTTAAGTTTTCCATAACATCTCCAAATTTAAGAGTGGGTTAAGTGTAAGTAGTTGTAATCTTTATCCATTAACTCCAGATCATGAGTAATAATGATGGCTATACCACCTTGGCTTGTAAAATCAGCGAGCATTTTTTTTATCTTTAGCATGTTTGCTCCATCAAGTCCGGAGGTCGGTTCATCTAAAATTAATATCTTAGGTTTTTTAGCAAGAGCGCATGCTAGTACTAATCTTTGTTTTTGCCCGCCTGATAATGATTGGGGATGGCGCGAGATTAAGTCGTCTAAATTAAATTGTTTTAAACAAGCAATAACATTTTCATCACTACTATTAAGACCTGATAGGGATAAAGTTGTCTTTATTTCTGCCGCTACTGTCTTCATATGTAATTGATAATCAGAATTTTGCAACACTATCGAGCAATTGTTATAACTAGTATCTTTAAGGTCGCCTGTTAAGAAAATTTTGCCACTTTGGGCTTTTTCCAGACCAAAAATTAATCTACATAAGGTGGTTTTGCCCACGCCATTATCACCAAGCAACACGCTTACTCCAGGTTTTATCCTAAAGTTATAGTTTTCAAAAATATGCTTTGCATTTTTCTTATACGCAAAAGTAATATTTTCACCTATTAAACAAGCTTCTCCAGCTTTATCTTGTTCTATATAACTTTTACGACAATCCTCAACTAATACTTGTCTTAAACCGTGCTTTTTATGTAAAGCATCATTATTTAAGATACTGTAGTCCCCTTGGGCTACCACTTTACCTTCATCAAAAACCATTACTTGGTCTGCAACATTTTTTAGATAGTAAAGTCTGTGGTCAAAGACAACGATGCAATAGCCTTGTGCTTTTAGCTTTTTAAGAGTGGCAGCAAGAGCTAGAGTTGACTCTGGATCAAGATTAGCAGAGGGCTCGTCTAAAATGATGTTTTTTACTCCTAAGGCAATAATTTGAGCTAAACCAACTTTTTGTTTTTGGCCTTCTGATAAAGAATTGATTGGATTTGAAGCTATTTCTTGTAGATCAAATAGTTCTATTACTTCATCGACTCTAGCTTTAATCTCTTCTCTTTTTAGTCCACGCCACTCTAAAGCGAATGCTATTTCATCTTCCACATTTAAAGCAAAAAACTGTCTTTCAGGATCTTGAAATAAGGTGCCAACTCTACATGATGAATCAGACAAGTCTGCCTGAGGTTGTCCATCTACTAAAACTTGACCAGTTATAGTTCCACCATAATAAGCTGGGCATAAACAGTTAATTAGTCTAGATAGGGTAGTTTTCCCTGAGCCACTTCTGCCTGTAATTAAACTTAAAGTACCATTTGTGGCTTTAAAATTTACCTCTGACAAAGCTTTGACTTTGGCTCCTGGATAGGTATAACTTACATTATTTATTTCAATCATTAGTGCATACCTTTAAAAAATTGTCCGCCTAATTGAATCTGTATATAAATACAAATTGCACTTATAATTAGAGCCGTTGCGACTAGGGCATAATCATGTCGTTTAAATTTAGTAATTTTAAAATTGTTCTTTTTACACATACCAAGCCCTTTAAGCTCAGCCGCAATGCCTAAGTCATCACTTGTTCTTAAGGTTAAGAATACGAGTGGTGAAAATGTAAGTCTTAAAAAGATTCTTGGATGTAATAAAATATTTTTAATCGACAATTTAAAACCACGAATCTTAATTGATTGGCCTATTTGTTTTACGTCGCTGATAAAAGAACTAATAAATCTAATCATTACAGCAGCAGGTAAATACAGCATGAACGGTAATCTAAAAGACTGTAAAGAGGTTAATAATGTCTGCATTCTTATTGTTAAGGCTAGTGGTAATACTGCATTCATGGCGCTTGCTCCTCTTATAAAAGGAACAATAGCATTTGTTAAATTCAACCCTTGAGAGCCTAGGTTTTTAAAGATTCCAGACAAAGTTAAGACACACAATAAAGATAACCCCATCATTAAAACCATAAAGAAGTAACTTACCACTAGTATTTTGATGCGGTTCATGAGCAAAGCATAAATCATAGTTGCTACAAAGAGCAGGGCTAGAGATTCAATACTTGATAGCATTAGGGCACTAAAAGCACAAATAATAGAAACGCTCAACTTTGCTCTAACATCAAACCTATGTAAAAAACTATCGTGATCATTTGTTAATAATGCCTGCATGTCTCAATTCCCTTGCTGAATATAATCCGGTAAATAAACCAATAATTGCGCCTACATAACCTACGGCAATAATCAAAGCTACCATAAGAAGCATCTCTGGCATTTCACGCATGAATAAATATGAAAGCCCTATAGAGCCTAGGCGAGAAAAAAGGTCAAAAAATGCAACACATGCAATAGGGGCATAGAACCGTTTATAGCCTCCTAGACACATAACTAAAAGCTCAGATAGAAGAGCACACATTAGCACTAAAGGAATGGAGGTTACTCCACCACCTAAAAAAATTAAACTGACAATAGCACTAACTAAATTGAATAAGGTTAGGGTTCCAAATTTAGGTATTTTGTATATTAGTACTACTAGTAGCGTGGTAAATACCATGTTTTTGAGCATGATAGAAATGGGATTAGGACCGCCACCTGCCAGCGCAATAATCAAAGTAACTACTTTAGTGGAAGCTGCAAAAACTCCCATTACTACTAATTCTTGACAATTAAAATATCGTTTTTTCATAAAAAATGTAGGGGAGTTCCCCTACACTCCTTTAAATTAAAATTTTGCGTTCATATTGATCTCAAAGTGACGACCAGGTTCTGCTATGGCATCATTTACATAGTAGGTCTTGTCAAAGATATTCAAAGCAGCAAGGTTTAAGGTATATTGTTTTTGCGCCCCAAATGCTAAGTTAAAGGCTAGATTAGCAGTGGTATAGCCAGGAGCTCTTTCGAATTCACCTGAACTAGAGCGATTAGCATCTATCTTTCTTGCACCAGCACCGCGGGCATAAGCGTCAGCTCCGAAGCTCCATTCATCCCAATCCTTGTTATAGTTGAGGCCCGCTCTATAAGTAAATTCTGGTAAGTTGGTATAGTAAGTTTCGTACTCAAGAGCTTGGTACTTGCGTCGAATAAAATTCCAACTAGTATATGGTTTGAGGCCGTTGTCAAAGGTGTAGGCAAAATCAAATTCCATCCCAAAAGTTCTAGCTTGAGCGACATTTTCATAACGATATAAGTTAGAGCTTACTTGTCTTGTGGTAATGAAATTTTTAATTTTATTGTAGAATAGGGCGGAATTAACGTCGAAGTTACCACCAAAATAGCGAGCACCAAGTTCATAGTTATTTGAAGTTTCAGGGTCTAAATCAGGATTTCCTTCTGTGGTACTTGTTGAGCCCATAGATGAAGATAAGTATTTTTCCTGAATAATAGGGGTTCTAAAACCTTGTGACCAATTTGCTCTTAGAGCTAGATCCTCAAATCCAGAATAAACAATACCCAAATTTAGCACAGGCTTGGATTCAACTGAACGGTCGGTGTTACCTTTGGTATTTTTAACCGTAGTAGACGTTACACCGTTCATAGTCATAGCTGTGGTTTTATTTACATCATTATTTTGTAAACCAGATTCTACAAAGGTATAACGTACTCCGTAGGTGGCGGCAAAATCCGATGGTAAAGTGGTTTCGTTAGATAAGAATGCTGAATAAGTATTTTGATAACCGTTGTAACGAGTTACCGTATTGCTATTCATGTACATACGTCCCATCTGACCTTCTACACTATTATCTTTAGTTGCGTGCATGTTATCAAAATCAGCATTTAAACCGGCAATTAAGTAATTACTTGAGCCTAATTGCCATTCTGATAAAGTTGACAATCCAAATGTCTCTATGTAGTTACTAGCTTTAATATCCAAGTCAATACCACTTGTTTCCATTTGATTTCGCATCTTTTTGTGAGTACGTTGATAGTAAGCATCAAAACGTAAATTGGTGCAGTAATCATTTAAGTCTAAAAACTTAGCATAAATGTTAATTTTTTTACGATCCCAAAGAGGAATGTCTACTTTAAAAGAGTCTAAACCGGACTCTACCTCACTTGAGGTATGAAAAGCCCCTTCAAAAATCTCCCCATTAAGGCCAATACTAGCTTGCTCATCAAAGTCATAAGATAAATGTAAAGTTCCAGATCGACTAATTGAATTGGTGTTATCTACTGTACCATTTGGGGTAATTAGGTTGCCTGCGTTGGCGTAGAAACCTGTTAATCTAAAATTAAAACCATTGTTAGAACCATACAAAGCAGCACTTTCTGTCCATGCGGCTTGATATCCTGAGTTATAACCAGCGCTTACATCCCCACCAAAACTTTTATCAGTTTGCTTTTTAGTGATGATATTAACTACACCACCTAATGCATCAGAACCATATAATACAGAAGCAGGACCTTTGATAACTTCGATTCTTTCTACACTAGATGGAGCTACTAGCATTGGCGATCCTGACATAGAGCTATGTTCTGATACTTTTTGCCCATCTACTAAGACTAATGTTCTAAAAGCATTTTCCCCACGGATGCCAACGCGTACTAACCCAGGGGTGCCGTCATTTTCTAAAGTCACTCCAGGCACGTCTTCAAGTAAGCTACCTATGGTATTAGTAGACCGCTTAGAAATTTCTTTTTCAGTCACTACGCCAACACTCATTGGTACATCTTTGAGTGCTTTTGAAGTTCTAGTGGCGGTAACTACAATATCATTAGTTTTTAATTCTTGGTTTTCATCGTTAGCATCATTACCATAGGCACCTATTGGTAGGGTTAATAACATGCAATATGCCAATTTGTTAAGTTTCATCTTATTGTCTCCTTTGTTGCTTATTAAATTTCTTGTTTATAAAAACACAATGAAGCTCCTGCCTATGCAGACAAGGCCTTTTTAAAATAAAATATTTTTATGTGAGGCTAGGCCTCGAAGGTTGAGTGTTTTGTGTTACGAGTTTGAAACTTGAATTAAATATTTTATGAGTAGATTTGACATCGTTACTGACCAAAACAGACCTGCTTGATTTAATTTGATGTAGTCTTTTTCTATCTTTAATAGACCTGCTTGTTGCCAGTTTTCAAAAACCTCACCTGCAATGGTTAACAGATCTTGGTGGAAGTTTTTTTTGAATTGCTTGAGATCGATAAAGCCTAGCTCTAACATTTGACCTAATTTTTTATGCATACGCCAATTGGGATGAGGCATAAACATCATTCCTACAGGTTTTTGATTATTGTTTATGGTATTAATATAATCACTATAGTTTCTCTTATTCATAAAGGAGATACCTTGTATCTTCCCACCTGCACCGGGACCAAAAGCTAAGGTATCTGCATCGGATTTAGCTAATACGTTATAAATATTGCGTTCTCGAGTATTTATAGCAAAATGACTAGCACTTAACTGTTTAAAATTGTGTTCTAACAAGTAGTTAGCACCTATGCGATATAAATTTGCTCTTTCTATTGGATTTGGAAGCTTATCTGTTTTATTTAGCTTGCTTAATTTTTCTAGTGGGGAACTTTCAAGAAGAATAAGTTGATAAAGATCTAGGCCATCAATAGGACATTCCTTGGCAATTTCAAGATCTCTTAAAAAACTTTGTTCGTCTTGGCCAGGTAAACCAAACATTAGATCAATGACAATAGCAGCTTCGTCATAGCTAGCAAGTCTTGTTAAATCTCTTATCAATTCCTCGGTGGTAGATATTCTGCCTAAGGCTTGTCTAATTCTTGTGTCAAAAGTTTGTATCCCCATTGAAAAACGATTAGCTCCAGCCTTTAAAGTTGCTTCTATTTTTCTTTCATCAAAATAAGATAATCGCCCTTCAACAGTAATTTCACAATCGTTAGTTAAAGGTAGGTATTCACGACAAGCTTTGATAATTCTATATAAGTCTTCCGCTTCAAGTGCAGTAGGGGTGCCACCGCCAAAATATAATGCTTTTAGTTTACGTCCCTGTTGTGCGCGTCTGTCCGCATGAAACTGCAACTCTTTAATTAAGGCATCAGCGTAGCGTTTAGATTCTTCCTTTTTATATGCGCCAATATAAAACATACAAAAAGCACATCTTGTTTGACAAAAAGGGACGTTTATATATGCTACAGATTCAGTTGTTCGCGGAACATCTGCGAGTAAATCAAAAGCTTTATCAGTTACAAAAGGTGGGATTATTTGTCCGCCACCACCAGTGTGAGCAGATTTTTTTTCGGCAAAAGCATATAAGATAGGATCGTTACTTATTTTAGCTCTAAAATCTACATTCTCATTTTCACCTTCACTCATCTTTTGCATCATCTTTTCCATTTTGGTTTTAAGCATAGAAGGCATAGATTTCATCAATGCAACGGAGTTAGCAGCATCAGGTTTAAAGGTTGATTTCATTTCATCTATTACAGCTTGAAAATTAACTTCTTCTTTTTCATTCGAATATTTTTGGATTAAATCTAAATGAGATAATGTGTTTGAAGCCATCCTTTTTTCCTATTATTTGGGTGGTTACTATTAAATTATGTTAGCAATTGCTAACATTTGGGGTGAGTTGTTAGCAATTGCTAACATTTGGGCAAGATGTTAGCATATGCTAACAACAAAACGCAATAATTTTTTTTCTTTGGTTAAAAGAAAAAACAAAACACGGATAACGTAATTGTTGCTTAAATTGCTTTAAATATTGACTTTTGTGACTTTAACAATAGGAGAAAAGGCAGGTAAGATAAAAAAAGGCAAAACTAAGCGTATTAGGTCGATATTATTCTTAGCGACCAAATATCTCCATGAAAACAATTTTGTTTTAGAAGGTAAAGTCTTTATAGAAACTAGGGTTATTATGTTTTTTTTATGTGGAAAAGTTGAGTTAAAATAACTGAGATTAGATATCCGATTTTCGACAGTTGTTGTAATGTCTAATACCTTTAGGTGGTACGATAGTTTCGGCAAACAATATTCTAAGTCAAGAAGACTTTGCAAAAGAGATATGGGTTCTTTTGCAACAGTAAATAGATGGGAAAAAGGTAAAACTAAACCTACATTTAGCACCAGAGAAAAATAGATGACTACTGTAAAAAGCGTCTAATAGATTTCGATGTAACATGCGCAAATGACAAATATTGTCTCCAGAACAACAATTTTTATTTGTAAAAGAATGCTTTGAAAATGGAAATGCTTTTAAGTGGTGGAAAATATTTGGCGATGGAAGAGATTTTTCTATAAATAAATTTTTTAATAGTTACGGAGTTTAGATGACACTTGAACATGAAATGCAGTACCGTTCAGAAAGACAAAAATGTTGCAACTTGCACCGCATTAACGGCTTATGAACCTTCAACAAATTCAGATCCTTGTTTAACACTGAGTGATTGGGGAGCCTTGGCATGTGTCAAACTAGATTTGAAAAAAATTAGCTTTAACTTAAAATTGTGATAGTAGGTTAATAGATTTATAAATTTACCCAAAGTATCATAACAATAATCCCATTGAGAAAATTTTGAAAGAATAGTTTGATTTACTAAATAATTAACCAACGATTATTAAGGATGAAAAATGGATCCTAAGACACTGTTTTGGGCTTTCGCATTTAAAAAAATAAGTGTGAGTAGGAGCATTGTTTACAACGCCAAATATGTAAGATATAGGAGCATTTAAGCATGATCGCATAATGGATATTATGTACGTTTTTTCTAAATTTAAATTAAAAAAGCGTGGTTTATAGCCAAATACGCTTTTTCCATCCATATTTTATACCGCAACTTAGTCCCAATTTAATATAGTCTGGTGACAACCACTTAAAGCTCGGTTTTGCTAAACTTAATTCATCATGTAGTGTCCAGATATCCATATGCCTTAACCATTAACTTTAGTTTGCATGCTTAAACGAGATTTGTATTGTGTCCGCATTGTAGAACGCATTTGTATTTAGTAGCGGTGAATTAGATATTTTACAAGAACACTGAATTACACCAACAATATGAACTTGACTTAGTTAAATAAAAGACAATTGTGAGAGCTGCTAGATAAGCACATCTCCATCGGCATCAGAGATCTCAAGCGCTGATTCACGTAAGTTGCGCGCAAAGCGCCCTACGTCTTCAGCCGAAGCGCCAGCACTCATACCACGTAGCAAGCGATCTATAACATAGCGAGTATGCACAATATCATCTTCTAACGACGCCAACATATCGGTCTTTTCGGCACCATTTTCCATCATGGCACGTAACTGTTCTTGCCGTCTAATATGGATGCCTAAGGTCCTAAAGGTTCGAATCAACTCATGGACTGCCATTCTAAAGCCTTCTTCTAGCTGAGCGTCAGCGCCTGGAATAGCCATCCATTCCATATTGCCAGACAACACCATAAACACATCGTTCGTTGATGAGTTATCATCAGCTTGAGTGTTGGGCGCTATATTTGAACCATTTTGCATATTAAACTCCAATGCCAGTTAGGCCGAAAATTTTCTTTATTTCCCGTTTGGGTTTGGGGTTTGATTTAGTTTTTAAGCACAGGTGCTTAATGGTTAGGTGCTGGTCCTAAAGTTCCCTATCCTAAAGAACCAAATCATAAAAGTGTAACCTAGCGCAAGCTCTATTTTTTTTTCTTATGACTAGCTTTATGTAACTACTAGCTTTATTTTATAATGTAAACATCAATCTTGTCCGTTATAAGACCTAAAACCGTGGCTTCATTTGCTACCAAGCTCTAAGTTTATCAATAAAAATTGAGCTTTAACTTATAATTTCACCTTAAAAATTTATATTGCCTCTTTAGATATAAAAGCTTAACTTCCTAGTCTAATTAGCATGAAAACCAATTAACCTCGGTTCAAATACGACCATATCACCAAACCTTAAAAAATGGTAAGATAAGCTCCTACTAAAACCCTATCTTATAACTAGCATCTAAACTAAAACCGTAGCCTAAAACCAAAACGTAATCTCGATCTTTACTTTAACCTTTACCTTACTTTTTGGTTTTGCGCCCTACGTAAATTTAAGCTGGAGTCTCTAATGAATCAAAACACACAATTACTTAAAACCCTCCTTGAAAACGCATTGTGTGATTGTGCTGAAATTAGCGCCTTAACTGAAAGCACCCGTAAAAACATCTTTTTAGCTGGGATTAGAGTAGATTACCTCTTTAGTGAATACACCAAACTACACGCAAATGACGCTGATGTAGCTTGTGATGAGGCTGATAATGCTTCCCCTAACGAATCTAAGAACCAAACCTTAGCCAATAACGTTCACGCTACCAAGCTTAGTTCAAACCAAGCAGGTTTAACCCAACCTAATTTGGCGCAATCAGATTCAATCCCACCAAGTTTGGTTAATACTACTAGTGAAGATGATGATGAAGAACTTCCATACGATGATATAACTCCATGCTACGCTTTTAGAATAGTCTGCCCGAGCATGGATGGCTCAAAAGAATTTTTATTCCGCGCTTACCTGCAAAAGCTAGAACTTCATTTAAAGGGAGTAATCAACGGGCCTTTAGGTAACCTTCCTTATGCGCGTGATATTTTAGATCTGGACCTAACCACTAAAGACGCCCTCAACTTACATATGGAATTAGAAGAGTTGGAGTTGATCTTGGCGGAAATCGATTGGGATCAAGTTGAAGTGGAATTACTTGCACCAATAGAAAACGCTCACCAAACGCCAAATGAACTTCTTGATGTATTTGCCAATGAAGATGAAGGTAAATATATAAATGAAGGCACAGATATAAATGAAGTTCCAAAAGTAAGTGAAGGTACAGACTGTGTAGATAAAAACGAAGCCAAAGCCGTAAAATCTAGTGAAGAACCTAAGGAAACTAGACGCCCTTTAACTAAGCGGGCCACTCCTCTTGCCATTAAGGCTGCAGCAACTCCCTACCAAGTACTACCAGAAACTCAAAGAGCGGAATCTAATCCACTTTCGGAAGAAGCTGTACACAACTTTTTAGAAAACTTTGATGTCAACGCTCTCCGTAAGGCCTATCCTGACGGCGTGCCTGATTTATTAAAACTTCTCGAAACACCAATGCAAACTCAGAGCCAAGATTCAAATCCAAGCTCAGATGACAAAAGCAACCCGGATATCGTCTCTAGCCTCTCTTGCACCAATGATTTACTAAAGCTTTTAGGGGAAGTTTCGTATAGAGAGCCACTATGCCTTGAGCTTGCACAAAGCTTAAATACCCTACCGAAAGCTTATGCGCCAGGAGATGGCTATCGCCGCGCGCTTACTATTTGGCTTACTAAGCCAATCGCATTAAAGAATGAAGGCGATATAAACGCTATTGGGTTTATGAACGCTCCAAACTTATTTAGAGTCTATGCTCTTAAGACCCAAGCTACTCAAGCTCCTACTTTAGCGTCTAATGTAGGTACCCCTTTAAAAACTACCATCATGTTTGAGTTAACACCCAAGCATTGGTCTTTAACCTCTAATTACCTTGAACTTATCACTAAAGTAAGCGTTGCTCTTAGAGAAAAAGCCACTACCGTTAGCGTGGAAGTCCCAATGCCTAGCGAGGCCGGAGCGTTTTTTATGGAGAACTTTTTATAGCATTTGAGTTTTAGCGGTAAAGAATTCGCTTATGAATAGAGCTATAGAACACTAAAAAACTCTAAATTTGGAGGCCCTATAAAATAATAAGGCCTCGTAAAAATATCGAGGCTTTACCATCTAAAACAAGGAATTATTACTTAGCTCAGATTCAGCCTCAGCCTCAGCCTCATTTTCTAAAGAGCCAGGGGCTTTAGAAGATGGTGAATGCTGCACACAAGGATAATCACGTAAAATATTGTTGATCACCTGTCCCGCCCGCTTAGCTTCCCTTGGCGTAAAGGTACTAGAAAGGTGGCGGTACATCTTTACCATCACAGAATAATCGAAGTCTAATTCTAACGCTTCTTCTGAAACTTTTTGGCAATTATAAAAATGCTGAGCCCAAGCATAATGTCTAATCTTGGCCTCAGGTAATTCCCCTTCGCTTGAGGCGTAGAGTCTAACCAACTCAAGCATAGCCGCAAGACTCCCACGGCGTACTGCTCTAATTAGCCACAATTGAGCTTTGGCAGCGTTACGTTCAACCACGACCCCTTCTGCGTATTCACGCCCAAGTATTACTTGAGCTGGCACATGGCCAGAAGCTGCTGACTTTTGAAGGAGTTTAAAATTGTATTTACGGCTCCCACCGATATTATGTTCATACATTTCAAGGAGCGCCGGAGCGTAACCTTGAGCCGCAGAAGAACGCAATAGCATCTCATTAGCGACGCGACTTTTTTCTTCTGTTTTAGTGTAGACCTTATAAAGTTCGTATAAAGCCACTCGGTTATTTAAGGCCGCAGCTTTAGTGTACCAATACCGCGCGTAATCTGCATAGTACCCTTGGGGCTTAAAATAGTACCGCCAAAAATCCTGCAAAAGCTTTTCACGGTTAGGTTTAATCTTTTGAGCAGCTTGCTGGTAAGTTTCAGCGATTCGTACCGCTGCGTTTGAATCCTTATGCTCAATCGCATCGTGGCAGTCGCCAGTTAACCAGGTATCGTTAATGCACCGGGAACGCAGCATTTCTTGCGATAAGACTTTATCGTTTAAGAACTTAAACAAGTAAACGTTGTGTAGCTCTAAAACCATGATAACTACAGCAATAATAGCAAGGTATAAGAACATCAAACATATGCCACGTCTCTTTTCTTTAAAAATAGATTCCACGCCATCGTCAGGAAACGGTACTTCCCCTTCTAACCCTAAAACAATATCCTTTAAGGTTAAAGGTGACGCGGGACCTATAATCGAGCGAACTTCAAGCTTTGAGGTTTGGGCTTGGTTGGGGGCCTGGGTTTGGCTTTGGTTTTGAGCTTGGGCCTCCATACCGCTATTAGAGGCTTTGGTCTTATTAGAAGTCAAATCAGATTGTAGCTTCTCATTTAAGCTAGCAGCTGCTTTGGTGGTAGCGCCAAGAGTAGCTTTTGATTTTTGGGCTTGGGAGCTTGGAGCTTTAGATTTTTTAGTATTAGAAGATACCTTAGTTTTAGATAAACGCGAAGCTTGGTCCCCTACCTTAATGCCTAAAGTAGTTTTTAATGTAGCTCTGAAGGTCTCTTTAAAATTGAGTGGTTTATGAGCCACATGGTGGCATTGAGGAAATTTGGCAGATACAGGTGCTTTACCCCAAAGAACCATTGGTTCTTTTAGGCTCGACTGCGTACGCTGATTGCAGTTTAAAGTACCGCAATCTTGTTTTTTGTTCACTCTCATATATAGCCTTACAAAATCCGAAGATTTTGTCGGTTTTTAATTATTATTTTATTGCTGTAATTTGTATTGTTGTAGTTAGTATATGTTATAAGTTAATTAAAGTTAATAGTTATGCTTATAAACTTGGGTACAGTATCGTTTTGGGTAATGATGTTGAAACCCTTGCGACAGGCTTTTTAATTTTGTGTGTATTTATATATTTTTATGTAATTTTATTTAATTTGTTTTGCACTTTTGGTTCTAATTGTAATAGTGCTTTTATTCTAATTGTTATGATGCTTTAGCTTTTAACTTAAGGTAAAACCTGCTTAAAAGCTGCATTTAAAAACTGTTACTTTAGTATCAAGCCTAGGGTTTTGTTGGCTAAATAGAACTTTGACTCACTAAACTTGGTTTGATTTTACTCTCACGCGCGGTAAGTCCTTACGGCGGGTTTAAGTTTTATAAGGCTCTTGAGCGTCATCCTTCATGTTAAAGCTTAGGCTTTAACATGGGACCAGAAACTTGTACGCATGCTACTTTTATAATCGAGCGCGTCACTAAATGCGCTTTCGCTTACGTAAAAAATTTAAGACTCAATCTTGAATTTATTTGTTGGTTGTTTTTATCCTGTGCCTTATTCAACGCTAAATTATACCGCAAAAAACAAAATTGGTTTGATAACGTTTTTGCAAGGTATGAATTTTATTGTAGTCACTACAATTTTTTGTGGCTAGTTTTCTCTATGTTTCTCCTCCTATCTCTTGATATTGCTCAAAATTTTACTTTAAACATAACGTTTTAACGCTTTTAACAAAACTCTAGGCTTAAACTTCGGTGCAACTTTTGGCTTAGGCGTGTGTCCGTAACCATGTTTAAAACAAAAGACCTAGAAATATTCTTCCGAATTTTCTAGGTCTCTTTTTAGTTTGCGGTCCTTTTAAACCTTAAGCCAAACTTTACTCATCCGCGCTAAAGTTTTCAACTTGAGGTTCATTAGTAAACGCCGTTTCGGCCTCTTCTACGTCTTCATCCTCATCTATATTTTCAACGTTAGCTACGCTACGCGCTTTAGCGGAAGCAAAACCTGAGTCTGAGCTCCCTTGAAACATTTCTAAACGTAAGCCACCTAACAAGTCGAGGGCTTGATTTTGGCCGTCACCTGCTTCGCTTTTCACGTATAAAACGTCAAGGCCTTTACTTGCTCTAGTCATCCCTACATAGTACAAATGGCGTTCATTGTCCTTAAACAAGTATGGTTGGTCCACAGTCGCAATACTGCTTACGCAATCGATAATAAAGACGTATGGATATTCTAAGCCTTTACATCTATGAAGCGACAAAAGTGACACACCTTCATCATCTTGCGCATACATTTCATGGACACTGCCATGAACCCTAGTGCCTTGAGAATTACGTTCTGCAATCCCACGCCCACGAATAGACCAAGCATTAATTGGGATGTTGTATTCTTCAAGCACTGACTGCAAAATGCGCTGCGCACCAATTGGGGCCTTAAAAAGCACCGCCATGTCTTTAAACGAAACATCATTATCGTTTAACTCTAGCATTCTAGTAGCGACATAGTTGATTTCCGCTTCGTAATCCGCAAAACCAATCACGCGAACACTAGTGTTAATTGCCAACCCTTCTTGGTTAGATACCTCGCTATCTTCTGCATTACCAAGAGGAGTAGAGGTCGTTCCTTCTAAGAAAGCGTGAGCAGATTTGGCAATAAGCTCATTACGGTAATTATGAGTTAAGGTCTGAATTTGAACATCATACTCTTTGGCTAAGCAATTAATGGCTTTAAGGCCGTGAGTTTTCCATTCATTGATCGCTTGCTCTGAATCAGCAACCGCCATTAAGCGGGCGCCTCCTTGAACAAGCTTATTGATAAAGCCTAATTGAAGCGCATCAAAATCTTGGAACTCATCAACCACAACTTCGCTTATCTGGTCAGCAATATCACCAACTAAAGCCATCGCAATGCAACGCGCATCGCGCATGCTCATGATATTATTGTCTTTCTTAAAGCGTACGGTGCGCGCCACAAATTCAGAAAATGCTGGATCAGCGCTAATTTCAGCCAAAGTTGCATTTGCCTTTAATGAGGAAACGCCACTAAGATCAAAACCTGGAGCGAGATCTTGTTCTTGTCCTTGTTCTTGGTCATTAGCACTTTCTGGTAACGCTTCAGTTTCACCTTCATAATTACTTAAGCAAGCATCAGCGCCACAAAGGGTCGAAATTTCCGTCCAAATGTCACCATAGACGTGACGGTAAGCAGCTTCAAGCCACTTTTGGGTGGTGCGGGCCAAATCGTCTGTATAATCTAAACCCTTAAGCTCAGCCACAAGTTCCATCGCATGATTAAATTCGATTTCTTCCTTTTGGATCTTAAAGCCACGGCCATAACCGTATTCGGAAATCTTTAAACGCTTGTTTAAAAGCTTCACGCAAAGTGACTCAAAAGTCCCAAAGAGCGGAAAATCTAACACCGGGCTTAAGCCGGAAAGACCTTTGATGTGTAAAATTGTATTCATCACATCAGCAACTGCGCGCTTAGAGAAGCAGCAAACGAACATCTTTCTAAACGCCACACCCTTAACCTGGTTAAGGTACAAAATACGCCCTGCCACCATCATGGTTTTACCAGTGCCAACAGGAGCGTTTAAGAGCGTTAATGGTGCGTCACTTTGAATGAGAGCTAACTGCTTCTCATCAAAGCGGGCCATAAAGTCTTCATAAGACACCAAGCTTTCTTCTGGGAACACACTGTTGCGCCCGGCCTTTAAGGCTTCAATTACGGTGCTATCGCAGGTAAGATACTTTTCTGGAATTGAAGCTAGCAATGGACTTGGGGTAATTTGCAAAACTAAACCGCTTTTGGCCATCTTAGTTCTAGTGTAAGACAACATCAATTCGAAGCTACAACGCTTAAAAGCCGTATATAACGCTTCGCGGTCATGCTTTAAAGTGGCGTCATTACCCACAATAGCTGAAATCTTGCCATCATTACAATCTGTCACAAAGAGGAATGGGAAGTTGTATGGGGTATCAACCTTATAGTGTGCTAAATGCACGCAGTTTGGAAAACTAGGTCTCATCAACGCATAGCGACCACGCACATTATAGTTACATAAAAACTGAGCTATCGCTTGCAATAATGAACGCTTACCACCAATTCTTAGAGCTTCAATGGTATCAATAACAGAGTTTACACTCTTTAAGTTTTGTTCATAATCGCTTGGAATGCGGTTAAGTCTATTGTCTAAGTCAAAGTAAGTCTTAATCCAAGAAGCTTTAAGCCCTGAAGAAATACTTGCTCCAGGTTCTGCCGATTTAGCCTTAAGTGCGTTTTCAGCTTCATTGGCGTTAGTAACAAACCAGCGCATTTTCTGAAAAAGCACTGAGCGCGATGGAATACGTTCCCCGACACCTTTATACATATTACGGCTATCGCCTCGACGTAAGCCCACATCACCAAACTTACGGTCATAAACCGCGTCAGCGCCACTAGCACTATTAACTGGGCTTAGAGAGAATCTAAGCACGCGCACTAACCAAGCCGCCCCAGAAAACGCCCCTAAGTAATCACCTAAGCCGCTTTCAAAAGGAATATTCTTTTCTCGTAAGACAGATGGGAGCGTCTTTTGCATAAACCCATCGGCATATAAAATCCCGATTTCAGCGTATTGCGCGCCTCTAATTCTAAGCTCTTCAATTTGGGTCGCAATACTAATTGCCGCTTCTCTACTATCAGCAAATGAAGTTAAGCCAATAGTGCCACTTGGAGTAGGCATCCCTTCTTTGACCGCTTCCACGTCCCCTGCAATAAAATTAGCTCCAACTAATGGTAGTTGGCTTAAACGGTAATTGTGTTCTAGGGTAATAATGTTAGTGGCCATTACGTTTTGTAAAGCTAAAACGTGGTCTACTATAAACCGTTTAGTAGTCGGATAGCTATCAGGGACTGCATCTTCGGCCGGCCCACTTTCATTAGAAGTGTTCACCTTAAAGGTTGGATCAAGGGTAAAGGTGTTTTCTGAAGCCCGTTTAGCTAGCGCCATCAAGGCTTTCCATTCAACTTCACAAGTCCGGTGAATGTTATCAACCATAAAAACACTAGGCAATGAAGCATTTTCTTGGCCAGCTAAAAAAACCGCCCATTCAGGAAGCTTATCCCTAATAATAATGCGGTTTTCACGTAAATAACTAATAAGGTCATCGTGGAGGGCTTTAAGGCCTACATTTTCTTCTTCACTTCCAACATAGAGCCCGCGGACGGCACGGCTTACCTTAAGGCGTAAATTGTTTTTAAACAAGCCATAATCTTTTTCTGCCATAAGGCGAGCGGCGATGTCGAATTCTTGTTCGCTGTCCATAACGGTAAAACCACTATGAAACCAATCTAAACAGCCTAGAGCTAAATTTTCTCGAAGGAGCTCATAACTTACAGATAAGAAGGTCCCAAAGAAACGTAGATCGCGGGCACTAACTAATGAAGCTCCATCTTTGGCCGGCGCGTTTATAATTTGAGCTCGTGCTTGCGAAGCATCACGTTCACTCTGAAAAATCACCGCCATCTTATCGTAGGGAATATTGGCAGTTTCGTGTAATAAACGGGCTTTTTCTGTTAAGAGCGCTGTTTTACCGGTCCCTGACTTCCCACAGACGAGACAACAAGTTGAACGGTCTTCAGCTGCTGCTTTTTGCATAGCGTTTAATAACAATGACATTACTTTCTTCTCCACAAGTTTAATCAAACTGCTTTAAACTCATTTGTGTACCGCTAAAAAAATTGTTATTTAAAGGTTTTTTAAAACTTTGGTTCCCGATAAACTTTGGCTCCCGCTAAACCACAAAGAGAACACTTCAATTTTAAAAGTCGTTTAGACTAATCCTAAAATAGCGTTTTAGCTATCAGCACACTAAAAAACCAGAGCTTCTTCCTTCTTCATTTTTATTAGCACCTTTATAGGAAGAGGCAAAATAAATTTTCCGGTGGTCACTAAAGCTTTATTACAATCATAGCGAAAGCGCCACAGGTCTGGTGTATATTTTGTTGATTTATAATTAAGTTTGTCTTGGATTTTGTTTTTAGGCTTTTAGGCTTAAGTTCGTCTCTTAGCCTCAAGATGTTTAAAGCTTTAACGTATTTATAGCGGTTAAGCTCAACATTTAAGCTTAGCGTTTAAACAGGTATTTAGCTACATACAGGCGCTAAATCTTTAAAATTTTGCTTTTAAGAAAACTTTTTAAGTTCAAGCTTACTACTAAATTTCTTTTAAAAGTATACGTCTGCTTAAAGATCTAAAGCTTAAGCGAGTTAAGTGACTTAAGTGAGAAGACATCTATTTACACTTAATGCTATTTACACTTAAAGTTACTGACACCCAAAGTTACTTACACTTAAAGGTAAATCTTTGGGTGAGTTTTAATATACGGCTCATAGCCCTACGGGGAAAAGCTCACCCGAGCTAACATGCAAGCGACATATATTTTTTTTCGAAAAATTACACTTTTTTCATTTAAAGAAGTTAGAACGTAAAATATTATGAGCGGACTAAAAAAGCTAAATAACTACATAAAAAGCTAAGCCCAATATCTTAACTATCTAAACTCTTCAAAGGCTACAAAAACAACGCCTTAACAAACATGGTTTTACTGACAACATCCGTAAAACCAATTACCTTATTTTACCTTTAAAATTAGTTTATGGGGTATGATTTTTGTTATCCATTCCGAAAATTTTAAGAGGCTTAGATTAACACATCTAAAAAACGTACGTAAACCTTTTAAAGGTTTGAAGCATCTTGCTTTTAGACGCACTTAAATACAGCCTAACTCCTTGATTTTAAGGCCTAAAAAGCGTAGTTTACCGCCCTAAAAGCTAATAAGCTGAGCCACAAAGGTCTTAAACTTGCTCTAAAAAGCCCAAAACAGAGTTTCATATCCCAAAGCCAGGATTCATACCTTAAAGCCGGGATTTCGTATCTTGAAGTAGGGATCATGTTTTGGGATTTTAGGCGCTTATTCTTATTTGAGTTACGACTTAAATACAACGCACTGGTCGAGGTAAGCCCGCAATGCGAGCTGCCTGCATGGCAGGGCCATCAGGAAACAACTTATATAAATAACGGCTTGAACCTTTTTCAGGGCCGTATTCTTGCGCCATAGCTTTAACTAAGGCTCTGATCGCCGGAGAAGTGTTGTACTTTTCATAAAAGGTCCGGACGAACATAACAACTTCTAAACGTTCTGGGGTCAGTTCTAAACCTTGATTTTGCGCTATAACCTGAGCTACTTCTTGGTTCCAATCATCCCTATTAACTAAAAATCCTTCTGCATCGGTTTCAAGCTCCCGCCCGTTTACCATGATACCCATTAGTTATGCTCCTCTTGATTTTCTGTTTGGCTAAGCTCCTGCTTAGCCTTAAGTACTAATTCTTGACTAGCTTTAAGCTCTACTGAATTTTCTTCTTCAGTGGCTTTATGTAATTCGGGTGACAGCTCAGTTAAAGGTGCTACTACACCTACTTCTTGGTTTACCACTTGATTTAAAGCCGGAGCGGCACAAAATAACTTACCAATCTTTATAAAGTAGCCGTTATTAATCCCAATCACCGTGCTTTGCCCTAATACTTTTTCAAAGTCAGTAAAATTAGGACCTACCATATGTTGGTAATCAACTAAAACGCGGCCATCAGCTGCTAAATAAACAGGTTTTACTAACCAGCAACCACGACGACCATGTTTTCTTAAAATCCCAATCACAGTAACTCTTTCGTCAACTACCCACCACCTAAAGGTAGTGGGCTTGTAACTGCCCAGTCGTAATAAC
>OIYP01000587.1_pt1 | contig 23022 bp, 10 predicted proteins | sample 1588261 | NCBI WGS metagenome assembly OIYP01 (sample SAMN03283293) | human gut metagenome | biome: human-associated habitat; material: feces | host: Homo sapiens | place: Peru | collected 2012
CTACGCTGACTCTGGGGATGAACTTCCCGTGCACCTGTAAACCGTCACAAAATCCCGTGAGCGGTTAGCGTTCATAGGATGTGCAATTGATGGCGTGCGACTGATGATGCACAATTGATGATGAGCGATTGATGAAGCGCGGCACATGCGCGACGAAAGCCCCGGGACGGGGTGGCCCCGCCTGATGTTATGACGCCCCGTCCCGGGCTTCGCCGTGTCCTGAACAGGTGCGAAAGTTTTACCGGACAACAATAGTACAAACTAAGTAAAAGCCGCAACGCTGTTCGCGCTGCGGCTTTCACATTCATGTATCCTAAGTTGGGATTACGGCTGATCAATCAATATTGGGGGTTCTGAAGGAACCAATTGCTCTGATCCTGCAATTTGCTATACAGAGCGGCATTGAATGTCGATGGCTTGGCATAGGGGGCGGCGTCTACGGAACGGCGGGCCACAGTCCACGCAAACCAGTTGGTGCCATAGTCTGATGTCAGACCACCCCAGACGTCATTGTTCTTATGACGGGCTATGCGGAACAGGTCATAGTAACGGAAACCTTCGAAGGCCGTCTCAAGAGCCATTTCGTCGGCGATGAGTGTCTCTACGGCATTGATCTGATCGGCGATGTTCTCAGGGATCTTCGGGTCGGCGGCGGGCAGCGCATCACCGGATGAGCCATTACCATTATCGCCTTCCTCCTGTGAATCGGTACCGTCACCAGTGCCGTCACCCGTGCCGTCACCGCCTGTTTCGGGAGCGTCGGAAGCCTTGCTCTCGGCCACGAGATCTGCTTGGAGTGTAGTGGCCAGTTTCGTGGTTTCCTCCGTGGAGAGCCCTTGTGTACGGGCCTTCTCATCGGCGATGCGTTGAGCGACAGTGACGTTGTAGCAATAGAGGGTGTCAAGGTCATAGCCAATGCTACAGCCGTTTCTGTGAATGCCAACATTGCTCTCCCAGCGGGTCTCGTCGAAGGTGAGCCAATTGACATTCTGGGCACGGCGTACTTCGTCTACAGTAATATCCGCGCCATTGGCGGGCCGAACCCTGTAATAGACGACTTGCTTCCCTTGGTTGTCAGGCAAAGTCAAGGTGTCGCGTGTCAATGTGGGAACAGACTTAGGTGTCAAGCCGTCACGCAGCACCGCGTAGGCATAGCGTGGATAGCCAGCACGGTTGATGGCTTCAGCATAGCGCAGGTAGATCTGACGGACACGGTAGAGCGGCAGGGTATAATCAAAATTGAATGCTGAAGAGCTCTGGGGCTGCAATGTTCCGTTCATGAAGCTATACGACATAGACGTGGCACGCTTCTGCACAAAATCCAAATTTCCGACGGTAGTACGTACCGAACGTACAGTCCCCGGCAAGCGGCCATCACCACAGGGCCAATATTCAACACTGGCGATTTCATCTTCACGGGCACTGGCACCTACATTGTTAAGCTCCATTCCCGTTGCCGTCTTGGGCACGCAATAAAACTGAGAGTTGGAGAGGTTGGTGTAGCGGCGAGAAGCTGCCAACTGACGTGACTTATAGTTTGCAGTGACGGTGATGACACCGGTGGTGTTGTACACAATTTCGCCTTTGTCATTTGTCGTCGTCGTGGAGGAAGTTGAGGACGACGGGTCAAAACCATAAACACGGGCGGCACGCGTCAGCACGGTGCCCATACTGGAGTTGGCTGCCGACGGCACGATGGTGACCAGTTCCGAAGCTGCGGAAGGAGAAGAACCCCGATCCAAGAAGGTTGCCCACATCAAGGGATTTGGACTATACCGCTCGTTCGGTGCCTGCCCATATTTAGAAACCGACACCATGCCTTGAGCATCCCGGTTGTGTATCTGGTTTTGCTCATCGATGAACGTGTAATAATAAGAGGCTGCCTTCTCATAGTCGGCCTTCGTCTTGCCACGAAGCAGGTACAGATCCCCCATCACGACATCGGCAGGAAACACGCATAGACTGGCAGGAATATTGGCATTGCCGTTATTGAGCGCTCCGTAATTGGGAGTGCCATAAACCTTCTCGTATTCATAGGCCTGCTGAAGCCCGTTTTTCAGGAGTAGGTCGAGCAGGTTGTCCGCTGTGGCAAAGCCACCTTCCGGATTGGTCTCCCACCCGGTGTGGGCATTGGTGACCGGAGAGGTGATGAAAGGCACCTCGCCGTAATTCTGCACGAGTTGCATGTAGGTCCATGCACGGACCATCTGCACCTGCGCGAACTCGCGGCGCATGTAGTAGATATTGTTCTTCTGGGCCGCGGTATCAACTGCGGCAAGGTAATAGTTGCACTGGTTGATGACCTTGTAGTAGGCCGCACGGCTGAGCAAGCCGTTTTCGCCATCTGCCACCTTGTCGAAGTTAGCCAGCGTTGCCACGGTGTCGCTGACATAGCCCGTGGTATCGGCGAGGTCGCTTCGGATGTCTCCGAGAAGGATGTTGTTCTCGGCCACATCCTGAAGGTTCTGCAAGATGCCGAAGTAAAAGTTGACCGTGTCTCTCCCGGAGAATCCTTCAGCATAGCGATCCATTTCAGGCGTCAACATGTCCTCGCAAGAGGTTGTCGTCACACCCAAACCCAAGAGGGAGCAGCACAGGCCTATAATCGTTTTCTTTTTCATTGCGTTGTTGCTTTTATGCGGGTTGTGTGAGGCGAGAGTGGCCGGTGCCGGGCACCGGAAAGGCCGTCATCTCTGCTGAGACTGGGGCCACACACCCTCGATTCACGCTCTGACTGTTATATTACAAATTGATGGTCACACCCAAATTGAAGTTGCGGTTCTGAGGCAGGAACCCAGCGTCAATGCCCTGATAGAGCACACTGTTGCCGGCCGAAACCTCGGGATCCTGGCCCAGGTACTTGGTCACTGTGAACACGTTGTTGGCTTCGCCCCAGACTGAAAGGCCTTGCAACCAGCTCAGCGTCAAAGGTATCTTGTAGGTCAAGCGCACCTTCTTCAGCTTGAGGTAGGAACCGTCTTCAATCCAGCGGTCTGAGAAGCGCTCGTTGTTCACCCACTGTTCGTTGTCGGAGGCCATCGTGCGAGGCACGTCGGTCACCTGGCCTTCATACTTCCAGCGGTTGACAACGGCAGTCGTCTGGTTGTAGATGCCATTGGCACCTTCAAGCTGTGAGCGCTGGTAGTTGTAGATGTCGTTGCCAAGCGAATACTTGAAGTCGAGCGACAGGGTCAGGTTCTTCCAAGACAGACTGGTGTAGATGTTACCATAGATATCTGGATTGGGGTCACCGATCTGCACCATATCAGCCTCTGAAATCCAGCCGTCACCGTTCTGGTCGATGAAGTGGACATCACCGGCCTTGAAGTTGCGGTAGGGAGCCTGCGTCAAGCCTGTGGGATAGCGCAAGTAGCCGTAGCGGCCAGCCTTTGAGGCCTCCTCATCGGTGGAGAACACACCGGCAGTCTTGTAGCCATAGAACACACCGGCCGCAGAACCGACGGCGGTCAGGATGTTGCTGGAGCCGTAGATCGAAGAAGCATAGCCGTGGATGCTGTTGGCCTCACCGGTCTTGTGCCCATTCTCATCAAGCGCATATGTGGTGATGTAGTTCATCGAAGACTCCGGCAACTTGGTGATCTCATTCTTGTAATGGCCTACGCTGAAGCCGGCCTGCCATTTCCAGTCCCGTGTGTTGACGAGAATGCCATTGACATTGACGTCGACGCCGCTGTTCTTCAGCCCACCGTCGTTGGCCCACATATATTTCAGACCGGTGATATCACTGACGGCCTTGCGGGTCAAGAGGTTGGAGGTCTTCGACCAATAGTAGTCGACACTGAAGCTCAAGCGGTTGTTGAGGACACTTGTCTGAAGGCCGACATTAAAGCGACGGTTGGTCTCCCACTGGATTGTCGGGTTCTCAATGTTCGAAAGCTGCAAGCCCGTGGCATTCTTCAAGAAGACGGTATTGGCGAAATAGGTCCGTGCAGCGTAATAGTCGACATTGTCGTTACCTGTCTCCTCGTAGCCGCCGACAAGTTTCAGATAGTCGATTCCGGGCACATTGAACCAGTCTTCAGAGGAGACGAGCCAGCCGAGCTGTGCCGAGGGGAAGAGCCCCCACTTCACACCGAAGAGCTTGAGTCCCTCCGAGGCTTCCTTACCGAAACGTGAAGAGGCCTCCATGGTCGTACCGACGTTGAGGAAATACCGGTTCTTGAAGTTGTACTCGCCGAAGAGGTAATAGGCCAGGTTGGTCCACTTGTCATTGGTGCCGCCGTAGTCCTTATACTGGAGAGACATGCTCATGTTAGGCATCTTGTCCTGGTCATTGTTGTAACCGCGGATGTAGCTGTTGCCGTATGAGAATGAGGACAGGCGGAAACCGCCGAAGACATTGACGTAATGGCCGCCGAACTGCTGTTTCCAATCGAGCCGCAGGTCGTTGAATACGAACGTCTCCTTGCTGAACTGTGAGCGCATGACGCTCTGGACAGCGCCGAGGCCCTCGACATTCTTCTGCGGCGTACCGTCATTGGGAAGATAGTACTTCTCGTTGTTGCGGTTCATCACATAGCTGAAGCGATCGCTGAGCGTCAGGTTTTTGGTGATGGTGAACTTGGGGGCTACGTTGATGGCAAACTGGGTCTGCTCCATGTAGTTTTTGTTGTCGCCCTGTCCGTTGCTGAGGATCCAATAGGGATTGACAAAACCGGCATAGCCGAACGACTGCGCGAAGGCATAAGGATTGTTGGCTGCCGTGTAATCACGTCCTGAATAGATCTTATCCGTATGGCCGAGATGCATGCCGCCATCTTCGTAATAAAGATAGTGGGTGTACGGGCTGATGAACGGTGACTGAATCAGGCCCAGTACATTCGGCGACGAGATGTTCGAAGACGAATAGTCGGGCGCCCAACCGTTGTCGCGCATGTTGTAAGCACTGCGGGCATAGGAGATGTCAAGGCCTGTGGTGAGGTTCCTGAAGAGAACGATGTCTGAGTTGAAGCGGATGTTCAGACGGTTGAAGTCTGTCTGTTTCGCCACAGCGTCGGCCTGTGAGTAGCCCAGCGAAAGGTTGTACATGGCCACGTCATCACCGCCTTCCACATTCACACGGTAGTTCTGCGTGAAGGCATTCTCATACATGCCGTCTTGCCAATCCGTATTGTTGTGGTAGATGGGATAGAGCAAGTAGTTCGGATCCTCGTTCATGAAAGAGGGAACGTTGGTCGTGCTCTTAAAATAATCCTGTCCGGCAGAAGTGGTACCGATGAACTCCGTCACGTAGTTGCGATACTGGCTGGCGTTCATCATCTTGACAGATGAGGGCATCAGCTCGTAGCCGCCGTAAGCGCGAATGTTGATGCGGGTCACCATGCTGCGACCGCGTTTCGTCTGAATGAGTATGACGCCGTTGCCACCTTGCGCACCATAGAGTGCCGTACCGTTCTTCATCACTTCGACACTCTCGATGTCCTCCGTATCGAGGATACTGAAGAGGTTGTTGACAAAACCGGTATGAAGGGTCGTACGGTCGTACTGCATATCCCAGATCACACCGTCGACCACGACAAGCGGCTGGGCATTGGCGTTCAGAGAATTTAGACCGTTCATGAACATGGCCACGCCTTGGGCGGGAATGCCGCCACGGTTGATTGTGCGCACCGTACTGTTCAGCTTGTTCTCGATGTCGTTGTCTATCGTCAGGGCGCTGGACGTCTCCACCTTCATGTTTTGGCGGGCATAGAGCTGTGTACCGTCAAAATAGGGGCTCTTGAAAGACGAGGCATAGAGACTCGCATTCTGATCCGTCGCCCCTTTGATGGCAATCATGCCATCGCCATATTCAGGAACACTGACAAAAAGGGAGGTGACAAAATCGGGAATTTTAATGGTATAGGCACCCTTGTCGTCAGTCAGGGCAGTGTAGACACGGTTGTTGAGCGCCTGCACCTTCACACCGGCCAAAGGAGCGTGGGTGGCGGCATCGTAGACGAAACCGGAAACCTCCTTGAGCACATAGGGTGAAACCTGATGGGCGACAGGTGCTGCGGCGGAGTCTGCATCGGCTTCCGTCTGTGCAGAGAGTACGCAGGAGCCGGAAAGCAGGAAGAGACAAACGCCAGTGCGCAAAGCACCTTGCATCATATTATTTCTTTTATTCTTAGTCTTCATTTCCTATTGGATTTACTGGTTACTTACTCTCCGCTGAAGTGCCACTGGCCGGTTCGATGATCAGGCGACCAATGCTGAGAGCCTTGGACTTACCACGGTTCTGATAAGCGTATGACATTCTCAAGCTCAGGCGTGGGAAACTGTCATACTCGCTAGGAAGGTTTTGGTAATTGTACTTGAACTCGTAATTGTCAAAGAGCGTCACCTTCTCAACCTTCTTCTGGTTGACAGGTACCTGGCGCACCTGTGAAAGCGTAGCGCCTTTATCGTCCAACAGATAGGCATCGAAAATGGGGTTCTCATCTATGGGGTTGCCCTGAGCGTCGGTGCGGACGTGGCTGATGTCTGTGCAGTTCGGCAACATGATGATTGAAATCTTATAGGGGAAATTGCTCATGATGCCCCGCAAGCGGAAATCGATACGCAGCGTATTGTTACCGCTGATGGGGAAGTACGTATAGTAGTCATCCGGGAGGTAACCGCCTAAGTCAATCGTATCGTTCAGATTGTCGACACTCAGCAGCGTGGGGAGAACCTGGTCTACGGTATACTGGGATCCTGTCAGCGTGCACAGTGTGGATGGGGAATAGGCCTCAGTCATTGACTTGCCGCCGAAATTCTCAGGTTCAAAGTTGTACGCCCTGAGCGGGAAAACATAACCGTTAGATGCCTTCTCGGCGTTGGTGGCGCCTTGCGCAGCATCGGCCTGGGCCTCGAAGATGGGGTTAGGCGTCGTGGTCTTGGCATTGGGATTCATGATGTAGCTGCCTGACGTAAAGCGAAGGGAATCGGCGAATATGGCCGCATTCAGAAGCTTCTGCTGATCGTACATGGCAGCCGCATTGACATTGGCAGCCGAGATGGTGGACATGGACAAGATGGCACCCAAAGTGTTCACCCGCTGCAATGAGTCGGCATTGGGCTTGTAAGCATTGGCATTCTTGTTGTTGAAGTCGTTGGAAGACTTGTTCCACTCGTAGTTGTAGCTGTTGGCAAATTTGAAATACTTAGACATCTTCTCCTTGGCCGCGTCGTAGACCTCATCGGTAGGCAGAAGGGCGATGTACACGGAGTCCTCGTTCTCTATGTTGAAGAGCCCAGCACCCATCATAATCTCGTTAGAACGCGTGAACACGGAATCGACATAGACCATCTGTCCGTTTTCATTCATCGCACCTTGCGTGCTGGCATTGGCGTTGAACTCGTAGATGTTGTAGGCATCGATATCTGCAAACAGCTTGCTGAAGCGGCTGTCGTACACCATATAGTCATAGACATTGTAAGCATACGGCGACTCAGCATCGATGACGTGCAGCGTACCGTTGGAAGAATGGATGTTGGCTTGGGCCGCATCTACAGCAATACCGTTGAACTTGCCTTCAGCGGCATTGTAAGTCAGCACTTTGCCATTGAGCATGCGCACCTGCTGCGCGCCCAAGTTTGAGCCATAGTTGAAACGGGCCACATGGTTGCGGGCAAACTGATTGCCCACTTGGTAGTGGATCTTCAGAGACTCGATGGAGTCACTCAAAACACCGGTCTGGCTCAGGCGGTCTGCACGGTCGAGTAGATCGATATAGGTCTGGGCCACAAATGTGCCATTCTTGGGCAGCCAAGCCGTAAACTCCTGTGGCTGATCCAGCAGCTGGGCATAAGTCTGCTTATTGCCACCATCCGTCTCGTTCTTCATCACCTTGGTGCGCTGGAGAATCAAGGCCACAGAATCGAGATCAGCCGTAGCTTTCACGTTCTGCCAAACCGTATTCTGACCCGTTACATTGTCGGTGACGACGTCGAAATGGTCATCGGTGCAGGCTGTGGCTCCCAGGAGCACTGCCGCTCCCAAGAGTCCAAGCTTCATGATATTATGATATTTGCTTATCATTGTGATTGTTGTTTCAGGGTTTGAATTACCAGATGTCTTCCTCGGTGGTTCCGTTGTAGACAGAAGTAGGTACATATTCGAAGTAGTCCATGAAGAACTGGGAGTCGGCCTTCTTCAGCGCCGATTTGAAGCGCATGTAATAGGTTTCACCGGCCTTCATCGTCACCGTAGTCACGATTTTTCGGATAGCGGCCTGCGCCCCACCAATGTTGCGGACGGGGGTCTCTGTTCCTGTCGCCGTGAAATAGTTGGGCGCCTTCATATAGCCTTGATTTCGCAAGTTGCGGTCGTTCTCAGCATTTGTCAAGGCATCTTCTACGTCAGCAACCCAAGGAATGTTGACATTTCCTTCCACAGACTGGCGCATGTCATAGGGTAGTCCAACCGGTGCCAGACGCAGTGGATCAGAACCGAAATACATCTGAATCATACCACGCAAAGGGTTGTTGGATACACCCATACGCACTTCATAGGTACCGGTTTGCGGCACAGGCGGCAACTTCAAGATGAAATCGTACTGTCCGACTGCCATCAGCTCATCACCTTGGTAGTCACGCCAAGAAGCTCCGGAGAAGTCTACGAGGTAGAGCAACTGCGTGCCGCTCGACTCACTGGTGATATTATTGAAATACTCATGGGGAAAAGCAACTAGACCACCACCACGAACGCTGTTCGAAAGGATTTCAGGCAACATCGTCGTGATATCCATACGGATGCGCTCACTGCCCAGATTCTTGCGAACCGTCGCATCATAGGAGAGGATCTTGTTGATGGGGAAATAATAGCCATTGAGGGCATTGTTGTCATAACTCCCATTGTCTGCCGAAATCCGCACACCGGCATCCACAACGCCAGTCTCCTTGTAATCGCCATCGCGCTTATTGTTGTACACAGAGATGCGGTTGATGTAAATGTGGTGATCCATATCGGCCTCAAAACCGGCATCGCCAACCTGGGTGATCTTAATCAGTCCCCGATGCGGCCCGACGGTGGTGTAGTAATCCCAGACATTGGTGGGGCAATTGACCGTCTGCGGCTTTTTGGCATCCTTATACTTATAGTTGACCTCGTTGAAGTGCCGGATCAGCTTGTCGTACGCCATCTTGCCATCAATGATGTGATAAGCAATGAAGCGATTGACAGCGTTGTTCGGACTCGTCAGTTCCTCACTGGTGGCATCGGTGTAAATTGTCTTACAGTAGGCCTTAACCGCAGCCAGAATCGCGTCGGCATTGGTCAGGTTGCCTTCAGCGTCGACCTGCTTGGCTGGTATGCCGATGCCAGCGTTCTCGAATACATCGTCAGTCTCCACGAAAGCTGTGAATCCAAGATAGCGACGTTGCATGATGTTGAAAGTACCAGCCCCATTCACGGTAAGTGTTTGATCCCGGTTCACATTTTCATACTCAACGTCACGGTCGGGCACATTCATGGAGTCCGCCCAACCTGTCTGTCGCATGAGATAGGCGAATATCTTCGTATTGTCGGCTGCGGCGATCAGTTCGTAAAGATTGTCTGAAGATGGGGCGATCACAGACTCCACCTCATGCACCATGCCGTTGGACACCTCATTGTTGACCGAAAGCACCTTGGCGGAAGTGTTGATGACATAGAAGCTCTCGTTGCCTACCGTATCCAAACGGCAGGCCAGCGTACGGTCGTTGAGGTTGCTCTCGTCGAACGTACCGCCGTCAGTGGGGAAGTCGGCCTCTTCGTAAGCGGCATTGCTACCATTGTCTATCAAACAGCTGTAAGCGATGAGCTTGGCCTGATCATCGGACAGCTCATCGATAGAGCTGAGTCCGAGATTAGTCTTGATGTAAGTTTCAATGGCCTCATTGTTCGGCGCGAAGAGGGTATAGTTGCCACGCGCTGACAAGACGCTGGTCAAAGAAGAAGCTGCGGAATCGCCCAAGACAACGCGGTCGAAGATGGCTTTCAAATCTGAATACTTGCTGGGATTGCTAGCCAAGTAGTCTGTCATTGTTTGCTCCGTCTTGATGGCGAAGTTGTCCTGGCTGATATCCTCCTTGCAGGAGTGCAAGGAGAATGTCAGGATAGCCAGTATCATGAGCCCCAAGTTGCGGCCTAGTCTCATGGAATGGTAAATACGGTTCGTATTCATACGTCAGTTATTTTACAGTGTAACGTTCCCAGATTGGGTTCTGCTGGAGGTTGCCGCCGTAATCTACACCGTTAATCTTTATTTCCTCACTGTAGATCGGGTTATAAAGGGAGTAGAGGCTCTTGAGTCGGTTGCGGACAGTGGTGGAAAGCGTGATGTACTTGCTCAGCGCATCGCTGTTCGACCCATTGTACTCAGCTTCGCACTGGCGCACGATGTCAAACCAACGCTTGCCCTCAGCGACGAATTCACGCTGACGCTCATTGTAGGTCAGCGTCAGGAGGTCATCGGCGGTCTTGACAGCTCCAGAAGCATAGGCATAGTCTGTGTTCAAGCGGTCGCTCACGAGCTCACCGGCACCGTCAGTTCCTGTTGGATTCAGCTTCGGATTGTTGCGTTCGAAGATGGCATTGACCAAGTTGAAACCTTCCGTCACCTTATAGCCGTCCTTGCTGGCGTTTGCCTTGGTCTGCTCAACGGCCTGCGTGGTAGATTCCACTGAACGTGCAATGGCCTCTGCCTTCATCAGCATCACATCGGTGAGACGGTAGATTGGCCAGCTCTGAGAACGTGTTGATGACAAGGTTAGCGTAGTTGATCTATCGGTGGACGTCATGTCAGAGTAGTCTGGAATGTAAATACTCGGCAAGATGTTCTTATGGATGATCGGAGTCGAGGAACTTGACACTGAATAGTCCAAGGTCTCCAGCAGGCGGATATCCGATTTGCCGTAGCCGCGTTCAGGATTGTATGAGGAAGCGGCGCTGCTGTAAAGCACGCCAGCCCCGGTCATGTACCCTGTTTTCCAACCATTGTCATAGTTGTAGGTGTAAGTGAACGGCGTGTCATTGGTCACTTTGTTCCCGTCATAGTTGAGCTGGAAGATGATCTCATCGTTGGAAAAATTCGAGGAACTGGCAGCGTTACCCCACAGACCGGCATAAATTGGGTCTGTGCCGAACGATGTACCCTTTGAGATGCGGGCGAGATAACGGTACTTCACATTGGCCGACTGGCTGTTGGAAACGTACTTGTAATTGACCTCGTAGATGCTATCCATGTAAGTCATGATGTCGTCACAATAGCTTATGGCTTTGTTGAAGCACTCCTTGCTCAGTGTTGTACACTGTGCAGCGGTCAATGTGTCACCGGCCTCGCCTAGTACCACGTCGCCTTTGCCGTCACGGCCTTTCTTGTCAGAATGGAGCAACATACAGCCGCGCCAAATATAGATATCAGCCAAGAGTGCCTGAATGCCCTGCTTGGTGATGCGACCTTGGTTATCGGTACGCAAGCCATAGTTGGTCGGTGCCGTAGGCAGGGCCTCTTCCTCAAGATCCTTAATCAGGGTACCCAGAATATTCACACCGGCAGTGGCCCCATCCTTGCGCGCACGTGCCTCTTCATCAGTACGCACGGCAGTGGTCACATAGGGGACGTCGCGGTAGGCGCGCACAAGGTAGAAATAGTTGAGGGCGCGCATGGCGATCATCTCAGATTTGATGGGTCGCCAGTCACTGCGACGGAAGGTGGGATCTACCTCGTTGCCGGGCTCCGTCATTTCTTCGCCTTTCTCGAGCACAAGGTTGCAATAGTTGATACCCGTATAAAGCGATGCCCAGTCGAACATGCCTTCCGTTGGCATCAGGATGCCCTGCTGCAAGTTCTGGATATCGGTTTGCGTCATATCGTAGAGCTGCATGTTGTCTGCGCGAAGCTCACCCCAATACATGATGCGCCCTGTGACGCTGCTCTTGCCCATCTGGCGGTAAACACCGGCTCTGACACCATCAAGGTCAGTTTTGCTTTTCCAAAAGTCTTCCTCGGTGATCTGGTTGGTCGGCATGATGGTCAGGTAATCATCACAAGCCGTCAGACCCAGACCGGCGCAAAGCAAGCCAGCCGTGAGGAATTTATTGATATGTCGATTATGCTTGTTCATTGTTGAAAGTCATTAGAATCCGATGTTGAGACTGAGCGTGAACGAACGCGAGCGCGGCGTATTGGCGCTATCTGTGGTCGGGTTGTAACCGGACTGGCTGTGATCAGGGTCTACACCTCTGTACTTCGTCCAGAAGATCAGGTTGTTGCCCGAAGCAGCCAAGCGAAGGGTGCTCAGGCCGTAACGCTGCAGCTTCGCAGTGGGGAAGTTGTATGCCAATTGGAAATACTGGAAACGCAGGTAGTCACCAGGCTCCACGTAACGGTCGCTCACTAGCGCATTGTAAGTTGCTCCGCCACTTACATTCGTATTCATGGCACGCGGTATCTCAGTCACCTGGCCGTTCGTACGCCAACGCCAGTTGACGGCACGGCTCTGGTTCTGGTTCGAACGCATATCCTCTACATACAAGCGGTTGAGGTTGACAATCTTGTTGCCGATACGGAAGTTGAAGCTGGTCTTCAGCGTCCAACGGCCGTAGGTGAAGTCAACACCGAAACCACCGCTAATCTTGGGCACTGAGCTACCGAGGTAGACGATATCGAGTTCATCGATCTGACCGTCGTGGTTGACATCTTCATAGATGACATCGCCACCCTCAAACTTATAGTTCACGCCGCCGTAGTTATAGACCATCTGGAGCGGGTTGCCGTTTTTGTCATAGACGACATTGCCGGAGGCATCGCGCACAATAGGTGCCGTCTTGCCTGTGGCTTTGGCCGTATTGATCATGTTGCCGTTGGCGTCGGGCGCTGAGAGGTAGTACTCGTTATCCGCTTCGTTGATGAAATAGCCATTGTGCTTGTAGTCATAGGCATAAACACCCTTGTAGCGGAAACCATAGATACCGCCGAGAGAATGGCCCACCTGCACACGCTTCAAGACAGCCTCGTTACCCTTGGCATAGTCAAAGTCTGCATTGATGGAATTGAGCACAGAGGCATCCATCTTGGTCACCGTATTGATATTCTGCGAGATGTTGAAGCGGAAGTTCGTGTGGAACTTGCCGAACTTGAGCACATCGCCTGTATTGACGTAGAGTTCCCAACCTTCATTCTCCATGTCGCCGACGTTGGCCCAGGAAAGGGTGGAATAGCCACTGGTCGAAGGCACGCGGACATTTTGGTTCAAGAGGTCTGTGGTCTTCTTCTTGTAGATGTTGAGGTCAAACTGGAGGATGTCCTCGAAGAAGTTTAGGTTGAAACCAAGGTTCCAAGACCTAGTCTTCTCCCAACGGATGTCTGTCAGACGCAAGTTCGTCGGTACGAACGCGGTGACGCCATTGTAGTTCTCGTCCTGAGCATATTTGTTGTAAATCAGGCCTTCGTCAAAACTTGAATTACCGGTGATACCCCAACCCGGACGGAAGGCCAGCATGCTGATGACCTTCTGCAGCGGCTTGAAGAAGTTCTCATCGCTGATGTTCCATCGGCCAGAGATACCGGGGAAGTAACCCCACTTGTGGCCCGAGCCAAACTTGGTGCTACCATCTGCGCGGAGGGTAAGGTCAGCGGAGTACTTGGAACCGTAAGAGTAGTGGACCGACCCCGTACCGCTCATGCTGTGCCCCTTTCCAGTACTGGTGGCGGCACCAGTCAGATAACCAGGAACCGTCGGATCCGTGATGCCACCGGAAATGCCCTGTGAATTAAGCATCTGGTTGGTGTTGTTGCTGGATCCAATCTCAAAGCGGCCCATAACCTGAAGGGCATGATCCGGATTGGAGAAGTAGGGACGGAAAATCAGAGTATGACGTGTGTTGAAGTCAAGGTTCTTGTACTCTTGGTTGGATGTCTTGTTGACCCCGCCATCCCAAGCGGTAGACGTCAGCGACTGAGGATAGTAAGAGTTCTTTGTCTCCGTATAGGCATTCATATAGACCTCACCCGTATAGTTGAGCTGCGTTTCCTCGTCGTCTTTGCCAAGGAACTTGTACTCAACCTGGAACTGCGGTGTGATGGTGTAGGTGGACCACTTGCGCCAAGCCTTGTTGGCAATGGCCACAGGGTTACCATTTGCCACCATATCCTTTAAGTAATATGAAGACAGATTGCTTGTATTGGAAACCTGGCCAGCTGCAGCCGCAGCGGCGGGCATGATGTAATAGTCACCCGTATCGTAGTACTGTCCAGTGGCACGGTCATACTCCCAACGGGTCACTGACATATTAGGCATGGCCTTATAGGCATACGACATCAAATAGTCATCAGAGTTCTTATTCTGCTTCGTATAGGTCAATGCGAAGTTGGAAGAGAACTTGATGCGGTCTGACACATAGTAGTCCAGCGCCATGCGCGTGGTGAAACGGTCGAGTGTCTGCTTGATGACGGTACCGGTCTCGTGGTCGTAACTGCCCGATACACGGAAAGTCGCCTTCTCACCACCGCCGGAGAGGTTGACACTGTAGTTGTGGGTCTGGCCAAACTGTGTCACCTCTTTGATCCAGTCCGTGTTCTTGTTATAGTTGTAACGGTAGGCCGTATAGGTCGGAAGGTCTTGCAACTCAACGATCTGGTCGGCAGGGTTACCGGCAGCGGGGTTAGGATTGTGGTAAGACTGCTGCAGCATCATCTTGTATTCATCACCATTGAGCATCGTCAGGCCCTTGGGCTGCCATGAGCCGGAGAAGCGGTAGCTGAAGTTGACACGCGTCTTACCGCGCGAACCACGACGGGTGGTGATTTCGATAACACCGTTAGAACCGCGAGAACCCCAAATGGCTGTGGCGGCGGCATCCTTCAAGACCTTGATGGTCTGAATGTCCTCAGGATTGACCTGGAGAAGAGTCGCGAACTTCTCTTCATTCATATCGTTCTGATCGAAATCATCGGTGTTGTAATCCTCGAGGATGTTGCCATCGACGACAATTAGCGGCTCCTGCGAACCGTTGATGGAGGTCACACCGCGGAGACGCATGCTCGTACCGGAACCAAGGTTACCGGAATTGGACACGATGTCGAGACCGGCAATCTGGCCCTGAAGGGCCTCACCGGCAGTCTCGAATGAAAGGCCTTGCATCTCGTCCATGTTCAGACTCTGCTGAGCCACAGAGATTTCACGCTGGGGAATGTCCATACCATTGGACTTCGTCCTACGTGTAACGGTTTTGACAGCCTCATTGAAGGTGCTGTTGTCTACGAGTTGGATACGGAAGTTGGTCTGCGAACCAATATCCACGCGATGCGTACGGTAGCCGATGTAGGACACCTGCAACTTGTTGGCCGGATTTTTGATGGTCAACGAGAAGTTACCGTTAGCATCCGTCTGGGTTGCAGAGATCGCACGATTGGATTTGTCGATCTCAGCAACATTCGCCATGACGACCGGACCTTTGTCTGTGGAACTCCACACATGGCCGGTGATGCGTCGCTGTGCGACAGCTACAGCACAGCAGAAGCACAGGGCAAGGGTCAGGAAATATTTTATATTGTTCATGATCTGCTATTATCTTAGTTTGTATCTCTTTACGAACGATTTAGCCTCTGCTGCTGTTGCCCATTCGGAGTCATAACGGCCACCTTCAAGCGACTTGAAGTTGAGTACGCTATTCACCTGATGGATGACAACGTAAGAAGAACTCTTGATTCCTGTGGCTGTAGCTGTAGGAGCGGCACTGAAGTCGGCATCTCTCGCCAGGATATTATAGGGAGCCACAACATTCTGAGTATTACCGGCATTATCCTTCACGGCGATGGCTCCAGGTGTCTGCGTCACGTTGACTGTGAGGTAAACATTATTGACATCGTCGATACATGAAGTCTGATAGTCGCCGCTGGAAGATACGTTGTCCACAAAGAACGACTGATCCTGGAAGTGGTACTTCACAAAGTTGATCAGCATGACAATCATGGCCTTGGCCTTGGCTTGGTCAGCCTCAGACAAGGTGCCCACTTCGTCATCACCCTCCTTGACAGCATGTTGATCCATCCACTGAACAATCTCGTCATAGGTCTTCAGACCCTTTGCCTTGGCAGCCTCGATGGCTGCATCGGTCGGGGCGTAGATGGTGTAACGGTAGTTGTTGAAGAAGCGCACAAGTTGCTCATTGGTAGCAGGGTTGACACCCTCATTGGTGAAAATGCGGTACTTCTTCTGCTCTGCCGTCCAGAGTGCATTGTCCTTCGACATCTCATCGGTCTTAAAGCCGGCAAGTTGCAGGTCGGCGTCAGAGAAGTTTGTCTCACAAAGCTTGAAGAACTCAGCGTAGTGCTCCGTATCCTTGGAGAGGATGGAATAGACAGATTTCATGGTCGGCTGCATAGGACGATCCAGCAAATAAGTCATACCATTGCCGTAGCCATTGCTCTCTGCGGACATGTCGTATCCTTCAGTGACCGTACAATCGTGGTCGTTGTCGGGATACTCATCATTGTTGCACTGAATCTGGAAGCCGCCATCGACCACCATGCCTACGCCATTGGTGGAGGCACCCACCTTTTTCTTCACATAGACAGGTGCTCCGCTACGGGCAAGGAAATAGGTGCGATTGGAATTGACACCCTTGTCATTGTCGGCATCCTCCGTGTCATGAACCACAATATGCTGATCCACCATGTCAATGAGCAGCGAGCGCTTCACGGCACCGGCACCGGCTGTCAGCGGATTGTTTGGTGCCGATACGTTGGAGGCATTGCCGCCCACGGTCGCCGTCTTGTCAGACTCCGGACGCTGGCCCGTCTCCTGATTGTAGACATAAGCCACGGCGTTGATGGGGAGGATGGCGCCAGAGACGTTCTTGTAGTTGAAACGCCAATAGCGGAAGTTGCGGACGCCCTGCGGACCACGGGCCAGCGACATGGGATCCACATAACCGTAAGAGCCCAAACCATTGTCCGTAGGAACGAAGAAGGAGAAGCGAGACTGCATGGCCTTCAAGTAGGTCGAGTAGTACTTCTTCAAGGGGGCGTTGTTGTAAGAGGAACCCTCGATATAGTTATCGTCAGCACGCACCACAGACTTCACCACCTGTGTATTCTTGGAATAGAGGGCAGGTGCGATGACTGAAGCATAGTCGGCGGGGGTCATCACACGGTTCATCACATAGATGACGCCGTTGTTGGACATCAGCGTCTTGACAATGCACGACTTGTATTTGGCCTCGCTGTCATAATCCGCGTTTGTGGCCGGGAACATCTGATCCTGGGCATCATTCATGATGGTCAGGTACTTGCTGGGCACACTCTCCAAGAAGGAGTCCTTCATCAAGTTGTTGATCAGGGCCTGAATGATATCGAGTGGAATCTGGTACAAGTTGTACTCCAGGTTCTCAGCCGTGTTTTCCTTCGTGGCATAACGATCCATCAGCACACGGCCACCGCCATTGACGAAGTACTCCGTCATGGCTTCATCTGTCGGCACGAACATGGCGGCCATGTCCTGCTCAGCGGGTGTACTGCTACTGATGGCGTATTCGTTCCATCCCGGATCGTAGGTCAGGAAGGGGAAATCGCCCAGCGACTTGCCGTCAGGACCGAGCTGGATAGCCCCCTCCGGAGAATAGAGCGTCCGCTTCGCCGTACGCGAAGAGATGTAACGTTTCTCGTAAACGGAGTCGTTGCCGATGTCGTACAAGGCCTTGTACTGAGCCGTCAGTGTGGCATTATAATAAGGCGCGCTGAAGCGATCCAGCATTTTGCTGAACAGATTGGTCGAGCCATTGGAGCGAATCACCTCTGCCATGTTAGGAGGCGTCACCAGCACGGTGTCCATGATGTTGAAGTAACCGTTGAGACACGTCACGTCCTGCTCCTTGACCATGGCGTCATAGACATAGGTGCGCTTACCGCCAGCACTGCCGTTCGTCCAAGGGTTCTTGTTGTTCATGATGAAGCTAATGTCCTCGTGGGTCACATTCTTCACCTTGAGCTGGTCTTCAATGAAGTGCACCATCATCGGCGATGTGGCGTCAAGGGCCATGTAAATACCGCCGCGTGACTGCTTGCGATACTGATCCCAGAAACGCTTGTCGCCGGTCAGGCTGCCGTCGGCATCCTCCTCTGCGACATTGAGGTTGTTGGGCAGCTCGTCCCACTTCCAATAGCGCACACTGTCCACGGCTGTAGCGGCAGTCGTACGACGCATCGTCAGACTTCCGCCACCGCTGGAGTAAGGCAGCATTTCAATCACATCGGCATTGTTGAGCATAGCCCCATACAGAAGCAAGCGTTTCTGCGCTGCCGACAGCTGGGCGTAACTGCGCACCGGCTGACCGGTTCCATCCGTCCAAGTGGTCGTGGCGAAGAACTTGTTGAAAGCCTCGTCATCAGCGACAAAAAGCGTCTTGCTACCTGTTCTAGACAGCACCTCGGTGTAATCCAAATCGTCAATGAGCCGGATCACCGTGTTGAAATTCCGCGCCTTCAATTCGTCATAGATACTCCCGCCCAAGAAGCCCGGCAACGTCTCATCGAGATCGTAATCGTCTGAACAGGAATACGTAAGACCGCATGTCGAAAGCAAGCACATTGCACCGAGCAATGTCTTTCCCATTCTGCTAAAACGGTTATTCATACGCACTAATAATCTGTTTAATATTTATTTTCGGTTTGTATTCACGCATTTATACGCAATTAGTTGCAGCAAATTTAATGGTTTTTTCTGTTTGGGTCGATGATTTAGCCGACCAATCTTTGAGGTTTAACGCAGTTTAACTACCTCATTTCCGGCAATTGTTAATTGCCGGTGTGCAAACCAATGATAACAGTTTTGCAACAACTCCCAGTGACGCAACACATTAGGCGTGTTACTGTGCAAAAATGCGGGATTTGCTGTGCCAGTAATGAGAGGGACTGAAATGGGGTGGAGAAGAGGTATTCTGGACACCGGGGCACTGCATCCGTAGCGGTGAAAGAGATTTTGTGTGGGAAAACCATATGCTCGGTGAAAGGGAAAACCGGCCTTGGCCAGAACCCAAGAAAAGCGCCGTGCAGATGGCGGGAGCGGGTCACGCATCTGCACGGCGCAGTGGCAAAAGTGGCGGCCAACTGGCCGCACTAGTCAGCGGATGTCCAGTTCGTCGAGGACATAGCGCGAGCCGCCAAACTTGTCAATGATGAAAAGGACGTAGCGGATATCCACATTGATGCAGCGTTGCAGGGCTGGGTTGTATTTCAAGTCGCTGGAGAGCGACTCGATGTTGCCATCGAAGGCCAGACCGATGAGCTCTCCCTTGGCATTGAGCACCGGCGAACCTGAATTGCCGCCTGTGATGTCGTTGTTGCTCAGAAAACAAGTGGGAAGTTTACCGTCCTCACGGGCATACCGCCCGTAGTCGTTGCGCTCAAAGAAACGGCGCAGGGTATCGTTGACGAAATAGTCGCTCTCAGTCTTGCTCTCTTTCTCAAACATGCCGTCGAGCACGGTGCGCCAATCATAGCGCACGGCGTCACGCGGCTTGAGGTCCTGTACGTGGCCATAGGTCATGCGGAGTGTAAAATTGGCGTCGGGTGCCTTGCTCCAATCGTACATCTCACAGAGTCCGCGAACGTAGATTTTATCAAGGGCGGCACGGCGACGGCTGTAGTTTTTCTGCGCAGCATTTAGGGGGGCCAGTGCGGCGCCAGACTGCTTGCAGAAACGGTAGAGCGGATCGTTCCTAAGCGCGGCCACATCGCCCTGCTCCACCGCTTGGTTGAAACGCAGGGAATCCAGGTAGATCGAGGCGTCATAGATGCTGTCGATGACTGCGCCGGGATTCTGCGACAAGCAATCGGGCTTGAGCCCCAGTTTGTTGTATTTCAAATAATAAGGCACAAGCAGTTTCATCAGTCCGCGTTCTATCTCGACCTTGCGCTTTGACATGAAAGTGACCTTGTCGCGCAGCTCTTCCTTAGCGGATTGCACGGCCTTGGCGTTGCCACCATGGAGGGCATTGGCCAACTGATCCACAGCCTTGTAGGGGGCATAGGCTTGCTGGAGGTTATAGATCCAGCCGAGACGGGCATCAAACAGGCTGTCTTGGTAACTGTGGCAGAGGGTGTCGATGCGCTCGATGACATGACCATACGACTGGTCTGCACTCTGAGCCGCAAAAGTCCGGAAACGGTTCTCTTCCTGCTTTTTGAGATCCACGAGCTTTATCCGCTCCACGGCCTCGTTCATGCCGCCAAAGTTCTTGACCGCATTGCCATACGAGAAATAGGTGTCTTCGAGCATAAGTCTCAGGGAGTCACTCTCGTCCATCAGTTTCTTGTAATAGTCCAGCAGGGGATTTCCGGCTATGACAATGGGCAGGTTCTGGCTCTGCGTGCGGAGTTGCACCTCTGAGGCGGTCAAATAGCGTGACGTGGAACCGGGGAAGCCCATGATCATTGTGAAGTCACCCTCCTTCATACCTTTCAGGGAAATGGGAAGGAACTTGCGGCATTTGAGGGGAACATTGTCCTTGCTGTAGGCAGCGGGCTGGCCGTTCTTGTCGGCATAGATACGGAACATGGCGAAATCGGCATTCTGACGCGGCCAGATCCAATTGTCGCTGTTGCCGCCAAACTGGGCGATGTTGTGAGGTGGATTGACGACCAGGCGTACATCGAGATAGGTCTGCTCGAAGAACACATAGAACTGGTTGCCCCCGAAGAACGGCACAATGCGGGCACGCATGCCTTTTTTCTTCGAATAAGCGCTCTTTTTCAGGAGCTTGTCAGAGAGCGGTTCGAGAAAAGATTGGCTCATGGCCGTGTACTCGTCGGCCTTCTGCTTGCGGGCAGCGGCGTTGACTTCATCGGTCACGTCTTTCACGGCAAGGACAAAGGTAAAGGTCAGGCTTTCCGGGGTACGCAGCTCTTCAGCGCGGCTCTTGGCGAAATAGCCATTCTTCATATAATCGTGCGCCACAGAGCTCATCTCATGGACATAGCTGAAGCCGCAATGGTGGTTAGTGAGAACCAGTCCGTCGGCCGAGACGATCTCACCGGTGCAACCGCCGCCGAAGATACCGACGCACTCGCGCAAGGACGGTGAGGTTTCACTATACAGGGCCGAAGGCGGAAGTTGCAGTCCTGCACGGCGCAGCGAGTCTTCAAGGTGTTGCTGTTTCATGAGTTCGAGCAGCCACATGCCCTCATCGGCATGGACGGACATGAGACCGATTACCAGCGAAAAACAAAGTGTAAGGAATCTCTTCATAAGAAAAATATTGATGATTGATTATTGACATGAGACAAGGGCACGAATAGCCTCCCGGCAGTCCTCCATCAGCCATTTGGGGGTAGACGTCGCCCCACAGACGCCGACACTCTCCGCACCGTCGAACCATTCGCGTCGCAGCGCCGCAGGTGTGTCGACCAAATGGGCACGGGGATTGACCCGCCGGCAGGCTTCGAAGAGGACACGGCCATTACTGCTCTTGAGACCGGCCACGAAGATGATGACATCGTGACGGGCGGCAAAAGCGCGAATGTTGGGCAGACGGTTGGCCACCTGGCGGCAGATGGTGTCGAAATAACGGAAGGTGGCAGGTGGCACGATGTGCGCGGTGATATAGTCGACCAACTGCCGGAAGCCCTCCAGCGGCTTGGTGGTCTGGGAGAACAGGCAGATGTCGCGCTTGAAATCAAGCTGGACGGCCTCTTCAGCGCACTCCACCACCAGAGCCTGTCCATCGGTCTGACCAACAAGTCCATTGACCTCAGCATGTCCACGCTTACCGTAAATGACAATCTGCGGATGCCCCGGCTCGGAAAACACACGCTTGATGCGGCGTTGCAATTGTAGGACAACGGGGCACGTGGCATCGATGATTTCAATGTCGTTGGCGGCGGCAATCTTATAGGTCTCGGGGGGCTCGCCATGGGCCCTCAGCAACACACGCTTGTTTTTCAGCGAGCGAAAGGTCTCATGGTCTATAGTGGCCAACCCAAGGTCGCGCAACCGCTCGCACTCACGGCCATTGTGCACGATGTCGCCGAGGCAGCAGAGATCGCGGCCTCCCGCAAGTTCCTCCTCTGCCTTGCCGATGGCCGTGGTCACCCCGAAGCAGAACCCGGAATTGGTGTCTAACTCGATGTTGAGCATGCTTCTACAGGTCTGTACGATGGACAACTTGATTGAACTTGGAAAGCAACCACTGGCGCTGCTCCTCCAAAGTCATGTGGCTGTTGTCGAGCACCAACGCATCCGGGGCTTGGCGCAATGGCGCGACATCACGGTGTGAATCGATATAATCGCGCTCTTTGACGTTATGAAGTATGTCACCGTAATCGGCCGGCATGCCCTTGCTCTTGAGCTCATCGAACCTACGCTGGGCACGCACCGCCGCCGAAGCGGTCACAAATATCTTCAATTCCGCATCCGGAAAGACAACGGTACCGATGTCACGACCGTCCATCACAAGGCCACGATGTGCCCCCATAGCCTGTTGCTGGCGTGTCAGCGCTGTGCGCACAGCGGGCAGAGCGGCAATGGGACTGACATGTGAGGATACGTCGATCGTGCGTATCTCGTTTTCTACATTCTCACCATTCAGGCACATCAGTGGCAGACCGCTCTGGGAATCGAGGGAAAATGTAAGCTTGATTTGGGGCAAAGCCTGTTCCAGATCAGTCACCCGCACCTCGCCATCGTCGGCGAACAACCCCTTGCGCAAGGCATAGAGGGTAACCGCACGATACATGGCGCCGGTATCCACATAAACATATCCCACAGCACGAGCCAGATCCTTTGCCATCGTGCTCTTGCCACAAGAGGAATAGCCGTCTATCGCCACAATTATCTTCTTCATATACACGTCATTCTAAATTAAAAAGCCTATAGCCAAACCACATCCGTCCCCGGAGAATATCCATTACGGCGGTCTAAGGTCCGACAAACTTGCTGCAAAGGTACAAATAATTGGGCGAATGACAGACATACCCCCCTGCAGCAGCCGGCACTGCCCCTCCTTCCGCCGCCGGGGCAGCGCCGGGCAGGGGCACGAAAAAAGCGTCCCCCCGG
>OIYP01000593.1_pt1 | contig 22894 bp, 13 predicted proteins | sample 1588261 | NCBI WGS metagenome assembly OIYP01 (sample SAMN03283293) | human gut metagenome | biome: human-associated habitat; material: feces | host: Homo sapiens | place: Peru | collected 2012
GGGCAAATCTGAATTAGCCCGGAGCAAATTTTTCCGGGGCTAGGGGAAGTTTCTCCGAAATCCAGTCCAGTTTTCGCCATATGCTGGCGATATGTATGACCATGGGGTAAGAAAAAAGGCCATCCGCACGGGATAGCCTTTTCCTCTGTTGCAAATATACTGCTTCCGGGCGCCGAAAGCAAGCTGTGTTAAAGCCGAAAAATTCCAGCGTCTGGCATTCATGTGCCACGGTACCAGGTATCAGGCCTGCCATACACCCTCCCGCCGTGAACCCGTTCAATTCTATGACACTCACTGGGGAATGTGGTATGGGGTTACAACGGGACTGAATTTGCCACGCACAGGGACAATGCAAGGGACATTAGGAGTAAAGGTCTACTTCTTTGCCGATCCGCATTCATCACGGCAGAAGTGAGTTGCCGAGAATGCCAACGGACTTGTGAGGTTGTTCCTCAGGAAAGGTCCATCGTTCAGACACATTGACAGCCGAAACATGGAGGAAGTGCCTGTCGGAAACCGAACCGAAGGCTAGAAAAACTCGGATTTCTCTCACCAAGTGAGCGCTCACTGGAACTTTCACACTAAATTTGCACTTGCTCATTGACTTCACAAATCAATTCAATTGTCTATTTTGTGGAGGAAATGGAAAACAAAGCGGCTGCCACCGAACAAACAGCGAATTACAGTGGAGAATAAAACAATGATTGATTCATTTCGATTATTCATAATCACTTTCTTCAGCGGGATAGCTTTAGAGGGTCAAGCTAAAATTATCTACATGGCCACAACCGGAAATGACGGCAATCCGGGCACAATTGAACAGCCCTTGGCCTCTTTCAAGAAGGCTTACTCCCTGTTGAATCCCGGTGATACGATTTATATCCGTGGAGGCATCTATAAAATTACACCGGAACAGGTAATGAATGACACCGACCCAATTTACACTGATGTCTTTTATTTAGACAAGGAAGGTACACCGGAGAAACCTCTGGCCATCATGGGATTCCCCCGCGAAAAGGTGGTTTTCGACCTGAAAGAAATTCGTCCGGCAAAACGTGTAACGGCTTTCTGTGTAAAAGGCGACTTTCATCATTTCAATAATTTCGAAGTCACACATACACAAGTCACACAGACAGGACACACACAATCCGAATGTTTTCGGAATGACGGAGGAAGTTTTAATATTTACGAGAACCTGAAAATGCACGACAGCATGGGTGTCGGCTTCTACCTGACGGCGGGAGGGCACAATCTAATAGTCAACTGTGATGTTTATGACATTGACGATAAAGTTTCCGAAGCAGGACGTAACGAGAATACAGACGGCTTCGGTTGCCATCCACGCCATGTCTCGGATACATGCAACGTCTTTCGTGGCTGCCGCGCCTGGAATTGTGGCGATGACGGTTTTGATTTGATTAATGCCATGGCACCTGTCACTATCGAATATTGCTGGGCTATCACCAACGGCTACAAAGCAGATGGTAGCCGGTCAGGCGGTAACGGCAACGGGTTTAAAGCCGGCGGATATGGCATGGGAATCATCAAAAAGATTCCTGATACGATTCCACAACATATCATCCGGCACTGCCTGTCGTATGGAAACCTGGCTCACGGTTTCTACGCAAACCACCATTTAGGAGGCATCCTGTTTTTGAACAATACGGCGTACGGTAATGCGCAGAACTATGATATGACCAACCGAGCATCCGCTTCAAAGGCTACCGATGTCCCCGGCTATGGACATATCTTGAAAAACAATGTTTCCTTCAACCCCCGCTATGCAAATGGCACCATTACAAACGTCAACCCAACTGCCTGTGTCATTTCCAACAACACATTCCTATCAGACTACCAAGTTAGAGCACAGGATTTCAAAAGTCTCGATACGCGTGCCCTGACAAACGATAGAGGAAAAGACGGTCATCTTCCTCATACCGATTTTATGGCTCCGGAAGAAGACAACCTCCTGTTCCAGCACCAAATGGGATATACGTTTTAATGATTCTCAAAAACTTCGTCATCCCTGTTATTCTTATTTACAATTAAGTTTTTTCTTAGCCCCTATCAGTTTCTTGTCGCAAACCTTTTACCGTCATCGGACCGGGCCAATGCCCTGTTCAAAGTCCGGCCAATCTGTGGCGGAATCCATCGCAGGGGAATCTACCGCAAGGGAATCGATCTCAATGGTATCCTTGGAAGTTGGATCTTTTGACCTACAATTTCGCAAGGCGGCGCTGAAGACAAAAATGCAGGCGGCAAGCAGGACGATGGCGACGAAGCACAATACACACCCCCGTAGACTAGTGGTATTTGGCTCACCCTGTTTCTCCGGTTTCGGCGGAGAGGCAAGCTTTGCTTTCTTCGTGACCAGTAGTTTGTAGATGTTGCCGTCGAGCGGGGTCTTGGGCTCGTTGACAATGCGGAAGCGTGGGTCGTCGCAGATGGCATGGAGCCGGCTGGTGATGTCTGAACCGATAAGACAAAACCCCAAGCTACCGTTCCCCTTTTCTGTCAACGTCATGTACCGGCCTGTGTCAGCATCCACGATGTGCAGGCTTCTGAGAAAGCTCTGGTTGTCATTGGAACCGCTCAGGCCATAGACGACGATGTTGACAATTACAGTCTTCGGCAACAGCGGTATGGTACAGTCGACGCGCCGTTCATCGCCCAATCTGACGCCATGCACTTTTTTCCCCTCAATCAGGTCTGACAGTCTGAATCTCAGTGTGTCGGCGTCAAAGCACCGGGCATCGAAATCGGTACGCTCCAATATGACCGGTTGGCTATAAGGGTCGGACACCGGCCATGCGGTCTTCTTGCCGTTGACATAGAGCGTGTATGGCACGTCGTCCAGCTGTCCCTCTGGGGTGATGCGCACCGCATCATAACGTCTGGACGGTCTGGACGACCTTGAGCCTGCACCTGCATGCGACGCGGTGACAGGCCTGCCGTGCTCGGCCATGATGACGGCGGCATAAGCCGCGTAACGGCTGTATTCGATGGTGCGGAAAAAGCTGTACCACTGTTTTTGGGGCAGTGTGAGCAGTGCCACTTTTGCCCCCAACATGGGCTGCACCGGTCTGTCGCGGACCACCAGCGGATAGCCTTTGAGCAGTGCGGCAAGTCTCTCCGTGAGACGCTCATCTGGCGTATAGGCGTAGCGATTGCCCGCTTCGCCCATCGGTGTCAGGCAGGCGTCAACGAACAGTTTCTGCACGTCGACAAGCAGTCCGAGCGGTGTGGCGTCGCCGCGCAGCGTATAGCCGGCCGGTATGCCGACATAAACGCCCAGCCGCTCATAATAGGCATCTGGGGCAATGGCTCTCTTGAAGCAATAGTCATAGCTGCAGAGGCTCAGCCAGAGTACACCTTGGGCACACCGGAATCCCAGCCTCATCTCTTCAGCAGGAAACTGGACAGACTTCTCGTACGAAGAGAAGCCTCCCTTCCCGCAATAGTCCGGATGAGGTGCGGCTTCCGTGAGGTTGAGGGCTGCAAGCAGCTCGTCACCGCACTTGATGGCTACAGAAATGATCGGTTCCATGGCATGCAGTCGTTGGTGGCATGTTGTTGGCAAGACCTTGCGCTCCCGTTCCCGTCAGTCGAGGCCCAGGAGTTTGCGCAGGTATTTCGCCTTGACGCCGTAGTTGAAGTTTTGTGTCGAACCGATACCGGCGAAGTTGATGCCGACGAAGTTGCCGTACTCGTCAACGACCGGTGCGCCGCTTGAGCCGTGAAGCGTCGGGATGGTGTACATCATCTTCACGTCGTCAGTGTTCTGGCTGAGCGTGCCTTCGGTGATCTGGGCCTTCACGCCGTCCTTGGTCAGCGCCAGCGCCGGTCCCAGGTTGTAGCCGATGAGGTAGAGTTTCGTGCCCAGTGCCAGTTTGTCGATGTCGATGGGGTTGCCCTCGGCGTCATGCGGTACGCTGTCGCTCTCTGCCGCAGCCTTGGCGACAGTGAAGGGATGGCAGTCTTCGGGCGTTTTCTTATCCTTGAGCTGTATGACAGCCACGTCGTGTTCATCGTCGTCCTTGACGAGGACGCACTCCTTGAAGTCCGTCGTGTTGGTGATGAAGGTGTTGTTGTAGGCGATGCCTATCTTGGCGTGGATGTTGATTTCAATGTTTGAGATGTCGACATTGCGTATCCTGCTGGCCATCTCCTGCAACTGGTCGCGTTGGTTGATGAGACGGTCGCGCTCATACTCGATCTGGGCTTCGAGCGCGGAACCCGATGGGGCGTTCATCCAGTAGTTCTGCATCATGTTGATGGAGTCGTTGGTGGCGCTGACAGCGTTGTCGTAGACCGTCTCGACGGCAGCCTTTATGTTGCCGATGTTCGAGCGCACCTCCTGCATGTCGATGGCTGGATTGGCCACATGGGAGTTGGTGGCAATCTTGCCGTCGGCCGAGACGAAAAATCCGGTGCCATAACTGGTGACCATGGTGATGTCGGACTCGTCGACGGCCACGTCGTCCAATTCACCGTCCTCGTCGATTCCGGTGAAATAGATGGTCAGGTCGCCGAAGTTGGTGCTGTAGAAATATTGGTTCTGGACGAGGACGACGCTCTTGCCGAACTTCTCCTCGATCTGGCTGGCGCTGAGCTTCTCGCCCTTCTCTGCGCATGACGCCAGGCAGAGACAGGCTGTGAGTAGGGTGGAAAGTAAAGATAACTTCTTCATGGTGATGTGGGTTTTGAAGATGTGGCGTATGTGAATGATGTGCGGTTATTCCGCCGCGTCCGCGGTCTGGCTGAAACGGACTGTCGTGACAGGGATTTTCGTCCTCAGTTCGCCGCTGATGCTGACGGTGTAGCTGACCGGTGGCAAGTCGCCGTTGAAGACCACCACGGTGCAGGTGCCCCGGCGTGGCGCCGACCCTTCGGGCCGCGGGTTGTAGTAGACGACCGACACCTCGTATTGCCCCGTGGGCGGATTGTCCCAGTAGATGTTCTCGGCCGAGCCGTTTCCGCCATGGATATTGTCGACGTCCAAGTAGCCGCCCGTCACAGGGTCGCGCTTGTTGTCGTAGAAGATCTCGTGTCCACCCGGTGGCACGACGTGGAGGTCTAGGTCGGCCTTATGGTTCCAGAGCAGCGTCACCTTGAGCTTGCCACGCTGTCCGGTGCGCTCGGCGCGGTCGATGAGGTCGCGTGGTGGCGCCGTGTCGGCTCGCGGCGTCTCGGCAGGGCCGCACTGCCGCAACAGCAGAAGGGCCGCCACAAGCAGCACATAGGCTGTGACAAGCGTCAGGCGGAGCAGTCTCATAGGGAGAACGGTTTAAGACGCAGGAAAACGACCAGCGCCAGTTGCAGGAACAGGAAGAGCGGCACGCAGATGCGAAACTTGAGGTGCCGCGTCTTGTGGCGGAAGAGTATCATGCCGCAGAGTGCGCCAAAGGCCCCACCGATGAGGGCAAGGAAAAGGAGCACGAGTTCGGGGACACGGCGGCAGCGATAGACGGCGAGATGCTTGTCCCAGCCGTAGAGCGCAAATGTCAGGATGTTGACAGCGTAAAGGTAATATAAATCTTCGGTCATGGCTATGGTCTTAGAGGTGCAGGAGTTGTTGGAGCTCGCTCATGCTCTCGATGAAAGGCACAGCGAGCACGGTGAGTGCCGCCACGGCGGCGACAGCGACAGCCACCTCACCGGCGCGGTGCCACCAAGGCTGCGGGCCTGCCACCTCGCGCAGCAGATATTCCTTCTCGTCCCGATAGAGGCGGAAGGTGATGGGCGGGAATTTCCGTTCGGGCGAGGTGATGAGGGCTGTGATGTCCTTCTCGGCCTCAAAGTCTCCGCTGCCCAGGTGGCAAGCCCCCTTGTCGTCGAGTCTGGCGAGCACGTCCTTGCCGTTCTGCCGGAAGAGGATGCCCGCCCCAATGACGGGACGGCGCTTGATGTCCTCGACGCGGACGGTGACATCCTGCTCATCGGGGACGGGAACGTAGGGCACGTGGAAGATGTAGGGATCCGTTTCCTCGTCGACGGTGTAGTCGGCATGGTTCCCGGCATTGTAGCCATCGGTGACGCTGAATGCCGCGCCTGCCGTCATCGTGGGGAGCTGCACATAGCCCTCGCCGTCACTAAAATATTCGGTCACGGTATCGCCACTGGTGACGGTGACGGGATAATGCCTGCCGATGAAACCGTCATCGCCCTCGATGAACAGACGCGGTATAACGGCAACTGGTTCAGGATCGGGTTCTGGATCGGGCTCAGGCTCTGGTTCTGGTTCTGGATCGGGCTCAGGGGTAGGAATAGGCTCAGGATCAGGATCCGGTGGACTGGCGAAACTGAATGTGAAGACATTGTCCTCACCGGTGCGTGAGAGTGGGCGGCATTGTGCCTCGTCCCTGACCTTGACGGTGCAGTCCTTGCCGTCGAGCAGACTGACGGTCTTGACGGCACAGCCCTGTGTGGCGGTCAGCAAATAGTCCTGTCCGCCATAGGCGATGCGTATCTCCTCATTGACAGAGGGGGCGCCGTCCTGACTGACGTTGACCGTGACGGCTGCGGTCTCGGTGACATCAAAGTCATAGTGCGTCTGCCCATCGGCGACAGTTAGGACGAACACCTTGCCCGACGGATTGTCGCGCAGGGTGATGACAGTGCCGGGCCGGACGTCCTCGCCGATGATGAAAACGCCGTCATCGCCCGTGGCGAAGGCGTTCTCCTTGTTTGCCGTGACGATGGCGAAGGGACGGGCCGCGATGCGCTGGCCGTCGACAGTGAAGCTGATGCTGGCTGGCTGTTTCTTGCCGACAGCCGGCGTGATGATGGTGCCCTCCTTGGATTTCATGTAGTTGATGAAGCCCCAGCCGGTGAGCAAGATGTCGATGCCGGCGTCCACCACTCTATAGAAAATGTATTCCTCGTTAGGCCAGACCAGCAGTTTCTCGGCCTGTTGCGGGTTGGCCATGCTTTGCGCAGCGCGGGCCACGAGCTCCTGGACAGCGGTTTCCACCGCCGGGCGTGTATTCGTGTCCTGCTGTGAAAGGTCGGCCAGGCAGAGCCAGCCGCTGTCGCCGCTGCTCCATGCATAGCCGTTCACAACTGGGCGGAGATGGGCGAAGTGCTTCCAGACCTCTGTGCCGACGGCTTTCGCCATGCGGTCGTTGGCCTGTTCGCCCACATTCCAATCGAACTTTTTCTGGACTTCGTTCTTGGCTGCTCTTTTGATTATAGGCATGGTTATAGGCTTGGTGTGGTTCTTAGTTTATAGGTTGCTGCCACCACTGATACCGGCGGGCTCAGTCTGTCGGCAGGGCACGGATTTCGGCTTCCAGATCGGTCTGCCGCTTGTATGGGTTGTGCTCCATGGCCGTGCGGTACGTCTTATAGCGCGTGGCAAGATAGGGCACATGCGTGATGAGCCGGTCGGCCTCCTTGCCATACTTGGCGAAGATGGGTTTCACCGTGCTCTCGGTGACGCTCCGGATATTGGCGGGCGACGGTGTCTCCTTCTTGGCCGACTCACGATAGGTCTGCATCTCAGTATCTACCTCAGCGATAATCTTCTTGAAGAGCTTGGCGCCTGAGTAGTAGCGTGAAAGGTAAATGTCGAGCGTGTCCACCTCAGCCCACTGGGCGGGATGCAGTTCGGTCTTCATTTCTGTGATGCGTTTGCGGGCCGCAATGATGCCTTGCGTATCGAGCGGGCGGTTGAGCAGGCCAGTGAAGTCCTCGACTTCCTGTTTCAGGCGCTCCATGGCGGCCAGCCGTTTGTCGATAGCGGCCATCTGGCTGTCAGCGGCGGCATAGGGCCGCACTGCGGCGCGGAGCACGGCGAGGGTGTCGGCCGAGATGCGTGTATAGGGTTGGGCGAGATAGGCTTCGGCGCGCCTCACCTGATCGGCAACAAACTCCTTACGGAAGGCCTCCAACTTCTGAAGTTCGGAGACCGCCCTGTCGCGCTCGGCACGGAGTGTGGCCTGTGTCTCACCGGCAGAATGGTCGGCAACCGATGCGGTCTCGCGGAGTGTGGCGACCACACGGTTAAGGCTGTCGACCTCATGGCGCAGCCGCGCCATCTCGCTCTTGGCCTGCCGGGCCTTCAGATCGCTGATTTGCGCGTTGAGTTTCTCGATGTCGCCGTTGAGGCCACGTATGGTCTTAGCCGCCTCGACACTGTCAGACTTGAGCGCCTTGACCTGCCGCTCCAGGTGCTGGCTGCGGGCTGTTTCCTGGCGGTAGAGCGCTTGGAGCTCGGCGGTCTTGTCATCCTGCGCAATGGCGGCGATGGCGGTGCCGACGAGAATGCTGAATGTGAGAATGCGAATGTTCATCTGTCTTGTTTTTTAAGTCCAGAACCGGGCCGGGGTTCTCAATTGACCTGTTCCTTGAAGTACCTGACGTAGCTGCTGAGCGCACTGCTGTTGAAGGCGTTGGCATATTGGTACTCGGCGATCTGCAAGCGCTTCAGGTTCTCAGTCGTACGGGCAACACCGTCGTAGACCGCCTTGATCTGGTTGGCCAGCCGGATCTTGTAGACGGTGTAAGCGTTGTCGAGTCTATCACTGACAGCATTGAGGCCTTGGCTGATGGCCGTGATGTTCTGGATGTTCTTGAAGTGGCCGTTGCGCCTGATGGCGTCGCGCTCGGCCTCGACGCCACTGCGGTAGGCGGCAAAGTCCGGACTCCACGAGTTGCTGGCGAGGTCGAAGCCGGGCGACACACCTATCGGCTTCCTGATGAAGGCCAACGCCCGTTTGTAGAGGTCATAGCTCGCCATGACGGTGCGCACGCTGTCATCGCTGCTGTACATGGGGTTCTCTTTCAGGAAGTAGCGCAGGCCGGCGTAGTCGCGCTCGATGTTGGCTGCGCTGCAAGCCGGTTTAGCAAACTCCTGCAACAGGAAGTTGCAGAGGCGTTGGCGCACCAGCTCGTTGCGGTAGTTGCTGAGCGTGACGAAATCGTCGTTGAGCGTAGGGCGCTCTTGGTTGAGGCGGCTGGTCTCGCGGTCGTAGGTCTCCTGGCTCCAGGCGGTGGCCTCGTTCCAGTCACGCGTGACGATGCTTTTCAGGTCGTTGAAGAGTGCCGTGTCACGGGTCGGGGTGAACGTCTGGGCCGGCTCCCCGTCGCCGAGGTAATCCTTAAGCAGGAGTGCCCCGACAATGAGTGCCAACACCGCGATGGCTATGCCTATAATTTTCAATGCTTTCATATGATGAGAGAATGATTATCGTACTGTGCCCGTAGGGTCTTTTGTTTTAGGGCCAGAGCCACCCTTCTTGCCTTCTGGCTGAATGGAGGTCTTGTCTCCTTGATGCTTAGGCTGGAAAGCGGCCCTCTCTTTGTCCGCCTTCTTTTTCTCCTCTTCTTCGTCTATCGTTTTCTGGATATCGGCAAAACCACTCCAACGATTCTGCTCAAACACGGTCTGGGCATCCTTGACCCAACGGTCATACTTTTCAAACAGTCTCTTGTGCGTGCCGTTCAACTGGCGGGCCAGGCTCTTGGCGTCATCGTACAGATGCTGCTCCACAGCACTGGCAAATGCCTGGTAAGCATAGATGAGCTGCCTAAGGCCTTCGTCCTGCACCTTTGACGGATCCATGTCGTTCACCTTGGCAAACGTCAGGTCTTTGTCATCAAGGACTTTGCGCATATACTTCACCTCTTCAGGCGTATAGTATAAGACCATGTCTAAACTGCTGTTGGTCTTGGTGCTGTCAGCCGGCACGCCGTTTGCCGTCCCTGAGCTACCTCCTCTGACGAACCAGCCGCAGATGCCACCGAGCAGGAAGGCGACCAGCAAGATAATCATCACTTTAGGCAGTTTCACATGCAACTCCCAGAAAATTGGGAACATAGGGGTTAGGCTTTGCAGGCTGACTTCGGTCGGCCCCTCGGGTTTGAGATATTGGGAACCGGTCCTATAGTTTTTCCTATCCTTCAAACCGACATTGATCTTCACCTGGCCGCTCCAGTATTCTGGAATGTCAACGCAGAGCCGCTTGTCCCTGGGCCTGTAACACCCGGACAGTTCCTGGCCGGCACACGACAGGCGGACATCGTAGTAACAATCCTCCTTCTTCGCAAAGACCAAAACCAACTGCTTCACCGATTTGGCATTCGGCTGAGGCCGAGGTTGCGGCTGTGGCTCCGGCTTTCGTGTAACGGAAATCCAGTATTTATCTTTGTCGTCAGCCCGGCATCTTCCGATTGAAAAATGCCCATCGCTGCAACTGATACGCAGTGCGGCCACGATATCATTGCCCGTAAGCGAGAAAGCATATGTGCCGTCACTCTTTTTATTGACCGTCACCAGCCGGCCGTCTGGCAAGGCAATGCGCAGGCCGCTCATGAACAGTGCAATATCCGCCTGCTTGCCCAACCCATCGAGAATGACGCTGTATGTCTTCGTCTTGGGGTGAAGGCTGATTGTACAGTCGATGCGCTCCTCTGCCACATCCAGTTTGACACCGGGCACCACCTTGCCTGCCAACAAATCTTTAAGGCAAAAATCCAAGACATCGGTGTCGAAGCACCGGACATCGAAGTTGGCCTGAGTCAGCCTGCACGGCTGGCTGTAAGGGTCGGCCACCGGCCATGGTGTCCCCAGACCGTTGACAAAGAGCTTGTAGGTGGGGCGACGCGGCACTTGGATTTTCGTATTGTTGATGAGCTGCGTACTAGCAATGAGCGCAGGATTCTCCGAGTGGCTGGGAGTACCCGTCTCGGCCACAATCACCTCACGGTAAGCCTCGAATTCCGGGTAGTAAACGTCTCTGGAAAGATCTGCCCATTTGCCCTTCTCCAGCAGGAGAAGTCCGGTGTCCTGCCCTTTCATCGGCCGGTTGGGCGCAGGATGCGCCTCGAGTTTCCATTCGGCCAGAAGCTGTGCGAACTCTTGGCCACAGTCGGTGGTCTCTTTGAACCTAAAGCCAGCTGTCGCACCCTGGACGGGCGTCATGTAGTGATCGGTGAAGCGCTGACGCACTTCAAGCAGCAAGTCGATCGGCGCCCTTCCCTCCTTGGGGCGCCAGCCATGCGGCAGGAAGATGGCCATTTTGAGAAAACCGCGGCGAGAGGCGCCATAGGCCATTACGCCGTTCTGAACGAGGGTGAACTGCGTGTAGTTGGCGGTCGTGTGGAGGATGACATAATAAGGATTGGCATCAAGTCCGCCATAGCTCATGTGCGGCAAGGCCTCGGGCGGGTTGTTCAATTGGCAGATGCTCTCGAACCCGGTCAGGCGGTTGCCGTAGATGGCCAGTGCTATCTGGGGCGTATGCAAGGAGGGTGTACTATTGTTAGGCATATCCGGAGATTTTAGCTGTCGAAGAAATTAGAAAGTTTGCTGAACAAAGAGCCACCGCCAGCGGATCGTCGGGCATCGCTGTAGTTGGCCAAGACCTCAACGAGCTCATTGGCGTCAGTGGCATCGTATTTATAGATGTCGCCCACATAGAAATCGCCAAGACTGAAGGTATAGAGTTTCGGGCGGCCGTCGGTCTCCTTTCTTCCGGTCGCGTTGATACCGAATTTCTTGCAGAGCTTGGTCAGCGGCCTGACGAACGACTCGTCGTAAAGACTGAGGAAATGCTCGACCGCCTTCTCCTGGCGGAGTCCTCGCTCACCGAAACAGTCGGCCTTGGTGACAATGATGTTGATGGCCTCAACCTTGCGCATGATGTCCCTGTTGTCTGGGTGCGCCATAAGACTGAGCATCGTCTTCAGGGTGATGTTCTGATCAATATTGATAGGCACCTCGTCATAAAGCGGGTTGCCGAAAGCGCCTGTGGCCGGTGTGCCATCGTCATTGTACACCCTGATCTTGCGCTTGAAGGCCACGACCTGCGCGGTCGGGTCCACGACCAAGAAAAAGATCTTGCGGTTGCCGTTGGCCAGCAACTGGGGGACGCCATTGCCCATGTCGGCGAAACTCACCGTGCCTTCAGGATTGTCGGCGAGCTTGCAGGCAAAGTCCTCACCCGCCATCTCGATAAGGTTGAGCTCGTGCTCCTTGTCACGCTTGTCGGTATAGGTCGCCTGGATGGTGACAGCCAGATCGCTGGGTGTGGAACCGATGGTGGCACCGGCCTTCCGATAGGCCATCAATGCCTTGGCATAGGGGCCGCCGGCACTGGCCAGATCGATATCTAGCTTTGGCGAGTCGATGAGTCCCATCAGGACACAGCTCTTACCGGTGGAGGGGATACCGAACAAGTAGACGTCGGTGCGCTTGTCAGCACACTCCTGCTTGCAACTGGCGACTGCGGTGAGTATGTCGGGCAAGGCAGCCTGCACCTTCATATAGTTGTCCAGGATTCTCAGCGAGTCCTTTGTGGCCACTTCCGCCTTGATGAGCTCATCGTCTGTGAAGATCCCTTCCTGACGCAGCGCGTTGAAGGTGCCGACAGGATAGGCCGAGCAGTTTTCGCGCATCTTATCCAATTCCCAGGCTTTGAGCTGGCTGAGCAATGCCTGGGCCGCACCGATGAAAACGCTGTGGGGATGTCTGATCATATAGTCATGAACCATAATGGGATCTGCCGAATCCTTCACCTTGCTCCATTCATCGTGCTCTTGACTGACGTCATTGGCTTCAGACTTATGACTGCCATTAGGAAATACGCGGATGTATTCCTTGGCTGCGGAGATGACGTCGGTGGTCTCTAGCACATTGGCCCAGACATCATCGTCTATCTTTTGACGGTAAGTGGTCTCAGGGTATTTTTCCAAAAAGGCCAGAAGGTCTTTTGTACTCGGACGTTTCTGAATGTATGAGTACAACGCCTCCCAGTCCCTAGCCTCTTCAGCGGCCATGATTTCCTTGATCTTCTCCCTAAGCGCATGTGCCAGCTCCATGGCTTCGTCCACATGATTCTGTTTGGGCCGGACGGCGCTCCAATGGTCAATGTAGTCATTTACCTGCTTAAGAAGTGATCTCAGGGTGGCGAGGTCATCGCTCATCCTGTCGGCCAATCTGTCTTGTATCGCCTTCCACTCAGCTTGCTCTTCTGGGTCGGGCAGGCTTCTGATTTTCTCCTCGACAAGACGCAGCTTCTCCAAGGCCTCATCCACATGGTTGCCGTTAGGCCGCAAGGTGTCCCAGTATCTGATGTACGCTTCCAGACGAGACTTAAGCGCCATAAGCACGGCAATATCGGTGCTCGCCATGTCCTCAAGCTTCACGGCCTCCCACTCCGCTTGCTCTGCTGGGTTGGGCAGGCTTTCCAAGTCTTTTTCAATCAAGCTCTTTCTCTGGTCGAGCTGCGTCTGTTGGTATGGTGTCAAGTCCGGAATGTATTTCTTTGGAGTAGTGAATACAGGAAAGTCGGCAGGGTACTTGACATCGCCGTTGGCGATAAAATTCATTATATCCTTAAGCGAAATCTTCAGGACATTCTTATTCAGTGCAACTATCTGTTCTTGGGTCAGTGGCATAGCGGTCGCGATGTTATGGTAAGTTGTTGTTTTCATGTCGGTTACGGCACCGTGTCAGATGACCGTTCCGCCGTCGTCGGCCGTCACCGGCCGGCGGATAGAACGGGCATAGGGCGTCGTGACATAAGCGATCAAGACCAAGACATGGAGCAGGACGGTCAGGCCGAGGCCTGCGGTGGAATAGTCGCTGATGCCCTTGAGTTTCTCGGTCATCGTGACTGTGGCGCGGTATCTGAAAGGCTCGTGCTGCCCGGTGATGCCGAAGCCACCACCCGAGCGTCCCATACCGACAAACGGCAGGTTGGCCGAGATGCCGTCCAGCGTCGTACCGACGGTGGCATTGAGGGCGGTGAGGCGCTTGGCGGCAGAGGGCACATTGAAGACGGAGAAGTTCCTGACATCACGCCGGATGTCGTCGACCTCGTGCTGCCACGCTTCGGCGTTGTTGTTCTGGTCGGCGTCAGTGACGTTGTTGAGCCGGCGTGTCCAGTGGTCTTTGAAGGTGTCGATGTGATAGCTCTTGAATGTCTGTTCATCGGGAACGATGCGGTTGGTGCGAAACCACTCTTTCAAGTCTGGCGAATAGTTGGAATAACTGGTGCCGGAGTTGAGCAGGCTTTCCAGATCGGTACAGGTGCTGCCGAGGGCGCTCTTCTCATCGCTCTGGAATCGCGAGATCTCAGCTGTGATGGCGTTAAGGTCGGTCTCAGCCGCCGCCTGCAGGACTTTGCGCTCGCCGTAGACGCTGACATAGCGTGACGAGATGCCCGCCGTCATTACCGCCGCAACGAGGTAGACGGCAAACGCTATGCCCTCGATGATGCGCCACTGCATGAGGTCGTTTTCCTTGCTGCGCGTCCAGCGCAAGAACAGAAGCAGGACGATGAAAGCCACCGTGAGAACGGCTGACAGAATGAGACTCGCGCCAAAGGTGGCGCCACCGTAGTACTGGCCGAGGAAGAAAAGGACGGCAAGGCCGACAAGGCCGATGACGGCCAGTATGCTGCCCAAGCCTATCTTGTTGGAATTGTTCTTTGCCATGATGAGGTGTGTATGACTAGTTTGTTTTCTTGATATAGAACTCAGTAGTGGAACCGTCGGAATAACTGCATGTGCACTTGAGAAGGCCATTGGCGTCGGCCACGCAGCGATAGGAACTAATCTGATAGGTCACGGGAGTGGTTGTGCTGGCCGGTGCCGACAACTCGGCAATGCGTATCTCACTGCCCGTATGGCTGACGCTGATAGGGGCCGTGAACTCGTGGTTCGGACGGCTAAGCTCGCGAATGACGGAGCGCCCGCCAGTGGCCGAGGTGATGTCGAAGAAGAAGTTGAGCTTGTCTCCTGTGGGAACGCCGCCCACCGTCTTCTTCAGCTGCCGGACGGCCTGCCAACGGCCGATGAATTTCTGCGGGTCATTCATCACATCATCGTGGCGGCCTACGCCGGCCTTGACGCGGAGCAGGGCGTCTCGGGCCTGGACGAGGGGGCCGATGGTGGTGCAGCCGGCCACAGGACGTCCCGTCTTCTTGAGGATGTCCACGATGGCGGCGTTGGTCAGTGTCGGGTCGAGGCTCTTCATCAGTGCCACGACGCCCGTCACGATCGGAGCGGCGAAGCTCGTGCCCTGGCTGACGGTGTAAGTGTTGTAAGGCATGGCGGCGAAGATTTCCGCGCCTGGAGCCGAGACGGTGGAGGTGGCCACGTGCTTCTCGGGGAAGTTGCCGAAGTTGCTGAAACTGGCCTTACGGAGCTGTGGGTCGACAGCTGAAACGCGCACAGTCGAGGCGTCGCGCTTGCTGGCGTCGAGACCGCCGAACACGTTGTCATTTCCGGCGGCCCAGACGATGGTCACGTTGCGCTCGTTGGCCAGTTTGAAGGCATAGTTCCAAACGGCCTCCTGGTCGAGGTTGAGCTGGCGACTGAGGGCAATCTGCTCATCGATGGGCATTCCTGTCAGCGTTTCATAAGGGAATCCGGCTGAGACATTGATGACATCAGCCCCTTGGTAGATGGCATAGAGCACCCCTTCGAGCATGGTCATGGCCGTGAATCCCGGATGCCCCATACTGACGGGCATCAGCCGGCAGCGTGGCGCCATACCGGCGGTGCCGCGACCGTTGTCGCTGTTGCCGACAGCGAGTGAGGCCACGAAGGTGCCGTGCATGAACGACGGACTGTCGAGCGGGCATGCCGGGTCGGGACTAACGTTGCCCGTCCGGTGCCTGACACTGTAAGCCTTTGTGATGCGGCTGCTGTTGAGTTCCTCATGGTTCAGGTCAAAGTAGCTGTCGACGATGGCCACTGTCACATCTGCCGAGCCCTGCGTGATGCCCCAAGCGTCGAACGCTTGGATGGGGGCGTACTGCCAGGAGTAGGCGGGATAGTTGAAGGCGGGGTCGTTGGGACGCACGGCGGCACTGCCTTGTTCCATGATGCCCTCGGCGAAAACCAGGAAGGAGATGCCCGTGATCTGCTCTGGCAAGCGGCGCATGACGTCGATACGATCGTCTGGTGGCACGCTCACTTGCATCAGCTTGGTCAGCGGGTCATAGTACGTGATCCGGTAGTCATCTCCGGGATAGTGGGTCTTGAAGGCCTCGGCCCACTTGCGAAAGGTCTCGTCGTCGGCCTGTGGGTCGTCGAGCAGGACGTTGAAACGGTCACTGGCGAAGCGCCCGCCGTGCTCGTCGCGAACGATGCGGGTGGTGTCAAGCGGCGGCAGGTAGTTGTCGGCGGGTGACGGCAGATTGGGGCCAGGGTTGGCGATGTCTTTCCTGACGTTGGCCGTCGTGTCGATGGGCACCCTTGTGATGGCCGTCGTGTCACGCGGATGTAACAGGTCATCGGGGATGGAGGGCTGCTGGCTGTCGCAGGCACGGAAAAGGCTCAGCAGGAAAAGCAGCGCGTAGAGCAGGAGCAGGAACAGGAGCAGGCGGCCCAGACAACCGAGGCAGCCCCATGGCTGCCAGAACGGCATATGCCATTTGACCGTGCCTTTCGGCCCGAAGCGGAATATCATCATGGTGTCAAGCGGATTTTATGGATTGGAGCAGTTCGGTAAGCTGGTGGTTGGCGGCTGTGTCGAAGCCCTGGCTGCCGATGTGTGCCACGTAAGAGACGATCATGTACTCCGTCCAACTGTTATAGGTGTCGTCAAAGGCTGGCGTGATGGCACTGGCACCGGTGTTCATGTCGTCGAAGAGGGCCGACAGCTCGTCTTCGTCGTAGGTCGACTTGCGCTCGCGCTCGATATAGTCGAACGCCGGCAACAGGTATCTTTTTGCGGTCTCACGGGCGTTGGCAATGGCCTCGGGATCCAGCAGGTCATAGCCGAAGTTGACCACGAACTCGCTGATCCTGCCGGCCAGGATGTCTGCCACCAGATGTTCATTGGCCGACGAGGGGTCGTTGACGTTGACATAGGGGGCAATGGCCGTTTGCATATCGGTCTCCAAATCCAGCAACGCACTGGTCTCGACGAGGTGCTTCACCAGTTCGTTCATCACCACGGCGTCGAAGAGTGTGCCGCCGTCGCCCGTGTCGCTGTCGGGGAAGCCGACGCCATGCACTTTCTTCTCCCAGAGATGAAGGACGCACTCGGCCACCAAGCAGGAGGGCAGTTTCGCCTTCGCCGTCTCTTGAAAGAGGATTTTACGATCCACATGGCGCGACTCCAGATACTGCTCGGCCTCTTTGTCATTGCTGAAGCCATAGGCCTGCATGAGGCGTTGCAGCTTGGCCGTGTCAGTATCGCAACCGGTGAAATCGCCACAGCGCTTGCGAATGAGCTGGTATTCCTTGAAGTCATTTACGCGGTTCAGCTCTCCGCTGTGGAGCAGGCGATGCACGGCTTGCAGCGCCTCCGCCTCAGTCAGTTGCAGGGCTTGCAGCAGATGCCCGAAGAAATAGTTGTCCGCGTTGCAGGCGAAGTCGAGTTCGCGCATGATGCTGCGGGCCTTGCGGACATTGGTCTCCAGTTGTACCTCGACATCCTCTGAGATGTGGTGGACATCCAGCAGGCCATAGACCTTGTCGACCGCTTCGCCCATCAGGTCTTCGAACTGTGCCTGGCGCATGGTCTTCATGCAGGCGGCCACCTCCGAGAGCCGGCTGATGATGTAGAGTGCCCCGGTATTGCCCATGGTCGCGGCCACGTCCCAGGAAAGGGCTGGATCCTGGAACAGGCTGGCGACGGTGTCGCTGCCGATGAAAGTGCTGCGGAGCCGGTCGTAATAGGTCTGTGTGAAACCTTGCCCGGTATTGAAGCCTGTCTCCTGCCCAGTCGCCTTGAACCCGGTGTAGAGATTGTCGGAGAATTTGAAGTCGCGCAGCAGGTAGCTGTTGCGGAACTTGCTACCGGGCGCCGTCCAGTTGTTGACCCAGTCTGTCTCACTGGCATGAAACACCTGGCCGAGCACCACGTTCTCGAAGCGGCCCGTCCAACGGTTCTTGATGGAGTTCTCATTGTCGCCGACGGCGTCGTTGACAGAGTTGCCCATGTCGCGGTTGAACATCGTGGCGATAAAGAAGAAGGGCGATATGCCGCCCGTCCCCTGAAGGGTCTTGGCGCGGGCCTCTGGCGACTTGCCGACATAGTTGTGCACCCAGCTCTGCACGAGCTGCCAGAGGTTGGTGACATCGTTGTCCTGGTCGTGGTGGCTGAAGAGGAGTACGTTGATGTGCAGCCCCTCGTTGTACATATTGAAGAGGTTGGCCACCTTGCCGCGCAGGAAGCAGTACATCAGGGTGTCATCGTTCCCGCTGAGCGCTGAGAGCAGGAAGCCGCCCCGTGCGCGGGCACCGGGGAAGTCGAGCAGGTCATTGTCCTTGAGAATCGCCATACTGACACTGCCGTCGCCCAGTTTGCCGCGCGACTCGGCGGGCATGGCCGCAGTATTGTAGTGGTCTGTGCCTTCCAGAAAGGTCTCCGGTATGTGGAAGTCCACCTCGGCACAGACGGCGCAAAGCTGGCTCTTGGTCAGTTTGCCGATGCTGACGAAGCGATCGTTCTCACGCAGGTAGACCTCAGAAACGGCCTCCACGGCCGAGGAGGTATAGAAGCGTTTCAGGCACTCCACGCTCATGATTGTGCCATCCTTCTTGCCCTCGTGCAGCACGGCCTCGATGGGCAGGTAGACGTAGCGGGAAAAACGGAGAGCACGGAGCACACTCATGCAACTGTCGAAAAGGCGGTTGAAAGCTGGCTCATCATGCCAGATCTGTGAGAAAGCCCGGATGTATTCGGTCTCCGGCACACGGTCTATGAAAAGGGCCAGGCGGTTGAAGTAGGCCGTGGCCGTGGTGAAGATATGTGCCTTGTGTATGTGCTGCCCGAAGTACTCGCGGATGTCGAGCAGGTCGTCGCCGCTAAGCACCGGTTTGTCTTGTGCCGGGAAACTGGCATACTGCTGACGGAGTGCCTCGCACTTGTCTGTGATCTCTTTCTCGGTGTAGGTGGTGGCGTCGTCGAAGTCGTTGAAGTAGGTATCGCAGATGATGAGCAGCAGGTCCTTGACCGAGACTGGGCGCATCAGGACGGGATAGTCGGGGCTGTAGAGCCCGGGGTGATTGCGGAACGAGGAGAAGCGCGTCACCACGCCAGTGGCCTCCTTGCCGTCACCGATAGGGTTGATCTGGTTGATGAAGTCGTACTCCTTGTCGCCTGCCGTGACCATGAAGGGTCGACCCGTTTTCTTGTTCTGGAGTATGCAGTTCATCAGGTACGACTTGCCCACCTGGCTCTTGCCGAAAGCGGCAATGGCCGGGTTGTCCTCCAGTGCTTCGGCCAGCCGGCGGAGCTTGCGCCGCTCATCGATGAGCGTGAGTGACTGCTTGTCGGCAAGCTCTGGCTTGTTGGCCTTGAGCCAGCCGATGGCCGCGTTGATATTGTGTATCTGGGCTTGTATCTTGTCTTTCATGGCCTGATGCATGTTAGGGTTTTACGATGGAGAGTTCAAATTCGCCCTTGTCGAGCCAGTACTTGCCGTCGTCGACGATGGACTGCTGCACGAGTTCTATGTCGCTGACCGACACCGTGTCGCCACCGCAGCTCACGTCTTCGACGCTCAGCAGTTCGCGGTCCTGGCTATAAATGCGTGAGAGGCGTATGCGCAGTGAGGGATGGCCGCTATGGTTGTAGATGGCATAGATGGGCCGCGCCTCGTATTGCGGCGAGGCCAGCTGCTTGCACCCGATGAAGACTGGGAACACCGCCACATCTATCGTGGCCGACGAGTTCTTGGGCGTCAGGACGGCCTCCTTGACCAACCGCTGTGAGGCGGAGTAGACGCCCATATAGTGGGCCGTGGACTTCATCGTCTTGATCATGGGCGCGAAGTCGATCACCAGGCCGTTGAACCCGGTGTGTGAGGCCGTATAGCCCACCATGGCTCCCACGGCGACAATGGCTTTCTGGTCATAGATGAAGCCCTGTCCGTCGGCGAAGGGGAACCAGTTGCCGACATGGTACTCACCCAGCCGGACAAGGCGGTGGGGCGACAGGGGCAGATGCTTGACGAAGAGCTCGGTGATGGCATCGAGCGAGGTGGGGCGGCCGGAGAGCACGAGAATGTCACAGCCGTAGGCGTGCATGATGACCGAGAGGCGCTTGAGCAGTGGCTCCATCGTGTTCTTGACGAGGGCCGCAATCTCGTCGGGGTCATACTGCCAGAGGAGTGTTTCGAAGCGGAATCCGAAATGGTGGGCGAAGTAGTCGAGCAGGTAGCCGGCAGGGCGGTCGTCGCGGAAGATGTCGTCGAAGGTGTAGGTCTTGGCCGGATACCTCAGACGCAGGCACTCCATGAAAAATTGCGACATGGGGTGGGATATCTGTGTGTTGAAGTCGAGACGGCAACGACGGTCCTTGAACGACATCATGGCTGAATCCTTCCCGAAGAAGTCGTGCACGAGGTTGGCGGCAAAGATACGTTTCTGGTGTGCGGCCTCTTCAGGCGTCGCCGCCTGGCCGACGCTCTTGACCTGTGCGCGGTAGACGTCGTTCCCGGCCACGCACGGCATTGCAGCCAGCTCGTCCTGTGACATGGCGAGCAGCCGCGCCGTGAGGGCACTGGTGATGTTGCCCATGTCCGGACGCTCTTTCTGCGGCCCCTCGATGACCACGTTCTGGATGATGCAGCGCAGGATGTCATCGCCAGCCAGATAGAAACTGTCGTAGAAGAGGGGGATGGGAATCAGGCGGCTGTTGTCTTTGCCGGCGCACTTGTAGGCGGCCACCATGATGTCAGTGGTACCGGCACCGATGTCGATGGTGCCGATGGTCAGGGCCTTCTGGGTGTAACCGGTCTCGGCAAACTCCGGGCGCACGTGGCCTTTCAGCTCAAAGAACTTGCCGATGTCGCCACTGTAGCGCTGGGCGATTTCGGCATAGAGGTAAACAAGCTGGCTGCACGAGGCCTCGTCGTAGCTCCATGGCCGTCGGTCGGTCGCGCCATCGTCGAGGGCCATGCCCTGCGGCACGGTGGCTGGAACGATCTCGGCGGGCGGCAGGGGCATGCACTTGCCGATGGCGTCATAGGCTTCTTCGGCACACTGCCGCAGGCGCTTCTGCTCGGTCTCAGGCATGGCCGTCGGACAGGTGATGATGATGCGGCGCAAGGTGCGCTTGCGGTCGATGTCGCCGTGTTTCTCGCGAAAGGCCGGACTGTTGATCTGCACGATGGCCTGTTGCAGTATTTCAATCATCACGAATGTCATCAGTGACGAGCGCGAGAAGGCCGTTCCCTCAGCGTCGCCATCATAGCCTTCGGGACAGTAGGTGCCGTCGGGGGCGAAGTAGTCAGAGAGACGGCGAATGTAGATGTTGGGCGACATGCTGACGCCCGTCGGGTCGTCGACCGAGATGAGGTTTTCCCAACGGCCGTCGAAGGGCTTGCGGTCCCAGAGATAGCGTTTCGGACTGGAACAGCTCGTGGCCTTCTGCGAAAGCCCTTCGTCTTCGAGCGAACGGTAGACGAGATGGCGGGCCTCATCGCCAACGCGGACAAAGCTGCGCCACTTGAAAAGCGGCTCGCTCAGTCCGATGTCACCGCCGAAGTCGGCGTTGCGGAAGACCAGGCGCATGTCGAAGGCTTTCTTGTAGCTGCGCTCGGGGTGGGTCAGGTCTTGCAGCCTGAGCATGACGGCGCGGGTGAAATCGCCATCTTCGAAGAGCACGCCGCAGGTGCGTGAGTTGCCGATGTCGAGCACCAGATCCACGGGTATCGTCTTCTTCTCATCGGCATCGGGATTATAGAGGCGCACCTCGGGGGCTGCCCCGATGAGGCGGATGAAGTTGACGAGATAGATGTAATAGGCGATGTGCTTGTGGGGAAACTTCGCCAAGGCTTTCGGGTGGCCGATGAGGCCGTCGATGTAGTCGTAGAAGGCCGTCTCGCGCTCCGGGTCGTTGGTCAGGAGTGTGAACATCTGGTCGGCACAGTTGCACAGGCGGTAGTCTTTCTGCCGTTCTCCGTTGCTGAAGCTGGGCCGCAGGTCCACCTTGTCCTGCAACAAGTCTGTCTCCTTTTCCGTCTCGGTGTCGAAGGCCCAGATGAAGCGGTAGTGGTTGACGCCTGTATTCGGGTCGCTGCCGGCCATCTCTATCTTCACGCGGCACCACCCCAGCGGCGTCCCGAGCGTCTGATCACTGCCATCCTCGATCTCGAAGAGGGGCATGGGCAGCCACTTGCCCAGCAGGGCCTCAAAAGCCGGTCGAGGCGGCTCTGTGGCGGAACCGGGCAGCAGGTAGGCGTCGAGCGTGGAGAGGCCAAACACCTCGTCGGTGTTGTCGGACGTGTAGTTGGCAAAGAGCGCTTCCGTGATGTCTCCCCTCACGATGGGCAGTCCCATGGCGTCATACCGGATGCGCCCATCGGGGTGCAATACCAGTGCGACGTCAGCGTTGAGGCGCAGCTCGTCGAGAGGAAGCATGACGCCCTTCCCCGGCAGTGGGCAGAGCAGGCCGAAAACGGGCTGGCCACTCACAAGGCTGGAGGTGTCGCAGAACGTGTATTTCAAGGTTTTCCCGTCGGGCAGGGTGACCGGCTCGGCGGGGTTGAAGGCGATTTCCCTGGTCAGGAAGTGAATGCCGCTGTCAGCGATGAGATGTTCCATAGGTGGGAGGGGAAGAGATGGTTGATGACTGGTGTGGAATGGTGCATAGCCGCTATGAGGTGGAACTGGCGTCTGGCGCACGGACGTCACACCCAGTGAGCGGCAGCAGGGCACCGCCTTCTGTTTGTGTGGGAAGACGGTATTGCAAAGGTAAAATAAAATGTTTGAACACACAAAGCCAGTTCTGCCTATTTTGCTTGGAATAATGCGTTGATAAATATGGCATTTTGCACTGGCGGCTGGCGTGGCAACAGGGTCTGGAATCGCGTATTTCCATTTGGGCATGCATATCTTCCACTTGTTCCTGAATTTTGACCGCTTGTTCATGATGGCCAGTCTCGTCCCGGCAAGGCTGTGACGCGTCACAGCCTTGCCGGGG
>OIYP01000594.1_pt1 | contig 22869 bp, 22 predicted proteins | sample 1588261 | NCBI WGS metagenome assembly OIYP01 (sample SAMN03283293) | human gut metagenome | biome: human-associated habitat; material: feces | host: Homo sapiens | place: Peru | collected 2012
TTACACCATAGCTCATCGCCTCCAACAGGGCAATCGGCAAACCTTCGTGCGAAGAAGGAAGACAATAACAACGGCAATTCGTCAACAGTGAATGAAGCTTTCTGCATTTGATAAAGCCAGTAAGCACCACACCATTCTCCCTTGCCATCTGCTTCAATCCCAACGAATACTCATCCTCGAAATCCGTATCGCCTGCTAACACTAACTTTATATCCGTGGAATCCGTGAGATTCGTGTGCGCCTTCTTCCATTTCACGAAAGCTTCTACCAGATGATGCAGGTTCTTCTCAGGCACAAATCGACACATACCCAGAATATACTTTCCCTTCTCTATCCCCAATTCCTTGAAATATTCAGGATAGTCGCAGATTTCCGGCTCAGAGACACCATTGTAGATAAGGTGAACATTCTTGGTTCTTCCATATTTATGGGCAATGAGGTTCTTGATGACATTAGAGATGACGATGACATCATCGGCAAACATGCAGCCCATCCGCTCACCCATCTTCAGTATAGTCTTGGCAGCAAATCCCCACTTGTCCCTGTCATAGTCAGGACCATGATGCGTAAACACCACCTTCATACCCAACAGTTTGGCGTATGGTACCAGCAGCGCAGGACCTATGGCATGGATATGCAATACATCAGCACCCAACTTCTTTGCCTCATTGATGGCACGGAAAGTATGGATGATGGCCTCGAAACTCTTCTTCTTAGGAGAAGGAATCGTTACCAGTTTCACCCCTTTCCATTCATGCAAGTCATCCTTCACATAGTTCGAGCGACGGATCAGCGTCACGTCATACCCACGCTCCACCATTCTAGGGAACAATTCCTCACAATGCGTCTCCACGCCACCCATGATATTCGGGATACCACGAGTACCTGTTACAACTATTTTCATAAAAAACTAGAGATTTTCAGAATAAAAATATTACCTTTGTTGGTATGAAAAAGATTTCAAACCATATCAAAGATTCAAATATTTAAAATTTAACCCAACATTTCTTGTCAAAGTCGTATTGTTTGATTACTCGACATGGACTTCCAACAGCAACAGAATAAGCAGGTATATCATGTGTAACAACTGAGTTAGCTCCTACTACAGCATTCTTACCGATATGTACATTACCCACTATCACCACATTAGTACCAATCCATGCACCATCTTCTATCCAGCCATTAGGCTCCCCATTATCCTTAGGAACAAAGCGGTTTCCTTGGTTCATGATAGGTATTTCTGGATTTGAAAACTCATGATTAAAATCTGCTATAAATATATGAGGACCAGTCAAAACCGAACGACCAATTCTAACAAATCCTAAACTAGCAACTCTAGAGTACATACTAATTTCTGAGTCCTCACCTATTTCTATAATACCTTTTCCTAATGTCACCAACATAGCTTGAGGCATTATCTTAACCCCTTTAGATAGCTTGATTTTTGCCCCCCCACAAGTTTTGAACCAAGTCCTACATACACACCTTTTGAGTATCTAACGCCAGCGATTCGGCAATAAAACAGCCCAAGTAAGTTTTTAAGAAAACTTTTCATAACCAAAAGATTAAACTATTGAACCAACTTTTTCTCCCAAACTTTTGAGCGAAAAATCATGCTTAAAAGAATATATTTCATTTTTAGATAGCATATCATAAAAATCGCTATCATTATATATTTTTTTGATCGCTTCTATCCAAAGCTTCTTTTCATTAGCAAAAATCAGTCCTGTCTTCCCATCTTCTATATAGTCATAAATTGTACAATTATTAGTAACAATAATTGGCTTTCCTAATTGCATTGCCTGCAAAAGCATAAGCTGACCTGACGATATATTCAAATCCTGTAGAGGGATAACTACCATTTTGCAATTATAAAGATACTTGTACATCTCTTCACCATATACATTATGAAGAATTTCAATATTAGCACCATGCGCAATATCCCCTCCCCAAGCTATCTTCAATTTATATTCTGTTTGGTCAAGAACGGAAACAAGGAAATCATAATCACGATTACTTGCTCCTGCCGTGAAAATATATTCTTCCTCCAACAAATGTTTATCATATACCAATCCCGTTTCTATTGGGGCTATACATAAAGGAAAGCTATGGATTTTACCCTTCAAGAAAGGAAAACATTTTAGATAGAACTCTTTTTCACTTTGAGAGAAAACGATGATGTTTTTTAAATTTGAGGATTTCAAAGAATAACCAATGAATGCTTTATATAGTTTTCCTATCAAACCTACTCGTTCTTTATAGATAAAAGTCATAATACTGACCTCCATCTTTTTATGCCCAAACAATCTATCATAAAATAAGAACATGACCCCATAAAATTGTTGCCATGCGATGATTTTACTGGCTTTTTTAAATAAGCGAATTCTCAAAGGGAAAAAAATAAAATTCCATAAGCGGCGATAGAAAGGAATACGCAAACGTCCCTCTCTATAAGCGATGGTCCATTTTTGACCAGAACTAGCCTCAAGTCCTTTCAATAAAGGCCACTCCTTGTCTATTGGCATATCTACTAAAAAAAAGTTTCTATTATCTGCCATTATATTAAATCCAAATATCGTTTAAGAAAAATGTCAACTCCAAAATTATCAGCTAAAATCTCTTTAGACTTTTTCCCCATATTTTCCCTTAAATCGTTTGCCTCTAGCAATTTCTTTAATCTTAAAGAAAGAGTATGCACATCACCCGTTTTACATAAGAATCCGTTTATTTCTTCCTTCACCAAGCAATAATTATCTCCTACATCTGTGCATACTACAGGAAGATTAGCATTCATACCCTCCATGATAGAATTACTAGTTCCCTCAAACAAAGAGGTAGACAGATATATATCAGCATCATATTCCAACTGAGGAATATTATTCGGATTAATCAAGATTTCTGTAAAACTTCCAACCTTATATGCATTCACCCACTGCCTTACCTGACTTTCCAATTCACCATATCCAACAATTATAAATTTAAACATTATTGTAGGACACATGTCTTTTAATCCAGCAATGCAAGCGATTGCAGTCTCATAGTCTTTCTGCTTGACAAATCTTCCTACCGTTATAATTTTTATAACCGAAGATTGTTTTTTAGGAGAATAAGGCAAAATATTATCAAAGCAATTAGGGATAACTAATATTTTATCTTCCTTAAAACCTTTTGATATAAAATGCTTTTTACCTGAATAGCAATTGCAGACAGCCGCAGTAGCAACATAGTTGCAGACAATTTTGTCAACCAGCTGCTTAAGATAAGGAAGACGAGCATTTCGTAAACCGGTATAAATCTTTCTGGTCTTAGCTATTTTTCCAATTGTAACAGCTAAAAGATTTGCCATGGTTAAATATGAAAAAATCACATCTATGTGATTTTCTTTTAAGTATTGCACCATGGCAAAGAAACGAAGCACGTAATTGCCATCAAATACTTTTATCTTGACACGTGGCTCTTCCTTTAATAAATCCAAATATTTATTATGAATTTTCTTTCCATTGAAAATAACATAATGCACCTTACAATCATTAGCCAATATCTTTGCCAATAAAACCGATTGTTTTTCAGCTCCACCGCTTGTTAGGTTCTTAACAAATACAACAACCTCTTTCATTACTACTATAATTTATGACTTATTCAATATTCGTTTATACTCTGCCAGATATGTTTGGGCTGTATGAGAAATATCAAAATTAGAAATTGCATAATCTCTAGCTTCTTTCAAGCGTTTTCGATTACAACCATCAGTCTTTATCTGTAGGATACTATCAGCAAGGCTCCTTGGATCATCTGTTTCAAAGTACTTGCCATATTTTCCTTGCCCTATCACTTCCATAGTTCCTGGAACGTTGCTTACAAGAACAGGAACACCAGCAACCATCGCTTCTGCGACTGTCAAGCCGAATCCTTCAGAAATAGATGGTTGTATCAAAAGGTCATAGTTACATAAGTTATCGTAAATATACTTTCTTGTATGTCCACCTAAAAAACGGACATGCTCTTCAAGATGATATTTACGAACTAATCCTAATAGATATTTATATGACGACCCATCTCCTATAAAATCAACAGATATTTTGTTTTCCTTCATCTCATTAACTATGATATTCATAGCTTCAATCAGTATATGCTGACCTTTATGAGGATGATACAATCGTCCTATTTGCACAATCGGCATAGTTCCACTTGCTGAATTTTCTGCCTTAACTTTTATTTCTTCAACTCTTATGCCATTTTCTACAACAACAGACTCAAATCCTTGTCCTCTAGTATATTCCTGCACAGCTTTAGATATAGCATACAATGCCTTATATATTTTATACTCAGAAGGCGCTGAATGAGCGTTATGAATAGTAAAGACTTTAGGGGATGGGTAAAGTGAGACTTTACCCAATCCTCCACCATGAACATGGATGATATCTGGCTTTATTTTAAAGAGCCAGTAATTCAGCTTTATCAATGGAAGAGGATTCTTTGTGCCGGCTTTTCGTCTACAACAAAGAACATTGCATTTCTTATCCAGATTTCTTATTAATTCAGAATCAACCGAATCATTCATAACAATCAAAGAAACCAAAGCATGCTTAACCTGCTCATTTATTATATCCACCAACATGGTTTCAACCCCGCCAGTTGACAAACTCCAAATCAAATGAACTACTCTCATCATTTTCTGAATTTTCTTAAAATCGTATGAAGGAGTAAATGCCAAAATGGAGAAGGATCCTTCTTATTATAATAATAATGGCAGTCAGTTTTATATGCTTGAATCAACCATTTAAAGAATGAAATTTCACCAGTCTTTACAGCAGAACGGAAATCATTCATCTCTGCCATAGCAGTAAAAGGCTTTTTGCGAATATTTGCACTTGCAAAATCAATCTTTCCATTTAACGTAGAAACAGCCCATTGATAAGGTAAATTCAAACCGCCAAAAGTATAAGCATAACTCCAAGTTGAATTTCTAAAGTTAATCTCTAGAAAATACAATTTGTTCTCTTCGTCAATAAGAAACTCAGCCTCAAAGATTCCAGAATAATTTGCTTCCTGCAGGACTTTTTGAATTTTATTTCTAGCATCATCGTCAACGAGAGGTTTCATCCACATATAATTTCCATAGCTCAAATCTGAGAAACGTATGTACTCAGATGTATAAGGCATCCATACTTCATTTCCACCATTTATACTAAATCCATCTACGCATAACTCATTTTTCTTAACAATGAATTCCTCCACTAACAGCGGGTTGCTTTTAATGGTTTTATATGCCTCTAGAAGTTCATGCTCATTCTTACAAATATGCATATCAGCTTTCCAATTACCTTCAGAAATAATAGCTTTGGTAATTACAGGATATTTAAGAGCTTTAGGCAGATTCCCCTTATTTACAACTTCTGTTTTTGGAATATCACAACCACACTTCAATGCTGTTTCTGTAATAACCTCCTTATTCTGATATTTAGTAATATTACCTTGACTACCTCCATTATAAAAATAGAACTTATCTTTGAGTTCGTCATAATGAAGATCCAACATGCGAGTTGTATCATCACTTCCTGTAAAAATAAAAGGCTTATTAGGTTCATTACCATAATTATTGATAATAAAGTTCAAACCATCCTCTTCATTTTTTACATAATGAATTTCACTAACATATTTACAATGTGGCAACATTGATGCATGAGCATCTGTTAGAACCACAATTGGGCTAATTCCTTTTTCTCCAAGGCTACGACATAACCCTAAAGGATTATAATGATCAGCACAAAAAACAATACACTTGTGATTAAATATAGAATTCTTCATTGTCTAACTATTTTTTATTAAAAGTTTTAAATCATTAACCAACATAAATGCTACCAGAATAAAACCTAGATAACCATTCAAGCCATAGATTACATTCAACAATGGGCGATATGGCACAAAGCATGCAATCATGCTGCCTACGATACCACCTACAATAATCAAAATCTTATAAAGTTTTGTACCATCTGTTGAGATTACACGAATACCGGTCCAAAGTAAAGGACATGCAGAAGTGTATATACCAAAGAAGATGATAACAGTGAAAACTGTTGCAAGAAGAGGATGAATGCTCTTTGCCAAAACCAACGCAGGAATACCCACATTCCAGGTGGAATCAATATTGGCAATCAAAGCAACACAGCAAACAGCTGCAGCAGCAAAGATGGCGAGAGTAGAAAGCAACATTCCCATATTCACTTCCTTCTTGTCATGGTTAGCACCAATCTTACTTAAGAAGGCAGCAAACCACAATATCACAAATCCGCCATACGAAGCACCAGAAGCAAATGGATTACCATCTCCAACCTGAGTAATCTCATACTTACCGCTATCTACAGCTTGCAATCCTTCCGCAAAATGAGGGAAACCGCTAATAGCTGTCCAGATAGCCACGAAGATAATGAGTACTACAATAATAGGGCCGAAGATACCCAAAGTCTTGACAATACGATTCAAGCCAAATACAGCAGTTACGATGACCAATGCAGCAAGTATAGCTGCACCAACGCCATTAGGCAACCCCCACTGCTCCATAGCAGTAGAATTGGCACCTCCGCACATTACCACAAAGCTCATATAGCAGAACAAGGCAGAGAAATAATCGAAGAATTTTCCGATATATTTTCCGCAATATGCCTTGTAAATATCACCATTATGTTTTACATGCAAACGATGACCATTTGATATGAACGAGAGATTGGTATATACATATATTACAGCACATACAGCTATCACTACCCAAAATTCACTACCATAAGATGCCTCATATTGCATCACCTCTTGCATTGTCGCAAAACCGGCACCAATATAGAACGCTATACAAGCACCGCAAAACTGTAAGATTCTCTTAAATTTATCCATTATAATTATTTGTTACTGAAAGCAAACTCAACGGCTAATACAAATCTTGGCTGTTTGGTAAGAATATCATTTGCCCAAGCATAAAGGTTGATATTCTTATGAGAATAATAACATCCCATAGACAAATCCACGTCCTGATCAAACTTCCAGGAATGAATAGCTCCTACCATAGGAGTAATACTGTTTCCCTTGCCAGGAAGATCAAATGTATGACCGATATAGCTCCATTGTTTGGCGGAAGTCAATTCATCCTCATTGTTCTCCAACCAGGTATCGGTTACATAAAACCACTTGCCATCCTTCGTAATATTTCCATTGATATAAAGAGCTGAAGTCAAATAACTGAACTTATGATGATCATTCAGATCAAAAGATGGAGTCAGTTGTGCACCAAACTTCAAATAATCATTTATCTTTGTTCCACCTCTTACGATATAACCAATATAATTAGCAGCACCATTGGTATATAAGTCAACACCAGTTTGAAAATGGCTACCAATACCATATTGCAAGGTAGAATACGTTTCCCAAGTATCAGCCTTGGCTCTATATTTCATGGAAGAATAACCATATAGTTTCTGGTCACCAACGGTAGTTCCAAAGTTTGGAATCTGGGCAGCGACTTTCAAAGAAACAAAACAAATAACAATAAGACTAATGAATCTTGATCTCATAATATTCTTTTAATGTACAACCTTTATATCCTAATTCACTCACGTACTTGAAGAATAATTCCATCTCTAAATACATCTTTTCTATAGAAGCCTCTGTTCTGAAATATGGGCTTCCTCCTGGCATCATTTCTGCAGAATGAATCATAAATTCCAAATAATCAGTTTGGGGCTCTTTATTTACGATATCAACAACCTTCTTCATCGCAGAACAAGATTCCAAAGCTGGACGCAACCATACTGGTTCGCCCTTAACTAAAGTTTTAATACGATGTTTAAAACTTCCACTTAGAGCATGATGCATAAAACGCAAAGTTGGTGGAACCTCCAACACCTTACCAATATTGTGTACTTGGTTAGGAACATTCGTATAGTCACTACCACCTTGTGTACTACCCATAGATTTACTCCAATCAACAGAAGGGGTATGAGAACAATCTACCAAGATACCATATTCTTCAAGTATACGAAAATATCTATCATCCATCGCCCATCTACCAGCACGATGCGAGACTGGCTTAATACCAAATCTATCAGTTATCATATTGTAAATAAAATCAAACTTTTGCCTCATCACATCATCAGAATACTCAATCAAATAAGGATTGCCATCATATTTTGCATGTAATTCTATCAATGGGGGATTATTCCATGCATGGAGATGAACTCCTATTTCACAATTTCCTTTATCCAACCATTTTTTTGCTTCTGTTACAAAGGTATCAGAAGAAGCCATTTCATAATTGGTCAAATAAACAGGTTTAAAACCATATTTCTCACATAAAGATTGAAAGCGAGGCAAATATTTAGCATTCTCTGTACCTATAGGAGTTCCTTTTTTATATTCCCACAGATTATCTCCCTCTGTATCAACTGTTATAATAAAATGTTTCATATTTTAAGCTGACTTTGATTTTTTGAATTAAGAACTAGTAACATAAAAAATAAATATAAACTTGCAGATGCATCAGTCATTATTATAGCAAATACATAGACTGAAATATAAGCCAAATTATATATACTTTTTCTTAGAACTTTTCTATAAATCTTATAAAAATAAGCCCCCCAACACAAAAGACCAATAATGCCAGAATTCATCAATATTTTGAGAGTAAAACTTTCAAAACCTGCAAATCTAAAATCCATTCCATACAACTCACTATTCCATATAAAACGATAATAATATTGAGGGAAGCCAAATCCTGCACCTTGAAGAAGTGAAGATTTCCCTAAATACATGACACCATTGTAATATTGAAAAGCCCTTAATTCCATACTAGAACCACCAACACCAAGCTTTTGTTGCATGCCATCATCAAATAAATATAATATAGAATAGATAGCATTATCAATTATCTTGTTACTAAAAAAATTTAGAAAAACAACTCCAACAATTATACCTATTAGGGCATATTTCCTTAATGCATTGCTCTTTCTCTTATCTAAAAACATTATTGCCACAAATAATCCGGCACAGAGTAAACCTGTTCTTTGCGTTGTTAAGAATACAGCAATAATGCACAATACAGCGGCACCATATCTTAAAGTATCTTTGATTTTATCGCAGGAAACAAGAAACATAAAAAGGACTAATCCAACCAAACTGCAAGCAATTTTATCATCATATATTCCTACAGCTATTCCGGATAATCCCATTCTACCATTTGCATAATCAATCAAATCCATTCCTTCATTTCCTGATGTGTTAAAGAAATCGTATATTGGATTTGTGGAAGTCATATACGTATATATAGAATAAGTTGCATAAAATATAGACATATAAGCGACAAACCGACAAAATAAGCGATAATCATTCTTTTTTTGAAGATAAATCAACATCAAACAGGATGGTATAATTTCAGTTCCTAACATTTGAACTAAAGCACTCCATTGAAAAGTCTTTGGAACAATAAAGGAACATAATGTTAATATAAAAAGCACAAAGAAAAAATTTAAAGTGTATCGCACATATAATTTTTCTTTTAAAGAACTAATATTATAACTATTCCTTAAAGAGGGCAGTAAACATAAAATTACAATAGCCAATGATATGGTATTGAAGCTAAAGGCAAAGATTCTTGCAGAAGATGGTATAATCATTCTTATACAGAAATATACCAAAATGCCCCTTGATGGTTTCTTCCTTGTTTGAATAACCAAAAAAAGGAGAATTAAAATAAGAATACTTGATGACATAATACTACAGCAATTGAGAATTATCTTTTATACCTTCCAATGTTTTCATATTTATTATTTTTTCTTTATTAGCAGAAGAAATTTCACCTGTTCCAAATATCTTTTTTTCCTTATAATAATTTGTAAAAAGCTTATCGATTTCTTCTATAGACATTCTATCTGTTGGCTCATACAAAGATTTTTCATGTTCTAAGATTTGGTCTTTTGAAAACTTTACAGCAATTATTTTTGCAGGACAACCTGCCATTACTGCATATGGAGGTACAGGTTTAGTCACGACAGAATTAGCTGCTAAAATAGCCCCACGACCTATATTGGAAGCACCTGACAGAATAGTTACATTTACTCCAATCCAAACATCTTCATTTATTATAATATCATTGAATTTATCATTTACATGTGATTTACCTAAAATGATTTGCGGGATTGTAACTGTACTGCGGTGATTTTGAGAAACAATTGTTAATCCCAAAGAAGCGACTGTATATTTTTTAAATATTATACGTTCATTTGGCGAATTTATTATCTTTGAATTTGCACGAATTTTCACATACTCATCCACATAAACACTTTGCGGATATTGGCAAAAGATAGGATATTCTAAAACCGATTTTTTACTTATCTTTCCAAACTCTGAACGAAGAGGAAATGAAGCTAAAAACGACTTCGCCAAGTAAATATGTTTAACAAAACTAATAAAACTCATATCTATTTTTTTTATTTTAGCCAAATACCTTCCGCCTTTCTACTCAATATTTTTCTAATTTGAGTAGTAAAGCATGAAGCATAAATTATATTAATTATTATCATTGATAGTATTACACCACAAATACCGAATAATTTACCTAAATAGAAAGCTAAAGGAACATGAAAAAAAAGACCTATTAAAACTATACGCATTTGCAATGCAACTGTACCGATACCATTTATAAGACTTACCTGTAGCGTATCCCAAGAATTTATTATCATATATAAACCTAAAGCTATAGTAACCGCCCAAGGAACATAAACTTTATCTCCTACCCAAATTTTATATACTATAGGTGATACTATAACCATGAGAACTGTTAATAATGCGAACAGGTAATATACCTTTACCATTTTTTTATACATTTGATTCATCCAATCGAAATCTTTTTTTGTATAAGCTTCTGTAAATGCTGGCCAAAGAGGATTAAGCATTATACTAAAAATCATCGTACCATTAGTTATATACTTATAAGCTATATTATAAGTGGTAACTGCGTCGGGAGAATCTACATTAGTAATAATTAAATTTGCAGATTGATACAAAATGATGCCTTGTATTTGGATTAAAAAAAACTTATATCCTAATCCAAACAAATCATTAATATAGCATTTTCTAATACAACGAAAAGAAGGACTTACAGATTTAAACTTGCCAGAGTATAAGATACAAGAAGCTATTATTAATACGATCACAGGCATTATAGATAATGTCCAACCAAGTAAAGGCAATGAAGATGGAACGGTCTTTGTGAGAATAAATATAACTATTAAAGAAAGAAGGTTACCAACAACATTAAATAGAGACGACAAAGCGACCATTTGAAAACTCGATAGAACTGCCAATATTACATTAAATATCATTTGAAGGCTAAACCCAATTGTCAATGGTAGAATTGTCGCAATAATTTCTTCATTATATTTATTTTCAACATTTAAAATAACGCTCCAATCTATAAAATGAGATAGAATTATCACAAAAATACCTAAAGGTATAAATATGATAGACATTATAAAATAAGTTGTTGAAACTAATTCCTTTCCTTTTTCTATATTACCAATAGAAATCGCCTCACATAGTTTATTTTTCAACCCTAAATTAAATCCTACATCAAATATGTTTAACCAAATTATAACTGAAGACAAAGTTATCCATATACCATATAAATGAGTATCAACGTAACCTAGAGTTAAAGGAACCAATATAAAAGAAACTAACATACTAATTCCCTTAATTAAAATAGCTCCTATGATGTTGTTTTTTAACTTTTGAGTCCTAGAGTTTTGAGATCTAAATATTTTATTAAAAAAAATCATAACATTTATAAATTATGTACTAAGTCCATTTAAAAAGTAACTCAATTATGTACAATATACACAAATATGATATTACATAAGTATTTTCTTTCGAAAATACAATGTACTTAGTCTACTATAAATATGTGATAACATAAAGAATGGATAGTCTTTCAAACTTTTTCTCTTTGTATTTATCTTCTTAATAACAACTCTATGCATCTTAGTACAGATAAAAATAGAAAGCCTCACATACCAAGAAGGAATGTTTGTATGCATTTCAATTTCTTGTTTTATCTTTTTATCCATTTCCAAAAGCTTTTCTTGTGTTGCAGGGTTGGACGTATCGTTATCACAGCATCTGTAATACATAAGTTGTTTATTATAATATAGTACTTGTTTGCCTTTTAGCAATAGTTGAGCCACTAATGCATAATCCGTTGCGGGCAAAGTTTCTTTACTAAATCCTCCTACTTCTAGGAAATCAGCTATTCTCATAACGCAACCTGTAGGTGCAATTTTGAACTCAAAAAGTAAACTTTCAAGAGAGATGTCAAAGAAACCTATATTCTTATTTTGTGGACAAGGTTTATTTTTGCCATCCCATAAGACTTCATTACATTTAATAATTGAGGCAGTTGGAAAATGATGAATAGCAGTCATCATTTCTATCAAAAACGATGGCAACAACTCATCATCATCATGAACCATAATCAAGTAATCTGTCTTACATAGTTCTAATAGCTTATTAAAATTCCAAGCAGGTGACATTGCAGTAGCATGCTTATAATAAACCAACCCTTTTGTATTAGCAAAAGAGCTCAAAATCATTCTTTCTGTTTCGTCATCTCTTTCAGGATTATTATCAGAAACTATAATATTAAAGGCATAATTACCATCTTGCGAAATAATACTATCTAAAGTGCTACGTAAAGTATTTACTCGCTTATAAGTAGGTACTCCAAAAGTAATTGAAGCAGATTTAACCTCATTATCTACAATTTTTATAGACTTAATTTTACTTACTTCGGAGAATGAGTCATGATAATCTAAAACCATATTATATAATTAAATTTCTATTTTAAATAAATTGTAAAGTCGCCAATAAATTTTTGACTTTATATCTGGTACATACTTTTTAAACCATATCATTGTTCTTTCACCATTATCAAATTTTGAATTCACAAAATTAGCAATCTGGACAAACATATTATATTTATCTAAAATCATATCTTTTGATGCAAGAATATCCTCAAAATGAGATTTATAATATTGATTCTCCATTACATGTTTTATCGCCAAAGCACTTTTTTGAGCATCATAATCTAAACTAGTCAAAGAATTACTTGAAAAATAATCAAGAATATTTGGTGCTCCTATATAAAAAGGGTAGCAGTTAGAAAGAAAAGCATCTGAAAGCTTTTCTGTCCAATAGTTAGAATATTGACAATTCTCTATAACAAGAAGATATTTGTATTTCTTATATACCTCATATTTATCTTCAATGCTTTTAAATCCATTTCCATATTTGTCAATAATGCCTGGCAACAATTCTGAAAGTTTTTCGATATAATCAAGACGCTTTCTATGACCTTTAGTTATGCGCTTATTAGATGTTATAACCGCAATTTTGTCTAAACGGTCATTATCTATTTTATTTTGGTGTGCAAAATAATTATAATCAAGAATGCCATTTTGAGCATAATTTCCTAAACATGTTCCAATTTGCCTTATACCAACAAGCCATGGTAAAAGTGGAAAAGAACAAATTCCATTATGTCTTTTATATACATTTTTCTGACAGGACAACAACCAATTGAATTGAGATGTATATTTTCGTGAATAAAACTTCACGCTTGGTGGTTCTCCAGTCACAAGACATACATTTTTTGGATTAACAAATAATTGATAATCCTTCGGGCATTGATCAAAGAAAAATACGAAATCTGGATTTTGTATTTCTTCATTTATATAAAACTCACAATTATTAAATTCCAACGTTTGGTGAGGGATTTGCCTAAACAAGACCTCCCTAACAGAATCTATTATTAATAATACTTTAAACATAACATTGAAAATAACTTTTATATTATAACTCTTTTGTACAATATTAGTCCGATATTCATTTATTCAAATTTTATCTTTTCAAACTCTTCTTCATCAAGCAATGGGATTGGACTCTCAATTGGCTTGTTATATTCCAGTTTTGGGCACACAGTCGTTAAACCTTCTATCTTATATTCTATGAGGTTAGCCTTTTGAATAATATCTTCAGCTTCTTCTGCAGATGTTTTGTCTGACAAGCATCCATAAATTAATCCATAGGATTCAGCAAGAGCCTTTATATCTGGGACTAAATATCCTCCATCAGCTGTAGTTCCTGCCATCAAATTATCAAAATACAAATGTTGGAACTGGGTAATCATTCCCAAGGTTGAATTATTCAATACAATAACTTTTATTGGCAAATGATACTGGGAAATTACCATCAATGATTGAACTGACATGTGAAATCCTCCATCACCACATAAAGCATAAATCATTCTGTTGGGATTTGCAAAGGCCATTCCGATAGCAGCAGGCAAAGAATAGCCCATTGGAGCTAAACCACCACTTGTCAAGAACTTCATGTTCTTTTTCATTTGAATGGTCTGCGCTGCCCACATCTGGTTTTGCCCAACATCCGTTGTAATGACATCGCCTTCCTTGGTTAAACCATTCAAGAACTGAATAAACATATATGGCGACTTGTTCTCTACAAATCGCTCTATCTCTTTGTCTTGGTTATATTTTGACTTTATACCCAGAACATATTCATGCCACTTATCTGAAGAAGCCAACTCATAAGAATAAGTATTCAGAACTTGAAGAAAGACCAAGATATCCATGTTCACATTCTTTTGTCCATGAATACGGTGATACTTCAATTCGTTTGCGTCGATGTCTACATGAACGATATGACCATTCTTCAAGAATGTATCTATCTTTGCTCCTGTCTGTCTTGTATCAAGTCTAGAACCTAACACTATCAATAAGTCAGCTTGTGAGATTGCGATATTGGCACATCTATTACCATAGCTGCCGACCATACCTATATAATATTTGTAGGTCTCATCTATGGCACCACGTCCCATCAAAGATGTAACTACAGGAATTTCATGATTGAAGATAAAGTTCTCTAGATGTTTTTGAACCTCACCCCCAATGCAACCTGAACCAAGAAGTATCATTGGACGCTTTGACTTAGAAAACAAATCGACGATTTCTGTTAAGTCAAACTTTTCTTCTATAGGATTTACATCATCTTTGTATCCCAGCAACTCATCTGGATTAATGTCTGTACGCTGTACATTCATTGCTATATCCAAAAGGACAGGACCTTTTCTTCCTGTTGTCGCTATATGAATGGCTTTCTCCAATTCATATCGAAGATTCTTTGCATCATCCACGAAGGCTGCATACTTAGTAATAGGCTTAACGATGCTGATAATATCAGTCTCTTGAAAACCTTGTTGGCGAATAGGCTTATCATACTTATATTCATAAGAGTTCACTTGTCCTGTAATATACAAAACAGGAATAGAGTCAAAGTAGGCATCAGCAATACCTGTCATCATATTGGTTGCTCCAGGACCACTTGTAGATATGGCAACTCCAAACTTTCCGTTTTCTATAGCATAACCTTCTGCTGCGATTGCAGCTGTTTGCTCGTGATACGTCTGAACGAATTTGACATCATTGCTTCGAGCCAATGAGTCAACCAAGTGGGTAATCATTCCCCCAATGTATCCAAATACCGTATCAACACCTCTTTCCGAGATGAAAGAAACTATATAATCAGATGCTTTCATTACTTACTTTCTATAAAAATCAATGGTTCGTATTAACGCTGTTTCAAAATTCGTATGAGGAACAGCCCCAAAAGCACTTTCAAATTTTGAAACATCCCCATCCATATACATGATTTGATTGCTTGTATAAGGAATGCTACCAAAATTATATTCTATGTCAGAGTGCATAAGTGATTTGATTTTACTTAAGATATATACATTAGAATATACATCTTTAGGTTGACTCAAATTATAAATTCCAGACTTGCCTTTAGAGCCAAGCAATAAACAAATTGCCTTTGCGTAATCTTCGGCATATAGGTAAGAGTACTTTTGCTCACCCTTTGTTGTATCGAACTTCTTGATACTATTTAAACATTGATGAATGGCTAACTTGATAAGCCCTCCTGTCATTTGCTCACCAAACACTGTAAATATTCTTATCCACTGCCATTCTATATCATGAGCTTCACAATACATCTTCAACTCATTAAGACAATACAACTTGGTTGCACCATATTCACTCTGTAACTTAGAAGCCTCATGATTTTCAGAAACAGGACCGTTATAATATCCATACTCCGCTTGACTTCCTAAACAAATAATCTGCTTATATGGATACAAACATACAACTCGTTTTGTTAAAGAAATATTCTGCGATTGAACATCTCTATTTTCTCGGTAAGTTCCCCGAACACCAGCCCATGCAGCATGGAACAACACTTCTGGCTTAAACACATTTACCAGATTTTGCAAGTTCTCATCATCCAGAACCCACTTTACCCTGCATTCTTCATCAGGAGAGAAAAGAGATACAGAAGAAGGACGGCGTAAGCATAAAACTTGATGACCTTGTCGTATAGCTTCTTTTACAAAATGAAATCCTAAAAAGCCTGTCGCCCCAGTAACAAATATTCTCATTAGCCAACATATTTATTAATCTGTTCCACACAAAGTTGGTAAACATCCTCATTCTGATAACGTTTGTACCAGTGGGCTACCATTGCCATACATTGGTCGATATTCATACGAGGTTCCCAACCAAGCTTGAAATGAGCCTTATTGATATCAAGCATCAATAGCTTAGCCTCATGAAGGGCATTTGGATCAGATACATCCTTCAACTCTCCCTTGCCATAGTTAGTGATAAGCTTCGTTGCAACATCCCAAACATTAGCGATTGATTCTGTACGAGGTCCGAAGTTCCATCCTTCACAATACTTGGTTGGTTCTTTCCACATCTTGGATGCTAGGAGCATATAACCGCCTAAAGGTTCCAATACATGTTGCCATGGGCGAATTGCCTTAGGTGAGCGTATCTCTATGGTCTTATTTGCTTCAATAGCACGGATGCAATCAGGTATGATTCTGTCTTTTGCCCAGTCACCACCACCAATTACATTACCAGCTCTAACACTTGCCAAAGCTACATGATGTTTCTTGCCATAGTCAGCTGGATTGAAGAAACTTCTGCGCCAAGAACTGATGGCTATTTCAGCAGCACCTTTGGAAGAAGAATATGGATCGTAACCACCCATTGGTTCGTTTTCTCGATAACCCCAGATTTGCTCCTTGTTCTCGTAGCACTTATCGGTGGTTATCATCACACCTACTTTGACTGACTCTGTAGCACGGATAGCTTCCATCACATGTATAGTTCCCATCACGTTTGCCTCGTAGGTCTCCACAGGAATCTCATAGCTCAAGCGAACCAGAGGCTGGGCTGCAAGATGGAAAACGATCTCAGGCTGATACTCAGCAAAGATTTGCTTCATCTTCTCTCCATCACGAATATCCGCTCTTATATCTGCCTTTATCTTCTTACCAATACCGGAAAAGACGAAGTTGTCCTTATCGGAATATGGATCTAAGGCGACACCTACGACCTCTGCTCCCAACTCATGAAGCCAGATAGAAAGCCAACTGCCCTTGAATCCGGTATGACCAGTAACAAGGACACGCTTTCCCTTATAGAAATTATTAAATAAATCCAAAGCCATAATTATATCTCTTTAGGTACCTCTCGCTCCCATTTCTTCCAAGGAGCAGTATTTGTTGCAAGCAGTTTCTCCAGCATAGCCTTCTCACGTACATTGTCCATGCACTGCCAAAAGCCTTCGTGGATATATGACATCAGTTCCCCTTCATTGACCAATGTTTCCAAAGGTTCTTTCTCAAAGACTGTAGAATCACCGCCAATATAGTCGAAGACCTTTGGCTCTAATACCATATAACCAGCATTGATAGGAGCACCATCGGTGATATTCTTTTCACGGAATGACTTCACGGCATTGTCACCACCAATGTTCAGTACACCTTTCTCTTGCTTCATCTTCACGGCAGTCAATGTGGCAAGTTTACCATGTGCCTTGTGGAACTCCAAGAGTTTGTTGATATCCACATCGCAAACTCCATCACCATAGGTCATGAAGAAAGGTTCATTACCTATATATTTCTGCACACGTTTAATACGACCACCAGTCATCGTGTTATAACCGGTATCTACAACTGTTACCTTCCATGGTTCCAGTTCGCTATGATGAATGGTCACCTCGTTCTTTCCTGCTCTCCAATCAAAACTTACATCACTGTTATGCAGGAAATAGTTGGAGAACCACTCCTTGATGTATTCCTGTTTGTAACCAGCACAGATGATGAACTCGTTGTGGCCATAATAGGAATACTCCTTCATGATATGCCACAGGATAGGCATGCCTCCAATCTCAATCATCGGCTTTGGCTTGAACTGGCTTTCCTCACTGATACGTGAGCCAAAGCCACCTGCAAGTAATACGACCTTCATAATCAATTAATAATTTATAATTAATAGTTAATAGGGCTTTGCGCTACCTTACTTGGTAGCGACAAAAGCCTTGATGGTATCAATCATGTACTGGAGTTTTTCCTGGGTCATGCCAGGGTAAACACCAATCCAGAAGCAATCATTCATGATGCTATCGGTAACAGGAAGAGAATCGCCCACTACTCGATAATCCTTGTTCAATACATACTGGTCGAAAGCTGGATGCTTCAACAAGTTGCCAGCAAAGAGGTTGCGGGTCTGTACTTTGTTATCCTCCAAATACTTGGTCAACTCTGTACGAGTATATCCGGCATTTGGCAATACAGTAATGAAGAAACCAAACCAACTTGGCTTGCTGTTCTTCTGAGGCTCTGGCAAGAGAAGACCTTTCACACCTTCCAATCCCTTGTGGAGATAATCAAAGTTCTCACGACGACGAGCAACAATGTCATCCAACTTCTCAAGCTGTGCGCAACCGATAGCAGCCTGAAGGTCTGTAGCCTTCAAGTTGTAGCCCATGTGACTGTATACATATTTATGGTCATACCCCAATGGCAACTGACCGAACTGCTTGGTGAAACGACAGCCGCAGGTATTGTCCACTCCGCCTACACACCAGCAGTCACGTCCCCAGTCACGGAAACTCATTACATACTTGTGAAGCTCAGGGTTATTGGTATAGACTGCGCCACCTTCGCCCATTGTCATGTGGTGAGGAGGATAGAATGAGGAGGTACCTATATCACCAATAGTACCAGTCTTCTTCCATTCACCATCAATGAAGTACTCGGAACCAAGAGCATCACAGTTATCTTCTACCAACCACAAGTTATGTTTGCGACAAAAGTCTACAACAGCCTGAAGATTAAATGGATTACCCAATGAGTGAGCTATCATCACCGCCTTAGTCTTAGGAGAAAGCGCAGCCTCCAACTGAGTAGTATCAATATTACTCTCCTCAATGCTCATATCCACGAAAACAGGAACAGCATTATACTGAAGGATAGCAGATACTGTTGTTGGGAATCCAGCAGCCACAGTAATCACTTCATCACCTCGCTTGATAGCACGATCGCCCAGTTCTGGAGCTGTAAGTGCACTAAAGGCAAGAAGATTGGCAGAAGAACCTGAGTTACAGAGTGAGCAACACTTCACTCCCAACCACTTGGCAAAGCGTGTTTCAAACTTGTGAGCCCAAGGACCAGCAGTAAGCCAGAAGTCCAAAGAGGCGTCTACCAAGTTCACCATCTCCTCGTCATCAAAATAACGACCGCCATAATTCACTTTGGTCTTGCCAGGAACAAACTCCTGTTTCTGACCATGTACCTCACGATAGTATTCTCGTGTCAATTCGAGAATCTGTTTCTTTAATTCTTCTTTTTTAGACATATTTTTGATTTATTAATTTGCATTTTACTCAAAAATCTAACTTTATACATCAGCCAGTAGGCAACTGATTATTTATATCACTAAAATAATTATCCAACTCTGTTAAAAGATTTTTTGAGAGTTTTTCATTTAGCAGTGACGAAGCCTTATTTTTCAAAACATCTAATGTACCTAACGAGTTTTCATCAAATACAGTAACCTTTTTCCTTGCCGGTCTTGAACCTTGTTCTATTTTTATTTTATCAGGCTGTAAAACTGCCATACCATCAAGTATCCCTTCACAATACTTAGATTGTGGTCCAACATATTTAGCAAATAAATGATATGGCATATCCATAGCCTTGGTTTTACTCAATACTGCAGCATATAAGAGTATGTATAAAATCGCTGGTCCTTCCAATGTTGTATTTCCACCACCATCTTTAGGTATTTCCAAGCTAGAAATCTTCAACAATTCATTATGTATGTCATCTTGTGCTTGTCGTATAGTATCTTGAGTTTTTTGAATACTTCCAACCTGTGAAGAAATTGGAACTAAGGCATTTCTTATCTTTTCATCTATACCAGAGAATTTCTTAATCTCATTTGATATCTGTGATTCTATCTCTATAACAGAATGCAATTGTCCTACAGAAGATAGCCCAGACTGTAAAGAATAGACAATAGACACTAAGGCTAGCACTATTGATGTTATAGTCGCTGCGAAAGAAAAATTCTGATAGGCATCATCATTTATTCTACCAGGCATTATCAAAAGCGTCACAATAGAGAAGAATATACAAAACAATATTATATAAACAAAATGCCATATAGAAATTTTGCGACTCCAAAAGTTCTTCTTATTAACCGATTCTTCCATTTTTATTTTAATTTATCTTTTATCCAATCAGTTACATCATTAGTATACCCTATCCATGCAGCTGGTGCTGTCACTTCGCCAACATAAAGTTTATCATCTTTATCTAAAGCTATTCGATATTTGTCACGAAGATCAACGGGAGAGCAGTTACTTTCTATTAAATACGAAGAACCACCTAGACGAGCCCAGACGCCTCCTTCTTTAATAAGTTCAAGTAGTTTTTGATAACTTGCACTACTCTCCTCTTTTCTCAAATCATAAGTTACTATATATGTAGCCATAATTAATCTAATATAAATCAGTATAAATACAAAATGGACTATCAAAGTCCTTCAGCATCACATGCTTCGTATCTTTCTCTGAGAGATTGGCATGTTCTGTTGGGATCTTCCAATCGATACCGAGGGTATCGTCGAGAATGCTGATGCCTCCATCTGCCTCTGGATGATAGAAGTTATCACACTTGTACTGGAAGACAGCTGTTTCTGAGAGGACAGCGAAGCCATGGGCAAAGCCTTTTGGGATGAAGAACTGGACATGATTATCTTCTGTCAGCTCTACAGCCACATGCTTGCCATAGGTTGGTGAACCCTTACGAATATCCACAGCAACATCAAGTACTCTTCCCTTTACACAACGTACCAACTTGCTCTGAGTATAAGGTGGGCGCTGGAAGTGCAGGCCTCGCATCACACCATAGCTGCTCATAGACTCGTTGTCTTGGCAGAAGTGAACACTGTGTCCCAAGATTGGGACAACCTTCTCTTCAAACTCTCGCTCGCTGAAGCTCTCAAAGAAGTAGCCACGAGCGTCACGGAAGAGGCGTGGCTCTATAATGAGAACGCCTTCTATTTCTGTTTTGATTACATTCATTTTTTACAAATAATATCCTTTATACCACTCAGCAAAGGCTCTCAACCCATCTCTCAATGTAGTAGCTGGCTTATAACCGAAGTCTTCCTCCAGCGGAGTCGTATCAGCATAAGTGACTGGCACGTCGCCTGGCTGCATTGCCACCAGTTCCTTGTGTGCCTCGAAATCATAATCCTCAGGCAGCACTCCTGCACGAATCAGTTCTTCCTGCAGGATGCTCACAAACTCCAGCAGATTCTCTGGATGCGAGTTACCGATGTTATATACCTTGTATGGAGGGATAGGCAATCCGTCCTCACCATTCTGCTTCTCAGGTGCATGCTGCATCACTCTCACAATACCCTCTACGATGTCATCTACGTAAGTGAAGTCACGCTTGCAGTTACCATAGTTGAAGATCTTAATGGTCTCGCCCTTCACCAGCTTGTTGGTAAATCCAAAGTATGCCATATCAGGTCTTCCTGCAGGACCATACACTGTGAAGAATCTCAAGCCCGTACTTGGAATATTATAGAGCTTCGAATAGGCATGCGCCATCAGTTCGTTGCTCTTCTTCGTAGCAGCATAAAGACTCACAGGATTATCTACCTTGTCATCCGTAGAATAAGGCACCTTCTTGTTTGAACCATAAACAGAAGATGAAGAGGCATAAACCAGATGCTCTACCTCATGATGACGGCAAGCCTCCAGGATATTGTAGAAACCTATGAGGTTGCTCTGGATATAAGCATCAGGATTCGTGATGCTATAGCGAACACCTGCCTGAGCTGCGAGATTTACAACCACAGAAATCTGGTTGTCCGAGAAGATTTTCTCGATAATCTCCTTATTGGCAATAGAGTCATGAACAAACGTCCAGTCTTTATTCAAAGCCTCGATTTCTTTCAGACGTTCATATTTGATATTCACATCATAGTAATCTGTAATACTATCAATACCAATTATCTTGATGTTCTCCACATCATTAAACAAACGCTTTACAAGATTGCTGCCAATAAATCCAGCAGCACCTGTAACAAGAATTGTCTTACCCGTCAAATCTATATTATAACTTACCATAATCTTAATCTCTTCTAAAAATATCTCTAGTATATACCTTCTCCTTTACATCATCCAGGCAAGCATCATAGCGGTTGGCAATAATTGCCTGGCTCTGCTCCTTGAAAGCATTCATATCATTTACAACCTTGCTACCAAAGAATGTACTTCCATCTTCCAATGTTGGCTCATAGATGATAACCTCTGCACCCTTTGCCTTGATGCGTTTCATGATACCCTGGATAGCAGATTGGCGGAAGTTATCGCTGTTTGACTTCA
>OIYP01000595.1_pt1 | contig 22850 bp, 21 predicted proteins | sample 1588261 | NCBI WGS metagenome assembly OIYP01 (sample SAMN03283293) | human gut metagenome | biome: human-associated habitat; material: feces | host: Homo sapiens | place: Peru | collected 2012
TCGGGAGTAGTAATGCCTTTCATGATGATTACTTCCTTTCAATAAAATATTTTGTATCGGGGTTGCAGTTATATTATCTGCCGGCAGACGGGGGATTATTAGTGGGAAATTTTGCTGATGAAGGGGTAGTGGATAAGAAAAAATATCTAATGCTCAAAAGCTTGAATTTGAGGGCATGAATATTGACGGAGTATCTTTCAAAAAGCCAAGTTCGCAGGAAGATGAAAACCTAAGCTTTAGGATAGATGTTCTCGCATATGTATCCGCCGACAAAAGATATTGCCACGATTATGAGAATAAAACAACTTCCATGTGGCTTTCTTTGGAAGCAAGCTGTATGCTGAATGACGGCATGAAAAACTTTAAGATCACGGGCGTTGAGGAATACATCAAAGAAGAATTCGACGGAAGAAATAATCTCAGCCGCTCGCTCCTGCCGTATCTGTACGTCAAAGATGCCGATGATGTTGCCGAGCAGTTTTTGATGGAGTACTGCCCTGCCGCACTTGAAGAACCCATGAGATTGCCCGCAGTAGAAGTTGCATCAAACATGGGGCTGGAAATATACTCCGCCCCATTGGAAAACAACATTTGCGGCAAGATATATTTCGATCCCGCCACAGTAAAGATATATAAAAAATATCCTTTGCCGGATTTAACCGAAACAAACATATCGGCAGGCAAACGAGCTTGCTCCCAAAATACTCATGCCTGCGTCAATGACAAGGAAGTATATAAAAGACAAGTTTGCGGCACTCCGCCGAACAACGCACGAAAACGTAAGAGATGCAGAGATATTTCAACAAACTATTGCAAGCACCGCTGCCTTTTTCAATGTATCGAAGTCTTCGGCAAAGCTGCGTGCGGCTGAATTAGGATTTGAGCAGGCAAACGGAGTATTCGTTTATGTTGACGGCAAGTACATCAAGCCATTCTCTTTTGATAAAAATGCGTTAGACAAAAATGAAACATTTGTCATCGACTCAGTAAGTGCGGCAAAATTAGTCATCGATTCGCCCGATCTGTACGCTTTGTTCTTCGCCAATAAAATAGTATTCGTCAACAATATGCTTTGCATCAACAATGAAAAGTACATACAGTATGATAAAGAGGGCTTTCCTTCAATGACAAGATACGCGCTCGACCATGCTGACGAGTGCTGCCTTGTTTTTAAACATGAAAGGAAATACGATAGAGCATATGATGATTCGTATGGTAATTTAGGGTTTCTTTGCAGAAAGTTCTCGGCGAGTTTTTTGTGAAAGCAAGCAATGATATATCAACGGACTTATGCGAATTAAAAGATAAAGAAAAAAACGAATTAAAGAAAGTTAAAAGCGGTGCGAAAGAGATGGTAAAGGTTTTCGAAGATCTCCCCGGTTCTTTTGTAAAAACTTTAGACTTTCATATTAAGCGAAAAGGACTAACTGCTTTTGAATTATTTCAGAGATCTCAGCTAAGCACGCAATCGATAAGCAATATACGAAATGGAAAAGTAAAAGAAATAAAACTACGAACCCTAATGAAACTATTTATAGGATTAAATCTTGCTCCTGCATATTGCCTTGATCTGATGAAAAAAGCTCAAGTAGACTTTCCTCATACTACAGAAGGTTTCATCTTTATGGATCTTGTAATGTGCCATACAGATGAAACACTTGAGCAATGGCAGAAATATCTTGATGAGATTGAATCGCCTAAAATCAAACTATATGATAAAAAACGAGCTGAAAAAGAGCAACAAAACAGGGAAGAGAGAAAAAAGAACAAAAAGAGAAAAGTGCACAAATTCAAGAGAATAAATTAGTGCAACTATACAAATCTAATTTTTTTGAGCAGAATTATTCGTGTTAGACTTTAATAAAATATATAAATTCAAGGGCTTATCCGCCGTTTTCAGATCATGAAACGGCAGATAAGCCCTTTTTTGCTGGGTTTTCGTTATTAAAGTCTGAGTTGATTGCCCCCACGATCAGGCTATGTTATAATAAGGGCACAAAAGGAATCCTTTTGAAATGATCCTGAGCAAGATGCAAAAAGGCTCTCTTCAAGGCAGCTGGGAGTAATTAACCCGTGTCAATAAAGCCGCTTTGTGGACATAAGAGCAACTGATCATTATTGACAGTCAGTTTAACCATTTTAGGAGGAATCCTTATGGCTAAACTTTTGATTATGTCATACGGGTCCCTCCGGAACGGAGGGACCCATATGTCAAAAAAAATATACATGCCTATCGGCAAAGAATTTGCGGAGGCAAACAACTTCGAAGCCGAGAAAGTTTCCTATAAAAGGATAGGTTCAAGAAAAGGACTTGTATACACGGAAGAAGTAAATGAAGAACTCAGCAATGATTATATGAGACCTGCTTGGCGCGAAGACAAGGCAGAAAGCAGAAATAGGAAGTGCCTGATCGAGGGCAAAAACGGCAAACCGGTAAGATGTACCAAAAGCTGCTTTGGCTGCCCTAAGTCAGGTAAGCTTAATAATAAAACATCTACATCATGTTCGCTTGATGATCTGTTTGAAAGAAACGGTTTTGAGATTGCGGATCCGAACAACTCGATCGAGCAGGTTGAGTGGGAGATAGAAATGGAACAGTTTACCGATTATCTCAAGAAAAAAGGTTATCAGCTTGACAGAATACTTAGTATGCTCCGTGACGGATATAAAGTCAAAGACATCAGCGAAAAGCTTGATATTAAGAAGACAACTCTTTATAAGCGAATCGGACGCATCAATGCGTTTTATACAAAATTTTCAAATTGCGAGGAGTAATATGAAAGTTTTAACTGCCGAGGCCTTCCGGGAGGTGAAAATACTTAGCAAATAATAAAATGTGAGCCCATCTGATGTTCAGTCAGATGGGCTCATGGTTTTGCAGCAGGAGAATGATTTCTAGTTGTGCTTATTGTCTTTTTAAGGAGTTTCGATCAAACCAAACCGCCGGAATATCCCATAAATATAGGACACGCCACGGATATTTCCAAGTGCTTTTGGTCGTTCTACCAGTGGCTTTCCTTCCGTCTTTTCAAAAGCCAGCAGCACCGAGCTCCACGTCAGGCTCTTACTGCTCTCCCTGCGGTCGATCCACAGTTCCTTGGTCGGCGCCCCATTCCGCCCGGTCTTGATCTTATAGGAAAACGGCAAGCCGGATATCGTCTTGAACCGGTATCCTTGAAAAGCAACGATACACTTCCAGAGATGCTGTTCATCATGACTGCTCTGCAACGCCTCAACTGCTTTCTGCCTCTGCCTCATACGCCGAAGCCGCTCGGCTCCAACGCTGATCTGCTCTCGATCACAGTCTTCTCCGAAATACACGCCTTTTTTATAAGGTAAATAAGAAGTCACAGATGCTTTTGACAAATTCAGTTCTGCTGCCACCGCTTCCAATGCTTCTTTATAAGGCATCCCCTGCTTTTCCTCAAAAGCAGAATTCACCGCATCTGCAATTTCCGATTCATAAACACCGGCCGTGATCAATAGCTTCCGCACCTTGATGGGATTGAGAGATAGTGTGTCTGCGATTGTCTGAAGGGAGTTATCTTCTTCGTAGAGGACCGCGGCGGCCTGTATCTGCTCCTGCAGGATAGCTGCCGCATCATAGTCCGGCTTCAACGGTTTCCGGCCGGCGCCGGGTTTTCTTGGTTTATATGGTCTTTTATCTCCCACAAAAATTCTCCAATCTCACAGCATTCCGATCTTTTTCCGATATTATATACTCAGCTTCCGGCCACGACTCACCTTCCCAGACAAAATCCGAATCATACCGCACAGCCTTGGCAGCTTCACCGCAGAAATCATTATCCACACACCACTGCATCAGGGTGTCATCTTCCAGCGTCAGGTATCCATGCGCAAAACCTCTGGGAATCAGCATCTGCTTCCGATTTTCAAAAGACAGCACCGCACTGTATGCATGACCGAAGTTCTCTCCCGGTCGCAGATCCACAGCCACATTAAAGATTGAACCATGCAGGCAGGACACCAGCTTAACCTGGGCGTGTTCCCCTTCCTGAAAATGCAGACCACGCAGCGTGAACGCTTTCTTGCTGTATCCCTGGTTGATCTGTCGAACATTGAAGTTTATGGATTGGTCGTATGGCACGGCAAAGTATCCTCTAAAGTCTTCAAAGGACGGGACTGTGAGTATTATTGGCTTTGTGTTCATTTTATAAGTCTCCTTTTATTTTCATTTCAAACTATATGCTGTTTAGGAAAACACAGGGGTGTTCTCCCCCTGTGTCACCACTGTTTCCGATATTCTCTTGGACTGATCCCCTTCTAAATTTCGGAACATTGGGCTAAAATAGTTTGCATCTCCCATGCCAACCGCAACACCAACTTCATCCACAGTCATATCTGTGAAGCGAAGCAACTGCTTGGCTCTGGTGATCCGCTTTGAGATCAGATAGTTATTGACTGTTGTTCCGTAAGTCTCTTTGAAGATTTTGGACAGATAGAACTTGTTGATGAAGAACTTCTCTGCCAAATCATCCAATGTAAACTTCTCCGTATAATGCTCGTCCAGATACTCCTTTACAGCTGCCAGTTCCATTCTCTTCCGGCTCACCGTTACGCTCTCTGGATGCCAGGACTGCTCCATTAGGAGAGTCAATAGACTTCCCAGCTTCTCATTGATCCGCATATCTCGTATGTAATCAGATGAGGAAGCAAGATCATAAAGATCCGTAAGCATATTGGTAAATGGTGTTAAATCTTCTGGATGAAACACCGGCCGACCGCCACGCTCCTTGTATTTCTCATACACAGCCGGTAGTGATGGTGCATAGAAATGGCACCATTGGAGCGACCAGAGATTGTCAGACGTCGAATGGCTGTACGCTTTCCGACAGTCGATAAACACGCAGTCTCCCTCGCCTAGCTGATAGGTCTGCTCCTCATAGGAAAGTTCTCCCTCGCCAGACAGAACAATAAAGCAAAGGAACGACACCAAATCCTCTCTCTGGGATACATGTGGGTGAACGGCCTGCAAAGAGCCTACCTCTTGCAAATGGAGCAAGGATGTCCGGACAAAGGCTGATGGGGTGTAAATGATTCGGGAGGAGCTTACGGAAGAGGACTGTGGGTTAAATAGTTCTTGTTCCATAAGCTGCTCCTTTCCTATATCATTTTTTTCTTCGCTTATATCCAGCAGGTGGAACCGCATCCTTGGGAATATGCCACGGCGATCCTTTTTTCAATACTTATTGAAAACCAGAAAGGCTGATAAAGAGCCGTAAGAACATTGGCGATTATTGCTTTAAGTATTTCCATTGCTCTCACGCTCCCTTCATGCTTTAATATATTTTTCCCTTTCTTTACAGTATTGTGGAGACTGTTGCGCACTCAATGCTGAGATGTGTAAAATTTGAGAAGCATTGCCATATCAATGCGTATCTCTAAACAACCGCGATGCAACTCTAGAGGGAATAATTCTTTTGAGCATACGTTTTAAATTCTCGTCTTTTCTATATATCAGTACTAAATAAGGCACCGGCAAAATACCGCATATCAAACCTCGTACTAAAAGGGTTACTATCATATTCTGCTGTATTGCTGAACAAAGGAGACCAATTACAATCCAACAAGGCAATGCCATTATTATCATGCGTGCTTGATTCTTATAATATTCCATGAGGCTCTTGCCAAAAAACTTTTTATAGAGAACATATGACTCCCAAGGAATCTCAATCAACAGGAAACTAATTATTGATGACAAAACAACACCGTTGATACCAATGATCTGCACCAATGTAATATTCACTATCAGATTAAGCATTGCGCCAATTATAGACGCCCACTGATCTTCTTTCCACAATCCCGCGGCATCTTTGTACAGAATAATAACTTTTCTGGATTGGCATACCAAGAAATAGCACGCAAATACCAATGCAGAAATATTTGAAAGCATATTTTGTTCACCCGTCCAGAGGCGTATAAAAGGCTGATATAAATACAGTAAACACCCAAAAGCCCACACACAGATAATATTATTGATACTAGTAAGCGCTGTAAAGTCACGGTAGTTTTCCTCACGGGATAATAGTACCATTCTGTTTCCAATGCCGGCTGTCATCGAATAATAGACAATCCAAATCAATGCTATGAGTGTCGTAACAACATAATTGTAGTTGCCAAATATCGCTACTGCGCTCAGACCTAAAAAAGATGATACAACCAAACTATCCAGCGAACTGGAAATGGTATTCCCAATCTTGTGACAGGCAAGTGCAAAAGTCTTTTTGTATATTTCTTTCTGTAGTTCTGCGCTAATATGTCCTTTGCATTTATACTGTGGATAAAGCCTGTCAACAATGATTGCTCGAACGATGTTTCCAGTAATTGTAATTACAGGAAACACAAGCACATACATGTAGTAGTTTCTAAAAAGAATAATAATCAGAATCATCGCCAAATACTCTACAATAGTCAGTACAGTATTCACGTTGTTTGATATATCGTTTCTTTGGAATGCAAATAAGAGGCAGTTCTTGTAGGCAAACAGGAAATATGACAATACGGTATTTGTTAAATAAATCAAAAACAGCACATACACATTGACATCTGCCGGTACATCTCCATTAATAAAAAGCCGAACAAATGGAGCACTAGCAATTCCAATCAAAAAAATCACTGTTCCAATTATGCGATAAATTTTCTTATACAAGCTCATCAGCGCACAGATTGTATCAGAATCATTTTCCGCTATGGGTTTGTACATACTATAAACCAGCGCACTGCCAAACCCCAACTCAGCCAAACTCAGCATATTCAATATTGAGGTAAACAGCGATGATAATCCCAAATACTGCGTACCCATATAATGTATCATGATGGTACGCATAATGAAGGGGAGTCCAGTCGCAATGATCTTATTCAAGACTCCGGAAATCGAACCATTTATTGTATTTCTTTTTACATTTAATTTCACTGATTTTTCTCCTTGTATATAAACAATAATCAATTTCAATCGTACAGTAAAGAGAAATCAATATCTCCCGTTGTCGAATCTTCTCAAGAATCTATATACAGTCGGCGGAAGGGACTTCTTAATCTTGGTCGTTAAACTCATTTTAGGTTTAAAACTATCATATGCCTTCAGATTTGCTCCCTGCGAACGCAGGACCCGCAGATACTCTTCTCTCTTCTGAGGGATTTCGCCGGCTGTCTTTAATTGTGTATAGTTTCCTCTCAAGGCAGTTTCTTCTGGGACTTTTACCTTCTTAAAACTGTCCAACTTATTGATTATTTCTTCCGCCTTTTTTGTTCGCGCAAAGACGACCGAAGTTCCTTCCTCATTATAGTATTCCGCTCCTCTATTTACGCGCCAGAAATCGCCTATTGTGAAATCTGCCTGTCTTCTGGTATCTTTATACCAACAATTAAAACAAGAAAGACGTTTTGCGTAAGGGAATCCTATTCCAAAAAGAGTTTTATCAAGTATTACATCATACACATGATTTCCATTTTTGGCTTTTAGACAATATGGTACCCACCCGTATTTCTTCGATCTGTATGTATAATATGACGTAGTCTTTTTATATTTGTTTTCTAACCAATCTAACTGGGCATCATGTACATTATAACTGGCAGGGCCCGCACAAATAAGCTCACAGGTAATCAGATTATCATAATCTTTTTTCAGAACAGCATACAATGCTGCAATTTCGCAAGGTAAGCCCACAAATAGAACCAAACGCCCTGTCTTTAACTGCTCCTTCGCTTTTAAATAGACACCATTCTTTTCCGCAGTAACATACTTAGAGCCTCTCATTTCATTGATTTGTACTTCATCAGAAGATGAATATACCACCCTACGGAAATTATTCCGATATACAACTCCAAATACAATACCATCGTTATCTGTCACATACTTTTCAACGCTACCAAAAAAGCCTCCGGATGAGGAACTACGAAGTTCTGCAATATTCTTATTATATCCACCAAAGGCAAGAGTATCGTTATAGTCAATTTTCCGAAATGTGTTTTCCTTTTCAACCGGGCAAATTTTATTGCATGCCCCACAATTGATACAAATGGTCTCCTGTATCACAGGATAGTAAAACCCATCTTCATCCCGCTCCATCCGGATAGCCTTTTGGGGACAGATGTCCTTGCAAGCTTCACACCCAGTGCACTTGGACCTGTCAATCAACTTATCCACTGTTATATCCATTATTTCACCCCATTTATCATATTTAACAAAAATGACCGACTACATTCACGTTCCCTTTGCAAAACAGCATATCCCGCGGTATAATCCGCTACCAAATGATTCTTCATGTCTTCAATTGTCAGGCTCTTATTCCAGACAGAATTCGTCAGCTTAAAACGAGTCATGATATTTCTCAATCTGGTATCCTGTGACCCTGGATCTCCCACCTTAAAACGAGGAAAATAATAAAAAGGCGTATTCATCTGGAAGGAAAACACTACAGCATGAAACGAGTCTGTACATACCAGACCTGCCTTGTCAATCAAAGAAACAAAATCATAGGCACACGCATCTGCTATCACTGTTATATCCGGATCTTCGAGCTTATAGTCAGATTCTCTCATTGCAATAATTGCAACCTTCATGCCCAGTTTCCTTGCCATATCCTTTACCGTGGTAAGGTGATCGTATACTTCGCCAAGAAAATAGCACAGAATATAGTTCTTCAGATTGTGCTCTTTCGCACTATTGGACTGCATTGAAAAATCCCGCCATTCATCCTGGGTCAGCAGAAAGGTAGGATCTAGTACCAATGTAGCTTCTTGCCCTGTAATACTCTTCACAAGCTCAACACCTTTTTCTTCGCGTACAGAAATGCAACTGAACGAAGGCAAGTATTTCTTGTACAGTGCAATCTTCTTATCCGGAATGCAGTCAACACCAAAGCTTGCGGCATAAGAATATTTGGGTTTTGTACTCTTCACCGGTACAAAATCAAGCAGATACTGCGGCCTAACAACCCAAGGATTCCACATCTGGTCACTTCCCACCAAATAGCAGTCATATTCATTTTCTATGTATGCAATATCTTTGCGACTTGAAATGTTCTTTGTTCTATATGTTTCTGATATGAGCTGCCTTGTTTTTTTAACTTTTCCATCATGCTCATCTTTAAAAATTCCAAAATCAAAAGCCTGCTTTTTCTTTAATTTCGACTTAACCGTCCCCAGAACCTTCGGAATCAGATAATTCATCTTTCCAAAGGAATAGTATGTGCGTCGATTCAAAAAACAAACATCATGACCAGCATGAGTTAACACGCGATTCGTCGCATAAGCCTGTAAACATGTTCCATAGTTTTCTGACGTAAACCATGTAACAAGAAAAATCTTTTTCATACACTTCAACTCCTTATCTAAGCAATTTTTACCTTATATGTGCCAATACTTTTTTTATTTTCTGTTTTAACTCAAACATACCTATTTTAATCAAGACAATATAATATTGGGATCCAATACAGCCCCTGTACTTTTCTAAAAATGTTTGAATTTGATTTTCTACTTTCCCATCTTTGATCTTCTGCGCTCGTTTCTTTAGCTGAAGCAGTTTAAGACAGAGATATCTCCCAATGTACATTTCATTTGTAGGATAAACCTCCAATGCTTTATCATAAAACACCAAAAATGCATTCAGTGCTCTTAGAATATCTTCCCCTGTATCAACCCTCTTAGAGCGCGTCAGCGAATCTCCTATCTGATTATAGTTATAAATAATCGCATCAGATAAACAGATACTCTTGCATCTGTGTACATAATCAACATTGAACGTTACATCTTCAATTAATGTTTCAAAAATCAGCTCTTCTGGCTCAAAGAACAACACTCTTCTGTAACATTTATTCCACAATGCGGAATAATACAGATCATCAAATCCACGGACATGATACTTAGCATATTCGTCTTTGCTATATAATCCGGGTTTTAGATTTCTGTTTAAAACACTTTTTTTCTCACCAATTCGAACAAGATTATATCCAAATACATATAAATCCGCTTCGCTCGTCTTGCTGCCATCGTTTGCAAAGAGAACATTACAAACACTCTGTATTGCCATTGGCTCGAGGTAGTCATCCGCATCACAAAACAATACATACTTTCCACGGGCTTTTTCAATCAAAGCCTGTCTTGTGAGAGATACACCCCCATTTTCCTGACGGATAATCGTAACCTGATCCATATCCTTATATCTAAGGAGCTGACTATATGTTTTATCCGATGAGCCATCATCAATAACAACTATTTCATAATTATCGGATTCCTGCGCAATAATCGAATTCAAACAAGACTCAATCGTTTTTTCTGCATTATAAGCTGGAATCAAGATTGATAACATGGGGTTAGCATTCATTATCTATTTTCTCCTAATATGTATCTTCAGACAGAATAAAGCAATATTTGCCATACGCATCCGTAAATACTATTTCAATTCCCAAAATTGTTTCGTTTTCTCCATAGATTCAGGCACTCTTTGGAATTCATTAAGCTTGTACACATATGATTTGTTTCTCAACCAAACAAGTTGTTTGTTTCCGATATAACCCGCCCATGCAGAATATGTACTGGGGGGACCAAAAATGTAATCACACATCGACATCGTGCACAAATCTTCAAAGGCAGAGCCGTGCATAAAATAAACCGGAAACCCCTTCCCACAAAATGATTCTTGATCAATTTTGTCATTTGTAAAAATTAGGAATTGGACATTGTGATTTTCATTGTAAATCGACATCATCTGATTTATAAATACAGATTCTTCATAATAGTATTTACCGTCTTTCCAGTATCTATAGTCATTTCTTCTTAAATGTACAGCAACGCGTATTTCCTGTTCACTGTTCTTTTTAGGCAGCAAACCAACGCAATGCTCCACAAATTCCTTACGAAATCCAAAATACTCAGACACAGCATCGTAATGCTTATATGTAAGCTCTGGTTGTGCAAAAGATATCCAGTCTGCATAGATATTAATTTTGCGTGTCGCTGGAGGACTATTTTTCCAAAGACCGACTTTTGAAACACCCTTCACCATACAGGACATCGCCCCAGAATAGGAAAAATGGACTGTCGGAATTTTCTTTGTTTGTACCCTCATATTAATATATTTTTGAAGCTCATCAGGAACAACTGGACACCAAATCGCTTGATTTGTCTCAATACCAAGCGCAAGCAGGTTTGATAACGAACGCAATCTATTTCCCAATTGACCTGATTCATTCAGTAAAATAATCATTTTCACTCTCCCTCCAACTCAATAGTTCTATTTTGTTTCCTCTGATTCTTTATCGCAGCAACAATAGTACCAAGAATAAAACCTTGGTGGACAGAGAAGCCATATCCGATCCAGTATACAATCATACATATGAGAATAATAAAGAACAACTTCATTTTCTGTCTATTCAACTTTGTAAGTAACACTATTAATAACAATACGAAAAGTAGCAAGCCAATATATCCCATTGACATGATATAATCTACATATCCACTATGTGCTGAAACTTCCCAATTCAGAGCATTTCGCAAATGCATACCAAACGGTCTTCCAATAAACATATTAAGTCCTGTTAAGGATTGCAATAAAGCAGTCCACACAAGAGTTCTTGTTCCAAATGTTCCCGTTTTACTACTAACTGATTCAAATGAAGCGAAAAGGTTCAAAATAGAAGAATTTGCCGATTCACCTGAATCCGTTCCAAACAACACCGTGAGTATACACAGTACAGTTAAAACGGCAATCTTGAAAAATAGTGGATGACTAATGCTCTTCCTTTCCTTAAAATAATCAATAAAGACTAAGACCGCCCCAACCAAAAATGCTGCAACAACGGTCCTCCATTGCATTAGGATGACGATTCCGCAAAACAACACTGTCCTTGCCTTTATATCTCCATCTTCATCTTCTTTTAGATTATTATATAACTCCCACAAGCTATAGAAGGCAATCATCAATACATGCTGAGGCTGAATTATTCTAAAAGTTGATCCACCATCGCTTAGGGTGCCATACTGTTGACCTGGCAGATTGTTAATTCCTAATAACACATCCATCCCCAAGATGATTAATACGTATATCGCAACAATGTTCATAAAAACATCAATACTTCTCTTGCATGATTTATAGTTTGCTTGTCCATACATATCAGAAAATGTGTACTCAGCCGCTATCATTGCAACAGCAAAATAGAAATACTTTCGTATGTCATTCATAAAAACGATATTTCCAACAAATCCCCCTGCGACACCTCTAAGTAAAGAAACACATATAGGAATAATAATCATCAACATGCAAGACGCTAATTTAGATATTTTGAGCCCCTTTTGAGCAAAATGAATTCCAGAATACGTCAAGAGTATTAATAGAATCACATCGTCCATATGAATTTGTATTCCAAATATGCTAACTACAGTAAATACAGTAGTAGCTTTAAACAAGTACATTACCGACGTAGATAGAAAGCTCAAAACTGCCAAATAAATTATCCAATTTGGATTGTTTTTTAACATGCTATGGATTGATTGATATCCTAGCACCAATAAAGCTACATATAGAATCAAACTATACAAAATAACTCCTCCCTAATGCTTCATATATCTATATTCAGTACACAGTAAAGATTGATTTCACATTTCTCGTAAAGCACATTATTTCAATCTACTGTTCTATTTTCACATCCAGCTATAAACCAAACAAATACTCTGTATATCAATTTCATACCATTCTAGCTAATACCAGAAAGAAATCGGAACTGCATTAGGTCACAGCTCTCATTCGTTACATGATTTCTATTCAGCTCATCGATTTTATGTGATTAATCCTAGTGTTTGAGCAACATAATAAGCCGGAATCACTCTACATCTTCTAAGTATGAAAGCTGAATAACCGTTAAATGATTACTATGTCTAGCCCCATCTAGGGGGATGTTATAATCTACACATTAATCAGAGAAAAACAGATGCGTTACTATATCCATCTCCTTTTGTTCTCAACAATAGCGCTAATCTGTTTTTCAAAGAAGGTTTCTTCTTTGCCCTTTTGCCGTAAATGTCCCCCGTTCTTCCATTAAATCAAGCTGTCCAAGGTTGACCTCACGGAAATCAAATTTTGCACATATCCCACAAAAGCAACAACCACCCTACATCCGTAAAATTTTAGGAAAGAATGTTTATTCAGCTGTATTTGCACGAATTACGCTAATAGTCATTTATGGAGTGTTCTCTTGATATTATCTGTTCCTCAACAAATAAGGTTCTTGTGCAACTCGACGTAAAATTGATTTCCGTGAGTAGACCTGTCTCTTCATCCACTCAAAGCTTGGCATCCGCATTCTTAATAATCGTGTAAACTATCTTTTTTGGAATTCTTTAATTTCTTCGTCAACTATTCTCCCACTCTTGATTATCAGTGCTTTTTGTAATACCAAATCTATATCATCCGCAATCAATCTTTCTAAATAAGGATACAGCAACTCAGAATTATTCCATGTAAACGTTTTATAGAACAATGCAGGGGTATGGTCGACCACATAGTGAAGAATCCCATCAACATAGTATGTAGGATTTTCAATTGTGGTAGGAATACTGGTCTCAATTCCTCCGTTTCGGTCACAACTTACATCAATAATCATGGAATTCTTTTTCATCCGTTTCAAGTCATCCTTATAGATGATATGATCATTTCGCATCACGTCCCAAAGAATACAGTTTACAACCACGTCATACTTTCCAATTTCTTCTCTCAATAACTTCTCTGTATGCCTGTCATACTGCATAACATTAGCCCCAAGCATATTAAGTACCTTAATGGCTCCTCGTGCTGTATTACCGCGTCCAAGTACTGCAACATTCGTTTCGTAAGGCATTTTCCCATAACATTGAAACGCATGCATAACGGCGGCTTCTCCTGCCAGTTCATTATTTCTCCAGAAGATATGTCTTCCTCTGTCTTCCATCTTTTCCCAAGCATATGCAGTCAATTTGGCATTTACAATTTTATCCGTAATATCTCTATTCTGCGTAGCATGTATCCAGCCAAAAACAATCTGTCCCGAATGTAGACTCTTCAAATAATCTGCATCGCCAATCTTTGGATCGCAGATAATATCCTTCTGTAATACTTCATCATGATCGCAAATATGGCAACCAAATTTAGCATATTCTTCATCACCTACACCCAAAACATCCCCATATCCTTGTTCAATATAGAGACATTCCGGATGATTCATCAATTCGATGTGTTCTGGCACAATAGCGCGACGATTTTCATTTTCTTTGCTATTGATTGGAAACCCCATTGTGTGTAACATTTCATCCTCCTCTGCTCTTATCATGCAACAACAATTCCAATTATTAAATAACAAACAGCGCAAAGTACAGCTACTGTAAGTGCGTAAGGAAGCTGTGTTTTCACATGGTCAATATGATCGGATGCAGCTCCCATTGAAGATAGGATTGTGGTGTCACTTACAGGAGAACAATGATCGCCAAATACTCCACCACCAGCAACAGCAGCAAAACACATTGCAAAAAGTGTTGTCACTTCATTACCAGATGCGTTAAATGCCAATGGTAATGCTATCGGCATACAGATAGCAAAAGTTCCCCAAGAGCTTCCTGTTGCAAATGCCATAATAGCGGAAACAACAAAAATTACCGCGGGAAGTAATGCCGGTGTCAGGAAAGATTCTGTACAATTAATAATAAAGTTTGCTGTCCCCATCTCTTTACTAAGACTATTTAATGGATATGCTAAAGCGAGCAAAATAATTGCTGGCATTGCACCTTTAACTCCGGCCATAAATGTATCAGATACCTCTTGTAACGGCATACCTTGAATGAACAAAGAAATTGACATAAAAATCACAATAAAGACAAGAGCTTCCATAACTTTTGTACTTCCAGTCAAAATAAAAGTACCAAAAGAAATGCCCAATAACATAACAATAGGAAGTAGGAAATTTAGGAACACTCTAGGTTTCACATTATCACTTTGTTTCATTTCAGTCAGTTCTACACTCATCAACGGTACAGCACCATCTCTTATAAGTTTTCCTTCATTTAGTGCTCGTTTTTCCGCTTTTTTCATCGGACCGTATTCTGGGATAACTCCGCAGCAAATAAGCGCAACAAATATAATTGAAAATATCGCATAGAAATTAAACGGCATTGCTTTTACAAACAAATTAAAGGCATCTGTTTGAGTTACTATTGCTCCCACCCCAACTGCCAAGCCACAAAGATACGCAGACCAACTTGTTACAGGAAGAAAAACAGCAACAGGTGCTGATGTAGAATCACAAATATAAGCTAATTTTTCACGCGAAATTTTTGCTTTATCACTTAAGCGGCGCATAACTCCACCAACAAACAGTGGGCTAAAAGAATCAGAAAAGAAAATCAAACAGCCCAGCAGCCAAGTAACCACTTGTATTGCTTTTCTGCTGAGATTTTTCTTTTCTACAATTTTTGTAAATCCCTCTATTGCTCCACTCTTTTGAAAATAGGCTGCCATTATGCCTGCCATCATATTGATGACAACCACCCAGATAAAGTCCTCGTTTCCAAGTGATGCTTTTAAGAGATCCGTAAATCCAAATATTCCCTTTCCTGCAAGAAAGCACCCCACAATACATGCAGTTGCCAATGATACAATTGTATTTTTTGTAGTAAATGCCAATATAACTGCAAGTGCGACTGGCACAATAGATATCCATCCCATTGTTTCTAACATTATCTCTTCCTCCTAATTTATTTAGGCAATTTTAACATCTCACCTAAAATTAAGTCTGTTGTTGGTAATCTTTCCTCATCCATTCCAGCAGATGGCGTAAACGTCAGTTCTCCGAAATAAATTTTCTTACCAACAATATATAAATCAACTCGAACAAACGGAAATTCTTTCGACAGTCTCTCTGCACAAGCAAATGCCTCATCTATCATTTCTGGTTTGGGAATCACCTTATTTGGCTCATCCAATGCATCCTGTGTATAGGGCATCATATTCCAATTTTTGTCAAAGTAATAGAATTTTGCTGTTTTACCAATCTCGCGGTCAGCACATACCATCACGAACTTGCTCTCACCATTCAGGCAATAGAACTTGTAATCGAGAGGCAGGTTTCCTTCTTCATCCCCAAGATATTCCTCAACTAGAATATATTTTTTCACCCCTTTATACTGCATCTCAGAATACTCTAGCCAATAATTGCCCTTTAGCCATTTTCTGATAGTCTGCTTTGTCAGCTCAATATCAAGCTTGCTTTTGTCTGAACAGATGATATTGCATGCACATCCAGTATTCAACTTCAACGCAAATTTATCGGGCAGTTCATCCCAGGGGATATCCTCAACCCGTTCATAATATCCAATCAATTTGTTCAGTAACTGCGCCTCTCCTCGACTCTCCACGTACTCTCTGACGGCCAATTTATCTGCACATTGCTTAATAATCGGATTATTTTTGTATGTGTTAAACTTTAACCACAGAATCTTATCATTTAACGTCTTCGGATTATTCAAATCTAAGGATTTCCCAAATTTAAGTCTATAAATGAATCTAGTATTTAACATTGGAGATATTAAAGTCATTGCGCTTACAACAACATGTCTAAATTTATTCATATGCAAGTCACCTCTTCAACAATATTTTTATATATGGTGTACATGAAAAAAAGAGTGAATGGGCAATTCCAAAATTCTTTTTCAAAAAATAAGACCATTCTTTTCTCGGAAGACCTTTAACAGATTCTTTTTTCTTGACTCTTTCAATTCTTTTTAAAGTTTTATCATTCCAAGTGTTGCGTTCGCTATTATACTCACACACTCCTATGTACTTTTCTGAAGTCACAATATTCCAACCACTTCTACTTAAAGAAAAACCATAATCAAAATCTCCGAAACTGTGCGTATATTTTTCATCCATATTTCCCACAGACATAAATGCTTTCCACGGAATTAAAACACAATTCGCACAGAATGTATCAGCATTTTCTTCGCCAAGTGTTAATCTCTTGTAGTTAACACTAAACCCAGATGAATACTTCACTGCACTATATGTCATTTTTCCTTCCCTATTGCAGCATACGCCAACAACAACATTTTCCCCCTGCTTTGATCTATCTACCATTTCATCAATGCACGATTCGTAGAACTCTACATCATCATTAAACAGGAGCAAATAATCGTATTCAATTTCAGACTCAAGCAGGTATTTCAAACCAATTCTCATTCCACCTGTATAATAAGATTTTCCGTTTCCATTGAGAACTTTTATTGGATATTGCTTTGCAAGTTCATATAGCGCATCCGTAGTCCCATCTGAGCTATTGTCATCGACTACAACAAAAGAAAGGTTTGTCTTATTTGTTGTTTTCAATTGCTCTATACTTGAAATCGTCTTTTGCTTTCGGTTATAGCACGTCATTACTGCTGCAACATTACAACTCATTTCTTCCTCCCACTATACTATACATTTTCTCTGCACTGCTTCTCCAAGTGAATTCACTTAAAACTCTATGCTGAGCTGCGGTCTTAACATCAGTAGCATCAATAATTCTTTCTATCACTTCATTATTACTTTCTGTCAGCCATCCTGATTTCCCATTTTCTATAATCAAATTCGGCCCCGGTGCTTTCCAAGCAACCACCTTACAGCCATAATACATAGCTTCCAGAATTGCCATACCGAATATTTCCTGCTGATTCAGGTTCACAAAAGCATCTGCCAACCGATATAACTCCCAGATATCACTATTGGAAATGCGATCCATTAGCTGTACAACATCCTGCAAATTGAGTTCTTTAATTCTGGCTTCCACGGCGGTTTTCAATTCTCCCGTTCCGACCATAAGGAGCTTATAGGAAGTGTCTTTCTCTCGGATTTTTGCTAAAATGTCAATCATTTTTACAGGTTGCTTTTCATCAATCATTCTACCGATGAAGAGAAGCACCTTATCTGCTTCACAATAGCCATATTTATTCTTCAACTCTAATACAGGAGCATCTTTATAATCTGCATGAAGTAGATCTAAATCTAGTCCCACAGGCGTAACGCTTGTATTCTTAACTCCCATCCCCATCAGTATTTTCTGTACTGTGGGTGTTTTCACACAACAGGAACACTTCCGATAAACTGTAAGGTTCTTCTTGAAAAGCAGATTGGTAATAACCTGCTTCAATCTGCTGGTACTGTGGCTCTCCACAACACCAATATATGGGACATACTGAACACCTTTTTTTTCACACCAGTGATACACCTTAGGTACAGAAAACTGGGTATCTGAAAAATGAATCAGTGCAGTAAGGGATTGATTTAATTCATTAACATTGATAACCCCATTGATACCGGAGTTTTTAGAGGGAATCAGGTGTAGTACAGCATTCTCACAGATTTTTTCTGTTTTTTTCTCCTGATCTATCGGAACCAGCTTGTAAACTTCCACGTTCTCACAAATCTTTGCCATTGCTTTGGCCAGTCCAATTTCCTGAGCATTATAAAACCCTTTCTGGCCAAAATTACTAATACTTGTTATGAGAATGCCTATTCTCATCTCTTCGCCCTTTCCTGAGTACAAAATATCTTCGTGTGCCTTAATTTCTTTTTCCGTGAAGCGCTGCCCTAAAACTCGTGCCGGATTCCCGCCAACGATGGCATATGATGGAACATCTTTTGTCACAATACTACCCGCAGCAACAATGGCTCCCCTGTGAATATGTACTCCCGTAAACACAACAGAACCGAATCCAATCCATACATCATCATCAATGATAATCTTTTTATCTTTCCCTTTAAAATCATAAGACGCATCCCCAATCCAAGGGGCATCTTTTATGCTTACACCAACTTTTGAGTAATCGTGGTCATACTTTCCAATAAGGCCAACATTATTTGCTATATCAATATTGTTACCGATTTCCATATCCGCTTGAAGAGTGCAATACTTTCCGATATACACATTGTTGCCAATGGTCATTTTATTCGGTGCCCAAAATACTGTACCCCTACCAAATGTGGTATTATTCCCAATAGAAATATTTCTATGAGGAGCTAGGAGCAGTTTACACCGCAACAATTTCAGCTCATAAGTTATTCCCATTCTCTCACTTTCCCCTCACAACAGCATTCCAAATAAACTTCGTGTTCGTATGCCAGTATCGTCTAAACAACCGCTTTGGGTCTTGCAATAGCCTATATACCCATTCCAAATTACACTTCTGCATCCACTCCGGAGCTCGTTCAATGTTACCGGCATGATAATCAAAACCAGCACCTACACCTATCATCAATCCACTTACTCGCCCCTGATGAACAGCCATCCATTTCTCCTGTTTTGGAGCACCAAGGCCAACCCAAACGAAGTCAGGCTTTGTCTCGTTGATTCTCTCAACGATTTCCTTGTCTTCTTCCTCCGTCATAGGTCTAAAAGGAGGACTGTACATCCCTGCAATCTGTATTCCGGGATAGGTCTCCGTCAAAACAGAATAAAGCTTCTCAAGAGTGTCTTCCGTTGATCCATAAAAATAGTGCCGATACCCTTTGGAGGCAGAAACCTTAAAAACCTCTCCCATCAGGCTCGGCCCAGTCGTTCGTTTCATGTTCTTAAAACCACGCTTCTGACCGACTGAGGAAAGAGGACCTCCATCTGGGATTGCCATAATTCCGCCATTTTGTACTCTTCGGTACTCCTCATCTTCGTATGCCGTTACAGTGGTGTGTACATTGGACACACATATGTAATCCCCAGACAAGGTGTGAATATTGTTGTCAAGATATTTAAGCAGCCACGCCATATCTATAGCCGCAATATCAACTCCCAAAATATTACAAGCGGGGATTTCGGCTTTATCCACTTTATGTATAAATTCTTGTTTCACTGTAGTCATATTACCCGAACTCCCTCTTTAGCTTTCTTTCCGTAGAATTCTTATCATCGTGTATTAGAAAGTAGTTTTTCCAAATCGTCAAAATCATCTGCATGACTCTTAATCCATGCCTGGTCTTTTTCCCACCATTTCAGTTTCAACAGTCTCTGAATAGTTTCTTCATCAAATCGATACTTAATGATTTTTGCAGGCACCCCACCTACAATCGCATAAGGCGGCACGTCCTTTGTCACAATTGCTCCCGCTGCAACTACAGCACCATCGCCAATGGTGATACCTTCAAGTATTGTCGCTCTCGCACCAATCCACACATCGTTTCCAATCTCAACTGAGATTCTTTTTTCAGAATCTAAATAATTGAAATCTTCAAACTTGGATTGCTTCACATAGGATGGCTTTTGAGTGGCAGAATAAAATGCTGGATGTACAGAAGCAAAAGAAACCGGATGATTTCCTGCAACCGTCATTACTTCATTAGCAATACAGGTGTATCTGCCAATCACTGTATTCTTTACGAAGGAATGATCACTCACATAAGATGCGTAACCCATAGAGCTATTCAGAAAGAGAGAATTATCTGACAGCTTATTCATTCCTTCAAAGCGAGACTTCGAATCAATTGTCGTGTTTTTGCCAAACCAACAAGCACTACCCACTTTTTTTCGGTGTATAAATTGTTTTATGTAATGTAAATCCATCCCAACGCTTCCTCTATTCAAGTTATCAGTCCCTGCCGAACAGATCTCTCGTGTAAACCTTATCCTTCACGTCATCCAAGCACTTGTCATAGCGGTTTGCGATGATGGCGTGGCTCATTTCCTTAAACTTAGCCAGATCATTAACCACCAAGCTGCCAAAGAAAGTATCGCCGTCTTTCAGGGTTGGCTCGTAGATGATAACAGTTGCACCCTTTGCCTTGATGCGCTTCATGACGCCCTGAATGGAGCTCTGGCGGAAGTTATCGCTGTTACTCTTCATGGTCAGGCGGTACACGCCGATGGTCACCGACTTTTCCTGTTCCTTGTCGTACTCGTTATCCTCGTCATAGCCGTAGTAACCAGCCAGCTTCAGAACACGGTCGGCAATGAAGTCCTTACGAGTTCTATTACTCTCGACAATAGCCTCGATCAGATTTTCCGGCACATCTGCATAGTTAGCCAGCAGCTGCTTGGTGTCTTTCGGCAGGCAATAGCCGCCGTAACCAAAGGACGGATTGTTGTAGTGGCTGCCAATACGAGGATCGAGGCAAACGCCGTCAATAATCTGCTGAGTGTTCAGGTCCTTGCTCTCTGCGTAGGTGTCCAGCTCGTTAAAGTAGGCCACACGCAGTGCCAAATAAGTGTTGGCGAACAGCTTAACGGCCTCTGCCTCGGTGAAGCCCATGAACAGCGTGTCGATGTTCTCCTTGATAGCACCTTCCTGCAGCAGACCAGCGAACTCGTGAGCAGCTTCGACCAAACGCTCATCATTCAAATCAGTGCCAACGATGATACGAGAAGGATACAAGTTATCATAGAGAGCCTTGGACTCACGCAGGAACTCCGGGCTGAAGATGATGTTCTTGCTGTTGAACTTTTCTCGCACGCTTGCAGTGTAGCCAACCGGAATGGTGGACTTGATGACCATGATGGCATCCGGGTTGTACTCCATGACCAGCTTGATCACAGCCTCAACCGCAGATGTGTCGAAGTGCTGCGTGTGGCTGTCGTAGTTCGTAGGAGCCGCTATAACAACAAAGTCCGCATCAGAGTATGCAGCCTTTGCATCCAGTGTTGCGGTCAGGTTCAGTTCTTTTTCTGCGAGATACTTCTCGATATAGTCATCCTGAATCGGGGACTTATGGTTGTTGATCATGTCCACCTTCTCCGGAATGATATCCACAGCAGTCACCTGATGGTGCTGAGAAAGCAATGTGGCGATCGACAAACCAACATAACCGGTACCGGCAACCGCAATTTTATAGTCCTTTTTCATAATTCTATATCCTCCAGTGTAATTTTCATTAAGTCGAATTTACAAAAAAAGCTGCCAAACCATTTTATTCAGCAGCAAAACTTATACCATATCTCTATCCACTTTTCCTCCCGCATTTCAACAATTCTCACCATTTATCAACCTAATACTCACAAATAATTCAAAAATATTTCATTAACCATTATACCATTTTAACGTCAATCTGTCAACGGCTTTAATGCGATAAAGTAATCAATTTTTTGGAATTCATGAATTTTGACTAAACAGCGCACTTTTCGACTTTATATTTTATAGATTTTACACCCGCGAAACCCCCGCCCATGCGCTGTTTTAAACACTTCTGACGTTTTCTTCATGATTTGTCGGTGAGTTCGTTACATCTTGCGAGCGCCGATTTTCCAGTATACCTTTTATAATAGGCAATCGTTTCAGCTTAAAGCCCCTTCAAATAAAACCTGTCCATTCCCCCATGCACCACCGATGTGGATTGTCAACTCCAATTAGACTTTTTGTTACTTCTAGTTTAGTCTATTGGGTGTTGCTGGGTAGGTTGGGAGGTTATTTGGCGGAGACTAAATACTTATTCATATTCTGCAATTTCTTCTTTAGAAATTACAGAATAATCATATGATGTCACCACACGACTATTTTGATATACACAAATATCTAATTTTATAAAATCTTTATCAGCTTTTCGCTTCCAATCACGTATTAACGTTTGAAAATTTTTAGGCATAACGAGTTCGATATGGTTTCCGCTTTTAATATCAGTAAAATCCATATTTACAAAACACATTGATGTTGAATATCTACAGTTTGAAACATACATATAATATTCTGTCTGTTCAACAGTATCATCAGGATATTCAAGATGTTTTTGTATGAATCTTACATCTGCCATAAAATCAAATGAACATTTAGGATCAACTGTATTTTCGGCATAAATATTTTATAATGTCCCCCTTGTCAAGACACAAATGAAAAAAATTATCGTGACAGCGAAA